>Ga0136846_1229306_pt1 | contig 17840 bp, 16 predicted proteins | sample HopSoiMetagenom2_FD_96841 | JGI IMG/M metagenome (GOLD analysis project Ga0136846, IMG submission 96841) | Grasslands soil microbial communities from Hopland, California, USA - 2 Assembly 2016 (version 4) | ecosystem: Environmental > Terrestrial > Soil > Grasslands | place: USA: Hopland...
GCCGACTACGACGTCAAGAAGGCCGAGACCGGCATCATCTACATCGACGAGATCGACAAGATCGCCCGCAAGAGCGAGAACCCGTCGATCACGCGCGACGTCTCCGGCGAGGGTGTGCAGCAGGCGCTCCTGAAGATCCTCGAGGGAACGGTGGCGTCGGTGCCGCCCCAGGGCGGGCGCAAGCACCCCCACCAGGAGTTCATCCAGATCGACACGACCAACATCCTGTTCGTCTGCGGTGGCGCATTCGCCGGCCTCGAGAAGATCATCGAGAGCCGCATCGGTCGCAAGGGCGTTGGCTTCGGTGCCGATGTCCGCCGGGTGGAGGACAAGGACCTCGGGGAGATCCTCTCCAAGGTGCTGCCCGAGGACCTCCTGAAGTTCGGGCTGATCCCCGAGTTCGTCGGCCGCCTGCCCGTCATCGGCCCGGTCTCCAACCTCGACCGCGACGACCTCTGCCGCATCCTGGTCGAGCCCAAGAACGCCTACGTCAAGCAGTACCAGCGCCACTTCGAGTTCGAGGACGTCGAGCTCGAGTTCGCCCCCGACGCGCTCGAGGCCATCGCCGAGCAAGCCCTGCTCCGGGGCACCGGTGCCCGCGGCTTGCGGGCGATCCTCGAGGAAGTGCTGCTCAACACCATGTATGACCTGCCGAGCCGCACTGACATCGGCAAGGTGGTCATCACCCGCCAGGTGGTCCGGGAGAAGGTCAATCCCACCCTGGTGCCCCGCGCCGAGGCCCCCAAGGCCCAGCGACCTCGGCGAGCGGCTTCCTAGGCGGACCCGCGGGGGTAGGGCACCCCCATGAACAAGCTGTGGAAGGGCATCGTGATCGGTGCGGCCGTTGGTGCCGCGGTCAAGGCGGTGCAGGAGGTGCAGGGCGACGACGACCTCGACCAGGTGGGGCCGGCTGTCGCCAAGGCGGCGGGCGAGGCTGCCTTGGCTGGCGCCGCCTTTGGGCTGCTGCTCGACCGGCGGGACAGGCGGAAGATGAAGAAGCGGCTGGCCAAGGCCAAGAAGGCGGGGCTCTCCGGTGTGGGCGCCACCATCGGTGCGCTCGCCGAAGCGGCCCGGCCGGCGGCTGAGGCGGCCGCCGAGGTCGCCCGGGACCGGGCGACCCAGGCATCGAGGGCGGCGTCCAGAGCAGCCAGGCCCAAGATCGAGGCGGCGGTCGATGCCGCCCGCCCGACGGTCGAGCACGTGACCGACCTGGCCAAGGTGCGGGCGTCGAAGATGGCCGACTCCGCCCGGGCCAAGCTGGCCGATCTCGACCTGCCGGTGGTCATCGCCGTCTGACCCACCGACTAGAAACCCCTCGTGACTTGGTCGTACGAGGATGCGCTGCGCTTCCTCGCCGACCAGATCGACTACGAGCGGCTGGTGCTGTCCCGCCCGGTCGAGACCGGGCCGACGCTCGACCGCATGCGTGGGCTCTGCTCGGTGCTGGGCGACCCGCAGGACGCCCAGCCGGCGATCCACGTCACCGGCACCAACGGCAAGGGATCGGTGGTGCGCATGATCGCCGCCCTGGTCGCCGCCCAGAACCTGTCGGTGGGCACCTACACCAGCCCTGACCTCGGTCGGGTCAACGAGCGAATCGCCCGCAACCTCGAGCCGATCGACGACGAGAGCTTCGCCGAGGTCCTCGAGGCGGTCGCCCGGGTGTTGCCGCTCGTGGACGACCCACCGACCTACTTCGAGCTGGTCGAGGCGGTCGCCTTTCGTTGGTTCGCCGAGGTCGCCGTCGACGTCGCCGTGGTCGAGGTCGGCATGGGTGGGCGGTGGGATGGCACCAACGTCGTCGACGGGGCGGTCGCCGTCGTCACCAACGTCGGCCTCGACCACATCGAGGTGATCGGGCCGACGCGTGCTGACATCGCCTACGAGAAGGCCGGCATCATCAAGCCAGGTGCCACGCTCGTGCTCGGGGAGACCGATCCCGAGATCGTGCCGATCTTCGAGGGGGAGCAGCCCGCTGCGCTCTGGCTGCGCGACCGCGACTTCGGCTGCGAGGCCAACCGGGTCGCGCTCGGCGGCCGCCTCATCGATGTGGTGACGCCCCATGCCCGGTACGACGACGTGTTCCTGTCGCTGCACGGCGCCCACCAGGGCGAGAACGCGGCGGTGGCCGTCGCCGCGGCGGAGGCGTTCTTCGGGCGGGCGCTCGGTCAGGACGTGGTCGAGGAGGCGCTCGGGTCGATCACCAATCCCGGGCGATTCGAGATCGTCGGGCGCTCGCCGCTCGTCGTCGTCGATGGCGCCCACAACACCCACGGAGGTCGCGCCCTCGCGGCGACGCTCGACGAGTTCGCGGTGGGCGGCGAGCGCATCCTCGTGGTCGGGACCCTCCGGCCCCACGACCCGCTGCAACTGCTGGAGGCGGTCGACGCCAGCAAGGCCCGGATGGTGATCGCCTGCCGGCCCGACTGGCCCCGGGGCCTTCCGGCCGAGGACGTCGCCGCCGCCGCGACCACGCTCGGCATCGACGTCGAGGTCGTGCCGCGGGTCGCCGATGCCGTCCGGCGGGCGCTCGGCCAGGCGGCGGCCGACGACATCGTGGTCGTGACCGGGTCGCTGTACGTCGTCAGTGAGGCCAGAAGAGCACTCGGCCGCTAACTTGCCGCGCCCATGAGCGCCGACCGGACCTTCGTCATCTGCAAGCCCGACGCCGTGGAGCGCGGCCTGGTCGGGGAGATCATCGCTCGGCTCGAGCGGAAGAACCTTCGACTGGTCGGGGCCGAGCTGCGCACGATCGACGAGGCCACCGCCCGGCGCCACTACGCCGAGCACGAGGGCAAGCCCTTCTTTGCCGATCTGGTCTCGTTCATCACACGCGGTCCGGCGATGCTCCTCGTGGTCGAGGGTCCGGAAGACACGTTCAAGGTCGTTCGCACCCTGATGGGATCGACCAACCCGAGAGACGCGGCCCCGGGCACGATCCGCGGCGATCTCGGCATTCTCCTCACCGAGAACCTGGTGCATGGCTCCGACTCACCTGAATCGGCCGAGCGAGAAATCGGGATCTTCTTCCCAAATCAATGATTGTCGGTGCATCCCGCGCCTTGTCGGGATGAAGGGGGCCACCTACCCTTGGTCAGTTCCACCCGGCCACGCGGAGGGCCCCAGTGAGCGAGCGCAGCGAGCGCACCATCAGCACAGTGACCTTGTCATGGCGCACCATCCGCAGGATGGGGCGACGATGACCGATTCGATGTTCCGAGACTTGATGGGCCGCGACATGGCCGTCGATCTCGGCACTGCCAACACACTCGTGTACGTCCGCGGCCGCGGCATCGTCCTCGATGAGCCGTCAGTGGTGGCGGTGAACGTGCGTGATGGGCGCCCGCTGGCCGTCGGTCTCGAGGCCAAGCGGATGATCGGCCGCACGCCGAGCCACATCCAGGCCATCCGGCCCCTCAAGGACGGCGTCATCGCCGACTTCGAGATCTGCGAGAAGATGCTCCGCTACTTCATCCACAAGGTGCACCAGCGCCGCTGGGTGAAGCCGCGCATGGTCATCTGCGTCCCCTCCGGCATCACCGGGGTCGAGCAGCGGGCAGTGCAGGAGGCGGCCGAGTACGCCGGTGCCCGGAAGCCGGCCTACATCATCGAGGAGCCAATGGCGGCCGCCATCGGCGCCGGGCTACCGGTGCAGGAGCCCACGGGGAACATGATCGTCGACATCGGTGGTGGCACCACCGAGGTCGCCGTCATCTCCCTCGGCGGCATCGTGGCCAGTCAGTCGGTGCGCGTCGCCGGCGACGAGCTCGACGAAGCGATCATGCAGTACATCAAGAAGGAGTACAGCCTTGCCCTGGGCGAGCGCACCGCGGAGGAGGTGAAGATCACCCTCGGGTCGGCATGGGCCCTCGAGGAGGAGCTCACCGCCGAGATCCGTGGCCGCGACCTCGTCACCGGGCTTCCGAAGACGATCATCACCTCGACCGAGGAGATTCGCGAGGCCATCGAGGAGCCGGTCTCCGCGATCGTCGATGCCGTCAAGGTCACCCTCGACAAGACGCCGCCCGAGCTGGCCGCCGACATCATGGAGCAGGGGATCACGCTCGCCGGCGGCGGCGCCCTGCTGCTCGGGCTGCCCGAGCGGCTGCAGGCCGAGACGGGGATGCCGATCATGCTGGCGCCCAACCCGCTGCACGCGGTTGCCATTGGCTCTGGCCAGTCGCTCGAGGAGTTCGAGGCGCTGAAGGGCGTCCTGTTCTCATCCTCTAGCCGCTAAGGGTCGGCCTCTTGGCGCTCTCCCGGCGGAACGGCCGCTCCCGGGCCACGCTGGTCTTCCTCGTCCTGACGTCGATGACGGTCATCACCCTCGACTTCCGCGGCCAGGACAGCGGGATCATCGGCGACGTACGGCGGGTCGCCACCGACGCGCTGGCGCCGGTGCGCGACGGGGCCGACAAGGTGCTGTCGCCGGTCGGCAATGCGTTCAGCGGGATCACCGACTACGGCGACCTGAAGGACGAGAACGCACGACTGCGGGCCCGCATCGCCGATCTCGAGGGCCAGCGGCTCCGGTCCGCTGATGCCGAAGCAGAGCGGAAGGCACTGATCGAGCTGAACGGGCTCGACTACCTCGGGAACCTGCCGACGGTGGCTGCCCGAGTGGTGTCGGCGCCAGTCTCCAACTTCGAGCAGACCATCGAGCTCGATCGTGGAACGAACCACGGCGTCCGGACCGGGATGCCGGTGGTGACCGGTGCCGGCCTGGTCGGCCACGTGGTCGAGGTCTCGGGCCGCCGCAGCCTCGTCCGCCTGGTCTCCGACCCCTCCTCGTCGGTCGGCGTGCGGTTGCTGCCCTCTGGCGAGTCGGGCATTGCCGACGGCGAGGGCCCCCGCCGCCAGCTGGGCGTCGGCTTCATCGCCACCAACGCCAAGGTCGCTCGGGGCGACCTGGCCTTCACGTCGGGGCTCGAAGGTGGCAGCGACCTCTATCCGGCGGGCATCCCGGTCGGCCGGGTGACCAGCGCGTCGTCACCCCCGGGGGAGCTCGAGCAGCACGTCGAGCTGCGCCCCGCTGCCGACCTGGCCCACTTACGGTTCGTCAAGGTGGTCAAGACCAAGATCAGGAACGGGGCCTAGCCAGATGTCGCCCTCGTTGCGCATCCCGCCGGTGTTGCTAGTGGCGGCTGTCCTGCACACGGCGGTCATGCCGCAGTTCCGGGTGCTCGACACGGCCCCGGACGTCCTCCTGCTCCTCGCCATCGCCGCCGGCCTGGTGGGCGGCGCCGACCGGGGCGCGACCATGGGCTTCATGGCCGGGCTGCTGGCCGACTGCTTCCTCCAGACCCCGTTCTGCCTGTCTGCGCTCGCCTACTGCCTCGTGGGCTGGTCCGTCGGCATCTTCCAGGCGCGGATCCTGCATGCCACCTGGTGGATCCCGATGTTGACCACCGGCGTGGCCGCGGCCGCAGGGATCCTCCTGTACGCCGGGCTCGGCGCCGTCGTGGGGCAGACCCAACTGATCTCCACCCGGCTCGTCACCGTGGTCGCCATGGTGGCCGTGCTCGACGCCGTGCTCAGCCCGCTGGCCATCCGGGCCATGCGATGGACCTTCGACGTCGAGCAGCGCGGCGCCATCCTGTTGACCAGGTAACGGCATGCCTGACTCACCGCGGCTCCGGCTGCTCATCGTTGGGGTCGTCGGGCTCTCGCTGTTCGCGGCGCTGTTGGCGCGACTGTGGTACTTGCAGGTGCTGACGGCACCGCAGTTCAAGCTGCAGGCGAAGCAGAACCAGGTGCGCGTCGTCAAGGTCGCCGCGCCGCGGGGCCGCATCCTCGATCGGAACGGAGTGGTGCTCGTCGACAACCGGGCGTCGAACGTGGTCGCCGTCGACCGCTCGAGACTGACGGCCGACGAGCGGGCTCCACTCCTCGAGCGACTCTCGCGGGTGTTGCATATCCCGGACGTCGAGCTGAGTCGGCGGCTCGACGACGTGACGGTGAGCCCGTACACACCGGTTCCTCTTGCCGAGGATGTGCCCGAGCCGACGATGGTGACCCTTCGCGAACGGCAGGAGGACTTCCCTGGGGTGGTGGCTCGCACCGTCGCTGTGCGCGAGTACCCCCATGGCAGCCTGGCCGCCCACGTGCTCGGCTACGTGGGTGAGGTCAACGACACCGACATGGCCGACAACCAGGGCGAGTACCAGCTCGGTGACCAGATCGGGAAGGCCGGTGTCGAGCGGACCTACGAGAAGGAGCTCCGCGGGGCGGCAGGGGAGGAGCGGATCGAGGTCGACGCCAAGGGAACGCCCATCCGCACGCTGTCCCGCCGAGGACCGGTCCAGGGCAGCGACCTCGTGCTCTCGCTCGACATCAACGTCCAGGCGAGGGCGGAGGCGTCGTTGTCGCAGGGCCTCGCCGCCGCGCGCGGTCGCCCGTTCGAGAAGGACAAGGGTCTTCTGGTCGCCGATGCCGGGGCTGTCGTCGTGCTCGACGCCAAGGAAGGCTCGGTGGTCGCCATGGCGTCGTACCCGACGTTCGACCTCCCGGGTCTCGCCAACGGCGTCTCGAAGGCGGAAGCAGCCAAGCTGTTCAGCCCGAGCTCGGGCGCACCGTTCATCAACCGGGCGATCCAGGGTCAGTACGCGCCCGGATCGACGTGGAAGCTGGTCACCGCCGATGCCGCGATGCGCACCGGCCTGGTCTCGCCCAACTACACCTACAACGACACCGGGAGCTTCGAGATCAAGGAGTGCGTGGGAACATCGTGCATCCGGCACAACGCCGGCAGCCGGGCCTTCGGCCGCGTCGACTTCCGGCGTGCGCTCACCGTCTCGTCCGACGTCTACTTCTACAACTTGGGCAGCATGTTCTGGCAGCGCAGGAAGTCCGGTCACTTCGGCGAGACCCCGATCCAGGAGTCGGCCGCGGCCTTGGGCTTCGGTCGCAAGACGGGCGTGCCGCTGCAGGGGGAGTCCGAGGGCCGGGTGCCGACCCCCGAGACCCGCGCCGAGCTGCATCGCACCAAGCCGAAGCTGTATCCCACCGGCGGGTGGTTCGAGGGTGACAACGTCAATCTCGCCATCGGCCAGGGTGAGCTGGGCGTGACGCCGATCCAGCTGGCAAACGCCTATGCCACCTACGCCAATGGCGGCACTCGCTTCTCGCCGAACATCGCGCTGCGGGTCCAGCGCCAGGACGGCACCGTTGTCCGGGACATCGCGCCGCGTGTGCTGCCCGACTCCCTCGCACTGTCGCCGCAGGTCCGGCAACCGATCATGGCCGGACTGGCGGGCGTGGTCTCCGATCCGGACGGCACCGCCTTCAACGCCTTCGCCTCCTTCCCGCTGCGCTCCTACGGGATCGCCGGCAAGACCGGCACGGCCCAGGCCAAGCCGAAGCAGGACACGGCGCTCTTCGTCGGCTACGGCCCGACGTCCGATCCGCGCTACGCAGTGGCCGTCGTGATGGAGCAGTCGGGCTTCGGCGCGTCCGCGGCCGCGCCGGTCGCCCGCCGGGTCTTCAGCGCCATCGCCGGCGTCGACGGCGGCAACGGCCCGGCGACCTTCGTGCAGCTCAACGGGGCGGGGGACTGATGACGTCGGTCCCGATCGGCAACCCCGCAGCCAGCTTCCGCCGCAACCCGTCCTCCCCGTGGCGCCATCTCGACGTCGCCTTGGTGGGCGCCACTCTGGCCGTGGCCTTCCTCGGCGTGTTGATGGTCTACAGCGCCACTCGGAGCACGGTGGGCGTGACCGGCCTGGCATCGGCCACCTACCTCGTGCGCCAGCTGATCTTCGTCATCCTCGGCCTCTGCCTCATGACCGCTGTCGCCTTCATCGACTACCGCCACTACCGCGAGCTGGCGCCGGTGTTCTACTTCGGCTGCGCGCTGATGTTGCTGGCCGTGCTGTCGCCGCTCGGCGTCTCGGTGAACGGCGCCCATTCATGGTTCGCCATCGGATCGTTTCAGGTGCAGCCAGCGGAGTTCACCAAGCTGGCCGTGGTCCTCCTGCTGGCGGGCCTGTGCGCCACGCCTCGGTCGGAGCTCGACGCCCGCTCGGTCGTGGGTTGCCTGCTGGTCCTGGGCCTGCCGGCTGGCCTCATCCTGCTGCAGCCCGACCTGGGCTCGTTGATGGTGTTCGTGGCGGTGCTCGCCGCCATGCTGCTCGTCGCCGGTGCCTCTGGTCGCCAGCTGGCCGTCCTCGCCCTCATCGCGGTGATCGGCGCCATCTCGGTGTTCCAGCTCGGTCTCATCAAGAACTACCAGCGCGATCGCCTCACCTACTTCGCCAGCCCCACCGCCGAGCGGTCGCAGGCGGCCTACAACGCCCAGCAGGCCGAGACGGCCATCGGCGCTGGCGGCCTTCGAGGCGCCGGCCTCTTCAAGGGCACCCAGACCAAGCTCCGCTACGTCCCCTACCAGCACACCGACTTCATCTTCACCGTGGTGGGGGAGGAGCTGGGCTTCGCCGGATCAGCCACCCTGCTCCTGCTCTACGCGGTGATGGGCTGGCGGGTGTGGCACGCCGCCGTGGTGGCCCGGGACGGCTTTGGCACGCTCGTCTGCGTCGGCGTACTGGCCATCCTCCTGTTCCAGGTGTTCGAGAACATGGGCATGACCATGGGCATCATGCCGATCACGGGCATCCCGCTGCCCTTCATGTCCTACGGTGGGTCCTCGACGCTGACCATGTTCGCTGCCATCGGCCTGGTGCTCAACGTGCATGCCAGGCGCTTCTCGTGACCATTTCCGAACAAGATTTCCTCAAGTGCCTGGGGATAGCCGACGATCACAGCTGGGATGTCGAGTCGCGAGTTGATCGACGAGGGTAAGAGCGTCCGCGACTCGGCCTCGGGCCGCGTCGCGGGTGTCTTCATCGTCGTCGCCAGCACATTCGCGGTGCTCAACGCCCTTGGGTTGCTCCCGGGTCTCCGGGATTCGACGTTCGTCATCCTCGGTACGGCAAGTGTCTTTTGCACTCTTTACGGACTCCGTCAGCATCGACCGAAGCTTCGCTGGCCGTGGTGGACGATCACTGTGGCGCTCGGTCTGTTCGTCGCCGGCGGCGCGGCTCGGGCGACCTTCGGCGGTGTCGGTGATCTGACCGCACACCGCTCCCTGATCCCGGACTCGATCACGATCCCGGGCTACCTCCTGTTCGGCGCAGGACTGAGCGCGATCGCCACGGCTCGTCGCCGCGGGCAAGAGGGCAACCTCGACACCCTGCTCGACGCACTGGTCGCGGCCATGGCGGCCATGGCGCTGGCGTGGGTGTACCTCATCACGCCGAACCTGGTCCAACACCATGCCCCGCTACCCGTCCGAGTGGTGCTCGTCGCCTATCCGTCCGTCTCGGTCTTCATGGTCAGCGCGATTGCTCGCATTGCCTTCAGCCCGAGCACCCGGCGAGTGCCTGCCTTCCAGCTCTTGATGGCAGCGATGGCATGCATGCTCCTTGGAGATGTGCTCTACATCCTGGTCGAGCCAGGTGTCCTGATCCCGCCCCTCTGGCTGCTCGACCTGCCGTACGCCTTCGCCTTCATCCTGTTCTCGGGCTGCGTCGCGCACCCCTCGATGGCCACGCTCTGCGAGCCGGTGTCAGCTGAGGAAGCCGTCCCGAGCCAGACGCGCATGAACATGGTTGCACTGGCCCTCTGCGTGCCGTCAGTCGTGATGTTGACGCGGGCTGAGACCACGGCGAGCGACCGCATTGCTCTCTCGGCTGTGGTCATCACCCTGACCGGGCTGGCCTCCTACCGGGTCCTGCGCGCCCTACGCGCCCACGCTCGGTCCGAGGAGCGTCTTGCCCATCAGGCCATGCACGACCACCTCACCGGGCTGCCCAACCAGCTCGTCATCCGCGAGGCGCTGTCCGAGGGCTTCGCCGAGGGTCGGCGCGAGCAGATGGCGATCCTGTTCGTCGATCTCGACCGCTTCAAGCTGGTCAACGACACCCACGGTCACTCATTCGGCGACGAGCTGTTGGTCGCGGTCGCCGCTCGACTCCGGGGAGTGGACGAGAACGCGCTCGTCGCTCGCGTTGGCGGCGACGAATTCGTGCTCGTTCTCCGGGACATCGGCTCGCGGAGCGCGGCGATAGCGATCGCCGAGCGCGTTCGTCATGTCTTCGGTGAGCCGTTCAGACTCGGGACGGCCGAGGTGTACTCGTCGGCAAGTGTTGGCATCGCCTTCGCCATGGACGCCGGTCCCGAGGTCGATGCAGAGGACATGATCCGCGACGCGGACACCGCGATGTACGAAGCGAAGGCTCATGGCCGGGACTCTGTGGCGGTGTTCGATCCGGCCATGCGCGAGCGAGTGACTGAGCGCCTCGGCCTTGAAAGCGATCTACGCCGGGCGCTCGAGAACAGGGAGCTCCGTCTTGCGTACCAACCGGTCATTCGCTATCCGGCCGGCCCCATAGACAGCGTGGAGGCCCTCGCCCGCTGGAACCATGAAACGTGGGGCGACGTGTCGCCGACTCGGTTCGTGCCGGTGGCGGAGGACACGGGACTCATCGTGGAGCTCGGGCACTGGGTGATCCGCGAGGCGTGCAGTGCCCTGGCCGGCTGGCGGCGCACCCTTCCGGGGGCCGAGCACCTCCAAGTCGGCATCAATCTCTCCGCCCGCCAGTTCCGCGACCCAACCCTGCTCGAGGTGATCCAGCAGGCGCTCCTCGACAACGACTTGCCAGCCGAGGCGGTGTGTCTCGAGCTGACCGAGTCGCTGCTGATCGACGAGCCAGAGACGGCGACCGAGCTCCTCTCCGCGTTTCACGCCCTGGGCATCCGCCTCGCCATCGATGACTTCGGCACCGGGTACTCGTCGCTGGCGTACCTCAAGAGGTTCCCGGTCGATGTGGTGAAGATCGACCGGTCGTTCGTCGAAGGGCTCAACCGAGCTGACAGCTCAGACGAGACGCTCGTGGCCGCGATCGTCGCCATGGCCGGTGCCATGTCCATGACGACGATCGCCGAAGGCGTCGAGACGCCGGCCCAGGAGACGAAGCTGATCGGGCTGGGTTGCGATGCCGGCCAGGGCTTCCTCTACTGCCGGCCGATCCCGGCGGAGGAGATCCCGGCAGTGTTGCGCCGAATAGCGGCGACCGAGTCGTCACTGCCGTCCTTGTAGTTCGCCGCCAGGCACGCCTCGCGGACGACGGTGGCCAGGCGATCCCAATCAGGCGCGGCAACTGCTTCCTCGTGCCCGGTTCCGTGGAAGAACAGATCGTGCAGCACCGGCTTCGCGTCGAGGAGCCGGTCGCGCCACTCGGCGATGTCACACCACACCGGCCGACTCGAGGCCGAACCCAGATAGGGCCCAGCCGCGACTCCCTCGAAGGAGCGGAACAGGCTGGCGAGCTGCCACTGGAGCATGCGGAGCACGGCGGTGTCGAGGATGGCGACGAGGAACTCGTTGCCCCAGCGGGTCCCGGTCATGAAGAGGGCCTGGTACAGCGACAGGCTGACCAGACCGGCAGCGGCTTGTCCCCGGTAGTCCGGTGAGACGGCGAGGGTGGCGACGTCCCAAACAGCGTGGGTCCGGGGTGCGCCGTCGGTGCCGGCGATCACCTCTGCCGGATCCTTGCCCCACTCGCGGGCGAGGTCGTTGAGGCTCTTGAGCCCGGCGCCTGACGGCAGGATCACCCGCATGACGCCGGCGGTCACCCGGCGGCGATGGTCGATGACGACGAAGAAGAAGCTCGACGCCTCGTACGGGTCGTACTCGGCGGCCAGCAACTCGGGGGAGTCGCCGAAGGACTCCCGGAAGACCGAGCGCTCGAGTTGGCGGCCCAGCTCGGCACCGGGCTCGTCGGATCGGAAGCCGTAGAGGCCGAATGGCTCGGTGACGCCCTCCGGTACGACCTGCCCGATGAGAACGCTCTCCTCGAGGCGGCTGAGGTCGATGGTGCGGATGTCGATGCTGTTGAAGTCGAGGATGTCGGTCATCAGAACTCCCTTGCCACGATCTGGTCAGCGTCGAAGAAGCGCTGGGTGAACTCGACGACCCGGGCCGGGTCGAAGGCCTTGCACGTGTAGATGTCGACGCTGAAGAACCGCACGGGTCGGTCCCAGGCGTAGAAGTGGGCGCCCGAGGTCTCCCAGTGCACCCAGCCGGCCCAGCCGTACAGCGGGGACTCATGGGTGACCGGATCGGTGAGGACGACCATGTCGGTCACGTCCCCGAGCTGTCGCAGGTAGTCGCAGATCTGCTCGCGGGAGATGAGCTCGGGGCAGGTCCCTTCGACCACCAGCCGCTGCCGGTGGATCATAGGCGCCAAATCGGGCATTTCCCCTGGTGAACGTGCGATTGTCGGGTGGGTCAACGTCGAGAGAACCATGGATGAAACGGTACGACGGACCCCAGAACCATTGTCAATTAGTCAACAATTGTCATCGTTGTGACGGCCCGCGGCCGATGACATGTCCTAGTTCCAACCGCGAAGCGTGGTCAGGCGACCACAAAGTTGTTCGAGCGCCGCGGTCGGCGGGCGAACCCTTGACCTGAGGTCAAGGGGGGGCCTAGTGCGTGTAAACGTCCCGCACCGGGCGTCGCGGCGCTGCGGCGGTAGGCTCCGTGCTGATCATGACCTCGCTCTGGCCGCAGCTCGAGCCCTTGCTCGCGCAGGTGGAGAAGCCAGCCCGTTACATCGGCTGCGAGGACGGCGCCCTTGAGCCAACCCTCTCGGCAGGCGATGTGGCGTGGCTGTTGGTCTATCCCGACACCTACGAGATCGGGTTGCCCAACCAAGGCCTCCAGATCCTCTACGAGCTGTTGAACGAGCACGCCGGTGCCATCGCCGAGCGGGCCTATGCCCCCTGGACCGATCTCGAGGCGCTGCTTCGGGACAACGGCCTGCCCTTGTTCAGCGTCGACACCCACCGCCCGGCTGGCGAGTTCGACGTCCTCGCCTTCAACCTGTCGGCGGAGCTCGTCTACACCAACGTCCTGAACTGCATCGACCTGGCCGGGGTGCCGGTGCGGGCGGCTGATCGCGCCGATCACGACCCGATCGTCATCGCCGGTGGCCACTGCACCTACAACCCCGAGCCCCTCGCCGACTTCCTCGACGCGGTGGTGTTGGGTGACGGCGAGGAGGTGATCGCCGAGATCTCCGACGTCATCGCCAGCTGGAAGGGCGCCGGCGGCGTCGAGCGACAGCAGCTCCTCATGTCGCTCGCCCAGATCACCGGTGTCTACGTTCCGAGCCTCTACGACGTCCGCTTCGACGGGCCGGCGGTGGCGTCGATCGAGCCCCGATATGTCGGTGTCCCGGCCCGGATCGAGAAGCGGACCGTCACCGATCTGGGCGAGTGGCCCTACCCGAAGCACCAGCTGGTGCCCCTCACCGAGGTCGTGCACGACCGCCTCAACGTCGAGGTCTTCCGGGGGTGCACGCGCGGTTGCCGGTTCTGCCAGGCCGGGATGATCACCCGCCCGGTGCGTGAGCGCCCTGCGGACCAGGTCCGGACGATGGTCTCCGAGGGGCTGCGCCGCACCGGCTACGACGAGGTGGCGCTGACCAGCCTCTCGACCGCCGACTTCAGCGGCATCGAGCAGGTCGTCGGCGACATCGTGGGTTGCGGCGACAACATCTCGGTGAGCCTGCCGAGCCTGCGGGTCGACGCGTTCACCGTCGGCATCGCCAACCAGCTCCAAGGCGGGCGGCGCACCGGCCTGACCTTCGCTCCCGAGGCCGGCACGTGGCGCATGCGCCAGGTCATCAACAAGCTGATCCGGGAAGAGGATCTCTACGCTGCCGTCGACGCTGCCTTCTCCCAGGGTTGGCGCCGGGTGAAGCTCTACTTCCTGACCGGGCTGCCGAGTGAGACCGACGAGGACACCCTCGGCATCGCCGCCCTCGCCCGCAACTGCGCTGCCATCGGCCGGAAGCACACGTCGGGTGCGTCGGTCACCGTGTCGGTCGGTGGCTTCGTTCCCAAGCCGTTTACGCCGTTCCAGTGGTTCGGCCAGAACACGGCCGAGGAGCTCACCCGCAAGATGTACCTCCTTCGCGACGCCCTGCGACGCGAACGGGGAGTGCAGTTCAAGTGGCACGACCCCAAGGCCACCCTCGTCGAGGGCATCGCCAGCCGAGGTGATCGCCGGCTCGGCGCCGTGATCGAGCAGGTCTGGCGGCGGGGAGGCACCTTCCAGGAGTGGTCGGAGCACTTCGACCTCAACCTCTGGCTCGACGCCCTGGCAGACCATGGCCTCTCGGTCGAGGACCTCGTCTACCGCCACCGCGCCGAGGGCGAGACCCTGCCCTGGGACCACCTCTCCGCCGGGCTCCACAAGGACTTCCTGTGGCAGGACTGGCGGGACGCCTTGGCCGAGGTCGGCCTGCCCGACTGCCGCTGGACGCCCTGTTACGACTGCGGCGCCTGCACCGGCTACGCGCTCGAGCACGTGGTCGCGTCGGCCGTCCCGCCGGCCGGCGGGAGCCAGGGGACCGGCCAGGACCTCTCGACCGGGGGCTGGGTGCCGGTCGAGCTGGTTGGGGTTCGGCCGTGATCCGCTTCCGTCTCCGCCACACGAAGTTGGGGAAGCTGCGGTTCATCAGCCACCGCGACATCGCCCGGGTGTGGGAGCGAGCGCTGCGCAAGGCCGACATGCCGGTCGCCTACACCGCCGGCTTCTCGCCCCGCCCGAAGCTGGCGTTCGGGCTCGCGCTCTCCACCGGCCACGAGTCGATGGCCGAGTACCTCGACATCGAGCTCCGCCCCGATGAGGGCCTCGAGATCGATGTCACGACCTTGCCCGAGCGGCTGAACGAACAGCTGCCACCGGGCATCGATGTCACCGCCGCCGCCCCCTTGGCGCCGGGAACGCTGTCACTGCAGGAATCCGTGACGTCCTGCACCTGGCGGATCGAGGTCCCCGGCCTCGCTCCGGCGGCCGTCTCCGACCTGGCGACCGCGGCACTTGCCGCCGATGCCCTGGTCCTGACCCGTGTCCGCAAGGGCAAGGAGGTCACCGATGACCTCCGGCCCGCAATTCTGTCCCTGACCATCACCGGGCCCACCGCGACCGGCACCGAGCTCGAAGCAGAGCTCGCTGTCCATCCGCGCAGCGTCCGCCCCGCCGAGCTGCTCCGGGCCATATCGCCTGGTCATCCGCTCGTCGAGGGGCGCGTGCTGCGGGTCGCCCAGTGGACCTGGCGCGACGGCGCCCGGCACGAGCCGCTGGCGACGTCGCAGCCCCCACGAGAGGACCCTGATGTCCGACCCCGCGTCGCCGCTGCCGTCGAACGAGCCCAACCACAACCATTCGGAGAGCGCCTCCTCGCCTGAGGACGGGGACCGCAAGCCCCGCCGGCGGGGGTCCCGGGGCGGTCGCAACCGCAACCGCCGGCCGGGGGAGATCGTCGAGGGCGGCACCCCGACCACCCCGTCGCCTGAGGCGGGCCGGCCCCGAATCGGGGACAGCCGGCCGGCGCCCGCCGTTGGCTCGACGGCCGGCCGCGCCCGGAGTGAGCGGCCGGCAGCCGAGCGGTCGGGATCAGATGGCGGCGATCCCCAGCGGCGCCGGCGCCGCCGGGGCGGTCGGAGCCGTGGCGGCGGCGGAGGCCGCTCGTCGGAGATCCGAGCTGTCGAACCGGAGCTCGACCCCGAGCTGCTCGAGCGCCGCCGGGGCCGGGAGCGGAAGGGCCGGCCGGTCGGCCGCTACCTCATGTGCGTCCACACCCGGGCGGAGGCGACCCAGATCGCCGTCCTCGAAGGCCGCTCGCTGATCGAGCACTACGTGAGCCGGCCCCAGGACGATTCCACCGAGATCCACGGCAACATCTACGTCGGGCGGGTACAGAACGTCCTTCCCGGCATGGAGGCGGCGTTCGTCGACATCGGCACGCCGAAGAACGCCGTGCTGTACCGGGGCGACGTCACCTTCGACGCCGACGACGTCGAGAGCCGTGGAGGCGGCGGCCAGGCTCGCATCGAGCAGCTGCTCCGGCCCAAGCAGATGATCGTCTGCCAGGTCACCAAGAACCCGATTGGCGCCAAGGGCGCCCGGCTGACCCAAGAGGTGTCCCTGCCCGGGCGGTTCGTGGTGCTGGTGCCGAACTCGTCGACGTATGGCATCTCCAAGCGGCTCTCAGACGACGAGCGCAAGCGGCTGCGGGCGATCCTCGACAAGATCAAGCCGGCCGAGCACGGCCTCATCGTCCGCACCGCGGCCGAAGGGGCCACCCGGGAGGAGCTCGAGCGCGACATGGCCCGCCTGCTGGCCCAGTGGTCGCAGATCGAGGCCACCGCCAAGCGGGCCAACTCGCCGACCCTCCTCTACCGCGAGCCGGACATGGCCGTTCGGGTGATCCGGGAGGAGTTCAACTCCTCGTACCGGGGTGTCGTCATCGACGACCCCGCCCTCTACGAGGAGGTCAGGGACTACGTCGCTTCCATCACGCCGGAGCTGGCCGACCGGGTGGAGCTGCATGACCCGGACGAGGAGTCACTGTCGCTGTTCGAGCAGTTCCACATCCACGAGCAGCTCCACAAGGCGCTCGACCGCAAGGTGTGGCTCCCGTCGGGCGGCTCGCTCATCATCGAGCGGACCGAGGCCCTGACCGTGATCGACGTCAACACCGGCAAGAACGTGGGCACCTCGAACCTCGAGGAGACGGTCTTCCGGAACAACCTGGAGGCCGCCGAGGAGGTGGCCCGCCAGCTCCGGCTCCGTGACATCGGGGGCATCATCGTCATCGACTTCATCGACATGGAGATCAAGCGGAACCGCGACGAGGTCATCCGGGTCTTCCGTGATGCCCTGGCCAGGGACAAGACCCGGACCCAGGTCTTCGACATCTCCGAGCTGGGCCTGGTCGAGATGACCCGGAAGCGGATCGGGGAGGGCCTGCTCGAGTCGATGTCGAGCACCTGTCCGATGTGCGACGGCCGGGGCGTGGTCGTCGACAAGTCACTGCTCGACTGAAGGGTGATTGCCCAGGTCGGGGGGGTCGCTGGTATCGTCCACGACCCTATGTACGCAGTCATCCAGACGGGCGGCAAGCAGGCGCGGGTTGCCGAAGGCTCCCGCCTCGACGTCGAGCTGCTCGGCCAGGACGATGGGGCCGAGGTCACGTTCCGGCCCGTCCTGCTGGTCGACGGCGAGACAGTCACCTCCGCTCCTGCTGAGCTTGCCGCAGCCACGGTCACCGGTCGGGTGCTCGGCACCACCAAGGGCCCCAAGATCCGCGGCTTCACCTACAAGAACAAGTCGAACCAGCGCCGCCGGTGGGGGCACCGTCAGAAGTACACGACGGTCGAGATCACCGGCATCTCGAAGTCGAAGTAAGGAAGGCGACCGATGTCGAAGACCAAGGGCGGCGGCTCAACCCGGAACGGTCGTGACTCCAACGCGCAGCGCCTCGGCGTCAAGCTCTACGACGGCCAGAAGGTCAACGCCGGCGCCATCATCGTGCGCCAGCGCGGCACCCACTTCCACCCCGGCGAGAACGTCGGGCGGGGCGGCGACGACACGCTGTTCGCCCTCGCCCCGGGGCTGGTGAAGTTCGGCAACCGCAAGGGTCGCCGACTCGTCGACGTCCTCCCTGCCGCCGACCAGTAGAACTCGGCGGCTTCGAGCCGCCAGGAACTTCCCCCGCACGGTTTCGTGCGCCCATTCCGTCGTGATTGCCGAATTTTCGGACCTGATCGCGACGAAACGAGCGCATCAAATGCGGGAGAGAGCGAATGCGGCGCTTGTTTACCGCTGTCGAGTCAGGATTGTCGCCATCGGCGCTGCGATGGGGCGAGCGCCAGGGCACGTGGCGACAGCTCGACCGCGGCGTCTACGGCGAGGGTCCGGAACCTCGATGTCGGCGGGGTGGTCAGCGACGACATCTGGGAACAGGCCCTCGAGTCAGCGCTTCGGA
>Ga0136846_1239695_pt1 | contig 17839 bp, 11 predicted proteins | sample HopSoiMetagenom2_FD_96841 | JGI IMG/M metagenome (GOLD analysis project Ga0136846, IMG submission 96841) | Grasslands soil microbial communities from Hopland, California, USA - 2 Assembly 2016 (version 4) | ecosystem: Environmental > Terrestrial > Soil > Grasslands | place: USA: Hopland...
GCGACGTCGCTCCGCACTTACGGCGCCCAACCCAAGCGGCACCGCGCGCTCACGTGACTGGGTCTCGCAGGTGGAGACGTCGAACCCGGATACAACTGGTTAAGGAAGCGGCGCGCGGCGGACCACTACAGGACTGCGGGCACGGAGTTAGGGGCCGAGCCGTCGTGTGGCAGCGTTCTTGACCGTGCGGCGCCGACGAGAGACGTTCTTCCTGTGTTCGTGGCATTACGCGAGCCGACTCCGATTCAGGCGGAAGAGGAGCGCGAGCGATGAGGACGCTGATCTTCTCGCACCTGTATCACAGGCCGGGCAGTCCACCGGCGGCAACCGCCGCACTTCGCGAAACGCTGGCTGTGTGGCTCGACCATTTGCGCGGACCTAGCGCCTGTCTCACGCGTGAGTCGCTCAGGCAGTTGCCTTGTGCGGGGCACCACGCGTCCGGATCCTGAGCGCTGCTGACGCGGAGACGCTCGCCATTTTCGTCAGCTCACACGACGATTTCCTGCTGTCCCAATCACAGGTAATCCTGAATAAAACTGCTCACGCGGGCGACCGGAATCCGTCCGGTTGGGGTGTATAGTGGCCCAGTCAGCCAGGTGCTCCCAGCCAGATGCGATCCACAGGGCAGGTGACCCTTCTGTTGAAGGCGTGGTCCGCGGGACGTAAAGAGGCGCTGGACGACCTGATGCCTCTCGTCTACAGCGAACTGCGCAAGCTGGCCGCCAGCCATATGCGCCGCGAGCGGCCCAATCACAGTCTCCAGGTGACGGGGCTCGTCAACGAGGCGTACTTGAAGCTCGTCGATCAGCGCAACGCGAACTGGCAGGATCGCCGTCACTTCTTCGGCATCGCCGCACAATGCATGCGGCGGATTCTTGTCGATCACGCACGTCACCGTCGGGCGCAAAAACGCGGCAGCGGCGACACGCACGTGGTGCTCGACGAGCAACTGCACGGCGCCGTGGAGCGCAGTTGTGAAGTCGTCGCTCTGGACGATGCGCTTCAGGCGCTGGCGGAGCTCGACGCGAGGCAGGCGAAGATTGTGGAGTTGCGGTACTTCGGGGGCATGACGCACGCGGAGATCGCCGACGCTCTCGACATGTCGGTGTCGACGGTCAAGCGCGACCTCGATGCGTCGCAAATCTGGTTGACCCACGCCATGTCGAGGCAGTCATCGTGACGCCGCAGGAGTATCAGCGTCTCAAACCATTACTGACGCTCGCGTGCAGGACGCCGGCCGCGATGCGCGAGATATTCGTCCAGAGTGCGCTCCCGACCGAACCCGATCTGCAGCGCCAGCTGCTCGAGATCGTCGCGACGTACGAGCGCGCCACACAGCCGTTCCAAATCGAGGCGGCGGGCCACGTGGATCTTTCGTCAACGGACCCAATCGAGCCGGGTGCGCTGATCGGTTCGTACCGGGTTCTCGCGAAGATCGGCGAAGGTGGAATGGGATGCGTATACGCCGCGCAAGACACCCGGTTCGGGCGCCGCGTTGCGTTGAAGGTCGTGAAGCCGCGTGAGGAAGAAGGTACCGGCGTCGAACAGCTCCTCTCTGAAGCTCGCGCCGCCGCCCAGCTCAGTCATCCCGCCATCGTCACCATCTACGACGTGTTGCGGGAGGCGGAGCGCCTCGTCATCGTCATGGAGTACGTGGACGGCACGTCGCTGGCCCGGATGCTCGAGCAAGGGCCTCTGCCGCTCGGACGCGCGCTTCGACTGGCCAGCCAGCTTGCCGATGCCCTCTTCTACGCGCACAGCCACGACATCGTCCACTGCGACGTCAAGCCTGAAAACGTGCTCGTCACGCGAGACGGGAACCCCAAGCTGGTGGACTTGGGCCTGGCGCACATGGATGTCTCGCGCACATCTCAATTCGGTCGCGCCAGCGAAGCGCTCTGGGGCACACCTGCGTACCTGGCACCCGAACGCCTGATGGGTGCGTCACCGAGGCCGTCCTCGGACATCTACGCGCTCGGAGTGCTCTTCTACCAGATGCTCACCGGTCGACTTCCCTTCGATGTTCAGACCGGTGAGGACGTCTTCTTCGATGTGGTCGCTGGCAAAGCGGAGTACGTGCCGGCATCCAAATGGGTCACGGGCATTCCGCCTGCCGTCGATGACATCGCCGCGAGATGCCTTACAGGGGATCCGAGGCAGCGCCTTCAGGCGCACGAGATCGCGCACGCGACCGCATCGGCCTTGCAGGCACTTGATGCGCGTCAGCGCGACGAACCGGCCAGCGGGAGAACTGAAAGTGTCGAGCGACGATGGGATCCTGCCCGCGGCGCGGCGGCAGGCCTCATCGTTCTCGTGTCGCTCGCCGGGGCGGCCGGGTTCATCTCGTCACGAGTGGCGGATCTCGGTCTCGCCCGCACGGGACTCTTTCAGGAAGGGATCTCCGTGTGGTTTCGCGCGGGACTCTCGTCGCTCGTGGCGCCGCTGACATTGGTTCTCGTCGCGGTGCTCCTGGCAGGATTCGTCGTGTCATTCGACAGGATACTGGGACGTCCGCTGCGGCTGGGCGACCGGGTCACGCGAGGTCTGGCGTGGCTGACGGGTCCCGGCGTTCTGGGCCTGAGCCCGATGCTGCTCGTACTCCACATAGCGGCTTTCGCAGTGGCAGTCTGGTCGTATGCTCCCTTGCTCTCTGCCGTTATCGGATTGTGGCAAGGGGCTGCGTCGAGTGTGGTCGCGCCCCTGGCGCCGGTGCACAGCCCGATACATGAAACGTATCGCCTGGTTTGGACGGTGATCCTGTTCGTGTTCGGAAGTCTTTGGGTGCTCGCCGGTGGATGGTGGCTCCGGAGCAGGGAGACAGAGTTCGTGATGCCTCTCGCGGGCGGCATTGCGCTGACCGCCGCCACAGTACTGCTGTGGGCCGCTCCATACGGCCTGATATGGAACTCCTTCCGCGAGCGCGTTCTTTATGGCGAGTCGGTTTGTTACATCGTCTCGGAGCAGGGGAGCGATCGCCTGCTGTTCTGTCCGCTCTCGGCGCCCGCGCGGTCGCGCGTCATCACGGCGAGTGACCCGTTGCTCCGCGCTCGCGGTCTGGGCGTGTGCAATGTGTTTACCGAGCTCGGGCCGTCACCGGACGACTCCGTGTGTCAGATCGTCAAACGATGAGGGCATGCCATGCAGACAGTGTCGAGGATGCTGTGCGCCGCAGCGGTTGCAGGGATTGTGATGAACGCTGCTTCCGCGGAGGCCGGTGTGTGGGGCTGGCTCGAACGACTGAGCGGCCCGGGGCCTTTTGATCAAGTCGCAGGATCCATCGGGCTGCGCGGCTTATGTCCGGCCATATTGAATCAAACCGACGAGGCCCGCGACTCGCCTGATTCCGTCAAACTCGATTGGCTTCGTCCACGTCGCGACAAACATGCGACGTGTGTGTACTTCGAGCGGGCGGACTTCGTGAGTCACAACGACCCGTTTGTCGGACGGACCTCGGACATCACCGCGGCAACATACAGCATCGGCGCATCCGTACTGGTCGTTCGGTGGCTGGAAGCAGCAGTCGGCGCAGGATGGGATCGCTTCAGAGTGGTCGCCACGGATATTACGGTTACCAAGCCGACCCTTACCGTCGCGCGTGTCGTCGTGCGGCCGATCCGCATCTGGCGTAACGAACACCAGTGTGGAGGAGGCTGTGACGTTATAAAGCTGTATGTAAAAAGAGACATCATCCTGGGCACCCTCCGGTCCAGCGACTTCGGTGTCGCCGGTAACTTCAAGGCGACGAATGATGGCGTAACTTCCTTGGGCATTCTTTTCGATTTTTCCGAACTGGCTGCTTGGAAGTGAGCCGTTTGCCCCCCTCCCCTCCGCGTGGATGGGTGAGGAGGTCGAACCGTGGAACCACTCGTCAGCGTCCGCACCGCGTCTGCGATTGCAACCCGGGAAGTCACCTCGCACGGAATCGACCCCGAAAGAGGACATCAGCGCGGCGGCCTCAGACCCGGTTCCCTGGTCGGCCGATATCACGTGGATTGCGAGATCGGTCGCGGGGCGAGCGGCATCGTCTACCGTGGCGTGGACCAGTGGCTGGACCGTCGGGTCGCGCTCAAGGCGCTGTCTGTCCGAAGAGGGTCGCGCGCCATTGCACGTGCCGAGGCGCAGTTGCTTTCGGGGGTCGCGAGTCCTCACGTCCCAGCGGTCTACGACATCGTCGAGACGCCGGAGTGGACCATCCTCGTGATGGAGTTGGCCGACGGCAGCTCCATCACCGAGCTCGTCTCGTCCGGACCCATGGCGACCGCTCAGGCGCTGCGACTCGGCCGCCAGCTCGCGCGTGGCCTGATGGCCGTCCACCGGGCCGGCATCGTGCACCGCGATATCAAGCCGGCAAACCTGCGCATGTCGACCGACGGGTTGCTGAAGATTCTCGACTTCGGTGTCGCGGCCCGTCGGCTGGTACCGCACACTTCAGCGCGCCGCAGGACGCTGATCGTCGTTGGCACCGTGCCTTACATGTCGCCGGAGCAACTGTGCGGCGAGGAGGTGGGCGCCGAGAGCGATCTGTATAGCGCGGGAGCCGTCTTATACGAGATGTTGACCGGACGCCGCGCATGCCCGGCGACATCGCATGCAGAAGCGGTCGATCAGATCCTGTCAGGGTCGATTGTTCCGCCGCGCGCGATCAATGCTCACGTCCCACGATGGCTCGATCAGGTCGTTCTGCGGGCTTTGAGTCCCCGCAAGACCGTGCGGTACGATTCGGCGGAAGCGCTTCTCGCGGCGCTCACCGCACCTGCGCCGGCGCTCAGTTAATCAGGCCTGGAACCGGCGCCAGTCGATCCGGTACTTGCGGATCTTGTAGTTGACGATCCGCGGCGTGGCCTGCAGCAGGCGCGCCGCCTTGGCCCGGTTGCCCCGCGCCATTTTCAACGCGTCCTGGATCAAGTCCTTCTCGAACGCCCCGAGCGACGCGGCCAGCGAGCGCATCGACGACGCGTCGGTCGTGTCGGCCATCTGCAGCGTGGGCGGCAGGTGGTGCGCGTGCAGCACCTCACCGTCGCACACGAGCACCGCCCGCTCCATGACGTTCTGGAGCTCGCGGACGTTGCCGGGCCAGTGATACGCCATCAGCATGTCAATCGCAGGGGTCGAGATGCGGCGGATGCGCTTGCGATGATCCGAGGCGAGCCGCTCGAGGAAATGATCCGCCAGCAGCAGGACGTCCGTCTTCCGCTCCCGGAGCGGCGGCACGTAGATGGTGAACACGTTCAGGCGATACAGCAGGTCTTCGCGGAACGTGCCCGCTGTGATCGCGTCCTCGAGATGCTTGTTCGTTGCCGCGATCAAGCGGACGTTCACCTTGACGGGATCGACGCCACCCAGCCGCTCGAATTCGCGCTCCTGCAGCACGCGGAGGAGCTTCACCTGCACGGAAGTATTCACGTCGCCGATTTCGTCGAGGAAGAGCGTACCGCCGTCGGCACGTTCGAACCGTCCCTGCTTCCGGTTGATCGCGCCGGTGAATGCGCCTTTCTCGTAGCCGAACAGCTCCGATTCGATGAGGGTCTCCGGCAGCGCCGCGCAGCTGACCTTGATGAACGGCTTCGAGGCGCGCTGCGAGTTGTAGTGAATGGCCTGCGCGATGAGCTCTTTGCCCGTGCCCGATTCTCCGCGGATGAGGACGGTCGTATTCGTGCGCGCGACCTGCGTCATCTGCTCACAGACATCGTGCATCAGACGGCTGGTCCCGAGGATTTGTGAAAAGTCGTACCGTTCGCGGAGCTCCCCCTGCAGGCGCACGTTCTCCTGGACGAGCCGTTCGCGGTCGGCTTCGAGCAGCCGCTGCACTTTGATCGCCTGCGCGATCATCGACGCGACCACCCCGAAAAACTTGGCCGTGCGCTCGTAATTGCGATCCGGCTTGAACCTGAGCTCGAGCGACAGGATGCCGGCGGCGCGTCGGTGCAGCAGCAACGGCACGCACACGAACGTGCGCTCGTCTTCGTCCCTGTGCCGATCGGCAAGCGCCGGCTCCTTGCTGACACGCGGGACGACGAGCGGACGGCCGCTCGCGAGCACCTGCAAGGCGAGCGCGCCTCCGGGGACACCGGTGTGCCACGTGCGATCGTGCCCGGTCCCGACAGCCGCCGCCACCTGGAGGTGCGCCTTCTCGTCGGATGCGAGCGCGACCGCGCTTCGCACCGCGTCGTGCGATTTCTCGAGGATCTCGAGCACGCGGTGCAGCGCCGCCTTGAAGTTGATCGCGCTCGAGAGCGCCTGGCTGATCTCGACCAGGGACGTCAGCTTGCGGATTTCGCCAGACTGACGCACACCGACATCCACGTGACTCGTGCCGCCCGTCTTCTCGATCGCGCTCATCGGTGTTGCCATGGTTGTCCCTTTGACGCTCGGTCACTGTTCATGCCGCTGTCGGCATCGAGCACTGACATGTATCACCCTGTATTGCGCATGCCCGCGGCAATGCCATTGATCGTCACCATCAGCGCGGCGCGCAGCACCGCGATATCCTGCGCGCGCGAGTCCTCGCTCGACGGATCCCCGCTGATTGCCGCAGAGCGCAATGCGGCGAGCCGCCGGAGCAACTCGACCTGGACGAGGTTGATCGGATCGACGTACGGGTTCCGCACGTCGATCGACCGCCGCAGGACGAGCGCGTCGGCCAGCAATCGATCGTGACCCGTGATCGCGAGCACCGCCTCGGTCGCGCCCTGGAGCCGCGCCCGCAACGACGAGGCGAGCGGCTGCAGATCGTCGGGCACCAGGTGACGATCGTAATGTGCGGCGATTCCCTCGTCGGCCTTTGCCAGCGCCATCTGCAGCAGATCGATCATCGACCGGAAAAACGGCCACTCACGATACATCGTGCGATACACGGCACGTTCCTCGTCGGTTGAGGGGCGCATCACCTCGGCCCCCAGCCACGACGCGAGCAGCAGCCGTGTCTGCGTCCACGCGAACTGCCACGGAATCGCCCGGAGCGCCGACAGCCCGCCGCCTGGACGCCGTGCGGGGCGGCTGCCGATGTGCAGCGCGTCCAGCTCCGCCTCCGGTGTCGCGGCCCTGAAGTAGGCGGGGAACCGGGGATCTTCGTGCACGACCTCGCGAAACGCCGCATGCGCAGACGCCGCGAGCCGGTCCATCACGTCGCGCCATCGCGGGTCGATTCGCGTCGGCTTCGCGAGCGCCGCTTCGAGGGTCGCCGTCGTATACACCTCCAGCGTCCGCACTGCGATTCCCGGCAGGCCGAACTTCGCCTGGATCATCTCTCCCTGTTCGGTCACACGCAGCGTACCGTCCACGGATCCTGGAGGCTGCGACTGAATCGCGAGATACGTGGGGCCGCCGCCTCGACCGACGCTTCCTCCGCGGCCGTGAAAGAGCGTGACGGCGACGTCGTGGGCGGCGCACGCCTCGACGATCGATTCCTGCGCTTTATAAAGTTCCCAGGCGGCGGCAATCCGGCCGAGCTCCTTCGCCGAGTCCGAGTAGCCGATCATGACCTCCTGCCGGTTCCCCGCGCGGCGAACGCGATCGCGATACCACGCGATCGACAGCAGACGATCGACTACGGCGCCGCTCGCGCGCAGATCGCGCGCGGTCTCGAACAGCGGCACCACGCGCAGGGGCGGCTCCACGCCTGCACGCCGCTGGAGCAATTCCACCGCGAGCACGTCGGACGGCCGGGACGCCATCGTGATGACGTAGGCCCCGAGCGACTCTTCCGGCATCGACGCAAGCGCGTCGAACGTCTGGAGAACTTCTGCGGTCCGCGGATTGTGCGGAAGCTCCGAAGCGACGGGCGTCGTGTCCATCAGCGCGCCGGTCAGGAACGCGATCCGCTCGTCTTCCGACCAGTCGGTGTATCCGGGGCGTCCCATCTGGCGCGCGATGAGATCGATGGCCTCGGTGTGGCGCGCCGCTTCCTGCCGCACGTCGAGCCGCACGAGCGTGAGCCCGAATGCAGACAGGCGCCGGAGCACGTCGGCGAGACGGCCGTTCGCGATCACGCTGTTTCCAGTCGCGTTCAGCGAGTCGAAGCAGAGGCGCAGCGGCTCGGCGAGCTGTTCGGCGGTTGAATACATCTCCTCTGCGCGGGCGCCGCCGCGCTTCGCGCGCAGCGACAACTGGTCCTCGACATGCCGTTGCGCCTGCTCGACGCCGCGTTGCACGTCGCGGAGCAGCGCGCGATACGGCTCGTGCGGACCGCCGACACGCGCGCGCAGCGCCTCGGTCGCATCGTTCATCGAGAGCTCTTCGCGGAGCCGTTCGATCTCGCGGGCATACAGCGACAGCGCCGTCCAGCGCGACGCGAGACACGCGCGGCGCGTCACCTCGGGAGTCACCGCGGGGTTGCCGTCACGGTCCCCGCCGATCCACGACCCGAACCGGACGGGCGCCGCTTCGATCGGAAGCCCACGCCCCGTCGTCGCCCGGAGCGTCCGGTCGAGCGATCGCAGGTATTCCGGAACGGCATTCCAGAGCGTCTGGTCGAAAATCGCGAGCGCCGAGCGGACCTCGTCGAGCGGTGAGGGCCGCCCTCGGCGGACCTCCTCGGTTTCCCATGCCGCCGTGATCTCGCGGCGCAGCGTATCCATCAGCGTCTCGCGTTCGAGCGGCGTCGAGTCGAGACGATCGAGCCCGGCAAGCGCATCCGCCACGTTGTTGTATTTGATCTGGAGCGTGCGGCGCATGATCTCGGTGGGATGCGCCGTGATCACGAGCTCGATGCGAAGCCTGCAGACCGCCGCATGCAGTGCATCGGCAGAAACGCCACCGGCGATCAGGCGCGGCAGCGCCTCTTCAATCGACGCGGGCTGCGCGTGCGCATGGGGGTTGCGCTGATAGGCACGCCGACGGCGCACGCGATGGTGCTGCTCCGCGACGTTCGCAAGGTTCAGGAAATGCGCGAACGCCCGCGCAATCGGGAGGGCGGCATCCACCGGCATCTCGCCCAATTCACCCGCGAGCTCGTCGAACGCGCGCCGGGACTCCTCTGCCGTGCCGCGCCGCGCGTTCTTCGCCAACCCGCGCACGCGCTCGACGCGTTCGAACAGCGCGTCGCCTTCCTGGCGCCGCAGCGTCTCCCCCAGCAGCGTTCCGAGCAGCCGCACGTCGTCGCGCAGCGGCTTGTGAGGGTCTTCAAACAACATGCGCGTCACTGGTTCCGCCTGAGTGCGGAAGCCGCGGGACAACAAAGTTGTGGCTTGCGCCTGTGAACGGAAGTCTCAACGCTATAATTCGGACCTCGTGACGAACACCTACAACGCGGTCGTTCAAGCCGAAGGCCACCTGATCGATTCGCAGCTGCTGAACGCCATCTTCGACACCGTCATCGAGCGGGGCGGCGCATTCGAGGTGCTGCACTTCGAGATCGGCCGCACCAATCAGGACTTCTCGCAGCTCACGTTGAAGGTCTCGACCCCTACGGCGCCGGCGCTCGCGACGCTTCTCGAGACGCTCATCCCGCTCGGGTGTCACGTTGCCGAGGAGCACGACGCGGTCATCCGCGTGGCGGATCGCGACGGCTGCGCGCCCGACGACTTCTACTCGACCACGAATCAGCGGACCCAGGTGCGTATCAACGGCAGATGGGTCGATGTCGCGCGCCAGCGCATGGACGCCGTCGTCGTCGTCGGCGCCGGCGGCCCGGAGTGCCGGAAGCTTCGCGACGTGCGCACCGGCGATCACATCGTGTGCGGACTCGAAGGCCTCCGGGTGACCCCGGAGTTCCGCGATCGCGATCGCGCCGATTTCACGTTCATGGCCAACGACGTGTCGTCGGAAAGACGCGTGGAAGTCAGCGTCACGAGAATCGCGCGGATGATGCGCGACACCAAGCGGCGCGGGCGCCGGATCGCATTTGTCGCCGGACCGGTGGTCGTGCACACCGGGGGCGCCGCCTACTTCACACAGCTGATACGAGGCGGCTACGTGGACGTGCTGCTCGCGGGCAATGCGCTTGCCGTCCACGATGCCGAGCTGGCGCTCTTCGGGACGTCCCTCGGTGTCGACCTCGAAGCAGGCGCGCCCGTGTCCGGCGGGCATCGCCACCACATGCGCGCCATCAATGCGATCAACCGCGCCGGCGGGATCAGGGCGGCGGTCGACCGCGGAGTGCTCACGAGCGGCGTGATGGTGGAATGCGTGCGCGCGGGTGTCGACTACATCCTGGCCGGCAGCATTCGCGACGACGGGCCCCTCATCGATACGATCGCCGACATCGTCGAGGCGCAGGACCGCTACACGGCAGCCCTGGCCGATGTGGGCATGGTGATCGTGTTGTCGACGATGCTTCATGGAATCGGCGTCGGCAACATGCTGCCCGCATGGGTGCCGGTGATATGTGTGGACATCAACCCCGCCGTCGTGACGAAACTTGCCGATCGCGGGTCGTCTCAGACGATCGGCCTCGTGACCGACGTGGGGTTATTTCTGCACCAGCTCGCGATGCAGCTCGGATCGCCGTAGTTGCCAGTTCCCAGTTGCTCGCTACTGGTTACTCATTACTGCAACGGCGCCGGCAGATCCGACTCTCCCATCAGATACGCGTCCACTCCGCGCGCGCAGCTGCGGCCTTCGGCGATCGCCCAGACGATTAGTGACTGGCCGCGCTGCATGTCGCCGGCCGCAAACACGCCTGGGACGCTCGTCATCCACTTCTCGTCGCGCCACACCGTGCCTCGCTCGGTCATGCGTACCCCGAGCTGGTCGAGCATGCCGCCACGCTCCGGCCCTGTAAACCCCATTGCGAGCAGTACGAGCTCTGCCGGCAGCTCGAACTCGGATCCTGGCACCGGCTTGAACGTCGGACGGCCCGACACAACCGCCGCCTCAACCCGCGTTGCATGCAAGGTGGTCACGCGACCGTCCGCGTCTGCGGTGAATCGCTGCGTAGAAACCGAATAGAGGCGCTCGCCACCTTCTTCGTGCGCGCTCGACATGCGGAAAATATTCGGCCAGGTCGGCCAGGGATTGTCGGCTGCGCGCTCGCGCGGCGGCTGCGGCAGCAGTTCCAGCTGCGTGATGCTGCGGGCTCCCTGCCGAATCGCGGTGCCGAGACAATCCGCACCGGTGTCTCCGCCACCGATGATGACGACGTGCTTGCCCGCGGCGGAGACGAACTGCGACTCGGGCAGGTCGTCCCCCTCGCAGCGCCGGTTCTGCGCGGTGAGATACTCCATCGCGAAGTGCACGCCGGCCAGCTCACGTCCTGGCACGGGCAGATCGCGGGGCTGTGTCGATCCGCCGGCGAGCACGACCGCGTCGAACTCTTCGAGCAGATCGTCTGCCGACACATCGATCCCCACATGGCAGCCGGTCTGAAACTCGATCCCCTCTTTGCGCATCAGATCGAGCCTGCGTTCCAGCACGTGTTTCTCGAGCTTGAACTCGGGAATCCCGTACCGAAGCAGGCCGCCGATGCGATCCGCGCGCTCGAGCACCGTCACGTTGTGCCCCGCGCGGTTCAACTGTTCCGCAGCCGCAAGGCCCGCGGGTCCCGACCCGATCACGACGACGTGCTTGCCCGTGCGCCGCGCGGGCGGCCGCGCCGTCACCCACCCTTCGGCGAACGCCCGATCGATGATCGCGACTTCGGCCGATTTGATCGTCACGGGGGCGTCGTTGAGCCCGAGGACGCACGCCCCTTCGCAAGGCGCGGGACACAGCCGTCCGGTGAGCTCGGGAAAATTGTTCGTCGCGTGCAATCGATCAACCGCAGAGCGCCACCGGTCGTGATAGACGAGATCGTTCCAGCTTGGAATCAGATTGCCGAGCGGGCAGCCCTGGTGGCAGAACGGAATGCCGCAGTCCATGCAGCGCGCCGTCTGATCCTGGAGCGCCTGGCGATCGTACGGAAGATAGACCTCGCGCCAGTCGCGGATCCGCTCGGAGACCGGGCGGGTCGGCGGCTTCTGCCGCTGAATCTCGATAAACCCGGTGACCTTACCCATTGGCCACCTCGGCGTACGTCGCGAAGGATGCCACCTTCACGGGCGCGGCCGGGAGCGTGGCCAGTGCGCGCTTGTAATCACGCGGCATGATCTTCACGAAGTCGTCGATCGTGCGCGACCAGTCCGCGAGAAGGCGCGCGGCGACGGTGCTGCCGGTGTACTCGGCGTGACGCTCGAGCAGATCGCGGACAAGGGGCTCGTCGACGGCATCGAGCGGTTCGAGATCGACCAGCTCCTGGTTGCAGTGCCTCTTGAAGTCACGATTGACGTCCAGCACGTAGGCGACCCCGCCGCTCATGCCCGCCGCGAAGTTGCGTCCGGTGCGGCCTATCACGACGACCCGGCCGCCCGTCATGTATTCGCATCCGTGGTCGCCCACGCCTTCCACGACCGCACTCGCGCCGCTGTTCCGAACCGCAAATCGTTCACCCGCAATGCCGCGGATGTACGCTTCGCCGCTGGTCGCACCGTAGAGCACGACATTGCCAAAGATGATGTTCTCCTCCGCACGAAATGTCGCGCGGCGCGGTGGATACGCGATGATGCGGCCGCCGGAAAGTCCCTTGCCGACATAGTCGTTCGCGTCTCCCTCGAGCGCGAGCGTGATACCGTGCGGCAGGAACGCGCCGAAGCTCTGGCCCGCCGACCCGACGCAATTGACCCGAATCGTCTCGTCGGGCAGCCCCTCGCCTCCCCATCGCCGGGTAACCTCCGAGCCGAGCATCGTCCCCACCGTCCGGTCTGTATTGCGCACGGCGCGATCGATGACAACCGGCTGGCGATGGACGAGCGCCTCGCGGCACGCGTCGATCAACTCGACATCGAGAACGCGGGCGATCCCGTGATCCTGGGCCTGCACCTTGCGTCGTGGAGAGTCCTCCGGAAGTACAGGTGAGTGCAGGATCTGCGAGAAGTCGAGGCCGCGCGCCTTCCAGTGGTCGACCGCGGGCCGGGCGTCGAGACAATCGACACGGCCGATCATTTCGTCGAGCGTACGGAAGCCGAGCGCCGCCATGTGCTCGCGCACGTCCTGGGCAATGAACCGGAAGAAGTTGACGACGAACTCGGGGTCGCCGGTGAACCGCTTGCGCAGCTCGGGATCCTGCGTCGCAATGCCGACCGGACACGTGTTCAGGTGGCAGACGCGCATCATCACGCAACCGGAGACCACGAGAGGTGCGGTCGCGAAACCAAACTCCTCGGCACCGAGCAACGCCGCGATGACGACGTCGCGTCCTGTTTTCAGCTGGCCGTCAACCTGCACCGTGATGCGTCCGCGGAGACCGTTCATGCGCAGCACCTGCTGCGTCTCTGCGAGCCCAAGCTCCCACGGCACACCGGCGTGCTTGATGCTCGTCTGTGGCGCGGCGCCGGTGCCGCCGTCGTGCCCCGAGATGAGCACGACATCCGCGTGAGCCTTCGCAACCCCGGCCGCGATGGTTCCAACGCCCGCAATCGCCACGAGCTTCACGGAGATCCGCGCCTGAGGGTTCGAATTCTTCAGGTCGAAGATCAACTGCGCGAGATCTTCAATCGAGTAGATGTCGTGATGCGGCGGCGGGGAGATGAGCCCGACGCCCGGCGTGGCGTGGCGGACCTTCGCGATCCAGGGGTAGACCTTGGACCCGGGAAGCTGTCCCCCCTCACCAGGCTTGGCGCCCTGCGCCATCTTGATCTGCAGTTCGTCCGCGTTGACGAGATACTCGCTCGTCACGCCGAACCGCCCGGATGCGACCTGCTTGACAGCGCTCCTGCGCCAGTCGCCGTTCGACTCGCGCCGGAAGCGCGCGGGGTCTTCCCCCCCTTCGCCGGTGTTCGATTTCGCGCCAAGGCGGTTCATCGCGATCGCCAGCGTCGTGTGCGCCTCCTCGCTGATCGAGCCGTACGACATGGCGCCGGTCGCGAAGCGTTTCACGATCTGTTCGACCGGCTCCACTTCTTCGATGGGCACCGGCCGAGGGTTGGGGCGCAACTCCAGCAGACCGCGCAACGTCGCCAGCCGCCGCGACTGATCGTCGACGAGACGGGTGTAGTCCTTGAAAATCGCGTACTGACCACTGCGCGTGGCGTGCTGCAGCTTGAAGACCGTCTCCGGCGTGAAGAGGTGATGCTCGCCATCGCGCCGCCACTGATATTCACCGCCGACCGGCAGGTCGGATGATCCGCGCTGACGATGGCGGTAGCCGCGCCCGTGACGGTCGATCGCTTCGCGCGCGATGCCGTCGAGGCCGATCCCCCCGATCCGCGACGAGGTCCCGACGAAGTAGCGATCCACGACCGCGCGGTCGAGGCCAATCGCCTCGAAGATCTGCGCGCCGCAATAACTCTGCAGCGTCGAGATCCCCATCTTCGACATCACTTTGAGGATGCCCTTGTTCAGCGCGTGGATGTAGTGCTTGACCGCCTGATCGTGGGTGACGCCGGCGAGCTGCCCCTGGTAGATCATGTCGTCGAGCGACTCGAACGCGAGGTAAGGATTGACGACCCCCGCCCCGTACCCGAGCAACAGCGCGCAGTGGTGCACTTCACGCGCATCGCCTGATTCGACAACGAGCCCGCAGCGCGTGCGCGTTCCCTTGCGCACGAGGTGATGGTGCACCGCGGCGGTCGCAAGCAGGCTGGGAATCGGCGCGCGGTCCCGGTCTGCCGCCCGGTCCGACAGGATCACAATCGTGTAGCCCGCGGCGACCGCATCGCTTGCGCGCTGCTTCAGCTCTTCCAGCGCCCGCTCGAGCCCGGCCCCGCCTTTCGACGGATCGAAGACCATCGACAGGGTTGTCGAGCGGAACGCCGGCTCGTACACATGGCGAAGGCGCGCGAGCTGTTCGTTGTTGATGACCGGGTATTTGATCTTGATCTGGCGACACGACTCCGGCCGCGGATCCAGCAGATTTCCCTCCGGCCCCACCGTCGACTCCATCGTCGTGACCAGCTGCTCGCGGATCGCGTCGAGCGGCGGATTCGTCACCTGCGCGAACGCCTGCTTGAAGTAGTCGTAGAGGAGACGCGAACGGCCGGAAAGCACCGCGAGCGCCGAATCGGATCCCATCGACCCGATCGGCTCTTCCCCTGTCGTCGCCATGGGGGCGAGCAGCACGCGGAGGTCCTCGTCGGTGTAGCCGAACACCTGCTGCCGGAGCAGCACCGCTTCAGCGCTCGGCCGCGGGAGGTACGGCGGCGCGGGCAGATCGTTGATGTCCACCAGGTTCTGCGCGATCCACCGACCGTAAGGGTGAGCGCAGGCGAGTTCGCTCTTGATCTCGTCGTCCGAGATGATGCGCCCCTGTGCGGTGTCCACGAGGAAGATCCGGCCCGGATGCAGCCGTTCCTTCAGAACGATGTCTTCGGGTGCGAGGTCGAGGACGCCGACCTCGGACGCCATCACGACAAGCCCGTCGCGCGTGACGCAGTAGCGCGATGGGCGCAGACCGTTGCGATCGAGCACCGCGCCGACCACCGTTCCATCCGTGAACGCGATGCAGGCCGGGCCGTCCCACGGTTCCATCAGCGCCGAGTGGTACTCGTAGAAGGCTTTGAGCTCCGGGCTCATGCTGTCGTGCTCGGACCAGGGCTCGGGGATCATCATCAGGATCGCGTGCGGGAGCGAACGCCCCGTCATCACGAGCAGTTCGAGCACGTTGTCGAAGGTGGCCGTGTCGCTGCCCCCCTCGCGGATGATCGGCAGGAGCTTGCGCAGGTCGTCCCCGAACAGCGGGGATCGGAGCAGCCCCTCGCGCGCTTTCATCCAGTTGATGTTGCCCCGCAGCGTGTTGATTTCACCGTTGTGCGCAATCAGCCGGTACGGATGCGCGAGCGGCCATGAGGGGAACGTATTCGTGCTGAAGCGCTGGTGCACGAGCGCCAGCGCGGATTCCATGTCCTCGTCGAGCAGGTCTGGAAACGTCGGCGCGATTTGATCGGCCGTGAGCATGCCCTTGTACGTGAGCGTGCGCGACGAGAGGCTGACGATATAGAAACGCTGTCGTTCGGGCAGGGCGAACTGATCGACGGCGTGCTCGATGCGTTTGCGAATGACGTACAGCTTGCGCTCGAAGGCCTGCGCATCTTCTGCGAGCGCCTGAGCCGTCGAGGAGCCGGCGCCGATGAACACCTGCTCGATGACAGGACGGGCGGTGGCCGCAGAACTGCCCAGGTGAGCGTCGTCGACCGGCACTTCGCGCCAGCCAAGCAGCGCCTGTCCTTCTTCCGCAACAATCCGCGCGAATGCCTCGCGCACGGACTCGCGTGCCTGGGGCTGCGTCGGGAGAAACACAAGGCCCGCGGCATATCGTCCAGGTTCTGGAAGCTCGATGTCGAGCGCCGCCGTCGCCTTCCGCAGAAATGTGTCAGGCGTTTGAATGAGGATGCCCGCGCCGTCACCGGTGTTGGCTTCGCAGCCGCACGCGCCGCGGTGCTGCAGATTGATCAGCACCTTCAGTCCGCGTGCGATCACGCCGTGCGAGCGACGGCCGGCGATGTCAACGACGAATCCGACCCCGCATGCGTCGTGCTCATGGGCGGGATCGTAGAGTCCGGCGGCCTGGGGAGGATCAATGTCGCGCATAAGCATCCCTGTGTCTGCGTTTATCGCAGACCGGGGACGCCCGTACCAAATAGAATGATCACATCGGAGTCATACGGTAGACAGATGGGTGCGGCGCGCGCTGCGAGACTCGGGCCAAACCTGACGACAACTTCGATCCGGCAGACTTCGCATGCGTACTGGTTATAGGGGGCATGCGACGCTAGAGGTCTCGCTCGCCCGTACGGATGCGGTATGACTGCTCGACGGGAATAACGAAGACCCGGCCGTCGCCGATCTCGCCGGTTCGAGCGGCCTCCACGATCGCCCGGATCGCCTCATCCACGACGTGGTCGGCCACCACGACTTCGATCTCCATCTTCGGCAGCAGGCTGACGTTGTATTCCTTGCCGCGATAGATGGCGGTGTGTCCCTTCTGCTTGCCATGGCCGCGAACCTCGGTCACCGTCATGCCCGAGAGATTGAGCTTCGCGAGGGCGTCCTTCACCTCGTCGACCTTACTGGGCCGGATGATGGCCTTCAGCAGCTTCATCAGAGTCCTCCAGCGTGCGTTGCAGGGCGGAGGCGAGCGCCTCCTGGTCGGCATCGGACAGTTTCGCGCCTCCCTTCGTGATGTGGAACACGTCGATGGCTTTGGCGCCCTCGGTCGTGATGAGCACCAGATCGATCTCCGTCGCGCAGGCCGAGATCGCGGTCCCGATGCGGTGCAGCAGCCCGAGCTGATCGGCCGCCACGATCTCGATGATCGTGTAGCGCGCCGAGGAGCTGCTGTCGCAATAGACAACGGGGGTCACGTCGTTCGCACGGCGTCGCCCGAGGCCGAGCTGACGCCGCCGCAGTCGATCGGCGACGTCCGCGCGGCCTGCCACGACTTCTTCGATCGCGTGCAGCAGCGCGTCGCGCCCATCCGGATTCAAGGCGAGGAACCGTTCGCCGTCGGCGAACTGGAAGACGTCGAGCACGAGGCCGTTTGGATTGGTCATCGCGTGACCGCGGAGGATGTCCATGCCGAACGAGGACAGCACGCCGCAGACATTCGCAAAGAGCATCGGCTTGTCGAGCGTCACGACGGTCAGCTCCCACGCCGTCTCCGCCTGATCCAGCCGCAGGTGCACTTCGTCAGGCCCGATGTTGCGCGCAAGACGCACGTGCTGATACACGGCGGGGCGCGAGACCAGCTGCAGATACCGGCGCGGCAGCCCTTCGAGAAATGACGTGACCTCCGCGGCCGTCAGGTCCGCCGGGCGCCGCCTGACGCAATCGGCGACCGCCGCCTGCGTGCGTTCGATCAGATCGTCGCCGTAGCCGTGGGTCAATTGATTGTAGGTGTCGACGTACAAGCGCCAGAGGAGCTCCTCCTTCC
>Ga0136846_1215167_pt1 | contig 17828 bp, 18 predicted proteins | sample HopSoiMetagenom2_FD_96841 | JGI IMG/M metagenome (GOLD analysis project Ga0136846, IMG submission 96841) | Grasslands soil microbial communities from Hopland, California, USA - 2 Assembly 2016 (version 4) | ecosystem: Environmental > Terrestrial > Soil > Grasslands | place: USA: Hopland...
GCCGTTCCTCCAGCTCCAGGCCCGGCTCGGTCGGAAGAACCCCTCGTCGACGATCCTCGCGGAGATCCCCACGATCTTCGTCGCGTTCGACGCGCTCGGCCTCGATGGCGGCGACGGCGAGACCGTCGAGCCGCTGCTGCGCGTCCCGCTCCGCGAGCGCCGGGCGCGACTGGACGCACTCGACCTTCCGCTCGTCGCGGACGGTGGCCGGTTTGCGCTCTCGCACCTCGTCTCGGTCGACTCCGTCGAGACACTCGACGACGCCTTCGACCAGGCCCGCCTCCGTCGGAACGAGGGGCTCATGGTCAAGGATCCCGAGAGCGGGTACTCGCCGGGACGACGCGGTCTGGGCTGGCTGAAGATGAAGAAGGCGCTGGCGACGATCGACTGCGTCGTGGTCGGCGTCGAGGTCGGCCACGGCAAGCGGCACGGCGTGCTCTCGGACTACACGTTCGCGGTCCGGGACGAAGACACCGGCGAGCTCGTCACGATCGGCAAGGCGTACAGCGGCCTCACCGACGCCGAGATCGCCGAGATGACGCGCTGGTTCGAGGCGCACACGATCCGGACGTACGGTCGCTACCGGGTCGTCGAGCCGCTCATCGTGGTCGAGGTCGCCTTCGACGTCATCATGCGGTCGAACCGGCACAAGAGCGGGTTCGCCCTGCGGTTCCCGCGGATCGCGCACCTCCGCCTCGACAAGGGGCCTGACGAGATCGACACGCTGGCAGCGGTCCGGACGCTCTACGCGGGTCTCCAGGCCGGGGCCGAGCACCTGGTGACCGCGGGCGCCAGGAAGTGACGGCCGCACAGGGCGGTCGATCCGTTCGGTGCGTTCCGGGTAATTGCGCGCGAATTCGGGCCGCGTATGCTCACCGCGCCGTCGGGGCGGTCGACTCGGACGTCGCGATGGTCGTCGGAGCGGGAGGTCTCCATGTTCGAAGGGCTCGCAAGCGCCCAGCCGCTTGCGCTCACGCTCTACACGGACGCGTTCGTCGTCCGCGGGACGTACAGCACGCGACATCGTCGCGTGACCGACATCCTGAACGGCGCCGACACGCAGTTCCTCGTCCTCGCCGACGTCACGATCGACGAGTTCGGGTCGAGCGTCCAGGCCCAGCGCACGGACTACGCGCAGGTGAACCTGGCGTCCGTCCTGTTTGCCGTCGCGGACGGTGAGCTCGAGGCGCTGCCCGAGCTGCGGACGCCGAAGGTCGCGGCGACCGCGTTGATCTCGGTTCCACCGTTCAAGATCACGGGCTCGATCCATCTCCTGCCGATCGCCGACCTGCGCGAGGCGCTCGGTGAGCTGACCGGCACGTTCGTGCCCGCAACCGACGCGACGTTCTGGTCCGATTCCCTTGGCGAGCCGCACACGAAGGCGTCCTTGGTCGCCTTCAACCACGCTCGCGCGCAGATCCTCGCGCCGCATCGCGAGGTCGATCCGTGGGCCGTCCCCGCGTCCGCAGAGATGTCGACGCAGGCAGCCGACACGGCGCGATCAAACGGCTGGTAGCCGATCAGCGGTCGACAGGCAGGTCCAGGCGGTCGCCCCATTCGGCCCAGCCCCCGTCGTAGACCGCCACGTCGTCGTGGCCGAGGACGGTGAGCACGAAGGCAAGCTTGGCGGCAGCGATCCCTGAGCCGTCGTAGCAGACCAGCCTCTTGCCCCGCGTGACATTCGCGCGGAGGAGGATCCGCCGCAGCTCGTCGCCGTCGCGGAAGCGCTGGCTGCCGGGGACATGCATCGCCCCGACCGGGAGGTTGACCGCGCCCGGGATGTGCCCGAGGCGGCGTGTCGTTCCCTCGTAGCCGCGGAACTCCGCCGGCGCGCGCGCATCGACGAGGAGGACGTCAGGCGCGCCGAGCAGCCCACGCACGTCGGCAGTGGTCAGGCGCATCCGGGGCTGGGCACGCGGCGTGAACGTCCCGACGCGCGGCCTGGGCTCGGCATTCGAGATCGCGCGGCCCTCGTCGGTCCAGGCTGGCCACCCGCCGTCTAGGACGCGCGCGGACTCGAACCCGTACGTCCGCAGGCTCCACCACACGCGTGACGCGTAGAGGCTCACCGTGTCGTCGTAGACCACGACGCTCGTCCCGTCGCCGACCCCCGCTCGTCCGAGCGTGGCCGCGACGCGATCCGGCGGCGCGAGATGGAATGCGTCACCCGACTCGTCACGTTCGACGAGCTCGGTTGCCCAGTCGACGTAGAACGCGCCCGGGACGTGACCCGTGCCATGGAGCGCGCGACCGGTGCCGTCGGGTCGCCACCGGATGTCGAGAACACGCAGCTCCGGGCGATCGATGTTCTCGGCGAGCCACTCGGTCGAGGCGATCAGCTCGGGTCGGGCGTAGCCGGTCACGGATCCGGGCGGCCTCCAGGGACTGCGTGCCGGGTCGCGCCGGACCCGTTCGTATGATACGGGCGTGGTCTCGCCGTTCATGCCCGACGACGAGAAGATCGTGGCGATCCGCAACCTGCTGCCCGCCACGTCCGCCGGGATCTACCTGAACGTCGCGCGTGCGGGCCCGCTGCCCAGCGAGACGCAGCGCGCGATGGACGAGATCGCCGAGCACGAGCTGACCCTCGGTCGGGCGTCGCGCGACATCGACGCGGAGACCGAGCAGCGGATGGCCGAGGCGCGAGCCGGCGTCGCGGCCGTGATCGCTGCCGACGTCGACTCCGTCGCGCTCACGCACTCGACCGCCGAAGGGCTGGCGTTCGCGCTCGCGACGATCGAGTGGCGATCGGGTGACCGGATCGTGACGACAAGCGAGGAGGATCCCGACTGGGTTCGCGTCGTGCGTGCGACCGCCGACCGGTTCGATCTTGCGATCGACGTCGTCGACCTCGGCGATCGCGAGCCCGAGCCGATCGTGGCCGCGTTCGAGGGCGTTGTCGACGAGCGGACGCGTGCGGTCGTCCTCAGCCACGTCACCGCTGCGACCGGCGCGCTCCTGCCGATCCGGCGCGTGATCGACCGCGCCCACGAGGACGATGCCGTCGCGATCGTCGACGGATCCCAGGCAGCCGGCGCGATTCCCGTCGACGTCGAGGCGACAGGCGCCGACTTTTACGCGGTACCGGCGCACAAATGGCTCCTCGGGCCGGAGGGCATGGCGGCAATGGGGCTCGGTCAGCGGCCGCAAGGCACGTTCGCTCCGGCGGGCGGGGCCCGGCAAGCGCCGTTGGAGATGACCGGCGTTCACGGGCCGTCGGTCGTCGGGTTCGCGCGCAGCTGCGGCTGGCTGTCGATGTACGTGGGGCTGCCGTGGGCGCACGAACGGACGGCTGCGCTGACCGCACGCGCGAGCGAGCGTCTCCTCGCGACCCCCGGCGTCAACGTCCTGACACCGCCAGGCACGGTGGCGACGATTCTCACCTTTCGAATCCACGGCTGGCGTGCCGCTGACGCGGTCGACGAGCTCGGCCGGCGGGTCTTCGCAATCGTCGAGGAAGTGCCGGCCCTCGATGCGATCCGGGCCTCGATCGGGTTCTGGAACACCGACGACGAGCTCGACAGGTTCCTCGCCGGGGTCGAGCTCCTCGCGGCGCACACGCCGGAGACGCTTCCGCAACGCCAGCGTCTGACCGTGCTCGCCGCCGACAGCCCGCTCCGATGACCTCGTCGCGGCCCGTGCCAAGCTCGCCCGTCCGTCGCCGCGGCTGGCTCGAGGTCCGCTGGCGTCAGTTCCGCCGGGCGCCGCGTCCGGTCGTCCGAGCGGTGGCGAGCAGCCTGTCCGTCGCGATCGTGCTCGGACTGGCGTACCTCGCATACGACGTCGCCCTGACCCGAGGCGCCGCGTTACCCGGTGGCGACCTGCGGCTGCTGGCGGCGTTCCTGTACGTCGTCGGCGTCCTCGTTTTCGGGACCGTCGTGACGTGGCGGATCGTCCCGTTGCCGACGGGGGCGGCGAGACGCGCGACGCGGACGCCGTGGAGCGCGGCTCTCGGGTTCCTCGCAGCCGTGCCGATCGCGTACCTCGTGCTCGCCGTTCTCGACGAGCTCGTCCGACCGCGTCTCGTGTGACCGAGCACGTGTCCGCGGCTGTGCTCGTGACGACCGCTGGCCGGCCGGCGGTGCTGCCCCGCACCGCGCTGCGGAACGTGATCCTGACCCCCGGTTGCCTCGTTCGTACCATTCCCGACCGCTGCTCGATCGATATCATCGGGCGCGGCCGGTGTGGTCCGGTCGAGACCGCCAGAGGTTGCGCGTGGCCCACGACGCCCAGGACCAGCACGTCGCCCTGCCGAAGCTCTACGGAGCTCCCGCGTACGCACGGCCGGTCGCGCTGGTTCCCGAGACCGCGAAGCCGTTCGACCCCGACGAGATGCCCCTCGAGGCGCACCAGACCTCGCAGGAGCGCGACTGGGTGGAGCAGCTGCCGGCGCACGCGTACAAGGCCGGTGGTGGCGTGTTCCTCGGACCCGAGCCCGAGACCCAGACCGCGGCGACAGCCGTCAATCGTCTCGACGGCCGTCCGTTCCGTCTTCGCGCACTCGCCGGACGCGTCCTCGGCCCTCGCTGACACTCGCGCCCGCCGTCGACCCGTCGAAGGCGGGGCGGCGTGACGCCGGAGCTACCCGCCCGCGACATCGGTGACGTCCACCTCGCCGAGCTGTTCGCCACGCCCGGCTGTCCGCTCTGCCGCCACCGGACGAACGCCGGTCGCCGATACATCGGAGCCCTGCTCGACGAGGGCGTCAACGACGTCCCGTTTCGCCGCGCGCTCGACCGCGCCAGGGGGTTCTGCGCGCGGCACACGCGGGAGATCCTCGCCATTGGCGAGCAAGGCGGCGGGATCCTCGGCCCCGCGATCCTCTTTGCGGCCGTCCTGACCCTCCGCCGGCGCGAGCTCGACGCCGCCTTCTCGGCTCGAGGGCGGTCGCGCGGCCGCCTGCTCGCCGACGCGCGCCGTCCCGCCGACTGCGTGGTGTGCCGCGAGGAGCTGCAGGCGGAGGAAACGGGCGCGCACCGGCTGGCGGAGCTTGCGGACGTCGAGGAGTGGCGTTCCGCGCTCATGGCCGCGACGTTCTGCGTCGAGCACCTGCTCGTTGTCGCGTCGGCCGCGCGAGACGGCACGGGCTGGCGGACGGTTGAGGCGGCCCAGGCGAGTGCACTCGCCGACATCGACGACCGGCTGCGGGCATTCGCGCACCATTCGAGCCACGACCGGCGGCACCTGCTCACCGACGACGAGCGGCGTTCGGTGCGAGAGGCAGCGGCGGTGCTCGCGGGCGAGGCGCCTGACGGCGGCGCGGCGTCGAGCTAGGGGCCGATTGCCGGGGCGACTGGTAGGGGAGGGTGGACTCGAACCACCGACTTCCAGGGTATAAGCCTGGCGCCTCTGACCAACTGGGCTACTCCCCCGCGCGCATGGTAGACCCGGCCCGATGCGAGGCGTGCTCGCGACGCTGCAACGGGGTCCACACGTTCGAGCGGCCGTCCGCGATTCGCTCGCCGCGCGGATCGCGGGAGGCTGGGATCCGGCGCGACCGTCGGATGACCGCCGACGGCCACGCCGGCCATTTCGGCCCCGGCAAGGCGGGCCGCCAGGCGATCCCGTGTGAGGCTGCGATGAGCGACGACGACCGCGAGCGGCACCCGCTCCGCGACCAGGGGGACAGCCCGGCCGAGGATGGGATCCGGAGCGACCACGCCGGCAGTGGTGCCGCGGTGGGCGGCGTCGATCCGACGCCGGCCGGTACAGGCGGCCGGCACATGGGCAGCAGCAGCCAGGCCGGTGGCGCGGACAAGGCGACTGCCGATCCTGCCGACGATCCCGGTCGATCCGGTCCGCTTACGGGGCAGTTCACGGGTGCCGGTGGCGGCTACGGCACGGGCTCCGATCTGGGCAGCTCCGGCGGTGGCTCGAACGGCAGCGAGACCCCCGATACCGACGGCGGATCGCAGGCCGACTGGCTGCGCGGCGCACCGGGGTCCGGCGACGCGGCGTCCATCAGCCCGACTCCCGGTGGGTCCGAAGAGCAGGAGGCGTCGGGCGGATGAGCAGACGCGAAGACACACCCAACGCCGCGGAGCTCGATCGTCTCCACGATCCGCGGCCGGGCATCGTGAGCGCTCGCGGCAGCCAGGAGCCCGACGCGAGCGGCGTTCTCGACGACCCGACGCGCGCGCTCGTCCGAGACGACCTCGCGCAGCACCAAACGGCGGCTTCGCTCAACGTCGCCGAGGGCCAGCGCTCCGAGGCGACGGTTGCATCCCAGTCGACGGATCGCGAGGGGTCGGAGATGCCGGCCACCGAGCCGCCGAGGGCAGACGATCGAGGCGACGCCCGACGCGGGCTACCGGAGGCCGAGCCGGGCTGAGGATGAGTCCGCGGACGACGAACCCGCAACCTGTCCTCGCCGGCTTCGGATCCGGCGATGAACCGCTGCACCCGGCGCAGGGCCTAGGGCCTGAGGACGGCATCGACCGCATCCGATCCGTCGCGAGTGGGTGTCGTGCCTGCGATCTCTGGGAGCGGGGAACGCAGACCGTCTTCGGCGAAGGACCTGTGACGGCGTCCCTGATGCTCGTGGGCGAGCAGCCCGGCGATCGCGAGGACGTGGCCGGCCGCCCGTTCGTCGGCCCGGCCGGGAACCTCCTCGATGAGGCGCTCGACGAGGCGGGGGTCGATCGCGAGCAGGTGTTCGTCACGAACGCGGTGAAGCACTTCAAGTGGCGGCCGTCGGGCAAGCGCCGGCTTCACGAGAAGCCGAACGCGGGCGAGATCCGAGCCTGCCGACCGTGGCTCGATCTCGAGCTCGAGCTCGTCCGACCCGAGATCCTCGTCCTGATGGGTGCGACAGCCGCGCAGGCTGTGCTCGGTCCCGCGTTCCGCATCAGCCGCGACCGGGGGGTCCTGATCCCTGCCGACAGCGGCGGGCCTGTGAGGATCGCAACCTTCCACCCCTCGGCGATCCTGCGCGCGCCCGACAGTCAGACGCGGGACACGTACTACGCGGCGCTCGTGACCGATCTCCGGACGGCGGGTCAGGCAGCCGGGGTGCTTCCCGCCTGACTCGCGGCCTCGAACAGCGCGGGTCGCACCCGCGGCAGCGTCAGTGGCGGCTGGCGACCGCTCGAATCTCGTCGGCCAGCTGCTCGCGCCGCTGCGCGGTCAGCCCGCGCTGCGGCGGCAGGGCTGCAAGCCAACCCGGGACCTGATCGGGTGCGATCACGGCACACGTCGTCGTCCGTTCGACGGTCGTGTCGGGCGTCACGATCGCCGCGTGAACGCGAACGACGAAGTCGCGATGCTCACCCCCGAGCCAGCGCTTCACGCGTTCCATGTCGCGCGTCGTGCGGTCGAGCGGGCTCTCGATCGGCGTCCATCGGCCCCGCCCCGCGCGGACCTCCCAGCCCTGGCCGGCGTGGCGCGTCACCGAGGGCGGCGGAACGTCGCCGAGGACGGCGACGCCGAAGGGTCCGAGGACGAGCTCCGCGACGCGACGGCCGTCGGGCAGACGCAGGTGGGTCGCGACGATGTAGTCGTCCGGCAGGGCCCGCGCGAGCCTCGGCGTGTGGGCGCCCGGTCGCAGCGCCAGCGCGTGGTCGACGGCAGTCACCGCACGTGCAGCACCGAGCAGGAGGAAGCCCACCGGGACGAGGAGCGCGAACGACCACGCGAAGACACCGATCGCCGTCTGTGTGGGCGTCGGTCGGAGGCCCGGCATGAACTGCTCGATGAACGGCGTGCCGACGGCGAGCCAGCCGACGACGAGGCCGGCCGTCACGAGCATCGCCGCGGCGACGGCGCCGCGGACGACGGCGACACGGTGCTCGCGACCCAGGGGCTGGCCGGCGGTGATGACTTGCACGGAGCGGACGGTCGCGGGTGCGCGCACGGGCGTCGATCCCCACTTCGGCCTAGAAGCAGGTCGCCGTTCGGTCATTGCTGCGCATCGTCGGGGGCGGCCACGTGACTCGCGCGCCAGGCGCTCGCCGCTCACGGCTTGACCGGTTCCCGGTGGCACCGGTCAAGCGCTCGTCGCGCGCCCGATCGAGTTCGGCGGGCGGCGGCCGCGCTCAGCTGAGGCCGCGGGTACCGCTACCGCGAACGCCCGTACCATTGCGCCCGCAGCTCGAGCGCCGTGATCCTCGGCCCGACCCGGACCCTGCTGTCCGGGACGGAGGCTGTCCGTTCGTGATCGTTCCCGGTCGCACGGGTCGCGCGCGCCGCGCACGACTCGGGTTTCTCGCCCCGATCGCGGCCGCGCTCGTTGCGCTCGCCGTGGTTTCGGCTGCGAGCGCGAACTCAGGCTCGACGAGCCTCGTCGGACCGACCGTCGCACCCCGCGCCGGCACGACGGACACGCTGTTCGTCTTCACCGTGACGTACGAGAACCACGAGGGTTCGCCGCCGAACTACGTGCGGGTCATCGTCAGTGGGACGGCGCATGCGATGGCGCCGACGTCGAGCGCGAAGAGCTGGAAATCGGGCGTCCGCTATCAGTGGTCCGGACGCCTTCCGGTCGGGTCCCACGCCGTGCGTTTCGAGGCGACTGGTCGCGATCGGTTCACGGCCGTCGTCGACGGCGGCACCGTGAAGGTCGGCCCCGTCGCGACACCCGCCCCGACGCCGAGCCCAACCCCGAAGCCGACGCCACGACCGAGCCCGACGCAGAGCCCGACCCCGCGACCGACACCGACGCCGCGTCCGACGCCGAGCCCAACCGAGCGGCCCGGACCGACGTCGCGACCCTCGGCTCCCGTCACCACGCCGAATCCGACGCCAGCGAGCACGACCCGTCCGTCGCCGTCGCCCTCTGCGAGCCCAACCCCCACGTCGCCGCCGAGCCCATCCGATTCCGGAATGCCGAGCGCGACGCCGACCCCGACTGGCACGCCTGCGTCCTCATCGGAAGGCATCGGCACGGTCGTCCCGCCACCACCGGGCGCTGGCCCTGCAGCAGGCGGCGGCGGCAGCGCGCCGGGCTCCGGTAGCGGACCGTCGGGTGGCGGACCGAATGGCGGGCCCGACACCCGAGTGTCCGCGTCGCCGTTCGGTGGCGGTCTCCTGGAGTCGGTCCTGCGCCACCTCCCGAACATCGTCGCGTCGACGGGTGCCGTCACCCTCGCGATGGGCTTTCTCGTGTTCGGCAAGCGACGTCGGGACGAGCAGCAGCCCGCGCCCGACGACGTTCTCGAGGCCGCCTCGGCGCGTGGCGTGGCGCTCGCCGCGACCGCTGCGCTCGTGCCCGCCGGCATGGCGCTCGGCCGCGCACCAGTGCCGGTGTCGACCGATATTGACGGCCACATGCCACGCTGGCGGCGCCCCTCGTTGCTCGAGGCGCGCAAGGCCGACCCGATCCGCAACGGCTCACGGCCGACCGTCCGTCTCGCGTTTGACGAGGCACGCGACCCCGCGATCGCCGGTCGCGAGCGTCGCCGGATCCGCTATCGAGTGGTTCGGCTCCTCGACGGCCCGGACGAGCTTCGGGCGAACGAGATCGGGTTCCTGGACGAGGGCGACGAGGTGATCCTTCTCGAGCGCAGCGGCGGCTACTGGCGCGTGCTGTGCCCCGACGGGCAGCAGGGCTGGGTCCACAAGATGACCCTCGGCGAGGCCGTCATCGAGGCGACGTCCGTCACCGGCGCCGAGAGCTGGACGAGCGCGGACGCCGGGCCGAACACCGACGCGATCGACGACGACGTCCTTCGCGCGTTCCTCGATTCGCGGCGGCGCGACGACTCTGCGGCCTGATCGGTCCCGTCACCGCGCCCGGCGCGAGCCCTCCTCGTTCCGGAGCACGAGGATGTGCTGGTACGCGATGTTCGGAACGTAGGCGCGGGGGTAGCCGTACGGCCGCAGTCGCGTCCCGGCCTGGTACCAGATGATGTCGCCCTTGGGGACGAGTCCCGCCGATTCCGCTCGAGCCGCGAGGTCGGCAGCGGTGAAGACGTACCGGCCCGCCTGGTATGCGTCACGAACGATCACCGCGGCGTACCGGCCGGGCTTGAGCACCCGACGCACCTCGGCGAACAGCCTGCCCATCGCTTCGAGATAGGCGGCGTAGTCCGGGAGGTTGGCGAGGTCGGCCGGCTCGTCGGTCACCATCGCGTAGTCCGTCCGCCGGTTCGCGTGCGTTCGCGCGAGCGGCCCACCGGCCATCGTCATCGGTAGCTGGATGTTGTACGGCGGGTCCGTCGCGACGAAGTCGACGGAGGCCGGCTCGAGCGTCGGAAGCACGGCGAGCGCGTCGCCGTGGCGGACGTTGCAGCCGCGAGGGTCGAACTTACGCGGACCGCCGGGGTCGACCGGGCCGAGGTCGGCGAGCTCGGGACCGAGGCCGTCGCGTTCGGCGAGCAGGTCGAGGACGATGGTGTCGTACAGGCGCACCCATCGTTCGGCAATCTCGATCCCGAGTGCGCGGCGCGGGCCGCGGGCGATCGCCGCGCCGAGCATCGTGCCGCCCACGCCCGCCAACGGGTCGAGCACGAGGTCGCCACTTCGCGTGAAGAACTCGATCAGGCGGGCCATCAGCCGCGGCGGCTTGTTTGCACCGTGCGCGCGCCGCGCTGCGTGCCCGAGCTCGGAGGGGTATGCCGTCGTCCAGACCGACTTCGTGAAGTACAGCCACTCCTCGCCGCCGAGCTCGTTGAGCTCGTTCGCCGGGTGAACGCGGTCCCCGATCGCCATCCCGACGAGGGTATGTGACGGCACGCTCCGGCGATGGCCGAACGCGTGTCGTGCCATTCGAGGCACGAGACTGCCATTTGGGGTGCCTAGAATGCGGCGATGCCGGCGAGGGTGACCAGCGCACGGATCGTCGGGCGCGAGGCAGAGGTGGCCGCGCTGGTCCGGGGCGTCGAACGCGCCGCGGCCGGGAGCGCCCAGACCGTGCTGGTCGCTGCCGCCGGGGGCGTCGGCGCGACCCGGCTCGTCGACGAGGTCGTCGCACGAACCGGCGGGCCGAACGGACCGATCGTCGTTCGCGGTCGCTCACATCCACTGGCCGACCCGCCGTACGCGGCGATCTCGGCGGCCCTCAGCCCGGTGCTCGAGGCCTTGCCGGACGCTGAGCTCGCGAGGGTCGTCGGAGCCGGCGCAGGCGATGACCTCCGGGTGCTGCCACGAATCCAGGACCGGGTGCAGCGCCTCGGCCTTGCGCACGCCGCTGCCCGTGAGACGACGGACGAACGACGGCAGCCGCGTGTCTTCGAGGGGCTCCTCGGCCTGCTGGCACGGCTCGGCGAGCAGCGGCCGGTGCTCCTCGTCCTCGAGGACCTCCACGTCGCGGACGCGGCGACCCGTGCGTTCGTCACGTTCGCGGCGCGGATCGCGCGTGACGAACGACTCTGCCTCGTCGCGACGTACCAGCCCGACCGGCTGACGCGTGACCACCCGCTCGTTGCCTCGATCGCGACCATCGAATCCGGACCGCGCGCACCGCACCGTATCGCGCTCGCGCCGCTCGACCGCGGCGGTATTGCGATGCTCGTCGAAGGCATCGAGGGCGAGCGTCCCGCGGCGTCCGTCGTCGTGCTCGTCGCGGAGCGGTCTGGCGGCGTGCCGCTCGTCGCCGAGGAGCTGGTCGCCGCTCGGCGCGAGCTGCGGAGCGCCTCGCTCACGGGCTCGCTCGGCGACCTGGTTCGTGCCCGCCTCGATCGTCGATCGCCGGAATGCCGCCGCGTTCTCCGCCTTCTCGCGCCCGCGCGCAGGCCGCTCGCTCGTGACCGTCTTGCCGCGGTGAGCATGGCGTTCGAGGCCGGCGCGGATCGTCCTCCGCCCCGCTCGTCCAGTCTGCCGCGTCGTGGTGAGGGCGGCCTGGACGCCGACCTCGCGGCGGGGCTCGCGGAGGCGATCGAGCAGGGGTTCGTCGTGCCCGACGGCGAGGAGGTCGCCTTTCGTCACGAGCTTCTTGCCCGCGCGGTCGAGGCCGATCTCCTGCCCGCGGTCCGGCCGAGGCACCACGCCGCTCTCGCGGCCGCCTGGGACGATCATCCCGCGATTGCGGCGGCGCACTGGCTCGCCGCCCGGCGGCCGGCTGAGGCGCGCGATGCCGCGACACGATGGGCGCGCGCCGCCGACGAGGTCGACGCACCCGCCGACGCGCTGGCCGGGTTCGAGCTCGCCCTCGAGCTGACGGCAGCAGCGGCCGGAACGAACCCGGCGTCATCCGGCGGTGGGCGCCGGCGGACCGACCCCGATGCTGGCGACATGGGAATGCTGCTTCAGCAGGCCGGCGAGGCTGCGGCGGCCGCTCTCCGACCGACTCGCGCCGTCGCGTACGCGCGGGCCGCGCTGCCGACGATCGACGAGCGAACGGAGCGTGTCGCCGCTGCCCTCCTGCACGAGCGGCTCGGGCAGTACCGCCTCGCGGCGGCCGACGCGGATGGAGCGCTGCGGGCGATGCGTCGTGCGGTCGAGCTCGTGCCGCGCGCGCCGACGGTCGAGCGGGCGCGCGTTCTCGCCTCGCTCGCCCAGCTGCGGATGATCCACGGCGGGTTCCGGGACGCGGAGAAGGCGGCACTCGAAGCCCTGAGCGTGTGCGAAGCCGTGGGACCGGGCGCCGACGCCGAAGCGATCCACGCGACGATCACACTCGGCGTGCTTCGCGGCTGGGGCGATCGGCCGGACGAGGGGGTGGAGCTGCTGCGGCAGGCGCGCGACCGGGCCGGGCAGCTCGGCCGGATCGACGACCGCTTCCGGGCGACCGCGAACCTCACCACCGTGCTCGACCTCCTCGGTCGCGACCAAGAGGCCGTCGACGTCGCGTACGCAGGGATCGCCGAGGCCCGCGACGCCGGACTCCAGGCCGTCTACGGGAACTTCCTCGGTGGCAACGTCGCGGACACGCTGTTCTCGCTCGGGCGGTGGCAGGAGTCGCGCGATCTGAGCCTGCGCGCGCTCGACTGGAGCCCGACGGGCGTGAGCTTCGTCAACGCGATCGTCAACCTCGTGATCGTCGAGATCGAGACCGAGGCGGGCGAGGAGGCAAGCCGGCTACTCGGGCGGATCCTCGTCGAGCTCGACACCGGTCGCGACATCCAGTACGCGGTCCCTGCGTACCAGGCGACCGTGTCGCTTGCGTTGTGGAGCGACGATCTCGCGGACGCGGTGCGCGCCGCCGAGCGCGGCTGGCAACGGGTCCACGACACCGAGGACTGGACGCTCATCGCACGGATGGCCGCCACCGCGCTCGAGGTCGACGCGGCCGTCGTCGCGGACGCCCTCGAGCGTCGCCGGATCGGCGACGTGGCGGCCGCCCGGCAGCGGGCAACGCAGACCCTTGCCGAGGCTGAGGCCGCTGTCTCGCGGTCACGCGTCGACCCCAGCCTCGGATCGCGTCGCGAAGCCGAAGCGCATCTCGCGACCGCGCGTGCCTTCCGCGGTCGGCTCGACGGTGATGACGACCCGGCGACGTGGGCGACGATCGCACGCGCATGGCGCGAGCTCGGCGACCCGTATCGGGTGGCGCGTGCGCTGTGGCGGCAGGCGGAGGCCCACCTCTCGCTGTCGGCGGCCGGACCGCCGAGCGGGACACCGGGCGGTCGAGCGGATGCCCGGGCAGTCCGGGCGGACGCGCGTCAACCTCTCCAGGAGGCGGCCGCGATCGGACTTGAGCTCGGCGCGCGGCCCCTGCTCCGCGAGCTCCGGGAGCTCGCCAGGCGGTCACTGATCGCGCTGCCACCCGCCGTTGACGAGGTCGTGGACCGCCCCGCCGCGGTCCCGACGACGACCGGCGTCGTGAGCGAGGGGCCGGCTCCCGAGGGGATGCGGCTCGAGTCGGCGATCGTGAGTGCGCCGATGGGCAACGGCAAGGACGGGGAGACGTTCGGCCTGTCGGCGCGGGAGCGTGAGGTGCTCGCGCTGATCTCGCAGGGGCGCACGAACCGTGAGATCGGCGACCGGCTGTTCATCAGCCAGAAGACCGTGGGGGTCCACGTCGGCAACATCCTCGCCAAGCTCGGTGTCTCGGGCCGGGTCGAGGCGGCCACGGTCGCCATCAGGTTGAACCTCACGGAGCACCGGCCACAGCCTGCCCGCCGCTGAGGCGGTAGATTCGGCGCCTTCCACGTACGACCAGAGGTCTTCCCGATGCGTCGAATGCTGTCTCTCTCTGCGTGCCTCGTCACGCTCGTCGTCGCCGCGTGTTCGAGCGCGAGCTCCCCGAACTGGACGTTTGCGCCGAGCGCCGCAGCCGCGGGCTGTCCGGGTGGCGGCGCAGGGGCCGGAGCAGGCACAGCGGGCGCTTCCGGCTCCGCGGCCGCGTCGGGCTCGGCAGCAGCGTCCGGATCCGGAGGCGCGGCATCACCGGCCTCCGGTTCGTCGCCTGCCGCCTCGGGCTCACCGGCGGCATCGGGCTCGGCTGCAGCATCCGGCCCCGCTGGAGCGGCCGCGTCGTGCGCACCAGCCGCATCCGGGTCGCCAGCAGCGTCGGGCTCCGCGGCCGCCTCGGGTTCGGCCGGCGCGTCGGCGTCTGCTTCGTCCGGGCCTTCCGCATCGGCGTCAGCGGCCGGGTCCGGCTCGCCGGCAGCATCGGGCTCCGCAGCGGCGTCCGGCTCGGCGGCCGCGTCCGGCTCGCCGGCGGGGTCTGCGAGCGCGACCGTCGTCAACCTCTCGGCGTCGTCGATCGCGTTCGAGGAGACGACCCTGAAGGCGCCGGCCGACTCCCCGTTCACGATCCATTTCGACAACAAGGACGCCGGCATCCCGCACAACGTCGATCTCAAGGACTCCTCGGGCGCATCGGTCTTCAAGGGCGACGTGTTCCCCGGCTCGGCCGCGAAGGACTACACGATCCCCGCGCTCAAGGCGGGCTCGTATACCTACGTCTGCGACGTTCACCCGAACATGACGGGCACGCTGACCGCCGGCGGCTGACGGCGTGACGCCCCGCGGCGAGCAGATCTGCTATCGGGACGCGTATCTCGGGACCGTCGAAGCTCGCGTTCTCGAGGTCGACCGGGGCGACGGATCGGGCACGCCGCTGGTCCTGCTCGAGCGCACGGTCTTCTACCCGGGTGGCGGCGGCCAGCCACCCGATCGCGGGACGATCCTCCGGACTGCCGACGGACGGTCGTGGACGGTCCGGGCTGCGCGCAAGGTTGCCGGCGAGATCGTCCACGAGCTCGAGCCGTCAGCCGACGGCGAGGAGCTGCCGAACGCCGGCGACGTGGTCCGGGTGGACCTCGATTGGGCGCGCCGCTACGCGCTGATGCGAACGCACACCGCGCTGCACGCGCTGTGCGGAGTCGTTTGGCGCGACTACGGGGCGTCCGTGACCGGCGGCAACATGGAACCCGGCGCGGGACGGATGGACTTCGAGTTCGAGCGGATGACAGCCGATCTCGTCGGTGAGATCGAGGCCAAGGTCAATGATGAGCTCGCATCGGGTCGTGAGGTCCGGGTCAACGTGCTACCTCGTGACGAGGCGTTCGCGATCCCGGACCTCATCCGGACCAAGGTCAACCTGTTGCCCGAAGGGATCGAGGAGATCCGGACGATCGAGATCGTCGGTCTCGACCTCCAGGCGGACGGCGGCACACACGTCGCCAACACCGACCAGGTCGGCCGGATCGTCGTGACCGGGTACGAATCGAAGGGTCGGATCAACAAGCGGATCCGGATCCGGCTGGAGGGGTAGCCGCGGCCGGGGTCAGGGCTTGAGCACGACCTTCTCGCAGCCGTCCTGCTTCTTCTTGAACATCTCGTAACCGCGCGGCGCGTCGGACAACGGGATCCGGTGGGTGATCACGAAGCTCGGGTCGATGTCGCCGTTCCGGATCCGCTCGAGGAGCGGTCGCATGTAGCGCTGGACGTGGCACTGGCCCGACCGGATCGTGAGCGACCGGTTCATGACGGCTCCCATCGGGAACTTGTCGACGAAGCCGCCGTAGGCACCGATCACCGAAACGACGCCGCCGCTGCGGCAGTTGGTGATCGCCTCGCGGAGTGCGTTCGGCCGGTCGGTCTCGAGGCGGAGCGCCTGCTTGGCCCGGTCGTACGCGTAGTCGATGTGCGCGGAGTGCGCCTCCATCCCGACGGCGTCGATGCAGGCGTCCGGCCCGCGGCCGCCCGTCATCTCCTTCAGCGTCTCGGAGACGTCCTGCTCCTCGTAGTTGATCGTCTCGGCACCGCTCTGGGTTCGAGCCATCTCGAGGCGGTAGGGGAATCGATCGATCGCGATCACGCGTTCCGCCCCGAGCAGGAACGCGCTGGCGATGGCGAACTGGCCGACAGGCCCCGCACCCCAGACCGCGACGATGTCACCGAGCTTGATGTCGCACATCTCGGCGCCCATGTAGCCGGTCGGCAGGATGTCCGAGAGGAACAGCACCTTCTCGTCGGGCAGCTCGTCCGGAACCTTGATCGGCCCCACGTCCGCGTAGGGGACCCGGGCGTACTCGGCCTGACCGCCGGCGAAGCCGCCGGTGAGGTGCGAGTAGCCGAAGATGCCGGCCGGGGAGTAGCCCCAGAGCTTCTCCGCCATCCAGGCGTTCGGGTTCGAGTTCTCGCAGACCGAGTAGAGACCCTGCCGACACGACCAGCAGCGACCGCACGCGATCGGGAAGGGGACAACGACGCGGTCCCCGACGGCGAGGTTGGTGACCTCGGGTCCGAGCTCGACGACCTCGCCCATGAACTCGTGACCGAGGATGTCGCCCGGCATCATCGATGGGACGTAGCCGTCGAGCAGGTGCAGGTCGGAGCCGCAGATCGCGGTCGAGGTGATCCGGATGATCGCGTCGCGGGAGTTGAGGATCTGGGGATCCGGGACGTCCTTGACCGCGACGTGATTGGGGGCGACGAAGGTGGTTGCACGCATGGCTGCTCCGTTCGAGTGACGTAGACGGGGTCAGTGGGCCTGCGCGGGGGCAAGAGACGCCTGGGCGGGATGCTGACGGACGCGTCGTCCGCCGACCGTCGCCTCCGACACGAGCACGTCGCCGGTCTCGATGATCTGCTTGAGGCGCCGGAGGTCGTCCGACGTCTGCTGCGAGGGCTCCTCGCCGAACAGCTTCGCGACCGTCGCGCCGAGCGGCCCGGCCGGCGGTTCGTACGTCAGCTCCACGTGGAGCTCGGTGCCCCGGCCGCCCGGCGCGGGAACGAACTGAACCGTCCCTTCGTTCTGAACCTGCGAGCCCTCGACCGACCGCCACGAGAGCAGCTCGCCGGGTCGCTCGTCCACGATCTCCGCCTCCCACTCGACGGACGATCCGCCGGGCCCCTTCGCGCGCCAGCTTGACCGCCGGTCGTCAATGGCCGTCACCGACTCGAGGTGGCGCATGAACCGCGGGAGGTTCTCCAGCGTTCGCCAGAAGTCGTACAGCTCACCGGGGTCCGCACCGATCGTGATCGCGTGGCGGACGGGGATCTCCGACGCCGACGCACCGTTCTTCGACGCCGACGAACCGTTCTTCGACGCCGTGAGCGTCCTACGGGTCAGCCACGTGCTTGCGACGACGTCGACGACCGTGATCGTCGCGACCGCGCCGATCGCGGCTGCCACGCGGCTCGAGCGCACCTGCCGAGACCGGAGCGCCCGTCCGAGCAGCGCGATGTCCATCGCGTCGCCGGCAACACGCATCCAGACGGGCACGACGGGACGCCGCCGCATCAACAGACCCGCCGCTGCTGCGGCCTCGCGCGCACCGACGAGCCGGACGACGCCGGGACGCTCACGCGACGGGGTGACGCCGATCGCCTTGGCGAAACGTCTGGGCGCGACGAGCTGGACGGCCCCGAGCGCAAGACTGAAGAGGCCGAGGGAGCGCGCGAATCGTTGTTCGACGGACACGGATGGAACCTCGAGCTGCGGTCCGGTCCGCGGTCGGTGCCGGGATCGGCGGTCCGGGCAGTGGACGGCGTGCTCC
>Ga0136846_1236587_pt1 | contig 17823 bp, 7 predicted proteins | sample HopSoiMetagenom2_FD_96841 | JGI IMG/M metagenome (GOLD analysis project Ga0136846, IMG submission 96841) | Grasslands soil microbial communities from Hopland, California, USA - 2 Assembly 2016 (version 4) | ecosystem: Environmental > Terrestrial > Soil > Grasslands | place: USA: Hopland...
AGGGAAGAAAAAAATGTGCTAACTGTCAGGAGAATGAATAGGCGTTTCATTATAAAAGGTTTTATTATTTGCTAAAGATAACCGGTATACACTGGTTTTATTTTATAATTCTATACAAATACTACTATCATTTTACTGTTTCCAGGCTCTTGATATATTCTGCAATTTTCTTTGCATCTGCATTGCTCACCTGCGGCATGGGTGGCATGGGCGTAGCATGATCAGGCCAGTTCTCTGGCTTTGGCTTGCGAATAAGTGCCATGATCTGCGCTACAGAATATTTTCTTTTGGCAACATCCACATAGGCCGGACCTACCAGGCGTTTGGTTGGATGGTGACAGGCAAGGCATGTATTTTTCTGCAAAATGCTTCTGACTGCCGCATATGATGCGCCTGTAGCAGCTGTTGGTGCAGGGGTAGCAGTTTTGGCAGCTGCCACATTTCCTTTTACCACAGGAACCTTTCCCGAGTTTCGCGTACTCACTCCGGTCATTGGCAGGCTTGGTCCTTCAGGAATATTATTTAATGTATACCAGGCTATGGGATGTACTAGTGAAAAATAATTTTCTTTGTCCTGCACCCCGGGAAGATTAATGGTATGAATATAATGCTGCCTGAGATTTTTTACGATCAGTCTCACTTTCAATCCATCTGCAGACACCTTTATACCAGCAATCGGACATTTTTTGATATCTACTGGCGGACTTCCATACACTGCATGGTATTTATAGATATAACTTTCGATGGAATAAGAAGCGATATCCTCCGCCGTTTTCCTGTCAACCGGTTTGGTGAATTCAATTTCAAATCCATCTGGCATTGCTCTGATCGCTCTCATTTCAAAAGGCACTTTATTGTTCCATACCAGCCGTTGCAATCCTTCTGTTGCTTCACCAGCAGAACCCCAGCCCCTGTTTGTTTCTCCAGCAATCAGGGAACCATCCTTTGCCCAGGCCAACCGAACTATACCTGATTGAAACCCACTTCGAAATGCCCATGCTGCTCCCTGCAATTCACCATTTACTTTTTCCATGAATACACGTGCTATCAGACTTTGCCCCTGGTCACCAACCAATAGCTGTCCTGCAAAAGGTCCAAATGTTCCTTCAGGTATTTTTACAATCTCTGAATTGGAGATACCCAATATACCATAAGGTAACCATACAGCAGGCAATTCAAGATCCGGCACATACTTCTTCATCTCAAACTCCGTCATGTATTTCTCATTGACAATATTGGATGGTTTTACCGGCCTTCCATTCTTGTCAAATTCAAGTCGCGGATTGACTTTGGAAAATATCTGCTCCTGTGTAACCTTTACAGGAGAACCAGGCAGATTGGCCCACACTAATCCTGAAGGATGACCCAGAAAGGCTCCTTTCTTAATGGGCATTATGCTTCCGGAACCTACCCAGTCGCCCTGGTTATCGGTATAAAATAATTCACCATCTATCATACTGATCCCACAGGGAGAACGAAGACCTGTTGCCCATGGTTCCACCGTTCCATCTTCATGTATTTTCAAAGCCCACCCTCTCCAGGGAACAAAGCTCAATGGATGCCACCAGTCATCCGGAAAGCCCAGGTTGAGTGTAACAAAGAAAGATCCATCAGGTGCTATCTTGGGACCAAAGCTATATTCATGGTAATTACCTGAAATAGGCCAGGCATAAACTGTCTCATAGATATCTGCTTTGCCGTCCATATCAGAATCTACCAGTTTGGTAAGCTCTCCTCTTTGCGCGCAATACAGCGCTCCATCTTTGTAAGCAATACCCAAAACTTCATGCATGCCCGATGCAAATTTTCTGAAGTAAGGGCGCTGGCTGGTTGGATTTTCTACAATGTAGACTTCACCACGGCGTGTGGTAACTCCCAGGTCACCATTGGGAAAGGTGCAAAGTCCGCCTACTTCAAGGATCAATCCTTCAGGTGCAGGCATACGCATGATCTTGAAATAATCATCCTCTTTGGCTGATTCTGCCTGGCTGAATGCATTGATATGTAAGAATGAAAACACGGCAAGAAGTAATCCTGAAGTCAAATTTTTATTACGAAGTATATATTTGAAATATCTTGTCATGGCAATTGCTGATTTAGAAAATAATGGAATAACTCAGGTTTTTTTGAACTGGAATGATCAGCTGTTTATGACCATTGCTATCACGAATAACAGGTTTGATAACAACGGGATCCTCAACCCGGATATAATAAGTTTTATCATCTATCAGGTAGGTACCGTCAGACGCCAATTCAATTTTGTCAGCTTCCGCTAACCGGAAAAACATTCCAACTACAGGTTTATCTATTTCTATTTCCCGATGAATACCCTGTCTTCCGTCCATAACAAGGTTTTTATCTTTTACCATTGTATTATATACCTGGTATAAAAAAGTAGGCCGATCATCCGGATCCAGCCTGTATCCTTTGGGTCTGTAACCAGTACCAACGCTGTCTTTTGGCCACGGGGCATCCGGACCGCTTAATACTGCCAGTGATGGGACGGGCTTTCCAAATCTGATTACGGAGCCGGCCGGTCTTGATGATCCATCACCTCTTGAATGCCACATCGGTGTTGCATCCAGAAATCCACCGCGCCATACCTGTATGATGCTTCCCCTGTCCATATCATAAGTGTACTGGACCTGTTGAGGAGACCCAACACTCACAGCATGCGTTACACGAAATGTATCAATATCCATAAAACTGCGGAGAATGGTATTGTTGTTAGAATTGATAAAAATAGGATCAATAGGATCTCTTGCTGTAATATTTGCAGCCGGTGAAGACTTTGGTTTTCCATAAGCTGTTAACCGGATATTGCGGAATGCCACTGGCCCATGATCACCCTGGAAACGAAGAGGACCAGTTGCTACTTCATCATTTACCAGGGGTCCGCGAGTGGGTCCGCTCAGCTCAACATTTTCATGGAGAAGTACACCATTCAACTCTACCCTTAATATTCTTGCATTTTCAATTTTCTGACCGCTCTCATTAAAGCGAGGCGCCTGGAAAGATATTTTTATATGCTGCCATAATCCAGGGGCACGAGTGGCATTTTGTCGGGGAGCATGACCATCGAATCCTTTTTGTCCATCTGGTTTTGAATCGTTCCAGCGTTCATAAATGCCGCCATTATCTCCTGCCTTTGTAGTAAGATTAGTCCAGCTATCCAGTAACTGAATCTCATAGCGGCCCTGCAGATAGATGCCCGAGTTGGATCCTTTGGCCATCATATAATCCAGTTCCAGGTCAAGATCATTATGCGGAAAAAATAAGATATCATGTGCCTGTACACCCTGCTCTGGCTGATTAACCAGCACTCCGGTTCCGGAAGTCCAAACCAGCCTGTTGGCAGTATTTAAATCGGCCGAAACATCGCCGGCAATATGCCAGTTGGAAGAGGGAGATTCAAATACACCAAGATCCTTAAGCGTCATATAAACCTGTGCACGCGAGCTGATGGCACCAGTTATCATTATACAAAGGATAATAGTGCGTAAAAGTTTTGTTTTCGAATAGCTATTCATCTTTGTTTTTTATAAACCCTTTTAAAAATTTAATTCGTGGTTAGTATAACTGGCGAATCATTGTTTCTTGCAAATAACAGTATCTTATTTTTCTTTCCTGAAAGACTAATAATATCCCTTATTGCGCCTCTGAGGTTGATACCTGACTGATTTGCCGTTAGTGGCGTAAAGCCTCCTTTTCCATCACCCTTTAGCATTATTCCGTAGCTGGCATCATAGATCCCTACTTCCGGTTTAGCTTCAAAAAGGTTTCCTCCCATCAAAATATCCTTATTCCCATCACCATCAAAATCATCAACGTTGACACCATACATGATTGAAACCTGTGCAGGTTCCGGAAGTGAAATACGCGTAAATGTACCGTTCTTATTATTGATAAAAACACTGCTCTCCATGATGTTTGCTTCCAGCCGGATGGCCTGGCTCAATTGTTCAGGAGTGAATATATCCCCAATGGTCTGCTCCCTGTAATTCTCATACTTCAGGTACTTTTTCTTGAGATAAGGTAATACAGAAACAAGGTCATGTCTTAACAGTACCGGGTAAGAACTGTCACCATTATAACAGGTGATGATCTGTTGCACCGTACCATTATTGGCGAAATCACCTGCGTACATATAAACAGGTTTTTGAGGACTGGCTTTAAACCTTGAATTCAGACCATGATTGGCAGCAACAAAATCAGGATATCCGTCATTATTAAAGTCAGCAATTGCCAGCCTGTTCCACCATCCATTCGTTTTTTCCAATCCTGCGGGAGCTGTTGTTTCCTTCAGCGTTTTGCCTTCATTATGAAATATCCTGACTGGCATATACTCACCAGTTACAACCAGGTCCGGCTTTTTATCATTATCATAATCAAACCAGGCAGCATCCGTAACCATTCCCAGTGATTTCATACCGGGAGATACCTGTTCTGTAACATCGGTAAAATGTCCTTTACCATCATTATTTAATATATAACCTTTGCAGGGATAGCCATACCGGGAAGGAGTCAGTCTTACCCCAACAAACAGATCCATATCACCATCATCATCATAATCCGCAGCGCGAACACAACTGGTGCTTTCAAATATATAAGATGGCAGTACCTGTGGTGATTTTGTGAATTTACCTTTGCCATCATTGAGGTAAAGGCGGTTGATCAGATCGGTTGAGTTGGGAGAGAATTCATTTCCTCCACTGCATACATAAAGATCCTGGTCACCGTCTCCATCTGCGTCAAAGAATAGAGCATCAGTATCCTCACTTGCCGCATCTTTTTGAAACAGTGCTTCATTCGTTTTTATGAATCGGCCATTGGCAGTTTGAACATATAATGCGCCCGGCTGGTCTTTTGCGCCTCCGATATAAAAATCTTCCAGACCATCTTTATTGATATCGCCTTTTGCAATATGTGGCCCCTGGGTAGAAAGCATTTGAAAGGTAAGTCTGTCCCGGTCAAAATCATTGAAGCTATTCTCCTGGTGTTTAAAATCGATCCCGTAATTACTTGCAGCTACGGAGAAGGCAGGTTTTTCCAGCATCTTATACCTGCGTGGGTAATCCGCGTCTTTTTGCTTCACAAAAATGTGCTCATTGGGTTTTATATCATTAATTGTTTGGGTGCCACCATCGTTCCATAAAATATTAACCTTTTCTATTTTTTTAACCTGGCCCAATCCAAAGTTCAACCGGCTATCAACTGTAGATTCAAAACCTCGTACCGGCATTTGCTCCTGGTAGGCAATTTTTCCATCATAATAGACAGTAACTTTCGCTCCTAATCCAAATCTGTTCTTTCCCTCTCCTTCAAGTGAGACTTTCAGGAATTTATTCTCCGGATGTTGCTGGATGCTCTGATTCCGGTAAACGAAGCAAGGCATATTTACATTATTCACTACGAGGTCAAGATCACCATCATTATCAAGATCAGCATAGGCTGAGCCGTTAGAAAATGATGGTTCATCCAGGCCCCATTCTTTTGCCTTATTGGTAAACTGCAGATCTCCTTTGTTTGCAAATGCATAATTCGGAATAGGATGGGAAGGGATCAGATCGATCATGGTCTTGAAATCCGCCTTGCCAGAGACTACATCATTATAGAATTGCTGATTGGAAATGTATTGAACATAGTCCTCATTGGTGAGGTCCTGGTAAATCCCATTAGCCACAAAAATATCTTTAAACCCATCATTGTCAAGATCGGTCATTAAAGCGCCCCAGCTCCAGTCAGTTGCGCACACTCCGGAATAACGGCCAACCTCACTAAATGTATTGTTCCCATTATTTACCTGCAGCATATTACGGGTAAACTGATGATAGTAGCCGTATTTGATATCCAGTTGATACTTGTCCCAGCTTTGAAAAGTGGTCTTTGTTTTAACAGACGCATCATCTTCCGGCAACATCTCCGTAACAAAAATGTCAGGATTTCCATCATTATTGATATCGGCCATATCAGCCCCCATGGATGCATTGCTGATACTCATCATCTCATTTTCCAGGTCTTCTTTGAATTTTCCGTTTTGCTGATTGATATAGAGGTAATCCTTTTCAAAAAAATCATTGGAAACATAAATATCCTGCCATCCATCATTGTTTACATCTCCAACAGTTACACCCAATCCAAACCCGATCACGCTCCCATAGATACCTGCCTCCTCGCTGATATCTGTGAAATGGCCATTGTCATTCCGGAAGAATTTATGGCCACCCAGAGAATCTCTCACATTACGCTGGTTCTTTCGCAGATCAAAACTTCCGATCGCCTTAAATGAATTATTCAGCAGGAACATATCCAGATCGCCATCATGGTCATAATCAAAGAATGCCGCGTGAGTAGATAACCCGCGGTCATCCAGGCCATATTCTGCTGCCCTTTCTGTAAAGCTCAGGTTACCATTATTTATATAAAGCTCATTCTGTTTATTGTCCCCTTTGACATCGCCACTATTACATACATATATATCAAGCAATCCGTCACCATTTACATCGGCCATGCTCACTCCGGTTGACCACTTCCCTTTTTTACCAATCCCGGCTTTTTCGGTTATGTCTTCAAACTGAAAATTGCCTTTGTTGAGATAAAGTTTGTTGGGCTTCATATTGGCCGTGAAAAATATATCGGGAAGGCTGTCATTATTGATATCGCCGATAGCTACACCTCCGCCATTATAAAAATTCCGATAGGTGTATATATTGAATTTGGCATCGTAAGACAGATCATTGCTGAAATGGATATTGGTTTGGTCAGGGTCCATTTTCTGGAACAGCGTATTGGTTGCCTGCTGGTGAGCAACCGGCTGCTTACAGGAATAAAATAAACCTGCGATAATTCCTATTGCCCCTAACCTTTTTCCAATTATAGTGATCTTTAACATGCTATTTTTTTAAGGCTTTCTGGGCTTTTTCCCTTCTGGTATCCACGTAATCTACTTTAACATCCATATCATCATATTTCCTGATCAGTATTCGCCGGTTTCCATCCACTTTTACCCAGGCATTCCCTTTTTCATGGTTTTCAATTTTCATAAAGCGATTTCCTGCTGGATACCATTTTTCATACAGTCTGATCACATCTGGCAATAAACTATCAGAACTCAACTGTTTATTCCAGGGCATCCAGCCTGAATATTCAAATTTGGTCCACAGGCTGTAGATCGTTCCATCTTTGAATTCAGGATAAAAAGTCATAAATCCAGGGTACTTCAGTTCCTTCTTATCCAGTTGATACATCACACAGGTATTGCCGGGCCCATCCTTAAACATTCCTTTTCTATTCATGTCCCAGCAATAGGCATAAAAATCCTTGCTGGTCATACCCAAAGAAATCCCAAAATAAATATCATTAACCACCTTGCTGCTCTCCCGTTCTTTTCTCAACAAGGCAGTATAGCGCTGCATATCTGATTGCTGGCAGGCAAATAGTCCAGCCAATAAAAAGATCAATAATAATTTCAACAACTTCATTCTGCAATAATTTATTTAGTCAGTTTCATAACTTTCATCGGCTGATTATTTATGGCAAGCAGCAATAATTGGGTGCTTTTTGTTTTCAGGATAACCATATCCCTGACAGCCCCAATTGACCAAAACCCGCTTTCGGCTTCTTTCATTGATTCAAACCCTCCTTTTCCATCTCCTTTTAGCAGGCAGCCGTAAGTTCCGTCATAAATACCCGCCTCGGGTTTCGACTCATAAAAGTTTCCGCCCAGTAAAATATCCAAATTTCCATCCTTATCAATATCTGTGACTTCAATTCCATACATGGCAGAAAGCTGTGCCGCTGGTGGCAGTGCTTTCCGGATAAATTTGCCATGCTGATCGTTAATAAACACGCTGCTTTCCATGCAAACAGCTTTAAGCTGCGTTGCATTGGCGATCTGTTCACCGGTAAATACTGCTTCAATAGACTGGTTCTTATAATCAGCGTATCGCAGGTATTTCTTTTTTAAATAAGGCAATGCAGCAACAAGATCGTGCCTTAAGGACATTGGCCAGGAGCTATCTCCATTGTAACAGGTAAGTAACTGTTCCACGGTGCCATTATTATCAAAATCACCTACATATAGTTTAACTGGTTTCTCCGCACTGGCATGGAATCGGGAATTTAACCCATGATTGGCTCCAATAATGTCTGGATATCCGTCATTATTCAGGTCTGCAATGATGATCCGGTTCCACCAGCCCTCGGTATTTGCCATCCCTGTTGTGTTTGTCAACTCCTTTAAGCCATCTTTTTCATTATGAAAAATTGTGATGGGCATATATTCACCTGCCAGTACCAGGTCTTCTCTTCCATCCTTATCATAATCACACCAGGCTGCATCGCAAACCATACCTGCTTTTTCGAGACCTGGAGCCATTTTATCTGTAACATCTGTGAATATACCCTTGCCATTATTCTGAAGTAAATAACTCTTGCAGGGGTATCCATAATTCATGGCCTTTGCTCTTACACCTACAAACAGGTCCAGATCACCATCCTTATCAAAATCAGCAGCCCTTACGCAGGAACTGTTCTCAAATATATAGGATGGAAGCACCTGGGGCGATTTGGTAAATATCCCCCTGCCATCATTGATGTAAAGGCGACTGATCAATGCTGTTGAATTAGGCGAAAACTCATTTCCACCGCTGCACACATACAGGTCCTGGTCACCATCATTATCACAATCAAAGAATAAAGCATCCGTATCCTCGCTTGCAGAATCCTTTTGCAATAATGATTGATTGGTAAGGATAAATTGCCCATTGCCAGTTTGCTGATACAACGCTCCAGGCTGGTCCTTCGCTCCTCCGATATAGAAATCCTCCAGTCCATCATTATTAATATCTCCCTTTGCGATCCTTGGCCCTTGCGTAGAAAGCATCTGGTACATTAACCTGTCCCTGTCAAAATCACTGAACTCATTTTCTTTATGAATGAAATTGATCCCATGGTTCCCTCTTTCTACCAGGAATGTTGTGGTAAGCTGCTTTGAATTAGAAGAGGGCATAACAGCATCTTTTTCGGAAACAGTTATCTGCTGATTAACTCCAGGCCGCTTAATGGTACTTTGTTTTCCATCTGGCCAATCAATAACTGCAGAATCAATTTCGGTTGCCTTACCCAATCCAAAATTCATGCGACTATCAACCGTGGACTCAAATCCTCTCATGGGCATGAGCTCCTGATAAGCAATAGTTCCACCATAATATAATGTTGCCTTGGCTCCCAGCGCATTCGTGTTCTTATCATTTCCCTTTAGAGAAAGTTTAAGGTATTTATTTTCAGGGTGCTGCTCAACAGAATGATTTTGATAAACGAAGCAGGACATGTTCACATTATTGATCACAAGGTCAAGATCACCATCATTATCCAGGTCACCATAAGCTGACCCATTGGAGAAAGATGGTTCACCCAACCCCCATTCTATTGCTTTATTGGTAAAATGGAGATCCCCATTGTTGGCGAATGCATAATTTGATATTGCATGAGAAGGGATCTGGTCAATCAGGCGGGTTATGACATCCTTTTTCTTATCTATTATCTGTTGACGGATATCCGAATAAGAGTCTGTAGTAAACTGAATATAATCCTGGTCGGTAATATCCTTATAAATACCATTGGCAACGAATATATCTTTGTATCCGTCATTGTCCATATCATAGATGAGGGCTCCCCAGCTCCAGTCGGTAGCAGATACATTTGCATATCGACTGATCTCACTGAAATAAGATTCTTTTTCTGTTGAGTTATTTGTTGTGGCCATTGGACCATTGTTCAATTGCAGTGCATTCCTTACAAACTGGTGGTAATAGCCATTTTTGACATCTGACTGGTATTTATCCCAGTTCTCAAAAACCGTTTTGGTCTTTACCCGGCTTTCCTCCTGCGGGAACATGTCTGTAACATATATCTCGGGGTAGCCATCATTGTTTATATCCGCAATATCAGCGCCCATAGAGTTCATGCTCATCTCTCGAATATATTTTTCAGCCTCTTCTTTGAATGTACCGTTGTGCTGATTGAGGTATAAATAGTCGCGCTCAAAAAAATCATTAGATACATAAATATCCAGCCAGCCATCCTTATTGATGTCAGAAATGGTTACTCCCAGACCAAATCCAATTTTGCTGGAATAGATGCCAGTTTCAGCCGTTACGTCTGTAAAATGATCATTGTCGTTTCGGTACAATCGATTACCACCAAGGGTATCACGAATGTTTCGCTGGTCTTTAATCAGCTCATAATTGCCGACTGAACGGAAGGAATTGGTCAGTAAATAACAATCGAGGTCTCCATCCCTGTCATAATCAAAAAAGGCAGCGTGAGTGGAAAGGCCCTTGTTATCGAGGCCGTACTCCTTTGCTTTTTCGGTAAAACCGGGATCACCAGGTTTACCATTATTGATATATAGAGCGTTGCTGCGGTTCTTGCTATTGATATCACCTGATTTACAAACATAGATATCCAGCCAGCCATCCCCGTTTACATCAGCCATGGTAACACCGGTGGACCATACATCGGCTGAGCCCACCCCTGCCTTTTCGGTAATATCCTCGAAAGTGAAATTGCCTTTATTGAGATAAAGTTTATTGGAATGCTGATTGGAACAAAAGAAAATGTCTGGCAGGCTGTCATTATTAATATCGCCAATGGCTACACCGCCGCCATTAAAGAAGTTCCGGAAGGTATACGGATTAAACTCTTCGTTATAAGAGATAGTATTTGAGAAATCAATACCTGTTTTAGATGCCGGTAATCTGGTAAAAAGCGTGGCTGGTGTTGAGCTGTCATCGGAACAGGAATACAGGAACCCTACTAACGTGCAATAAAGCAGCAAGCGGGGGATTATTTTTTCTACATTTATCAGGCACCTGTTGGCACAATTCATAGTTATCACTATACCTCCTGAAATTATGAATATTTAAGAATCACAAATGTTAATGGCACCTATTCTTAATCAATTTCTTACTCATAATTCGTTATTGGGTGTAAGTTAAAAAACAGGCGAAAGGATTCGCCTGTTTTGTTCAAAACTTACTATGCTAAAAAAAGATTAGTATCCAGGGTTCTGTTTCAGGTTCTTGTTTGCGTTAATCACACTTTCAGGAATTGGGAAAAGTTGACTGTGAGCATCTCCATCGGCTGGATGGAAACGATATGCGCTATTATAGGTACCAAAACGGATCTGATCCTGCCTTCTTGTACATTCAAAGAACATTTCACGTCCACGCTCTGCCAGGAAGGTTGCAGCTGTCATCGTTACATAGGGTGTAACACCACCATGAACTGTTCTTATCTGGTTAACCAGGGCAAGTGCAGTAGCATCATTCCAGTTATTGGCCTTTCTTGCCAATGCCTCAGCCTTTGTCAGGACGATATCGGCATAACGGAATATTACAAGATCATTGCTCAATTGGCCGGTCATACCTCTATAGAATTCCCATTTACCAATACGAGCACCGGACTGTCTCCAGGCTGCAGGCTGCAATTCATTCATATAAGGAGTGAAATTGATCTGAGCTCCATCGGGGTCAGTGGCATCAGCAGCACCATCCAGCAAAGGAGTTACTCCATCAGCGTTGTATTGTTTACCTACGATGAAGTTGGATAGGCGTTTATCCTGTGTACCAGTAGTAGTAGTACCTGTAGGATCTGTTCCAACAACCGGGCCCTGGGGTCCCGGGTTCTGTACCGGATCAATATAAGAATTGTAGAACTCCTGAACAGTTGCCCAGCCATTCCAGGGTTGCCCACCCATTTGATAAGTAGCCTGGCTAGCCATGTGTAGGGTCATATGTGGTAACTGAAAACCAGTTGCCTGGATATCATCATAAGCCAGTGCCCAGATAAATTCACTGGAACCTTTATTGTCTTTCTTGAAATTGTCCCTGTAGTTGGGAGCCAGCGAATATTTAGTAGAATTAATGATGTCATCGCAGGCAGCGATACATTTATCCCAGGTTGCACCAGTAACTGGTGCACCAGTATAAAATTCAGAGTTCAGATACAATTTGGCCAATGCAAATTCAGCTGTGTAATAATTAACGCGACCATAAGTAGCGTTATCATTTGGACCGGTTTTCTGCAGATCAGGAAGCGCCGCAATCAATTCTTTCTCTATAAAATCATACACTTCTTTCTTTGTATTATTTGCGGGAGGATCTGTTTTTGTAAAATCAGTACTGATAGGCACATTACCAAACAGATCAAGCAGCCAGTAATAATAGATAGCTCTTAACGCCTTCATCTCGGAAACGAATTTCTTGTAAGAAGGAGTAGCAGCTACTTTGGGCTCCAGGAGATTCAGCAATCTGTTACAGGTATTTACACCTTTAAAGAGGAAGCTCCAGGTATTGGTAGGACCGCCATCTGCGGCTATGGTAGTATGGAGTTTCAGACGAACCCAGTGACCACCATCTCCCCAGTCTGGACCGCGAGTTGGGACCACGATTTCATCTGTCGGAACTTCTTCCAAACGCATTATGCTACCATCACTTCCAAAGTTGCCGTACAGATTAGTGTAGGCCGCAGCCAGAAGTGCCACGATCTCAGAGTCGGTATTACCGAAATTTTGTCCGGTTGCTCGGTCATAGATCAGTTCCTCTTCATCCAGTTTAGTACAGGAAGCCAGGAAGACTAATCCTATGAGGGAGTATTTTAAGATTGATAAGAGTTTCATATCAAATAATTTCTAATTAAAATTTAAGATTTACACCAAGAGTAAAGGATCTGGTTCTCACATACGTATCTCTTGAATCAACACCGGGTGCCAATACATTTGGCGGATTACCATAAGCATACCTTACTTCGGGATCAACTCCTGTATAATTGGTGATCATAAACAGGTTTTGTCCAGTCACATAAGCTCTGATACTTTTTATGCCTCCAGCAGGATTCAATTTGAAATCATATCCTAATGTAGCATTATCCAATTCCAGGAACGATGCATGTTCAACATACAGGCTGCTGAATGTCAGCGGGGACTTAAGTGCAGGATCATAGAATTTCGTTTTAACTACATTATAGCTGGAAATAACGGTAGGCTGAGAAGTTTCAAAGAAGGCGCGATTGGTATTCACAAGGTCATGTCCAAACTGTCCGCGCAGGAAGAAATTCAAATCAAAGTTCCCGTAACGGAAGGTATTGGTAAAGCCTAGTTCAAACTTTGGAAGACCACGGCCGATCTTGGTTTTGTAAGCATCTGAAAGAACTGCTTTACCGGTACCGTCATCAAACAGGTATTTACCGGTTGGATCCAGTCCTTTATAAATAGCTCCATAGATGATACCAATATTTTGTCCTTCCACGGCACGTGTGATCTGAGTTTGTTCCTGGCCGGGAGAACCCAGGTTGCTGGCTCCGATTACGGTACCTGCAAGGTCCTTGTTCAATTTGGTCAGCTTAACATTATATGTTGAATAGTTAACACCGGTGTTCCAGTTGAAGTTTTTGTTTTTGATGACATCATAATTCAATAACAATTCAATACCCTTGCTCTCCAGTGTACCAATATTCATCCATTTCTTATCTGTCTGGTTTGGTGGAACAGGCACTGTTGCATTGAAGAGAAGGTCTGATGTTTTACGATTATAATAATCGATAGTACCTGTAAGCCTGTTTTCCAATAAAGCGAAATCAAGTCCAAAATCCAACTCGGCTTTCTTTTCCCATTTCAGATCCGGGTTGGCATTTCTTCTTGGTTCGTAAGCCGGGATATATACACCATTATAGAAGAAGTTCCTGCCCACTGGTTCATACAGCAGGAATGACAAATATGGCTCAGGAGGTAATGCTCCGGTAACACCATAGCTGGCCCTGAATTTTAAAGCATTTACTTTGGGAATATCAACCAGGCGGCTAATATCAACACCTGCGCTCACAGCTGGGAACATACCCCATTTATTGTTCGCACCAAACTGGGTTGAACCTTCTCTCCTTAAACTGGCTGCAAGGAATACGATATCCTTATAATTAAGGTTCACTCTTCCAAAAAAGGCAACCAGCTTCGAAGCATTTTTATAGCTATTTGCAGTTGCTTTACCGTTTTTCAGGTCACCGGCATTGGCAATATTGTCAGCATTCACATCGGAAAGGAAATCTCCCGCACGAATGAAGTCTCCATTGTAGTTAAATGCCTGATAAGAATAACCAGCAATGGCATTCAGGCTCAGGTCACTATTCATCAATTTTGTATCATAAGCCAGGGTGTTCTCATACAATCTTGAATAACCTTCATCATCCTGTTGCTGTGCGTAACCATTACGGGTATATCCGCTCTGATTATCACCAAGCAGACGGGTATCAAATGAGGTCTTGGGCAAATATGCTTTTCTGAAATTGCTATTGGTTTCCTGGGTATACCGTACCAGGAATCTCAGCCCCCTAATGAATTCATAGCTGGCTGTAGCATTGATATTTGATCTTTTCAAAACACCTTCGTTACTGTTTTGCTCCAGAACCGCTAATGGGTTTGCATATTCTACAAAGTTTTGCTCAACATAGCCGCTACCTGTAATATTATAAAGAGGATCTGTTGTATGAAGCGGTGCAGTGGGGTTGAATATGGTTGCATACTGGAAGGCACGATCAAATCCAAAATGTGAATTCCGGCGGGTAGTAGTTACATCAACCGTGAAGTTCATTCTGTCTTTCAATGCTTTTTGCTGCAAACCAAAGTGCGCATTCACCTGCTGGAATCCAGTGCGGATGGCAACACCCTCTACATTACGGTAGTTCATGGAAGCTATATAGGTAGTACCAGTTCCGGTACCTCCGGACAATGCAAGATTATGGATATGAGAGAACCCATTCCTTGTTATTTCCTTGTTCCAATCTGTAGTGGCACCAAGATCCTTGCCACCTGCCGCTTTGAATTCTGCAGCAGTCATATGGGCAGTGAACTTGATGGGATCTTCTACAGTTGCAGAACCATTATAGGTAACAACTGGTGTGCGACCTCCTCTTTTGGTGGTGATAATGATAACACCAGAAGAACCACGAGTTCCATAGATGGCTGCAGAAGCTGCATCTTTTAGTACGTCGATGCTCTGGATATCGTTAGGATCAATTGTATTGATATCTGCACCAATCTGTCCATCTACTACAACAAGGGGAGATGTATTGGCCCCAAGAGTAGAAAGACCGCGCAAACGAATAGTGTAACCTCCATTGGGGTTACCACCTGGCTTGGCTATTGACAGACCAGATACTTTACCCTGTAACAACTGGGCAACATCACTGATATTCCCCTTATTGAACTGGGCAGCACTTACAGTTGCCACGGCACTGGTCACCTCTTTTCTTTTCAGGGTACCATATCCCACAACCACTACTTCATTTAATTGACCGGAAAGTGGTGAAAGTGTAACAGTAAGGGAAGTCTTGTCTCCTATTTCCATTTCCTGGGTTGGGAAACCTACATAAGAGAACACGAGGATCGAACTTTTACGCGGTACTGATATGGAGAATGATCCATTTGCATCAGTGGTTACACCAGTCGATGTATTTTTTACTACCACTGATACGCCTGATAAAGCCTGCCCATTGTTATCTGATACCTTTCCTTGCACGCTAATCTGGGCCGATAGCGCGCTGGTTAAACACATTGCAAAGGCAAGTACGGTAACATACTTAAACCTCCTGAACAAGTAGAGATGCATAAGCATAAGCATTGGGTTATTAATTATTGAGCGAAATTTTTATTAAATCTGGTAAACGCATGTAGGGTACGCCCGGATTAAATTAATCCCGCTAAGTGCGTAGTAGCAGTAAGGAGAGCCGGAATAGTTTGTGGAGACTGTAAGGGAAAGAGAATATCCCTACAGTTAGTAAATACCCAGCGGGGACTGACCCCCTGGATCGCAAGTCATTAGCAGTCATATAGCAGCAATTTAGCGTCCTGCCTAACCATGCCGGGAGCATGTGAAACCCGGATAATTCGGCTTTATTTGAACCAGTTATTTAATTGTCTTGCAGACAATTAAATCATAAGACCTTAATTACCACCGTGTCAAACCTGTTTTACTTAAATGAGGTGTTTAGTTAAAACTGCCGTGGAACAGGCAGCCGGAAAGCGAAGTAAATAGTCTGAAAATCACAGTGTTTAGTGTTATCCTTAAATCCATATTAAATATAAAGGGAACTGGAAAGCCTCAGGGGTATAAATCATCCACAATACGGGTATAATATGTTTCAGCCACATGATTTCTAAAATTGCAACCGGTTGCATAATGCTCGCCGGCAATTCTCCAGGCCGGTACCAAAAGAAAGAGCCGCTCCAAAAAAAGAGCGGCGTGTTTTTTTGCTTTAGAATTGCTTAAGTTCAGAAAGCATACATAATTGCTGTATTGCGAAAAAGTCACGACGAATGTACTACCCTTTCCACAAGCTCTGGGGTATAGAATGTCTACAAAAAGGGGTGAGAATGTTGTTTAAGGGAGGTTTTTTCAATGAATTATCCTGAATCTATCCCTGCGTCTCCGACTTCTTCTGCTTCTCATTTCTATATGCCGTGGGAAGCATATTGTATTCTTCCTTGAAATATTTTACGAAGTACTTGGTATTATTAAATCCCACTTCAAAAGCTACCTGGGCCACCGTCATTTTGGTCTTCTCCAACAGTTGCGCCGCACTCTTTAGCCGTACAGACCGGATAAACTCTGAAGGGGTAATTCCAGTAAGCGCAGTGATCTTTTTATACATCGCAGCCCGGCTCATTAAAAGCGATTTACTAAGGTCTTCCACTGAGAAATCAGGATTGTCGAGATTTTTTTGCACAATCTCCATTGTCTGCCGCAACAGCTTCTCATCCTCAGAATCCACCTTGATCTCGGAAGGATTGATCTCAATCTGCTTCTGGAAAGATTTCTTCAGGTTTTGCTGCTGCACCAGCAGATTATTGATACGGGATACGAGGATCTGGAAATTAAAGGGCTTGGTGATATAATCGTTGGCTCCCGTAGTATAGCCCTCCATTTGTATCTCGTCGGAAGAGCGGGCAGTTAATAAGATGACCGGGATATGAGAAGTCCGCGCATCTTCCTTCAACTTGCGACAAAGTTCTATTCCACTCATTTCCGGCATCATAATATCACTTACTACCAGGTCTGGATGCTGGCCTAATGCTTTCTGCCAGCCTTCCTTACCATTCTTCGCTTCGATGATCTCGTAAGCTTCCCGAAGATTATCTTTTAAATAAAAGCGGAAATCTTCATTATCCTCTGCAAGAAGGATACTGAACTTCTTTCCATTGACCTTATGGCCTGTCTTCAACTTAATTTCTCCTGCAGCATTTCCATTCTCTGGGCTTACATGACCATTACCATGTTCCATGATCGCATGACCATTCCCATTTTCTGATCCCACCAGCTCCACTTCACCCATTCCTGCAGCATCCTGTATAACAACAGGCGCACTGATCACTGGAAGCTGAACAGTAAAACAACTTCCTTTACCGGGTTCGCTTTCAACAGTGATTGTTCCCCCATGCAAACGCACAAATTCCTTCGTAATGGCCAGTCCAATGCCACTTCCCTGATTCAGCATATCCCCAGGCAATTCATCCTGGAAGAACCGTTCAAAGATCTTTTCCCTCTTTTCAGGAGAAATACCAATTCCCGTGTCTTTAACGGTAATGACCGCCATTTCCCGGTTATCCTGTGTCCTTATATTGAAGTCCATTTCCACTTTTCCACCTTCATGAGTAAACTTAAAGGCATTCGACAATAGATTAAACAGAATTCTTTCCAGCTTAACCTTATCAAATGAGGCTACTACTTTATCAACATGACTATGAAAGGAGAAACTGATACTTTTCTTTTC
>Ga0136846_1214606_pt1 | contig 17820 bp, 23 predicted proteins | sample HopSoiMetagenom2_FD_96841 | JGI IMG/M metagenome (GOLD analysis project Ga0136846, IMG submission 96841) | Grasslands soil microbial communities from Hopland, California, USA - 2 Assembly 2016 (version 4) | ecosystem: Environmental > Terrestrial > Soil > Grasslands | place: USA: Hopland...
GTAGCGGTGCGTCAGGCCCCCGATGGGCACCTCGACGAGTCCCGAATCCGGCGCCGGGAAAACGGTGTCATCCCGGGGCCCGCCGATGAAGATTGCGTCTGGATCTGCCATGGGGCGCCGCTTACCCGCTCACGCGGTGTTCTAACAGCCGGGACATGATTACCGGGCCCGGCACGGGTAGTACTGGAGCCGTAAGCTTCACGGGCCGGTTCCGGCCCGGTACGACGACGACGGAGTGGCCGATGCTGATAGGTCCCGCAGACGTGCGCCGGCTGATGGAGTCGGAAGACCCTGGCTCGACCCTGGTGATCTACCAGGGCCGGGCGGCAGTGATCTCGGCCGGCGACCTGGCGGCTGACCGCTACCCGGGGGCGCTCTCCATCACATCGCAGCAGGAAGTGGTGGACATGCTCGGACGGCAGGTCACGTCCGAGCAGGACATCGAGCAGCTCGCCGCCAACCTCGACGTGACCGCATCCAACCTGGGCGGCTGACCGTGGCGCTAGCTCCGGACCGGGCTCATCCCGGCATGAGGCTCGAGGCGAGGCGCGGTGGTGTCGTGGTGGTCGGCGGGTCGGCCGGCAGCCACCCGGCGCTGCTGAGCCTGGTCGCCGGCTTGCCCGCCGACCTGCCCGCCGCGGTGCTCGTCGTGATTCATATCGGCGCCCAGGCATCCAGCCGGCTGCCGCAGATCCTGAGCCGGGCAGGCTCGCTGCCGGCGGCGCACGCGGCGGACGGCGCGCCGCTGCGGAACGGCGAGATCGTGGTGGCGCCGCCGGACCGTCATCTGCTGGTGGAAGACGGCAGCATCCGGCTGGGCAGCGGCCCCCGGGTGAACCGCGTCCGGCCGGCGGTGGACGTCCTGTTCGCCAGCGCGGCCCGCGCCGCCGGGCCCCTGGTGACCGCGGTCCAGCTGTCCGGCATGCTCGACGACGGCGCGGTCGGCGCGGCCCTGGTGTCCGGGACCGGCGGCCAGGTGCTGGTACAGGCGCCCGATGAGGCACCGCACGGCTCGATGCCCCGGGCCGCCCTGGCCGCCGCCCCTGGAGCGGTAGCGGTCCCCGCCCCCAAGCTGGCGACGGCAGTACTACAGGCGATCGGCCGGACCGCAGCCGCGCCGCACGAGGAGATACATGAGATTCAGCGCAGGAATGCCGTAATGAAAATGGCTGACAGCAGTGACCCGGGCTTCCTGACCGGGAACGAGACCAAGCTGACGCGCCTGGCCTGCCCGGAGTGCGGCGGCGTGCTGGCTGAGATCTCGCTGCCGTCGATCACCTACTTCCACTGCCACGTGGGCCACCAGTACGCGCCGCAGACGCTGGCGGCGGCTCAGGCCGAGACGTCGGAGGCCAAGCTATGGGCCGTCGTGGCAGCGCTCGAAGAGCAGACCGTCGTCCTGCGCCACCTCGCCGGGCAAGGACCGGCCGTATCCACCGGAACGGCCGGCGGTGAGGCTGATGGTGAGCCCGGTGACCAGCCCGGTGGCCGGCCCCGCGATAAGCAAAGAGCAGAGCAAGCCCGCAAGGCGTGGGAGACCACCGAACTGGCCGACACGATCCGGGCCCACCTGCAACGCAGCCGCGACGCCGGGTGAACCCGCCTGCCCGCCGGGGCTCCGGTCAGGCGGCCTGGCCGGGGTGCAGGACGACCTTGGTGTAGCCGTCGGCGCGCCGGTCGAATTCCGCGTAGGCGTCGACGGCCTGGTCCAGGGGCAGCTCGTGCGAGATGATCTGCGACGGCCGGGCCTGCCCGCGGATGATCAGGTCCCGCAGTTCCCGGTTGTACCGCTTGACCGGGCACTGGCCCGAGCCGATGGACAGGCCCTTCTCGAAGGCGGCCCCGAAGTTGAACGCGACCCGGCCTTCCTTGGCCTCCTCGGTGGCGGCGTCCGGGTCCTGCGGCACGTACACGCCGACCACGCCGATGTGCCCGGTGGCCCGTACCACGCTGACCAGGTTGTCCAGGACCAGGGCCGGATGTTCCTGGCCGGCCGGGTCGTGCGCCTGGAAGCCGACCGCCTCGACACCGCAGTCGACGCCGAACCCGTCGGTGGCCTCCATGATCGCCTCCACCGGATCGCCGTCGGCCAGGTTGATCGCGGTGGCGCCCATCCGTTCGGCCAGGGCGAGACGGTCAGGCTGGAAGTCCGCCACGAAGGTCTGCGAGGCGCCGCGGATATTGGCGCTGTACGCGGCCATCAGCCCGACCGGGCCCGCGCCGAAGACCGCCACCGTCTTACCCGGCGCGACCTGGGCGAGCTCGGTGCCGTGATAGCCGGTGGGAAAGATGTCCGACAGCATCGTGAAGTCGCTCTCGTGCTCATGGCCCGCCGGCAGCTCGAGCAGGTTGAAGTCCGCCCAGGGCACCCGCATGAACTCGGCCTGACCGCCCCAGTACGGGCCCATGTGCGGATAGCCGTAGCCCGCGCCGGGCTGGCCGGACGGGTTGGCCCGCAGGCACGCCGAGGTCCAGCCCTCGTTGCAGTTCCGGCAGGTCCCGCAGGCCAGGTTGAACGGCACCGAGACCCGGTCCCCGACCTTGACCCGGTTAACCCCCGGCCCGGTTTCCGCGACGATGCCCATGTTCTCGTGCCCGAGCACCATTCCCTCGTCCAGCGGGGCCCGGCCGTCATAGGGATGCAGGTCCGAGCCGCAGATGTTCGTCGTCGTGATCTTGATGATCGCGTCCAGTGGTTCCTCGATTTTCGGGTCGGTGACCTCTTCCACCGCCACCTGCCGCGGACCGTGAAACACCACAGCCTTCATCTTGTTGCTTCCTCCCTGAGACGTCACGGGCCGGCGACGCCATCAGTGCGCCGTCTCGGTCAGCCGTCACGGCCACCCCGTGTCGGCGGCCGGTGCTACCCGCGGCCTTCGGCGGTATGCGCTGGAAGTGTTTCAATTCTGGGGTGGAGATAAGCAGCCCGGACGGCCGGGGTCCCGGGCGGATGACCATCAGGCATGTAGCTGAACTAGCTGGCGTCTCCATCGCGACGGTGTCCCGGGTGGTCAACGGGCATGCGGACGTCTCCAGCCAGACCCGGGAGACCGTGCAGCGGGTGATCGCCGAACACGGCTATCCGGCCGGCCCGCGGTCCCGGGCCGGGCGGACCGGCCAGATCGGCGTCATGGTGCCGCTGATTCACCCGGGCTGCTTCGCCGAGATCCTGGCCGGCGCCGTCGAGGCGCTGTACGAGCACGACCTGCAGGCAGTGCTGGGCCCGACCCGGCATTCCCGCGCCCGGGAGGTGTCCGTGCTCGAGCGGCTGGCGGGCGGCGCGGCCGACGGCGCGATCATCGTCTTGCCCGAGGAATCCGGCCAGGAGTTCGCGGCCCTGGCCGGGCGCGGCTTCCCTTTCGTGATCGTGGATCCGCGCACCGAGATGGCCGAGGGAATCCCGGTCGTGGCCGCCGCGCACTCATCCGGGGCGACGCAGGCCACCCGCCATCTGCTGGAACTCGGGCACCGGCGGATCGCCGTGATCGGCGGGCCGCGGGGCTGGGTGGCGACGGAGGAACGCATGCGCGGTCATCACGCGGCCCTGGCTGGCGCCGGCGTCCTGCCCGACCCGGCGCTGGTGCGGTACTCCGACTTCCGTATCGAAGGCGGCCGGGAGGCGGCGGCCCGCCTGCTCGCCCGGCCGGACCCGCCCACGGCGATCTTCGCGTTCAACGACGGCATGGCGGCCGGCGCGCTCCAGGCGGCGGCGGCACGCGGCCTGCGGGTGCCGGCCGACATCTCGGTGGTCGGCTTCGACGACACTGTCGAGGCGTCGATCACCGCTCCGGCCCTGACCACCGTCCGCCAGCCGCTGGCCGAACTGGGCCGGACCGCGGTCAGCCTGCTGCTGCGCCAGATGCAGAACCGGCGCCTGGAACCGCTCCGGATCGAACTGGCGACCAGGCTGGTGATCAGGGATTCCACCGCCAGCCCCGGCCGGGCGCCTAAGCCAGGGCCGGACAGGCATTGACCGCGACATCCAGTCTTGTTACGTTCCTTCCGGAAATGTTCCGGTAATTTCCGGGAGGAACCCGTGGCAGGTGGCACGTTCGGCCGTATTCCCCGTCTCGCGGTAGCCGTGACCCTGGTAACGGCGGGCGCCGCCGCCGGGCCGTGGGCCGCCGCGCCCACCGCCGTGGCGAGCCCGGTCGTCTCCGCGGCGCAGCGCGGTCTCAACCCGGACACGCGGTTTTTCGTGCCGCCGCCGTCAGCCGGGGCGCCGCAGCAGATCCTGCAGCTGGTCAAGAAAGGCGATCGCAAGGACGCGGCGCTGATCACCGAGATGGAGGCGACGCCGCGGGCCGTGTGGTTTACCAGCGGCACGCCGGCCCAGGTCCGGCAGCAGGTGCGGCAGACGATGGCCGAGGCCGCCGTCGAGCGGGCAGTTCCCGCGCTCGTCGCCTATGACATCCCCGGCCGTGACTGCGCTCAGTACTCAGCCGGCGGTGCCCTCAGCCAGGCGGATTACCAGGCGTGGATCAGCGGGTTCGCGCAAGGCGTCGGGAACGGCCATGCGGTGGTCATCCTGGAGCCGGACGCCCTGGGCAACATGCCGTCGAACTGCGGGCTGTCGGCCTCGTCGTACCCCTTCACCGACGCCGAGCGGATCGCCGAACTCCAGTACGCGGTGGGCGCGCTCGAGCATGACCCGGGCGTGAGCGTGTACCTGGACGGGACCCACAGCGCGTGGCAGTCTGTCGGCACGATGACGCAGCGGCTGCTGGACGCGCACGTCCAGGCGGCCCAGGGCTTCTTCCTCAACGTGTCCAACTACCAGCCGACGGCCGAGCTCGATGACTACGGCACCTGGATATCCGACTGCATCGCGATGGTCACCGACAGCTCGAACGCTTTCTACAACAATCCCGCCGGGTGCGCCAGCCAGTACTACCCGGCTACCCCGTCCGACTTCAGCACCTGGGACCTCACCACCCAGTGGTACGCGCAGAACATGGGCAGCGCCGTCGCGACGACCCGCTTCGTGGTCGACACCAGCCGCAACGGCCGCGGGCCCGACAGCATGCAGCAATACGCCAGCGCACCATACGACCAGCCGGCCAGCGTCATCAGCACCCTCGCGGCCGGGAACTGGTGCAACCCGCCGGGCTCGGGCCTCGGCCTGCGGCCGACCGCCAGCACCGGCGTGCCGCTGCTCGACGCCTACCTGTGGGTCAAGACGCCGGGGCAGTCAGACGGCCAGTGCGACTCCGCCGGCGGCGCCCGGGCATGGGACTACGCCGACTACACCCAGCCCGGCTGGCCCGCCACGACCGCGGCCCAGTCCCTGTTCGACCCGCTGTGGGGCACCGACGACCCGGCGGCCGGAGACTGGTTCGGCCCGCAGGCCCTCCAGCTAGCCCAGCTGGCCAGCCCGCCGCTGCCCGGAGCGTAACCCGGGCGAAGGTGAGCCGAGCCGGCGCGGCATACCGGCGGACAGGAACCGGTTTGGGTTCCGGGGCCCAGGGGAGGCGAGGCATTCTCGACCGAGTTAGCAGTCTGGCACCGCGCGGAGGGAATGACCATGCAGCACGACACCGCCGCCAGGCGGGGACGGCAGCCCGGCTGGCGGCTGGCCGGGTCCATCGGTACCGGTGCCGCCGCCGGGATGGCGACCGCGGCCGGGGTGCTGTTCGGCCGCAAGGCGGTGGCGGCGGCTAAGACCGGCACGGGGCATCCCCTCAAGCACCGCGTGCTCGATGCGGCAGCCGGCGCGATCCAGCGGAAGTACCCGCTCGACGCGATGAGCACCTACCTCAACGGCTTCCACATGTACGCCGACGAGATGGGCCGACAGGTGGAGGCGACGCATATCTGCATCCACCTGCGCCATGACCTGCACCAGTGCGTGATTTTCGACCGCAACACGCCCGACGCTCGCCTGATCGGGATCGAGTACATCACCACCGAGCAGCGTTTCCGCGACTTCCCCGACGAGGAGAAACGGCTCTGGCACAGCCATCACCACGAGGTGAAGTCCGGCGTCCTGGTCGCCCCCGGAATCCCTGACCGGGCGGAACATGCCTACTTCAGCGACCTCGCGACGACTTACGGGAAGACGTTCCACACCTGGCAGTACGACCGCGACGACTTCCCCTACGGAATCCCGCAGCTGATGATGGCCTTCACCCAGGACGGGCAGGCCGACGAGGCGATGATCCGCGACCGTGACCGCAGGCTCGGCGTCTCCACCGAGCACAAGCGGCAGAACCGGGCAGACATCCCGGACCCGGCGGTGGTACCGGGCGCCAATTCCTGGCAGAGCGGCCGGACCGTGCAGACGTGCCTGGAAGAGACGGACTTCAAGCGATAGGCAAACCTGGTTCACTAGCGAAGGGACCCCCATGCCGAAGACTACGAAGAGCGGCCAGCCCAAGAAGGAAGAACTTCCGGGCACGCTGAAGCGCTCGCCGGCGAAAGCGCAGCGAACCTTCACCAAAGCCCACGACAGCGCGGTCGAGACCTACGGCGAGGGAGAGCGCGCGCACCGGGTCGCTTACGGCGCGGTCAAGCACAGCTTCGAGAAGACCGGCGATCACTGGGAGCCGAAGGATCACAAGGGGCCGTCCGATCCCCGGTCGAAGAACCCGCGTGCCCGCGAGAACAAGGGCGAGACCTTCGGCGGCGTGGACTACGAGGGCCACAGCAAGAAGGAGCTCTACCAGCGTGCCGCCGACCTGGGCGTGCCCGGCCGCTCGAAGATGTCGAAGCAGGAACTAGCCCGGGCCATCGCCCGCAAGCAAGACTGAGCCGGGCTGGGTGTGCCCGGCCAGCCAACGCCGCAGTCGTCAGGCAAGCCGCTCGGCTCAGTGGTCTCGCAGTGCCTTGACCAGCTCCGCCTTGGTCATCTTCGAGCGGCCCTTAATGCCGATCTCCTTCGCCCGCTGGACCAGGTCCTGCTTACTCCAGTCATCGTAGGATCCGCTCTTGCCGACCTTGCCGCCGACCTTGCTACGTGAGCTGCCCGCCGCCGCGTTGGCGATCCGAGCCGACTTTTCCTCGCTCTCACCTTGATCGCGGAGCTTCTTGTACGTCTTCTCGTCCTTTTTCGATGGCGGAGGTTGCGGTCACGCGGGTCCCATCTGGCGCCCCCGTCCCCGGGAAGGGCGGCAGCAGCGGGGCGGATTATTCCGCTCCAGCGGGACGCCGGCGATCTGCGTGCGGGCGCGAGAATGGCGCATGGACCGTCACCTTGACATGCAGTAACATCGCCGCAGTGGTTGAGAACCAGCCGGTACGGTCGCCCTGGGCTAGCTGCCTGCCTTCCTAGCGCAACGCGGGAAACCTGGTCTTCCGGCACCTTCTATCCTGGCCCGGAGGCTGGTAGATGCCTGAGGTGAGTCACTTCCCCGATCCAGCCGGACCCCAGGCCATCGAGGTGCTGCTGGTCGAGGACGACCCAGGGGACGTCCTGATGACCACCGAAGCGTTCGAGCTATCTCCTATACGCAGCACGCTGCACGTGGTGGGCGACGGCGAGCAAGCCCTGCGCTTCCTCCGCCGGAGCGGCGAGTTCACCGGGGCGCCGAGGCCCAGCCTGATCCTGCTCGATCTCAACTTGCCGCGCCGCAACGGCCTCGAGGTGCTAGCCGAACTCAAAGCCGACCCCGACCTGCTGACAATACCCGTGGTGATATTCAGTACCTCTCAGGCAGAGACGGACATCAAGGCCAGCTACCAGTTGCACGCCAACGCCTACATCACCAAGCCGGTGAGCCTCGATCGCTTTACCGAAGCGATCCGGCAGGTTGATGACTTCTTCCTCACCTTGGCGAAGCTTCCCGGCTGAGATAGGCGAGCACCGCGGCACCTGCCGCTGGGGCGCCGCGGCCGGGCCCGTACGGCGCTGGAGGGCGATCTCGGAAACCAGATCGATCAGGCCGAGCGGGAGCCGGGCATACGCCGCCAGTTGTGAGAGGCCGGCGTATGCCCGGCGCCGTTCAGTCGCCTCGGCCGGTCATCGCGTCCCGGGCCTTGTCGGCCGCGGCTGCGACCGGCCCCGCGGTCTTCAGCGCGCCCGGCGACGGCGGCGTGTGCGGATGCGGCCGGGTGGGCGCGGTCTTCTTGCCCGCGGCGATCTTCTCGCCGAGCTCGGCCGACACGTCAGCCGGCAGGGCGGTCCGCATCAGCGGCCAGACCTGCGACTCCTCGAACTCGATGTGCTGGCGGGCGTCCACGATGAACTTGCCGAGCAGTCGCTCGAAGTCCGCGTCGGCCGATCCGAGCTTGTCGAGGTCGGCCAGCACCTGCTTGGCGTCCTGCTCCTGCCCGGTCGCCTCGTCGGCCAGCGTGTTGCCGGACTCCACGTGGTCCCGCACCGCGGGCCAGAAGTACATCTCTTCCAGCGCCTCGTGCTTGGACTCCTCGATGATCAGCTGCTCGGTCATCTTCTTGCGCAACGCGAGCTGGTCCTCGGTGGCCCCGGTGGCTCCGGTCGGGCCCCGCTCGAGTTCCGCCAGCATACCCAGGACTTCCTGGTGGTCCTGAGCCAGGACGGTGAAGACGTCTGCCATTTCTGCTCCTCGGTTTGGCGTCTGGACGACCCGCCTCCCTGCCCTCGCGAATGTAAGCTAATCCTTTTGCTTACGGCTCGGCCGGGGAGCCACCAGGTAACGCTGCGCGCCGGCTCGGCGCTGCTCGTGTCATGGGTGCGTGACCGGGACCGGGCTCGGTAAGTTCTTCGAGGCTGATGCCCTTGGGCTCGGGCAGCAGGGTGACCGTGACGAGCAAGCCGAGCAGGCAGACGCCGGCCACGATGGCGCTGGTCCGGCCGAACCCGATAGCAGGCAGCAGCGCGGTCAGCGCGTAGGTGCCGACGAACGCGCCGAGCTTCCCGGCCGCGGCGGCGATGCCGTGGCTGGTGGTCCGGACCCGGACCGGGAAGATCTCGGCCGGGTATACGAAGGTGGTGGTGTTGGGCCCGAACTCGGCGAAGAAATAGGTCGCGCCGAACAGCAGTAGGAACGGCAGCACGGTAGTGGTGGCCGCCGGGATGAGCCACAAGCCCGCGAAGGCCGCGGCGATGATCGCGAACCCGCCGGCTTGCATCCGCCGCCGGCCGATGCGGTCGATGGTGAAAGCGGCCAGCAGGTAGCCGGGCAGCGCGGCGATGGCGAAGATGGCCAGCGTGACGGCGGTGGCACCGACCAGGCTGGCGTGCGGTGAGACCAGCTTGACGATCATCGGGCTGGAGATGGTGTTGCCGTAGTAGGCGAAGTCGAACAGCAGCCAGGCCAGGCTGGCGCCGACCAGCCAGCGCAGCAGCCGCGGCTCGGCCAGCACACCCCGGATCCCGGCCGGCCGGTCCGCCCCGGCGGGCCGCCCGGGCGGCTGTCCGGTTCCGGCCGTCTCGGTCTGGGCGAGCAGGAACCGCGGGGTTTCCCGCAGGCGCCGCCGCAGCCAGAAGACCGCCAGCGCCGGGACCGCGCCGAGCGCGAGCATGACCCGCCAGGCGAGGTCCGGGCGCAGGCCCGCCTTGAGCAGGCCGATGGCGACGAGCGGCCCGATCACCAGGCCCGCGCCCTGCATCGAGAAGACCAGGGAAACCATCCGGCCGCGGTCATGGCGGGACGCGCACTCGCTCATGATCGTCGCGCTGACCGGGTAATCACCGCCGATGCCGAACCCGAGGATCCCGCGGAAGGCGATCAGCCACCAGATGCCCGGCGCGCACGCCGAGGCGATCGCGCCCGCAGCCAGCACGATCACTTCGTAGCCGTACACCTTCTTGCGGCCCAGCTTGTCGGCGAGGCGGCCGAAGACGACCGCCCCGGCCGCCGAGGTGAGCAGGGCCAGGGACGACAGCAGCGATTTCTGGTAACTCGCGATATGCCATCCGGCCGTGATGAGGGTGGCGGCGACGCCGATGATGAACAGGTCGTAGGCGTCGGCGAAGAAGCCCATGCCCGCCGTGATCAAGATCTTCCAGTGTTCCGAGCAGGGACCCAGCTCGTCCATCCGGGCCAGGACCTCACGGGTGATTTGCTCGTCCGCGTCCGGGTAAACCGCCGCCCCGGAGGATACCGCCCTAGTCATCGGCGGACTGGCGGCTGGCCGCGACCACCGCGTCGACTAGGCCGAGCTCGGTCAGCGCGCTCGCCAGCTCGCTGACCGGCCTCTTGCCGTGCACGTGCATTGTCACCGCTACCATCGCGGGCCCGCCGCCGGTACCAAGGCGATGTCCATCCGGTCTCCTCATCCGGGAAGGGTTTCGCCGCCGACGGGGGCGAGAACCTCTCCTGAGTAGTAGCTGGACAGACGCCCGCTGGCGAAGAAGACGTAGGACGGGGCGATCTCGTCCGGGTGAGCGGCGCGCCCCATGGGTACCTGGCTGCCGAACGAGCCGACCTTCTCCTCGCCGAGGGTGGCGGGGATCAGCGGCGTCCAGACCGGTCCGGGGGCGACGCTGTTGACCCGGATGCCGCGGTCCTGCAGGGACTGGGCCAGGGAGTAGGTGAGCGCCAGGATGGCGCCCTTGGTCGCGGCGTAGTCGATCAGGGTCTTGTTGCCGCGCAGCCCGTTGATGGAGGAGGTGTTGATGATGGCGCCACCGTCGGGCAGGTACTTGAGCGCGGTCCGGATGGTCCAGAAGTAGCTGTGCACGTTGACCCGGAACGTCCGTTCCCACTGCATGGTGCTCAGTTCGGCGAGGTCATCGACTGTTTCCTGGGTCGCGACGTTGTTCACCAGGACGTCGAGCCCGCCGAGTTCGGTGACGGTCTGCTCGACGGCGCGCTCGCAGTTGTCTTCGATAGCGAGGTCACCGCGGATGATCACGCACCGCCGTCCGGCCGCCTCGACCAGTTCCGCTGTGCGGGCGGCATCCTCGTCCTCGATCTCGGACAGGTAGGCGATCGCGACGTCGGCGCCTTCCTTGGCGAAAGCCACGGCGACGGCCCGGCCGATGCCCGAGTCGCCGCCGGTGATCAGGGCGCGAGCTCCCGCCAGCAGGCCCCGGCCCTCGTAGTCGCGCATCTCATCGCGCGGCCGGGGGTCCATTTCAGCGGTCCGGCCCGGGTATTCCTGCTCCTGGCCGGGCGGCTGTTCTGCCGATGGCATGTCCATGTCGTCCTCCGTCTGCTCGTCCGCGTGGAGGCGTCTCGCTACCCACGATGCGGTCGTTATGCGCCACGGCGGCGGTCAGCGCACGATCAGGCCGAAAACGAGGCCCAGGCAGGCCAGGCCGAGGACGGTGACCTAGCTAGGCGGGTCGCTGCGCCTTTATCCTGTTGGTCTGATGATCATCGCGGGGTCAGGTGCTGAAGGGCGGCGGCTGCGGGGGGCGGCCGGTGATGCCGGTGACGATCTGCTCGGCGACCTGGCGGAGCTTGATGTTGCGGTTCTGAGAGGCGGTCCGCACGATGGCGAAGGCATCGGCGGCGGTGCACCGCTGCTGGGCCATGATCACGCCGATGGCCTGGTCGATCACGGCCCGGGAAGCCAGCGAGGCGCGCAGCTGGTCGGTCAGCACTGATTGCGCGGCCAGCTGGCCGGCGATCCCGACCGCGACGACCGCGTCCTGGGTGAAGCGCTCAGCCAGCCGGGTCTGCGACTCACCGAAGAAGTGGGACCGGTCGGAGTACAGGTTGAGCGCACCGACCGGACGTTCGCAGGCGGCCAGCGGCATCGACAGCGAAGACCGCACGCCATGGGCCAGCGCCCGGACCGCGTAGTCACCCCACCGCTGGTCGCTGGCCAGGTCATCGATGCGGACCAGCGTGCCGGTGCGCAGCGCGGTCAGGCACGGCCCGCGATCCAGCCCGTACTGCAGCTCGTCGATCTGGGCGGCGTTAGTGTCAGAACTGGCCACGGTCAGTGGCCTGCCATTAGGTTGCAAGGTGATTCCGCAGGACAGGCCGTCGCCCAGTTCACGGGCTGCCAGGGACGCCACTTCCTGCAAGAACCCGTCAATGCTCTGGGTGCCCAGCAGCACCGCCTGCAGCTCAGTGATGCTTACCCGGAAATCAGAAGTCTCGTCGGCCATGTCGGCGGCCCGTCCCGACAGCCTGCGCCAGCAGGTTCTCGTGGTTGCCCACGCTTCGGGACGGCCAGCCAGGACGGCGGGCTCGACATACCTCGAAGGCAGAATTCCAGCCTACTCCGGCCCCAGCCAGGACTGTCGCCGAAGGTCTGGCCGACATGCCTGCGCCCGACTGCCGACACCGGGGCACAGCCGCGGCGGTAGGCCGAATGTCCTTAAGCCGTGCAGCTAGAGGACTGTTCGGTAAGTCCATGTGAGCACGGTCCGTGGCCGTTGCCTGGCTTTGTCCTGTCGGCATCTTCAGCTGCTGCCCGTTCGCGGCGGCCTGCCCGTCCAGCTCGGGACCGCCCAGCGCACCGGGGACAGGACCGGCGCTCGGGGTTCCAGGCGTGATATCACGTACAGGTGGTTGAGCCGGGCTCTCACCTGAGTCAATACACGGCGGGGTGTCGGCAGCGGGATGAGGTGCCTGGGCACCGGGATGTACAGCCGTCCGGCCGCCGGGCCTCGAGGACGGCGCGCTGCTCCGTCGGGACCGGCTGGCTCACCGCCGTGTACGCCGTGCCCTGACGCTGGGCCGCGATGCCGAACTCGGTACCCCGCCGCAGCCTGCGCCGGTCGGCCCGCTGCCGCGAGACGCAGACGCGTTTGGTAACGCCGAACGCGACGACGGGCGCCGCGATGAACCCGGCGCGGAACGTCCAGATCACGGCATAGAGCGGCAAGTCGAGATGCAGCGCCATGACCTCGGAGGACCCGGACAACTGCAGGTCGATGGCCATGGCCAGGATGGCCGCGCCGAGCGCGGTCCTGGCCGGCATATTGCGCGGGCGGTCCAGGACCTGGTGGTACCTGGCGTCCCCGGTGACCCACCGCTCGAACATCGGGTACCCGCCCATGAGCAGAAAGAACGACGCGGGCAAGAGCACGCCGGGGATCAGAATCTCCCAGGCGATGGTGTGACCGAGGAAGTTCGTCTCCCAGCCCCGTATCAGGCGCAGCGCCCCGATCAGGAAGCCGATGTACCAGTCCGGCAGCAGCCCCGGCACCAGCAGGACGTAGACGATGTAAAGGTGGGAATGACATGCTCCCCGGGGAACTGGCCGCCGAACACGAAGAAACTGAGATAGGTGCCGACAACGGGAATGGAGAGCACGATGCCGTCGGCGATCCGTATCCCGGTGCCGGACAGCAGGTCGTCGGGCAGCGAGTAGCCGGCGAAGCCCTCGAACGCGGCCAGCGCGAACATGACCGTGCCCATGATCCAGTTGATTTCCCGCGGCTTGCGGAAGGCGCCGGTGAAGAAGACCCGGAGCAGGTGCACGCTGATCGAGGCGGCGAACAGCAGCGCCGCCCAGTGATGGATCTGCCAGATCAGCAGGCCGCCGCGCACGTCGAAGCTGATGTCCAGCGTGCTGGAATACACCTCGCTCATCTTGGCCCAGAGCAGGGTGACGGGGCGGCCGAACACGAGCAGTGGCGGCGCCGCCATGATCAGCAGCAGGTGCTGCACCATATGCGCGCTGAATAGGACATCGTCGTGGACACCGGCACTGCCCTGGAGGGCGACCGCGACGACCGCCAGCCCAGCAGGAATGCCAGCGTCCGGCGCCGGGGCCACGGCCGGCCCGGGTGCCGCCGGCCGACTCGCCAGGCGCCGGCCAGGTACGCCCCGCCGGCCACGGCGAGCGCCGCGGTGACCAGCGGCGCGAACTGCCAGACGGTCAGCGCGTCACGCGCGGTCAGCGGAGGCAAGGAGATTCCGCCGTGGTTATGGCCGGTCCGCCGCTAGCCGTCACGAAAGCCATCCCTGTCATCTGGCGAATGCGAGGACATGCTTGCTACCCCCATTTGCCGCGAAACACCGTTTATATGCGCAAGCTGAACAGCCAGTTGGCGGTGCACCTGGTCGGTGACTCCGTTATTGTGGCCGTCAGTATCGGCGCCCCCGCAGCCGTACCAGTGCGCGCATGGTTCGCCGGGAGCAGATGGTTTAGATTGGATGGCCGACATGTGCCGGCGGCTGGCCTGTGTTGCCGTACTCGGCTCGTGCCTGCTGCTGGTGGCGTGCGCCGCTCCGGTCTTCGATGACGGCGGGTACCGGCATGCGGCCCTGCAGACCTCTATGGCGATGGTGAGCGACCTGGCCAGCGGGCAGCTGGCCGCTCAACTCGGGCTGCGGGGTAACTCGTTTCCCACGTTCACCGACGGCAACGTGACCGACGCCGAGAACGACGCCGACTCAGTGAACTCCACGTTCAGCAGCCGCCAGCCGCCGGACGCCCGGTCCGACGCACTGCGGCGCACGATGCTGCAGGCTCTGTCCGACGGCACCAGCGCGCTCACGGACCTGCGCGTCGCCGTCCGGATGGGCGACCGGACGCAGGTGCGGAAGGCGCTGGCCGAGGTAGGCAAATCCCTGAAGACCTTCGACACCCTGCAGCAGGGGCTGCAGTGAAAGCCGTGCTGAGCATGACGCTCGGCGTGATGACGGCGATCGGCGGCTTCGTCGACATCGGCAACCTGGTCACCAGCGGTATCACCGGCGCCCGGTTCGGCATGACGCTGGCCTGGGCCGTGCTGGTGGGCACGGCGGGCATGGTGCTGTTCGCCGAGATGGCCGGCCGGGTCACCGCGGTGACCAGGAAGCCGATCTTCCACGTGGTCCGTGAGCGGCTCGGCGTCCGGGTGTCCCTGGTCAACGCGGCCGCTTCCACCTTCCTCAACCTGATTACGCTGGCCGCGGAGATCGGCGGCGTATCGCTGGTGCTCCAGATGGTGACCGGGATCAGCTACCTGATCTGGGTACCGCTGGCGGGGCTGGCGGCCTGGCTAGTGATCTGGCGGATGCCGTTCCAGTGGATGGAGAACATCTTCGGCCTGCTCGGCCTGGGCATGATCGTGTTCGTGGTGGCCCTGTTCCGCCTGCCCACGGACTGGCACGCGCTGTGGCATCAGGTCATCAGCCCCGCCGTGCCCGCTGGCCAGCCCGCGCCGACCTGGTGGTTCTACGCGGTCTCCCTGATCGGCGCGTGCATCGTGCCCTACCAGGTGATCTTCTTCTCCTCCGGGGGCCGCGAGGAGGGCTGGACCAGCAAGAGCATCACCGAAATGCGGGTCAACGCGCTGATCGGGTTCCCGCTCGGCGGCCTGCTCAGCCTGGCTATCATGGCCGCCGCCGTGCCGGTGCTGCAGCCGCTCAACATCCAGGTCAGCCACCTGGACCAGGTGGCGCTGCCGGTGGCGTCCGCATTCGGCCGAGCCGGGCTGGCCTTCGTGTTCGTGTCCTTCTTCGCGGCTACCTTCGCGGCCGCGGCCGAGTCCGCCCTGTCGTCCGGCTATTCCGTGGCGCAGTACATGGGCTGGTCCTGGGGCAAGCGGCATCCGCCCAGCGCGGCCGCCCGGTTTCACCTGGTCTGCCTGGCCAGCGTCATCGCGGCGACCGCGTTCACGCTCACCACCATCGACCCGGTCACCGTGACCATCTTCGCCGTCGTCCTGGGCGCCGCGGCGGTCCCGCTGACCTACTTCCCGATCCTGATCGTGGCCAACGACGCCCGCGTCATGGGACAGCGGGTCAACCGGCGCTGGGTCAACGCGGCCGGCACCTTCTTCCTGACCATCATGGTCGTCGTTTCCCTGGTCAGCGTGCCCCTGCTGATCATTACCAAGGCCGGCCAGTGAACGGAGGACAGCCGTGACCCGATGGGATGAGGATGAGTTCACCGCTAATGACCTGCTGCTGGACCGCGAGCTCATCGACTGCCACGGAATGCCCGCGGGCCGCGTGGATGACCTGGAACTCAGTGATCCCGAGCCGGGCGAGCCGCCTGTCCTGACCGCGCTGCTGTGCGGCCCGACGGCGTTCGGCCCGCGCCTGGGCGGCCGCCTCGGCACCTGGTGGCAGGCCATCGGCCGCCGCCTGCGGCTGGTCTCCGGCTCTTATCCCAACCGCATCGACGCCGGTCTCATCGACCACGTCGACCGGCTGGAAATCACCTTGCTCGCGGCGCGCGAGCACCTGGACTCCTACCGGTTCCGCCGGTGGACCGAGGAGAAGATCATCGGCCGGATCCCCGGGGACACCACGTGAGAACCTCCGAACTGATCGGCTGCCAGGTCTACGACACGGCCGGACAACACGTCGGCACCGTACACGACCTGCATTTCCGGTTGCGGCCGCAGCCTGGCGGCAGCCAGGCATGCCAGCTCGACGCGCTGGAGTGCGGCGGCATCGGCTTCGGCCACCGGCTCGGCTACGGCGAGAACGCCATGCGCGGCCCGTGGCCCTTCCCGCAGCTATTCAGGTACCTGGCCCGGCGTTCGGTGGCCGTCCCCTGGACCGAGGTCACCGCGGTCAACCGCCCCCGGATCGACATCTCCTCCCGCCGCGACCAGCTCCAGCCGGCCCGCAGACAACGAACATGACCCAGACCGGCGGCCTCGTCATCCTCTACGCCTGGCTCATCTTCGCCGGGCTCCTCACCATCTTGGCCTACCTGCTGCTCCGCAACGAGCAAGACCCGCTGCACGACCTCACCCACCCGGGCCCAGACGACCAGGACGAGGCGAAATCCTGACCAGGACCGACCGCGAACTGAACTTGCCACCGGCGAGTAGCAGGCCGGTCACTGGCCCGGTGACCGTGCTCCCGAGCCCGTAAGCGGAGGCGGGAATTCCACTGGAGACGGGTAGCGTTCCGTTCCTATGGAGGAGCCGCAGCATAGCCGGGACCGGGACGCCGATCTGGTGGGAGCCGCGCTGAAGCGCGGCGGGCGCACGCTGGCGGTGGCGGAATCCCTGACCGGGGGGTTGCTGGCTAGCGCGTTCGCGCGGGCTTCTGGTTCCAGTGAGTGGTTCCGCGGCGGCATCGTCGCTTATTCCAGCGCGGTCAAGTATGACCTGCTCGACGTGCCCTGCGGCCCTGTGGTCAGCGAGGCGGCGGCCGTGGCGATGGCCAGGGCAGCCGGCCGCCTGCTCAAGGCGGACGTGACCGTGGCGGTCACGGGGGCTGGCGGCCCGGATCCCCAGGACGGCGAGCCTCCCGGCACGGTGTGGGCCGCCACCTGGCCTGGCCGGCTGGGCAATGCGGTCTTGCTCCGCCTGTCCGGATCACCGGAGAGCATCTGCGAGCAGGTGTGCGCGCAGGCGGTCCGGATGCTCCGGGAGCGCCTGGAGCAGGTGGCGGCCTGGTCCGGCCCGGATGACGCCGCGGCTGGTAGCCGCCGGTAGCCCACCGCCCGGTGGTCCTGCCGGTGAGCACTCATGCGTGCCTGCCCGGTCCGTCGTCAGCCAGCTTGACCTACAGACCAGAAGGGCCAGTTCGCCCGAGCTGACGGATGACGGGCAGTCGCTCGGCTAAGACCGTTGCACCCGGTCTGACGTACTGTCCGCTTCTGCGACGGCGCTGGCCGTTTCCCTGGCCGTCTCGGTCGGCAGCGGCAGCGGAGTCTGGCGCAGCCTTGCGTACCCGAGCACGCCCGCCGCGGCCGCAGCAGCCCCGTAGCCGCCGGTGGCGACGAGGGCGGCGGCGGCGGGGGACAGCCGCTTCTCCAGCAGGCGCAGGCTCAGCCGGTAGGCGGAAACGGCCGTGAATAGCGTCAGGACTCCGCTTGCCGCGAGCAGTGCAGCTGCCGGGCCGCCCTGCCTGGCCTTGTCCCATATTTCCCGGATCGCGGAGTTGACTTCCCGCCGCGCCAGGGCGGCGGTGTGGCCGGACAGGTCGTGCAGCGCCTCGGCGATGCCTTCCTGCGGCTCCTGGGGAGTCCCGGTTTCACTTTCAGTCACGGCGGCGCGCTACCCGTTTCGCGCCCGCCTACACCTGCCCGCGACGAGTTGGA
>Ga0136846_1240659_pt1 | contig 17818 bp, 18 predicted proteins | sample HopSoiMetagenom2_FD_96841 | JGI IMG/M metagenome (GOLD analysis project Ga0136846, IMG submission 96841) | Grasslands soil microbial communities from Hopland, California, USA - 2 Assembly 2016 (version 4) | ecosystem: Environmental > Terrestrial > Soil > Grasslands | place: USA: Hopland...
CCGCCGCGTCACTGCCGCCGTGTACAGCGGTCGGCCCGGGCTGCGCGGCGCCATGGCCAGGCACCCTCGATCTCCACCTCGAGCGCGAAGCTCAGGACGATCCGGATGACGACGACGGTGCCGAGGACCGCGACGCTCTCGAGCGTCGGGGTGACGATGATCGTCCTGACGATGTCGCCGATGATCAGCACCTCGAGACCGAGCAGGATGCTGCGGCCGAGCGTGCGGCGCAGATCCTCGTACGGACGCGCCGTCGTGTCGCTCAGGGCCCGCGGCACGAAGACGACGAACGCGCCGAACCCACCGAGGATCATGATCGCCCCGCCGGCTGCTTCGACCACCTTGACGACGTCCGAGATCGTGTGCTCGTAGCTCACGCGCGCGAGCGTACGCGCGCACGCCGTCGCGGACTCGGCAAAATCGGAGGATGCAACTCCTGTGACCCGTCTCGAGAGGGTGCAGATGACCGGCACGTACCACGGCTACGGCTTCGGGAGGCGCGATGAACGACGAGATCACCAGGCGGCCCGGGCGATGACGGCCTTCCCCGGCGGCGAGCCGCCGCCCGAGTCGCCTGAGCCGCCCCGCGACACGAGCATCTACACGCACGTCGAGGACATGGTCGGCGACGAGTACGAGCTCGAGGAGATCGCAGAGGAGCAGCGCACGGCCGAGCAGCACCGGCGCCTGCGCGAGATCCAGACCGAGCTCGACCAGATCTGGCACACGCTGCGCGAGCGCGCCGAGCAGCGCGGCCGCAAGGGGTGACCCGGACGCGGACGCGCGCCGCGCGGGTCAGCCGAGCTCGGCCGGCGTGACGCCGATGCTCACGCGCCGGCCGTCGCGCAGCACCTGCGCGACGAGCCGGCGGCCGATGCGGTCGGCGGTCATCAGGCGCTGCAGGGTGGTGGCGTCGGGGACCGCCCGACCATCGAGCTCGAGCAGGAGGTCGCCGGCGCGCAGGCCCGCGCGGTCGGCCGGGCCGTCCTGCACCACGCTGAGCACCGCCACGCCTCGGTCGCCGCGCGGCAGCGGACGGGGGGCGACGGCGACGCCGAGCTGGGCGCGGCGGACTCGCCCGTCGCGCATCAGCGCGGCGACGATTGCGCGGGTCGCCGCGTTGACCGGGACGGCGAGACCGAGCCCGATGCCGGCGAGCGCCGTGTTGATCCCGACGACGCGTCCGTGGCCGTCGGCCAGTGCACCGCCCGAGTTGCCGGGGTTCAGGGCCGCGTCGGTCTGGATGACGTTCTCGACGATGCGCGGTCCGCGGCGACCGCCGACCGGCAGCGAGCGGCCAAGGCCGCTCACGACACCGGCGGTCACCGAGCCGGCGAACCCCTGCGGGTTGCCGATCGCGACCACGAGCTGCCCGACCCGGAGATCCTCGGCGTCGCCCAGCTGCGCGGCGACCAGCCCGCCGTCGCCCGCGCGCAGCACCGCGAGGTCGGACAGCGGGTCGGCACCGACGATCGCGAACTCGATCTCGCGGCCGTCGTCGAAGGCGGCCACGCCGCCCGAGGCGTGCTCGACGACGTGCGCGGACGTCAGCAGGTAGCCGTCGGGGGCGATCACGACGCCGCTGCCAGCGCCGCCGGGGCGGGCGCCGCGAGGCGTGCGGCGCATGACCTGGAGGTTCGCGACCGCCGGACCGACGAGCTCGACGACCGCCGCGACGGTGGCCGAGTAGGCATCGAGCGGCCCCGCCGCCGCCCGAGAAGTAGTGCTCATGCGACAGATTCTACTGCTAACGTTCTGTATCAAACGTTTGACTCCCGGAAGGACCCGCATGACCGCCGCTGACACCACCGCCGCCGTCGACGCCACCATCGCCGTCGCCGCGCACCTGGAAGCCGAGCTCGAGGAGGCGCTCGCCGAGGCGCGCCTGACGCGGGCCAGCTTCACCGTGCTCGACGCGCTGGACCGCGCGCCGGAACGCACGCTCGGCCAGCGGGAGCTGCTCGGCCGGCTGCGGCGCACCGCCGGCACGCTCTCCGTGCGGCTGGCGCGCCTGGAGAAGGCCGGCTTGATCACGCGCACGGCCGATCCGGAGGACCGCCGCGCGACGCGCGTGCAGCTCACCGAGGCCGGACAGGAGCTGCTGGGGCGCGCGCGGCCGCTCTACGAGCAGCGGGCGCAGCGCCTGGCCGACGCCCTGCCCGAGTCGGCCCGCCGGCAGGTCGCCGAGCACTTCGCGAACTGGCTCGAGTTCTTCGAGCCGGGCGACGACCAGGCGCCGCGCCTCGGCATCGCCGTCGTGCCGGCGGCGACCGCCAACCGGATGCGCCGCGCAGTCGGCCTGCCCGAGCACCCGGGCGTGCTGGTGGTCCGCGTGCTCCCCGACGGCCCGGGCGCGACGGCCGGCCTGGCGCGCGGCGATCTCCTCACCGCCGCCGACGACCAGGACATCCGCACCGCCGCCGACCTCGACCGCGCGGTCCGGCGCGCACGCGGGCACCTGGCTCTGAAGCTGCTGCGCGGCGCCGACCCGCTCGAGCTCGAGGTGGCGCTCGGCTGACCGGATCGGCGGGCGGCCGGCCCCGGGCGGGTGGACGGCTCGCCGCGGTCGGGTACGCCGCCGCCCTCAGCGACTCGCCACCCGCAGCGCGGACCGCGTCACGGGCGCGGTCACCGGCTCGCGCGCCGGCCGCACGCCGACGTCCAGGGCGATCAGCGCCAGGTTGGCCACGGCAACGGCGCCGGCGGTCGCCGTCACGATCGTCAGGAGACCAGCGCCGGCACCGAAGCCCAGCCACGCGCCGGCCACCGCGCCCGCGAGCGCGGCGACGAGGCCGGTCCGGCGCGTGCGGCGCGGGCAGCGGCGGTCCGCCCATCCCCAGTACACGGCGGCCGGGACGGGCAGCGCGACGGCGACCATGACAAGCCCGGCGTCATCGAGCGCCACGGTCAGCGACATCGCGAGCACGACGACCACGGCGAGCACCCAGCCGGCCAGGCCCAAGACGGGCGCAAGCAGCGCGCGCACCGCGCCGCCGGCCCAGCGGCGCAGGCGACCGCGCCGTCGCACCCGGCGCACGACCACCGCCAGCGCGAGCGCGGCGAGCAGCGGCAGGCCGACCAGGAAGGCGGCGACCGCCTTGGCCAGCGACGGCTGCCGGACGGGCGGATCGAAGTCGACGACGTGGCGGCGGTAGAGCGAGGCGTCGACGCGCCCGCTGTCCAGGAAGCGGGTGACCAGGCGCGTGCTCGCGGCCGGCTGGTAGGTCCAGAAGTCGGTCGTGTGGCCGAGCTCGGCGAGCACCATCTGGCGGCCATTGCGCAGGTGCGGCAGGAGGTCGCGCGTCGCAGCGCCGGGCGGCGTGGACCCGTCGAGCGTGCCGCCGATCAGCAGCGTCGGCGTGTCCGAGTCCGGGACGCGGCTGTAGGCGTCGTCGTCGCGGTTCGCCGGCCAGGCGTCCACCAGGTCGCCCCCCGGCGAACAGGAAGCGCGTCCCCGCGTTGCCGAGGATCGACCCGTGATCGCCGCCCGCCGAGAAGTAGCGGCGCGCCGCGGTGTGGTCGGCCCGCGAGGCCGCCGCGACGTCGCCCCAGACCTGGGCCTCCGGGAAGACGAGGCTCGGCAAGGCGGAGAGAAGCCAGAGCCCGCTCGCATCGCCGCGCGCCGCGGCGAGCCAGGAGTCGAGCGTGCCCGGCGCGGACAGCGGCCCCGCGTCCTCGGTCGACTCCATCAGCCCGAAGAAGGAGGCGAGACCCGCGTTGCCGGGATGGATGGGCAGGAACATCCAGCGGCGAGGCAGGTCCGCGGACTCGGCCCGCATGGCGCCGGCGAGGTCGCCGGCGCGCGCGCGGCAGGCGGCGGCCCGTGCGCACAGCCGCGCGTAGCGGCGAATCTGCCGGTCGGTCGTCGCTCCGTCCCAGGAAGTGTCCGGGCGGGTTGACCCCGATCATCACCGACCGATGGATGCTGCACGGGGCGAGGCCGGGTCGTACCTGAGTATCGTCGACGTGCGAGTCGAGGGCACTCCCGCCGCGCTGCCCGCGGCGCTCGACCTGTCGGCGTACCGGATCATCCAAGAGGGTCTGACCAACACCCTCAAGCACGCGCAGGCCAGCCACGCCGACGTGGTCATCCAGTACCGCACGGACACGCTGGAGATCGCCGTCCGCGACGACGGCCGCGGAGCGTGGCCGGCGACGGCCAGGGGCACGGCCTGGTCGGAGCGCGCGAGCGGGTGAAGATCTACGGCGGTGACATGTCGGCGCGCCCCGCGGACGGCGGCGGCTTCGAGCTGCGCACGCGCCTTCCGCTGAACGGATACGCGCGGTGAGCATCCGCGTGCTCGTCGCCGACGATCAGTCGATGGTGCGCGCCGGCTTCCGCATGCTGCTGTCGGGTGAGCCCGACATCGAGGTCGTCGCCGAGGCGAGCACCGGCCGCGAGGCGATCGCCAAGGTCGGGCGGTTCGACCCGCCGGTCGTGCTCATGGACATCCGCATGCCGGAGCTCGACGGCCTCGAGGCGACCCGGCGGATCCTCGCCGCGGAGGGCGCGCCGCGGATCCTGATCCTCACGAGGTTCGCGCTCGACGAGGACATCTAGGACGCGCTGAACGCCGGGGCCAGCGGCTTCGTGCTCAAGGACGACCCGCCCGAGCAGCTGATCGCGGCGGTGCGGACGGTGGCCGCGGGAGAGGCGCTGCTCTCGCCCGAGGTGACCAAGCGCGTGATCAGGCAGTTCGGGCGCCTGCCGCGGCCGTCCGCGCCGCAGGGCGTCGACGAGCTCACCTCGCGCGAGCAGGAGATCTTCCGGCTCATCGCCGAGGGCCTCTCGAACGCCGAGATCGCCGCGACGCTCGTCATCACCGACTCCACCGTGAAGTCGCACATCACGCACATCCTCCAGAAGCTCGGCCTGCGCGACCGCGTCCAGCTCGTCGTGCTCGCCTACCAGGCCGGCCTGGTCTGACCGCGACCGCGAGCGGCGACATGATTCACCGCAGCCGAACCGGTCACGGCCGGAAGAGCCGCCACATCTCGAGCTCGCGGTCGTGCGCGCGCAGCCGGGCGACCGCCGCGTCCAGCGAGCGACCCTCGGTGAGGTCGTAGAACAGCAGCAGCGGCGCGAACGCGCTCGCGTAGCCGAACGGCGCCCGGACGGCGCGACGTAGGCGCCCGCGCCGGCCGCGAAGTACGCCTCCGCCAGCTCTGGTGCGCCGGGTGTCGCAGCCCGTGCTGATGACCACCGCGCCCGGCGCCAGCCGCGCGAACGCGCGCAGTCGTCGGGGCCGACCGAGCCGTGCAGCGGCTGGAAGCGCTCGAGCTCGTCGCCGAGCGCGGGCAGCACCACGCGTCCGTCGTCGCCGTGGCAGACGACGACGACGTACGGCGCGCCGGCCTCACCACCGAGCGCGCGCACGAGCTGGCGGGCCTGGCCGATCGCGAAGCGGCGCACGTGGACGCCGAACAGCTCGAGCATGCCGCGCAGCGCCACGGCCTGGCCCGAATCGACGTCGATCAGGTCGACCGACGTCCAGCCGTTGCGGGCCGCCTGGACCGCGCGGATCCGCGAGGGCCGCAGGCCGGTCAGGTAGGCACGTTCCCCGTCGCCGGCGGACGAGGGCAGGGACAGGTCCATCTCGCATGCCTCCTGAGTCGTGGAACCGGGGCGGCGCGACCGGGGCGGCCCGCGCGCGCGACCCACCGCGCCCGTCAGGAGGTCGGCGGCGCATCAACTTCGGCGCATGCCGTCGCGGTAGTCGCGGCGTGCGACGCCGGCAAGACCGCGCGGCCGGCCCGCGGCGAGGTCGAGCGTCGACGTGACGCACTCAGGGGGAAGTGAGACGACAGTCGAGCGCGGCGGTGGCTCGCCGCTCGGGGTCCGCGCCACGTCGTCGCTCGCGCCGCGCCGTGCTGCGGGCGCGCAGGCCGACGGTCACCGCCGCGGCCGCGGCCACGCCGGCGGCCAGCACGAATCCGAGCTCGTAGCCCGCGACCTGCCCCGCGGGGCCGGGGCCGACCGCCGCGGTGCGGGCCGCGGCGACCGAAGTGATGACCGCGAGGCCGAGCACCGTCCCGACCTGGGCGCTGGTCGACAGCAGGCCGGAGGCCAGGCCCTGGTCCGACCCGGCCAGGGCGGCCGTCCCACGCGAGGTCGACGCGACGGAGGCGACACCGAGCCCGGCGCCCATCAGGACGAATCCGCCCATCAGCGACGCCGGCGCCGAGCCACCCGGCGCGATGACGAGCAGGGCCAGCGCGCCCGCCGCCACGGTCAGCAGCCCGCCGGCCATCGCGCGGCGCCCGCCCACCCTCGCGGCGAGCCGCGGGCCGGCAAACGAGCCGGCGACCACGGCGAGGTTGAAGGGCGGGAACAGCAGCCCGGCGGCTGCGGGATCCAGGCCGAGGACCTGCTGCGCGTACAGCGTGCACAGGAACATCGGCGGGGTCGTGGTGGCGGTCAGGACCGCGGCCACCGCGTTGGGCTCGAGCACGTCCGGGCGGCGCAGGAGCGCGCCGCCCAGCAGCGGGTCGGCGGCCCTCGCCTCGACCCGCGCGAAGGCCGCGAGCAGCACGACGGCCGCCGCCAGCGCGGCGAGGGTCGCAGGCGCCGCGATCCCGCGCGCCTGCACGAAGGCGAGGGTGAGCACGAGCGCGGCCAGACCGGCCGTCGCCAGCGCGGCGCCGGCGACGTCCAGGCGCGCGGTCGATCGCGCGCGGCGCTCGGGGAGCACGCGCGGCGTCAGCACCACGGCGGCCGCGCAGACCGGGAGGTTGACGAAGAACACCCAGCGCCAGTCCAGAAGGCCGCTCAGCAGCCCGCCGATCACCCATCCGCTCGCGCCGCCGCCCGCGGCCGCGGCCGTCCACCACGCCAGGGCCCGGGCGTGGGCGCGACCGGTCGGCCCGGCCGTGGTGAGCAGGGCGAGGGCGGCCGGCGCGACGACCGCGGCGCCCAGGCCCTGCACGGCGCGGGCGGCGAGGAGGGCCGGGCCCGAGGGGGCCAGACCGCAGGCCAGCGAGGCCAGCGCGAAGAGCGACAGGCCGGCCGCGAACGCACGGCGACGCCCGATCCGGTCGGGCAGGCGCCCGGCGGCCAGCAGACAGCCGCCGAAGGCAAGCGTGTAGGCCGTGATCACCCACTGCAGCGCGGTGGTCGAGAGGCCCAGATCGGCCTGCATGGCCGGCAGCGCGATCGCGACGATCGTGGCGTCGAGGACCACGACGAACTGCGCGAGGCAGAGGAGCGCGACGATCATGCCTTCGCGCTATCCGACCACTGTTACCCTCAAACGAACTGATGCCGGAAACCGTCATCCGCCCTCCCACCGCCGCCACCATGCGACTGGACGGTGGGCACCCCGCGCTCGAGCTGGTCAACACGATCTACGGCCAGGTCGGCGGGCCGGTCGAGGCCGACGTCCTCGCCGACCCCGAGGACCTCGTGACCCTGGCCCGGCGCCTGGGCCTGGCCGGCCCGCGGACACCTGCCGGCGCGGGGGCACTCGCCGAGGCGCGCGCGCTGCGCCCGAACGTCGACGCACTGCTGCGCGCGCGGGTGGGCGGCGAACGGCCGCCGGCCGACGCGCTGAGCTCGCTCGAGGGCGCCGCCCGCGCGGCGCTCGCCGCCGCGCGGCTCGAGTCGGTAGACGGCGTGGTGACCTGGACGTGGCCCGACGACGACGCGCGTTCGCCCGTCCACCGCCTCGCCCACGCCGCGCTGCAGCTGCTCGGCGACGAGGTCGAGCTCGCGCGGCTGCACCAGTGCGCCGGCTGCTGCTGGCTGTTCCTCGATCACTCGCGCGGCGCGGGCCGTCGCTGGTGCTCGATGGCGGATTGCGGCACCGAGGCCAAGAAGCGCCGCTATGTCGAGCGCCGCCGTGAGCGGCGCCGGCGCGCGTCGGCCTGACGCCCGCCGATCGCCCGGCGCTACCGGCGACCCAGGCGCTCGGCTCCGCTCGCCTCCAGCTCGTCGTGGACGTGGCGCGCGATCCCGCGGTCGGGGCGGCCGACGACGAAGTAGAGCGCGCCGACCAGCGCGATGACGGCGATGACCGTCAGCGTGATCCAGTCGAGGTTGAAGTACGCGCGCGGGCTGGCGAGGCCGGTCGGCGCCGCGATGTTGATCAGCATCAGGCCGAGGTAGGCCGCGGCGACCAGCGTCACCGGCCACCCCCAGCGGCCCAGCCGGAAGCTGCCCTCGGGGATCCAGCCGCGTGCACGCCCGATCGCCGCGGCGATCACCGTCAGCAGGAACGACAGATAGATGCCGCTCACCCCGAAGGACACGAGCGACACCAGGACGTTCGTGTTCGCCGGATAGGTGATGAAGCCGATGTGGATGTTGCGGCTCGGTGACGCGAAGACGAGCAGCACGAAGAGCCCGGTCACCAGCGCGCCGGACAGCAGCGCGTGCACGGGCGTCCGGAACCGTGGGTGCACCGCGGCGATCCAGCGGGAGGCGGGCAGCGCGCCGTCGCGCGCGTAGGAGAAGGCCAGCCGGCTGCCCGCGCCCTGGATCGAGGTGCCGCAGGAGAAGAAGGCGAAGATGATCAGGACGAGCAGGAAGTCCTGCAGCCCGGTGGACAGCTGGCCGAGGATGAAGGGCATGCCGCCGCCCTTGACCGTCGCGCCGACCGCATTGCGCTCGGGCGTGGCCAGCAGCAGTCCGGCGGTCAGGACGAGCGAGGCGATCCCGCCCCAGATCAGGGCCAGGCGCATCGCGCGTGGCACCTGGCGCCCGGCGTCCTTCGTCTCCTCCGAGATGTCGCCGGCCGACTCGAACCCGTAGAAGATGTAGACCGGGGCGAGCACGGCGATGAGCGCGGCGCCGGTCAGCCAGTGGCTGTGGAAGTCCAGCCCGAGCGGGTTGTTCGCCGCGTGCTGCACGCCCTGGGTCGAGAACAGGAAGCCCAGGACGTGGTGGAAGCCGTGGATGGCCAGGATCAGGGCGATGCCGAAGGTCCCGAGCACCTCGACGTAGACCCCGAACTGGGCGACGCGCCCCATCACCTTTGCGCCGGTGATGTTCAGCACGGTCTGGATGGCCAGCAGGATCAGGGTGATCGCGAGGATCGTGGTGTGGCTCGCCGGGTCGAGGTTCCAGCCGAACCAGTTGTGGGTCAGCGCCGTGACATAGGCCACCACCCCGGTGTCGACGGCCGCGACGGTGACGAGCAGCGCGATCCCGTAGAACCACCCCACGAACCAGCCGTAGCCGGGACCGACCGAGAACTTGCTGTACTGATACAGCGCGCCGGCGACCGGATAGTGGCTGGCCAGCTCGCCGAACACGAGCGCCACGAACAGCATCCCGATCACCGGGATGAAGAGCAGCCACAGGTAGGCCGGCCCGCCGGTGCCCAGGCCGAGCACGAAGAGCGAGTAGATCCCGACCATCGGCGACAGGTAGGTGAACGCCACCGAGAAGTTGGCGAACAGGCCCAGGACGCGGCTGAGCTGCGGCTGATAGCCGAGGTTGGCCAGCCGGGCGTCGTCGCCCGCGGGTGCCGGCGGCGCCGGCGTGCCGCGCGTTCCGACCGTGTCCATCGTGCCTCCTGTCTCCCCGACGGCGCGATCCTACCTCCGCCGCCCGACGCCGGCGGCGGACGGCGGGGACGCGGCGTCACCGGTGCGCGTCGGCGACCAGCCGGAAGCCGGTGTTGCCCGACGACGAGTCCGGCGTGGCCCCGGTGCGGGCCGACACGCGGTAGCGGTTGCAGTAGCTTGCGTGGCAGAGGTGCGAGCCGCCGCGCATCGCGCGCAGGTCCGGCTGCAGGAAGGCGCCCGCGCACCATTCCCAGACGTTGCCGGACGTGTTGTGCAGCCCGAAGCCGTTCGGCGGGAAGGCGTCCGCCGGCGCCGTGCCGTAGTAGCCGTCCTCGAGCGTGTTGTGCGCAGGGAAGTCGCCCTGCCACACGTTGCAGCGGTGCTCGCCGCCCGGCGTCAGTTCGTCGCCCCAGGGAAAGCGGGCCTGCTCGAGCCCGCCGCGGGCGGCGAACTCCCACTCCCGCTCGCTGGGCAGCCGGCCGCCGGCCCAGGCGCAGTAGGCCTGCGCGTCGTGCCAGCTTACGTGCACGACCGGGTGGTCGGCCTGCGCCGCGGAACCGGACCCGGCCGGCGCGCGCCAGGACGCGCCGGGCACCTGGCGCCACCACGGGGCGGTCGCATTGGCTCGGGTCGGCGGGAAGTCGTCGGGCAACAGCCCCGCGAAGACGAACGACCAGCCGAGCCGCTCGGCCTCGGTCAGGTGCCCGGTCGCGCCTGCGAACGCCGCGAACTGCTCGACGGTGACGGCGAGCGCGGCGATCCGGAAGGGCGCCACGGCCACCTCGCGGACGGGTCCCTCGCCGTCTGCCGGATGCGCGTCGGGGTCCTGCGAGCCCATAAGGAACCGACCGCCGTGCAGCTCGACCAGTCCCGTCACGGAAGCCATTCCAGCAGGCGCGCGACCGCGCCGTCCACGTCCTCCTCGGTCGTGCGGATGATGAGCTCCGGGCGCTCGGGCGGCTCGTAGCGCATGCCGTCGCCGGTCAGGTTGCGCAGCCGTCCGGCGCGCGCGCGGGCGTAGAGGCCCTTGGGGTCGCGCCGCGCGCACTCGTGCACCGGGGTGTCGATGAAGACCTCGATGAACGGCAGGCCGGCCACCTCGTGCAGCTCGCGGGCCGCGCGGCGGGCCTCGGCCAGCGGCGACACGAGGGACACCAGGGCCACGACGCCCGAGTCGGCGAACAGGCGCGCGACCTGCCCCACGCGGCGGATGTTCTCCTCGCGCGAGGCCTCGTCGAAGCCGAGGTCGCCCGAGAGCCCGTGGCGGATGTTGTCGCCGTCGAGCACGTAGGCCATGCGCCCCTGGCGCACGAGCTCGCGCTCGAGCGCGGTGGCGATCGTCGACTTCCCCGAGGCCGGCAGCCCGGTCAGCCACACCGTCGCGCCGCGGTTGCCGGTGGCCGACCAGCGCGCGTCGCGATCCAGGTGGCTTGGGTGCCAGACCACGTCACGGCTACGCGGCGCCGGGTCGGCCCCGCCCGCCCGCGTGGCACGCACGAGCCCGCCCCCGACGGTGTCGTGCGTGCGCTCGTCGATGAGGATGAACGCCCCGGTCGCGCGGTTGCGCTCGTAGGCGTCCGCGTAGACCGGCGACGTCAGGCTGAGCGTGACCTCGCCGACGTCGTTGAGGGTCAGCTCGTCGGTATCGCGCTGGTCGAAGGTCGTGACGTCGACGCGGGCCTCGACGCGCTCCACGCCGGCGCGTACGCGCCGCGTCGTGTGCTTGAGCAGGTAGCGGCTCCCGGGCCGCAACGGCTGCTCGCCCATCCAACAGACGGTGGCGTCGATGGACCGCGCGGCCACCGGCGCATCGTGCGCGCCCACGATCACCCCGCCGCGCCCGGCGTCGACGTCGTCGGCCAGGACGACGGTGACGGCCATCGGCGGAAAGGCGGCCTCGACGGGACCGTCGTAGGTCTCCAGGCGCTCGATCCGAGTGCGCGCGCCGTCGGGCAGCACGACGACCTCCGCGCCGGGGCGCAGGATCCCGCCCGCGACCTGGCCCGCGTACCCGCGGAAGTCGCCGTCGCGGATGACCCGCTGCACGGGGAAGCGCAGGTCCTCGTAGTTGCGATCGCGCGCCACCTCGACGGTCTCCAGGTGGCCGAGCAGCGTCGGTCCGTGCCACCACGGCATGCGGCGCGAGCGGCTGACGACGTTGTCGCCCTCGAGCGCCGACAGCGGGATCGCCGGCGAGTCGGGGATCCCGAGGACCTCGCTGTCGCGGCGCCACTGCGCCTCGATCGCTCCGAACGCGTCCTCGTCCCAGTCGACGAGGTCCATCTTGTTCACGACCGCGACCACGTGACGGATCCCGAGCAGCGCCGAGATGTGCGCGTGCCGGCGCGACTGCTCGAGCAGGCCCTTGCGCGCGTCGATGAGCACGACCGCCAGGTCGGCGGTCGACGCGCCGGTGACCATGTTGCGCGTGTAGCGGACGTGACCGGGGGTGTAGGCGATGATGAACGACCGGCGCGGGGTGGCGAAGAAGCGGTAGGCGACGTCGATCGTGATGCCCTGCTCGCGCTCGGCGCGCAAACCGTCGGTGACGTGGGCGAGCTCGCCGCGCCCCAGCGCCTCGAGCTGGTCGTCGAAGAGCTGCTTCGTGTCGACCAGCAGGCGGCCGATGAGCGTCGACTTGCCGTCGTCGACCGACCCCGCCGTGGCCAGGCGCAGCAGGTCGTGCGCGGGCGCGGCCATCAGAAGTACCCCTCCCGCTTGCGGTCCTCCATGGCCGCCTCCGAGGTGCGGTCGTCGGCCCGCGTCTGGCCGCGCTCGGTGACGCGCGAGGCGGCGGTCTCCTCGATGACCGCATCGACGTCGCGGGCCGCAGAGCGGATCGCCCCGGTGACGGTCATGTCCCCGACCGTCCGGTAGCGGACGGAGTCGGTCATGACCGGCTCGCCGCCGGCCGGCTGCAGGAACTCCGAGACGGCCAGCAGCATCCCGTCGCGGTCGAAGACCTGGCGCTCGTGGGCGAAGTAGATCGACGGGACCTCGAGCGCCTCGGCCTGGATGTAGCGCCACACGTCGAGCTCCGTCCAGTTGGAGATCGGGAAGACCCGGACGCTCTCGCCGCGGCGGATGACCGTGTTGAAGAGGTTCCACAGCTCGGGGCGCTGCGTGCGCGGGTCCCACTGCCCGGCCTGGTCGCGGAACGAGAGGACGCGCTCCTTGGCCCGCGCGCGCTCCTCGTCGCGCCGGGCGCCCCCGAAGGCCGCGTCGAAGCCGTGCTCGGCGAGCGCGTCCAGCAGCGTGGTCGTCTGCAGCCGGTTGCGCGACGGGTCGCCCGGGTCCTCGTGGACGCGGCCGCGGTCGATCGAGTCCTGGACCGAGGCGACGATGAGCTCCTCGCCGAGCTCGGCGATGCGGCGGTCGCGGAACTCGAGCACCTCCGGGAAGTTGTGCCCGGTGTCCACGTGCAGGACCGGGAACGGAAAGCGCCCGGGACGGAAGGCCTTCTCGGCCAGGCGCAGCAGCACGATCGAGTCCTTGCCGCCGCTGAAGAGCAGGACGGGCCGCTCGAGCTCGGCGGCCACCTCGCGCATCGTCGTGACCGCCTCCGCCTCGAGCTCGGCGAGGTGGCTGAGACGAAGCTCGCCGGTCTGCTGGGCGATCGTCACGCTGCCACCTCCGCCTGATCGGCGTGATAGCGGGCCACCCACTCCCGCGAGCGCGCGCTGGCCTGTCGGCGCATGCGCACCGGCGGCACGTCGACCGGCCCCAGGCCCAGCTCGAGGAGGACCTCGCGGGCGACGCGCTGCGGGGCCTGCGCGAGCTCCTCGTAGACGACCGTGATCGGTGCGATCCCGGCGTCGGCGTACCACCGCGTCCAGGCGCGCTCGTCGTCGGTGACCTGCGCGACGAGATGGTCGATCCCTCGGAACGAGTACGCGGGCTCGTGATGTCGGGCCCCGTCGCCCTCGTCGCGCCACTGCGCGGTCTGGACCGCCGTCCACAGGGAGACGGCCTGCGCGACCTTGTCGCGCCGCAGCACCTGGACGTGGCGCAGGCCCGGGAAGGCGGCCGCCAGCGCCGCGGCGCCCTGCAGGCCGGCGCACTGCGGGAGCGCCTGCAGGCCGTGCAGGAGGTCGGGCAGGTAGCTCCACATCACCTTGGTGGCGAAGACGCCGTTGGGCGTCATGCCCTCGCGCAGGGCGGACGCGCAGCGCCGGCGGGAGGCGTCCGGCGTCACGGGGGCGCCGGGCTCGGTGGGGGCCAGCAACTCGAGGACGGCGGGGTCGCCGACGCCGTCGAAGTACTCGCGCGGCTGCCGCGGCCGGCCGGTCGCCTGCAGGTCCTCGAAGTGCTCGGCGGGGCGCCCGGCGACGCCGGTGGCCGCGAGCAGCTCGCACAGCAGCGTGCTTCCGCTGCGCGGCGTGGCCGCGATCAGGTAGGACCGGTGCGCAAGGTTCATCGTCATTTCCTACAATACCGGTGGAGAACGTCATGTCGATGGTCCCCAACGTCCTCTACCTCCATTCGCACGACACCGGCCGGCACGTCCAGCCCTACGGTCACCAGGTGCCGACGCCCAACGTCCAGCGGCTGGCCGACCAGGGGCTGCTGTTCCGCCAGGCCTTCAGCGCCGCGCCCGTCTGCTCGGGAAGCCGGGCGGCGCTGCTCACCGGCGAGCACCCGCACAGTAACGGGATGCTGGGCCTCGCGCACCGCGGCTACCGGCTGGCCGACCACCGTCGCCACCTCGTGCACACGCTGCACGACGCCGGCTACTGGTCGGCGCTCGTCGGCGAGCAGCACGTATCGGAGGACCCGGCCGACCTCGGCTACGACCGCGTCGTCGAGATCGACCACACGCGCGCGGACGCCGTCGCCCCGGCCACGGCCGCGCTCCTGCGCGAGCTCCCGGCGCGGGCGCCCTTCTTCCTGTCGGTCGGCTTCTTCGAGACCCATCGCGAGTACTTCGAGCCGACCTCGGTCCGTGACGCGCTCTACTCGCTGCCGCCGGCCAACCTGCCGGACACGCCGCAGACGCGCCGCGACATGGCCGCCTTCAAGGCCAGCGCGCGCTCGCTGGACCAGGGCGTCGGCGCCGTCCTCAACGCGCTCGACGACGCCGGCCTGGCCGACGAGACGCTGGTCATCCTCACCACCGACCACGGGATCGCCTTCCCCGGTGCGAAGGCGACGCTGACCGACCGGGGCCTCGGCGTCCTGCTGATCGTCAGCGGGCCGGGCGGCTTCCACGGCGGGCGCGTCTCCGACGCGCTGGTCTCCCAGCTGGACCTCTACCCCACGATCTGCGAGCTGGCGGGCATCGAGCCGCCGCCCTGGCTGCAGGGCCGCTCGCTCATGCCGCTCCTGCGCAAGGAGGCCGGCGAGGTCAACGAGGCGCTCTACGGCGAGATCACCTTCCACGCCGCCTACGAGCCGCAGCGCTCGATCCGCACCCGCCGCTACCGCTACATCCGCCGCTTCGACGCCGAGCACACGCGCCCGGTCCTCCCCAACGTCGACGACGGTCCCAGCAAGGAACTCCTGATCGATCACGGGTGGGCGGCGCGCGAGCAGGCGCCGGAGCAGCTCTACGACCTGGTCTTCGACCCGCAGGAGTGCGCGAACGTCGTCGACGACCCCGCCTACGCCGCGGTGGCCGAGGAGATGCGAGCGCGCCTGGCCGACTGGATGCGCGAGACGGCCGATCCGCTGCTCGACGGCCCGGTCCCGCCCGCGCCCGGCTCCCAGCTCAACCGGCCAGACCAGCGGTCGCCCGCCGACCCGACCCATGTGGGGGTCGAGGGGATCGCGACGCCGTAGCGCGGCGGGTAGCGCGCGCGGCAGGCCGTCATCATCCGCCGGTGGACGCGGAGATCCGGCGCGGCGAGCGCGACGACATCCAGCGCCTGGTGCCGCTGTGGCACGCGCATCACGCGACGCCGGCGGGCATGCCGGCGTGCGGCCGGTGGAGGAGTCGTCGTCGCGGCGGCGGCGCGAGTACCTCGAGAGGATGAGGGCGGGCGGGCGACGCTGCTGCCCGCCGAGCGGGCGGGCCGGCTGACCGGGTACGCGATGGTCACGGTCCGGCCGGGCGACCTGGGCGCTGGGCGACCTCACGGCCGAGGCGCAGACGCCCTCGATCCTGACTCCGAGCGTGGCGGCGGGGTGGGCCACGCGCTGATGGCCGCGGCGGAGGGCGCGGCGCGCGCGGCTCGACGACCGTCTTCGTCGCCGTTGCGCACGCCAACGCGGATGCGATCCGCTTCTACAAGCGCGGCGGGTTCACGCCGTACGGCTCATGGTCAAGCGGTAGCGGCGGCCAGCGCGGAGGCCAGCGCGGCGCGTGCCGACCGGTTGGCCGGCTGGACATCGAGGTCGCGGTGCAGCCACTGCGCGAGGTGCTCGGCGACCGCGGGGAGGACGGCGACCGTGCTCGCGCCGCGCCGGTCGCCGCTGAGCCCCGGCGGCATCCGGCACCAGTTCCACCACAGGTGGTCGGTCGCCGCGTTGCGCGGGTCGGCAGTGTGCCGGCACGCGTCGGCCGCTGCGGCGAGCTCGCCCGGGCGCAGCTGTGCCACCACGATGTCGTAGTCCTTGGTCGCGAACAGCCGCAGCAGGTCAGATCGCTCACCGGCCCGGGAGCGAGCGAGGCGATCGCGCCGTCCACCGGCGCCTGGATGCCGTGGAAGCTCGGCATGACGAAACCGGCCTCGGTCCCGGCCGCGAGCTGGAAAGCGCGTGCGAGGAGGTCGGGCAGGTACCGCGGCGCGCCGGTCCGCGCCAGCCATTGCTCGGGCATCTCGCCGACGACGCTCCGCGCAGCCGCCTCGACCGCGGCGACGGCGGGCGTCGCGCGCCGCGGGCCGGCCGCCGGGACGCGATGGACGCCGCGCACGACGGCACGGTCGGCGAGGTCGACGACGACCAGCGAGGTCGCGAAGAGGTGCGGCTCGGCCGCGGGCGTCGCGGCGAGACGGCCCGTCCACGCACCGAAGTTGTGTCCGGACAAGACGAGGTCGACGTGGCGGGCCCAGGGGCGCGCGACGTCCTCCAGGTAGTTCGTGCGGGTCGCCGTGGGCTCCTCGTCGCCGCCCGTGGGCCACCAGGTCACCCCGTCGTGCACGTGCAGTAGGGCCACCACCCACCGCGCTCCCGCCCCGCGCAGGTCGCGCGCGAGGTCATCGACGCGCTCGGCCCACCCCTGATGGAGAGTCGGCGCCGACGACAGGCGGTCGACCTGCGGATGCGTGAGCCCGATCACGCCGAGCGTGCCGCCCGGCGTCTGCACCGCGGCGCTCGGCGGCAGCCCGACGTCGGCGTTGGCGCAGAGGAGCGGGAACCCCAGCGCGCGGGCGGCGGCGAGCAGCGCGTCGACGCCGTCGTCGAAGTCGTGGTTGCCGGCGGCCGCCGCGCTGATCGGAAGGTCGGCGACCTCCGACCACGGACGCTCGCCCAGGACCGGATACGAGGGATGCCTGACCACGAGGTCGCCCGCGTCCAGCCACACCGTCGGCTGGCGCTCCCGCTCACGCTCCAGGAGGTCGATGTCGCCGCCGCACGTCCCGCTCTCGCCGTGGCTGGTACGCAGCGGCACGGTCGCCGCGCCCAGGTCGGAGGTGGCCAGGATCCGCACGGCGCAGCCGGGCACGGCCGGAGTCAGCGAAGTCATGCCCGCCGCATACCCGCCGGTTTGGGGCGCCTGCCCGCGTCGCGGCGTCCGACGCCCGCCCTGCACTCACTGACACCAGCGCCGGCGCGCTCGCGCGCGCGCCGAGGCGGCGGCCAGCAGGCGCTCGGCCGGTTCCAGGACGCCGGCGACCTCGGCCGGCGAGGGACCTGGCGCTCCGGGATCCGCGCGCCGCGCGAGCGCCTTGGCGATGACCGGCTCGGCCTCTGGAAGCGCGCGGCGGCCCACACGCCGGCCTCGCCCTTGGACAGCCAACGCCCGGTCGCCGTCCACGCGCTCGCACGACGCGTCGCGAGCACGGCCTCGGCTCCGTCGTGGTCGCGGTACCAGTTCAGCGAATCGCGCAGGGCCGACAGCACGAGCGAGCCCGGCGGCTGCGGGAGCAGCGCGGCCGGGGGGAGCCCGGCCAGCGCCCGGGCGCGCTCGCGCGCGCTGGCCACGTCGAGGATGAACCAGAAGCGCGGCTCGGCCCTCGGATCGTAGCCGGCGTGCTCGCGCATGCCGGGTCCGGTGTTGAGGTTCAGCGAGAACGCCGGGCCCTCGGGCAGCCCGAGATCGTCGCGCGCGTACAGCACGAACTCCAGGCCGCGGACCGGGCAGGCCAGCGCCGGATGGGAGAGCGCGGCGGCCAGCTCCGCGAGCTCCGCGCGCGCCAGACGCGTCTGC
>Ga0136846_1229285_pt1 | contig 17798 bp, 17 predicted proteins | sample HopSoiMetagenom2_FD_96841 | JGI IMG/M metagenome (GOLD analysis project Ga0136846, IMG submission 96841) | Grasslands soil microbial communities from Hopland, California, USA - 2 Assembly 2016 (version 4) | ecosystem: Environmental > Terrestrial > Soil > Grasslands | place: USA: Hopland...
CAGCACGTCCATGGCGTAGGCGACGCCGACGACGTCGTCACTGCCCTCCCCCACGACCGGAAACCTCGAGTGACCCGTGCGGATGGCGAGCTCGGCCACGTCCGCCACCGTGCCGGACGCCGGCACCGACACCATGTCGACCCGCGGAACGAGGGCATCGGCCGCGGTCTTGTCCCCGAAGCGGATGGCGCGGGCCAGGAGGTTGAACGACTCGGGATCGAGCGTGCCCGCCTCGCCCGACGACCGGATCAGCAGCTCGAGCTCCTCGGTTGTCCGCACCGCGCGGACGTCCTCACGGGGTTCGACGCCGAGCTTGCGCACCGTCGCGGTCGTGGCTGCGTTGAGCACGGTGATCACCGGCCCGAAGACCGTGGTGTACAGGCGCAATGGCGCGGCCGTCAGGAGGGCGACGTCGAGTGGTCTGGCCACCGACAAGCCCTTCGGCACCAGCTCGCCGAGCACCATCTCGGCCACCGTGGCGACGAGCAGGGCGAGGGCAACGGAGATGGCGGAGGACGCACCGTCGGGCAGGAAGCCGAGGCCGGGCTCGAGGACGCGGGCGATGCTCGGCTCGGCGACGAAGCCGAGCACCAGCGACGCCACCGTGACGCCGAGCTGGGTGCCCGACAGGGTGAAGGTCAGTCGCTGGAGGTTGGACCGGACCATGCGGGCCCGGCGATCGCCCCCCTCGGCCAGCACGTCGATGCGGTCGCGATCGACGGCCAGCAGCGCCATCTCGGCGGCGACGAAGCAGGCCGTTGCCACCACGAGCAGGACGACGGCGACGAGACCCAGGACGACGTCGATGGCAACGACCCTAGTCAGGGCCCAAACTGGCGCCGATGCAGCAGCCCGCCCTGAAGCTCGCCGGCGTCGGGGTGTCCCGCGATGGCCGCGCCATCCTCGATGGGGTCGACTGGGCCGTACAGGCCGACGAGCGCTGGGTCGTCCTGGGCGCCAACGGATCGGGCAAGAGCACGCTCGTCCAGATCGCCGCGCTCGCGCTCCACCCGAGCCGGGGCGAGGTCGACGTCCTCGGTGAACGCCTCGGCCGCACCGATGTGCGCAGCCTCCGCCGGCGCATCGGCTATGCGGCCGCCGCCCTTGCCGATTCGCTACGCCCCTCGATCACCGCCGTCGACGTGGTCATTACCGCCAAGCACGCTGCCCTCGAGCCGTGGTGGCACCAGTACACCGACGGCGACCGGGCCGACGCGCTCGATCGGCTGGGCCGCCTCGGCATGGCGAGCTTTGCCGTCCGGCCGTTCGGCACCCTCTCCAGCGGCGAGCGCCAACGGGTGCTCACCGCCCGCACCCTGATGGGCGAGGTCGGCATCGTCCTCCTCGACGAGCCCAATGCCGGCCTCGACCTCGGCGGCCGTGAGTGGCTGGTGCAAGGGCTCGACCAGCTGGCCGGCGACCCGTCGACGCCACCGATGGTGCTCGTCACCCACCACGTCGAGGAGATCCCCCCGTCGTTCACCCACGGCTTGCTGCTCCGTGAGGGACGGGTCCTGGCCATGGGCGAGCTGGCGACCGTGGTGACGGGCGAGCACCTCTCCGATGCCTACGGGATCTCCTTGCGAGTGCGCCGGGAGGACGGCCGGTTCAGCGCTGCTGCGCTGCGCTGATCGCCTCGATCAGGCGCCGCTTCGACCGCTCGATCTCGCCGCCCAGCAGGTGCTCGACCGCCGAGGGCAGGCCACCGCCGCCGTAGTGGAGCGACATGGTCACCCGGGTGCCACCGTCGAGCTCGGCGACCACACCGCCCAGCACCCAGGGCGAGTGCTCCCGGCCGTCGGTCTCGGCCCGCTCGAAGCGGACGCTGACCCCGTCGACCAGCTCGGCTCTGACCATGCGCAGCCGCTTCGAGCGGGAGAACGGGCCCAGCCGGGCCCGTAGGTCGACTCGCCACGCCCCCTCGCCGTCGGGCGCCACCGAGCGCACGATGTCGAGCCAGGCGGGATAGCGATCGAGGTCAGCGACCCAGGGGAAGACCAGCTCCGTCGGGAAGGGGGCGTCGAGCGAGGCGGAGACGTCCACGACCCGACTTTCTATCGGCCTGCGGTTACGGTGCCGGACCCTGTGGCCGCCCCACGCGACCTGGTCGCCCTCGCCATCGTCTCGGGCGTTCCCGCCCTCCTGGTCTTCGCCGGCTACGGCAGCTGGCGGTGGAGCCGGTGGATGCTCGCGGCTGGGCGGCTCGGGGCGCTCGGGCTGGTCCTGACCGCGGCGAGCGTGGTGAACCTGGGCGTGCCTCGGACCTGTGACGACAGCTTCGGCCTCCGCAACCGGCCGGCCCTGGCGGCGGCGACCGAGCCGGGCGCCTGCCGCCGCAGCGGCCTGGCCCAGATCGACCTCGCCGCCCTCACCGGCCTGGCCGCCACCCTGCTCGTCCTGGCGTCGTCGCCGGCGAAGGTTGCGCTCGAGGGCCAGGCCTAGGCAGTCAGCGCCGTCGACCGGCGACGGCGGAGGATCGACCGCCGCTCGGGGCCGGTCGTGCCGCCCCAGACGCCCTCGTACTCACGGTTCGCCAAGGCGTACTCGAGGCAGCGCTCCTGGACGTGACACCCGGTGCAGACGGCTTTCGCCGGGCCGGCGTCAGCGTCGGAGGCGGGAAAGAAGAGCTCCGGCTCCACCCATCGGCATGCACCGGCCGTCTTCCAGCTCAGATCCATTCGGTCCCGGAGGTTCCCACTCGCGGGCGAGCGCAAACCTCGGCCAGATACCGTCACTCCATGGCGGGGGGTGCGATGGACGGTCACGACGGCAGCGACACCAGCGAGGCGATCTCCGCCCGCAGCCGGGCAGTCATCCTGAGCGCCCTGACGCTCGGGATGCTCATGGGCGCTCTTGACCTGACCATCCTCGGTACCGCACTGCCGACCATCGCTGCCGACCTGCACCACCTCGACCAGATCTCGTGGGTCTTCACCGCCTTCGTCCTCTCCCAGACCGGCACGACGCCCATCTTCGGGAAGCTGGGCGATCTGTACGGCCGCAAGCGGCTGTACCTCGCCACCATCGCGCTGTTCGTCGTGGCGTCGGCCGCCTGCGGGATGGCCACCAGCATGATGGAGCTGATCGCCCTCCGGGCCGTGCAGGGCGTCGGTGCCGGCGGCCTCATGGTCCTCGCCCAGGCGATCATCGGCGACGTCGTCGCCCCTCGCCAACGGGCCCGCTACCAGAGCTACATGGGCGCGGTGAACGCGATCGCCATCCTGGCCGGGCCGACGATCGGCGGCCTCCTCGTCGACCACCTCTCGTGGCGGTGGGCCTTCTTCATCAACCTGCCGATCGGTGCGGTCGCGCTGGTCGCCACCGCGACCGTGCTGCCGTCCGATCCGGGTGGGCGGCACCACACGATCGACTACCAGGGCTCGGCCCTGCTGATGGCAGGTGTCACCGCCGTGCTCCTCGCCGCCACGTGGGGCGGGCGCGACTACGAGTGGGGGTCGCCCCTCATCATCGGCCTGGCTGTCGGTGGTGTCGCGCTGCTCGCCCTGTTCGCCCGGTGTGAGCGGCGCGCCGCCGAGCCGATCCTGCCCCTCGACCTGTTCCGCAACTCGGTCGTGCGGGTCACCTGTGCGGTGACCTTCCTGGTCAGCATCCTCATGCTCGGCCTCACCATCTACATCCCGATGTTCCTGCAGATCGTCCGGGGCGCGTCGCCCACCAACTCCGGCACCCTGCAGGCGCCGATCATCTTGGGGATGCTCTCGACCACCCTGGCCAGTGGCCAGATCATCACTCGGACCGGTCGCTACAAGCTCCTCCCCCAGATCGGCGCCGCCCAGATGGCGATCGGCCTGGTGCTGTTCTCCCGGATGGACGCCCACTCGTCGCGTGCCGTCATCAGCGGTTCGATGTTCTTCTTCGGCATGGGCGTCGGGCTCAGCATCCAGGTGATGATCCTGGTCATCCAGAACGCGGTGCCCTACCGGCAGCTGGGCGTGGCCACCTCGGCAGCATCACTGTTCCGTTCCCTCGGGAGCGTCGCCGGCAGCGCCGGGTTCTCGGCCTTCGTCAACAACCGCTTCAGCGCTCATCTCGCGCTCCGGAATGGCGGCACCGTCAGCGCCGAGATCCTCAACAGCCCGGGTACCATCCGCACCCTCCCGGCGGCGACCCACCGAGCGGTGCTGGCGTCGTTCCAGACCACGCTGCACGAGTTGTTCCTCTACGCCGTCGTGGTGGCCGTGCTCTCGTTCATCGTGCTCCTCTTCCTGCGCGAGCTGCCGCTGCGGGACACCATCGACACCGACGAGGGCGACGATGCGGACGATGCGTCGGCGGCCAACGTCTCGGCCTCGACGATCGATCAGGCGACGACGTCGATCGGGGTTCCCAGCGGCAGGTAGGCCCGGACCTTGGTGATGACGTCGTTGGGCAAGCGGATGCAGCCGTGGCTCACCGCCCGCCCGATGCTGCTCGGGACGTTGGTGCCGTGCATGCCGACCTGGCCGCTGCCCCCGTTGAAGTCGGTCAGCACGTTGGAGTGCGCCGATAGGCCGTAGGCGAAGGGCCCGTACGCGCCGCCGGGGTTGGGCTGGATCAGCAGCTCGGTGAGGTAGAAGTGGCCGAGCGGGGTCGGCGTCGCCGGGGCCCCCACGGCCACGGGCGTCGCCAGGATCTCCTTGTTGGCTTCGAGCAGTCGCAGCCGGCGGGCGCCGACGCTGACCTCGATGCGATACGGATTGGTCAACAGCTGCACGGCACCACGGTCGACCCAGCCTCGTGAGCCGTTGGGGCGGGCCGGGAGTTGCACCTGTACGCGCGGTCCGCCGTCGTCCGCTTCGACCAGCAGCACCAGGGGCCCACCCGTCTCGATGGGGTTGGCCAGCGCCCGCTCCGGCGTGGTCGCCGTGGGGCTGGCGTAGACGTCGAGCTTGGGACCGGCGGCATGGGCCACGTACACCGTGCCTGCCGGAAGGACAGGCGCCGACGTCGAGGTCGGCGCCGGCGCCGTGACACGAGCCGGCGGCTGCGCACGCTTCTCCGGCGCATCGGCACCACAGGCGACCGCGCCCAGCGCCATCGAGGCCACGACCACGAGGCGCAACGCTCGGCGAGGCAACCAACGCGACGAAGGGGGCGGGCCGAGCCGCCCGCCCCCTTGCGTACGCGTGTCGACGTCAGCCAGTGAAGGCTGCACCGCCCGAGGTACCCGTCGCCGCGCCAGCCGCGCCACCGAAGCTGCTCCCACCGGAGCCAGATGTACCGCCGGAGCCGGTTGACGAACCACTGCTCCCACCGGAGCTGCGGGCGCCGCCGCCGAAGGTGCCGCCGCCGGAGCTGCCGCCAGAAGCGCTGCCGCCGGAGGAGCTGCCCGGCGTGGTGGTCGTGGTCGTGTTCGGCGTGAAGGTCCCACCTTCACCGGCCGGCGTGGTCGTCGTGGTCGTGTTGGGAACGAAGACACCGCCCTCGCCGGCCGGCGCGGTGGTGGTCGTGGTGTTCGGATTCGCCGTGGTCGTGGTCGTCGGCGCCGTCGTCGTCGTGGTCGTGTTCGGGTCGTTCGGTGCCGTCTGGCCCGATGCGATGCCCGCACCAGCCACCAAGGCCCCGGCGCCGAGGGCCAGGGACAGTGCGGCTGCCCGTGTCCTGCGTTCCATGTGGTGTCCTCCTGTGGGATTAGCCCGCACCCGCCGTGCGAGGGAGTCGCTGGCCCGCGCTGCTCTCATGCGCAATCGGGACCACGGTTGATCTCACTTTTCTTCCCGATGGCCGATCGGACAAACACCGCGTTCTGTACCGAACCCGACACTCGCTTGTCCGGGGCGCGACGCCCGTGCAAGCTGCCCCGATGGCCGAGGGGGCGGCGAACGACCGCGCACGCATCTACTTCCCGCCGCCGCCGCAGCTTCCCGGGCGGCAGGCGGCCAAGCACGCGGTGGCCGACACCATCCGGGCCTTGGTCGACGATCTCCTCTTCCTGGATGCCGATGAGGCCGAGATCAACGCACTCGCCACCGACCTGGCTGCCATCCGGTCCCGAGCGGCGGCGCTGCCGACCTACCGCGGCGAGCGCCGGGAGGACTGGCCGGTCGACGACCTCCCGTTGACCGAACGGGGCCCGAACACCGGGGCAATCAACCCGGGCGCGGCCCCCCTGCACTTCGAGTCGCTCACGCCGACCACCAAGGCATGGGCGGTGTTCGGGGCGGTCCACGAGGGTGGGCCGGGCGACATGCACGGCGGCGTGATCATGTCGGCGTTCGACGACGTTCTCGGCTGCGCGCAGATGGCCGGCGACGTGGTCGGCCGAACCGGAACCTTGACCGTGCGGTTCGTCAGCCCCTCGCCGCTCGGGGTCCGCATCGACTTCGAGGCATGGATCGAGCGGGTGGAGCGGCGCAAGGTCTTCGTGCGCGGCACGTCTCACCACGGCGACACGCTGCTGGCCGAGGCCCAGGGGATCTTCGTCGCCGCACGGGACCGCCCGTGACGGCGATCGCGTCATGGGTCGACGGTGGCACCGTCGATCCGGTCAGGGCCGGCCACAAAGCCGTGTCGCTGGCCGCCATGGCCGCAGCGGGCCTGCCGGTTCCCCGCGGCTTCGTGGTGCTGGCCGAGGTCGTTGACAGCGCCGACGACGAGCTGCCCCGGGCGGTCGCCGACGAGATCACGTCCGCCTACCGCGCCCTCGGCTCTCCCGTGGTGGCGGTGCGGTCGTCGGCCACGGCCGAGGACCTCGAAGGGGCGAGCTTCGCCGGGCAGTACGACACCGTCCTCGGGGTGCGCGGCGACAAGGCCGTGCGCGACGCGGTGATCACCGTTCGCCGCTCGCTGCGCTCGGAGCGCGCCGTCGCCTACCGGCGAGCGCGCGGCATGGCCGAGGACGGCCTCGCCATGGCCGTGATCGTCCAGGAGCTGGTGCCGGCCGATGCCGCCGGCGTCCTCTTCACCCGCCATCCCCTCTCGGGCGACGAGAGCGTCGTCATGATCAGTGCCGCACGGGGGCTCGGCGAGGGCGTCGTGGACGGGACGGCGCTGACCGACACCTACACCCTCGACGCCGCGACCGGCGCGGTCATCGAGCGCGAGCTGGCGGGCGACACCGCGGTGCTCGACGACCGGGCGCTCGACCACCTCCTCGAGCTCGCTCGCCGCGTGCGCGAGGTCTTCGGCGGGCACCGCGACGTCGAGTTCGCCGTCCAGGGCGGCGCGGTCCACGCCCTGCAAGCCCGACCCATCACCGCGCTCGACGACGGCGCCGCCGACTTCCCGGTGCGCTGGGATGACCCCGCCGATGCGGACCGATCCTGGATGCTGCGCAGCGCCGCACCGGTCCATCTGCTCGAGGTCGACATCCAGCGAGCCAGCGCCGAGCGCATGCGGGTGGGCTTCGGGGAGACCGGCGTGCCGATGATGCACCTGCACGTATGGCAGGTGATCAACGGCTATCTCTATGTCACCGGGCCCGACGTGGCCGCCGACGTCGTCGCCGAGCGCCAGGCCCGGTTGACGGCCCTGCACGATCGCTACGCCGCGACGGGCTCGTCGGTCTTCGAGGAAGACGTCGAGCCGCTGCTCGTCGCCCGCCTGGCCGAGCTCGCCCGGCTGCGCGCTCGTCGCCGCTCACTCGCCGGCCGGGTCGAGCTGCTGGAACGGGCCATCGCCGCCTACGCCGATGCCATGGGCAACCTGCACTGGCGGATCCAGGCCCAGCCGGTCGACTGGCCCGCCAGGTACGCCGAGCTGACCGGTCGCCCCGCGATCGAGGCGGTGATCCTGCTGCAGGCGGTGACCACCAGGACCACTCGCCTGATCAACCACCTGCGCCGCCTGGCGAAGGTGGTGCAGACCGACCCTGCTCTTCTCGACGTCTTCGACCGCCGCGACTGGCCCGCCCTTGAGGGCCTGGACGACGGCACCGCGGTCCGGTCGTTCCGGGCCGGGTTCAGCCGGCTGCTGCGCGACTACGGCCTCCGCACCGGGATGGGGCTCGGAGGTGTCGCCAACTTCCTGTCGCCGACCTGGTCCATGAGCCCGTCGATCCCGCTGGGCATCATCGCCTCCTACGCCAGGCAGGACCTCGACGAGCTCGATCGCCGCGACCGCCGCCTGCGGGCCCAGCGCCAGCGGCTCGAGCGGGCCATCGAGGCCGACCTTGCCGGCGACCCCGACCGGTGGCAGCGGTTCGAGCTCGCCCGCCGGCACATGGTCAACGCCGCCCGCACGACCGAGGACCACAACCACCTCATGGAGCAGGCGTGCGGCGGCTCGATGCGGGAGGCCGCCCTCCTCACCGGCCAGGCCCTCGTCGCCGGCGGGCGGCTGGACGATCCCGACGACGTGTTCCACCTCTCGCTCACCGAGCTGCGTGCCCTCGCCGCCGGCCACGGACCGACCGACACCCGCGGCCTGGTGCATGAGCGCAAGGCGGTGAGGAGCAAGCAGGGCGCGACGCGCCCGCCCCGCACGCTCGGCGCGCCCGCCACCGGTCCCGGCGGGCCGGGCGCCGCGTTCACGCCACCCGAAGGCGCCGGTCTCGACGGCGACGTCCTGCGAGGCACGGCCGCCTCCCGCGGTCGCCACACCGGGCGGGCGCGCGTCGCACCCCCCGAGCACGCCCCACCCGATGTGCGCCCTGGCGACATCCTCGTGGCGAGCATGGTGGGCGAGGCGTGGACGCCGATCTTCCCGCTGCTGGGCGGCCTCGTCCTCGACTACGGCGGCATCTTCCAGCACGCCGCCGTGGTGGCCCGGGAGTACGGCATCCCCGCGGTGATGATGACGCGGGACGCGACCAAGACGATCGCCGATGGCCAGCTGATCACGGTCGACGGCGACGCCGGAATCGTGGAGCTGGCGCCCGGCTAGTACCGCCCGAGGTCACTGGTGTTGGCGCTGCTGGTTCAGTCGCGCTGCTTGACGCGTCTGATGGTCTCGCTCGGCCAGGTTGGGCGCGTTGCGCGCCGCGTCGGCGTACAGGCGGGCAGCCAGATCGAGATCGCCGTTCTTCTCATGAAGGTACGCAGCGACCGCTTCGCGTCGCGGGACGAGGTCGTCGACCTCGGCCAGGGCCGCCAGCCCGGCGAGGGCGCCGTCGGCCTCACCGACCGCGACCGCTCGGTTGAGCCGGACGATCGGCGTGTCGGCGAACCGGAGCAGCTCGTCGTACCACTCCACGATCTGAACCCAGTCAGTGTCCTCGACCCGCGGCGCGTCAGCATGGAGTGCGGCGATCGCGGCCTGCGTCTGGTACTCGCCGAGCTGATCCCGTGCGAGCGCAGCGTGGGTGATGACGATGCCCTCGGCGATGAGCCCTGCGTCCCACTGGCCGCGGTCCTGCTCGGCCAGCGGCACGATGCGTCCGTCCGGTCCGGTCCGACTGCGGCGGCGGGCGTGGTGGAGCAGCATCAAGGCGAGCAGCCCGTGGACCTCGGGCTCGTCGACCAAGGCCGCCAGCTGCCGAGTCAGCCGGATCGCCTCGGCCGCGAGATCGACGTCGCCGGAATAGCCCTCGTTGAAGACGAGGTAGAGGACCCGCATCACCGTGCCGACGTCGCCGGGACGGTCGACGCCCGTTCCGCTGACCACGCGTTTGGCCCGGCTGATGCGCTGCGCCATGGTGCGCTCGGGAACGAGGTAGGCCTGAGCGATCTGCCGGGTGCTGAGGCCGCCGACGGCTCGGAGGGTCAACGCCACGGCAGACGACGACGACAGATCGGGATGGGCGCACATGAAGTACAGCCGCAACGTGTCGTCGTCGCTGGGGATGGCGCCAGCGGGCGGCTCGGTGTCGAATCGAACCTCTCGGTCTCGGCGTGCCGCTTCCGACCGCGTGAGGTCGAGGAACGCTCGCCAGGAGACCGTGATGAGCCAGCCCGCTGGGTCGGCGGGCGGCGCGCTCCTCCACGCCGAGAGCGCCCGGATGAGCGCCTCTTGCACGGCGTCCTCGGCCGTCGCGAAGTCAGCACCGCGACGGACGAGGACGCTCAAGACCCGTGGGACGAGCTCGCGCAGCTCGACGTCGTCCACCGTCAGTGGCAGAAGTTGGATGGCGCGGCCATGAACGGACGGACCTCCAGCCACTCGTAGATCGGCCGGCCGCCGGCCCCCGGCGCGGCCGAGAGCTCGCCGGCGAGCTCGATCGCCCGCTCGTAGCTGTCGACGTCGATCACCATCCACCCCGCGATCAGGTCCTTCGTCTCGGCGAACGGGCCGTCGGTCACAGGAGCCCGCCCCTCGCCGTCGTAGCGAACCCAGACGCCGTCGGGCGACAGGGCCTGGCCGTCGATGAACTCTCCGCTGCCCTCGAGCCGGGTTGCGAAGTCGTTCATGAACCGGATGTGGGCCTCGACCTCATCGGGCTTCCACTGGTCCATCGGGACGTTGTTGACCGGCGCCGGTGCGCCCCGGTAGTGCTTGAGCAACAGGTACTTCGCCATGGTGGTCTCCTCGTGTGACGCCGGCCCTGGTGGCCGGACGCACCCCTGGGACGGAGCAGGCCCCGACTTCTCGACATCATCGCCGGGAATTCGCTACGAAAATGTCGGGGCTGGCTCGAGAGGTCGCCGGACGCACCGCTACGTCGGGCGGCGGCGCTCCAGGATCGACTGCCACAGGAGCGCGTTCCGGTAGGTACGCCGCAGCAGGAAGCGCAGGGCGCTCTCGTCGCCCGCAGCGCCGGCGTCCTCGACGACCTTGTCGAACTCCGACCCCTCGCCGACGACGCCAAGCGACTCGTGCAGGTCGTGCAGGTTGAGCTCGTCGATGGTGCCGCCGATGCGGTCGTAGGCCCGGAGGTAGTGGACGAGGATCTGATGGTTGCGGGTGTCCTCGGCCTGCTCGGGATCAGGCAGGGCCTTCACCGCCGCGCGGAGCGATGACATCAGCGCGTCGTACCACGCCGACCGCGGCGTCTCGGCCACGTCGGGCACGACCGGGTGCGCTTCCTCGACGCCGGCATAGCGCGACAGGCCGGCGGCCAGGGCCAGCAGATAGCGCTCGGTCACGAGGAGGTACGGCGGCCATCCCCGAGCGCCACCGCCGCGACTGACGGCCAGCGAGGTCGTGATGACGCACCGATACTGCACGGCGATGTCGTAGTAGTGGACGCTCCGCCAGTCGATGGGGATGCCAGAGCGGGCCGTGTACTGCTCGAGGAAGGGCGCCGGGTCGACGCCGTAGCGGTCGAAGCCCCGGCTCAGCATCCAGGCGATGTCGTCCATCGGGTCGCCGATGTGCGAGAACTCCATGTCGCAGAGGGCGGTGACATGGCCGTGGTCGGCGACGAAGTTGCCGGGGCCGGTGTCGCCCTGGACGATGCAGGTGCGGGCGACGGTGGTCGGCGCGTTGGCCCGAAGGAACGCCCCGGCATAGCGGGCGAGCGGATCGAGGCCGACGACGTGTTCCTCGGCGAGGCGGGCCCAGAGCTGGAGGTCGAGCCGGGCGTGGTCCTCGGGAGTGCTCGGCCGGGGGAAGCCGGGAAGATCGGCCTTCTCGACGTCGACGTTGTGCATGTCGGCGATGACGTCGACGAAGTCGACCCAGGTGTCGTGCTGCTCCTCGGGCGTCTCGCCGAGGTCGCCCCGACCAGCCACCCGCTCGAGCAGCACGGCGGCGCCGCCGGGCGCCAGGCCGTAGACCTTGGGCACGCGAACGCCGGCGGAGCCGAGCGCCCGGTAGACGACGGCTTCCTTGCTGACGTTGATCTCGGTGCCGGTGAACGACCCGCCGGCCTCGACCCGCAGGAGGGCCTCGACGACCTCGCCCCCGGGGCGGGCCACGTCGACGAAGTACGACTCACGCGAGCCACCGCTCGACGTGCGCTCCACGGTCGAGATGGAGCCGTCGAGCGTCTGCTCGACCCAGTCCCTCAGGGCATCGTCGATGCCAGCGAAGCTACAGCGAGGGCGGTTCGCCGTGCCGGGACGACTCCGGCACCCGGGCGACGTGGTCGTTGGCCGGGTCGCAGGGATGGCACTCCAGCTCGAGCGTGCTGTGGGTGATGGCGAACCGGTCCTCCAGCAGGACCTTGAGCCGCTCCCCTTCGGCCTGCGCCTCGTGCAGGGTGAGCTCGCCCGTGAGCACGACGTGCGCCGAGAGGGCCGGGACATCGGATGCCAGGCTCCAGACGTGCAGGTGGTGCACCGCCTCGACGGCAGGGTCGTCACGCAAGGCGCCTTCCACCGCCGAGGGGTCGACGCCTCGGGGCGTGCTCTCCAACAGCACGATGGCCGTCTCGCGCAGGAGGCTCCATGCCGACCACAGGACCAGGGCGGCCAGCACGATCGAGACGACCGGGTCGGTCCAGTCGGCCTGCCAGGCGGCGACGGCGATGCCCACCCCGATCGCCGCAACCGAGCCGGCCGCGTCGAGGAGCATGTGGAGGTAGGCGCCGCGGATGTTGAGGCTCTGGCCGGCGGCTCGGGCCAGCATCACCGCGCTGGCGACGTTCACCAGCAGGCCGACAGCGGCAACGAGGACCAGCCCCCCGCCGCGCACGTCGACCGGATCGCCGATGCGCCCGACCGCGGTGACGACGATGACGCCCGACACCACCAGCAGGGCCACCGCGTTGGCTTGGGCGCCGAGCACCTCGGCTCGCTGGAAGCCGTAGCTGTGCCGCTCGGAGGCCGGCTGCTCGACGAGGCGAGCCGCGACCAGGGCGACGACGAGCCCGGCGACGTCGGAGAGCATGTGGCCGGCATCGGCCAGGAGGGCGAGCGAGTGGAAGGCCAGCCCGCCGACGACCTCGACGACCAGGTACACCCCGTTCGCCGCCAGGGCCCACCGCAAGGCTCGCCGCTGGGCCGCGCCGCCGGTCGGCAGGTGGACGTGGTGGTGATGCTCGTGATCGTCGTGGTCGTGGGTGTCGGCCATGTGCACCTCGATCGTCCCAGAACCGGGCGCGACATGGCAACGACCTGGCCCAACCGCCATTTTGGCCCTCACCGGGCCTATCGTTAGGGTTCCCTACCATTCCGGGATCGAGGGCCTTGACGCCGGTGAGGAGCCAGTCGTGAACAACGGTGGGGCGACGTGGTGCCGGCGGGCGGCGCTCGTCGGGCTCGGCTGCCTGGCCGTCGTCGTCCTCGCCGCCATGCCGGCTGGGGCCGCCAACGGCAACGTCTCCAAGAGCGCGGCCATCGAGCAGCTCGACGTCGTCCGTCACTCCATCGACGAGACCCTCGCCCTGGTCAAGGCCGGTCACGCCGGGGAGGCCTTCGCCCAGGCCAAGGCCGGGTACCTCCAGCACTTCGAGCTGGTCGAGATCCCGCTGCGGGTGGCCGACCCGGGGCTCACCGCCGACGCCGAGACCAAGTTCGCCGAGATCCGCGGCCTCATCTCGACCGGCGCCTCGACTGCTGCGGTCCGCGACAACATCATCGAGCTTCGCCGCCTGGTCGACGACGCCGAGCGGAAGCTCACCGACACCGGCCTCAGCGCCCCGGCCGTGGTTGCCGGCCAGTCGTTCATGATCATCTTCCGCGAGGGCCTCGAAGCAGTGCTGCTGCTGTCGGCGCTCCTCGGGTATCTCGAGGCCGCCAAGGCGTCGCAGTACCGGAAGCCGATCATGACGGGGTTGGCGGCGGCTGTAGTCGCCACCGTCGTCACCTTCGTCCTTTTGCGGGCGGTGCTCAGCGCCCTGCCGTTCGGCCGCGAGGTGCTCGAGGCCGTCGTCGCCATCGCCGCGGTTGCCGTGCTGTTCTACGTGTCGTTCTGGCTCATCGCCCGGCTGGAGCAGAAGCGATGGCTCGAGTTCCTGCGGACCAGGGTCTGGAGCGCGGTGTCGGCCGGCTCGACGACGGCCCTGATGCTCGTGGGCTTCACCGCCATCTACCGCGAGGGCTTCGAGACGGCGCTCTTCTACCAAGCGCTCGTCACCTTCGGCCACGGGCTCGCGCCCTGGATCATGCTCGGCCTCGCCCTCGGCTTGGTCGCGCTGGCCATCGTCTCCTACGCCATCTTCAAGCTCGGGCGCCGCATCCCGATCAAGACCTTTCTCACCACCGCCGTCGCCCTCCTCATGGCCACCTCGGTGGCATTCCTCGGCAACGCCGTGCGGTCCCTGCAGGAGGCCGACGTGCTGCGGCTCACGACGCTCCACGGTTGGCCCCGCGCCCCGATCTTCCTCGCCCAGGCGGTCGGCTACTGGCCGAGCGTCCAGACGATCGTCGCCCAAGCGGTGCTCGCTGCCGTCTACCTGAGCGGGGCGCTCTACGTGTTCGTGATCCGGCCGCGGCTGCAACGGGGCGCAGCCGCCGTGCCCGCGCGCTCCGCCTGACCGGCGTGGCCAACGTACGCGTCGGCGTCGACGTCGGCGGCACCTTCACCAAGGCCGTCGCTGTCGACGGGAGCGGCACGGCGGTGGCCACTGCCATCGTCCCGACCACTCACGAGCACCCCGACGGTGTGGCCGCTGGCGTCGTCGACGTGGTGGCCAAGTTGGCGGCCAAGGTCGGCGCCGCCAACATCGACCTGGTCACGCACTCCACCACGCAGGCGGTGAACGCCCTCCTCGAAGGGGACGTGGCGGTGGTGGGCATCCTGGGCATGGCGACCGCGCCCAACGTGCGGAAGGCCCGCAAGCGCACGGCCTTGGATCGCATCGAGCTCACCGACGGTCGGGCGCTGAGAACGGTGCACGAGTTCCTCGACATCTCGCCCGGGCTCGATGCCAACGAGGTGCGGTCGGCGCTGCAGCGGTTGGTCGGCGCCGGGGCCCAGGCGGTCTGCGTGGCCGAGGCGTTCGCGCCCGACGACGCGACCAACGAGCTGGCAGTGGCGGCCATGGCCGCCGAGATGGGCCTGCCCGTGACCACCTCGGCCGAGCTCACCGGCCTCTACGGCCTCGAGCTGCGAACCATCACCGCGGCCCTGAACGCCTCGATCCTCCCGATCGCCATGCAGACGGCGGAGCTGGTGCGTGCCGGAGTGTCCAGCGTCGGGGTGCCGGGTGCGGTGATGGTGATGCGCGGCGACGGCGGCGCCACCGACCTCAGCGGCTTTCGCCGGGCGCCGGCCCGCACGCTCTACTCGGGGCCGGCCGCGTCGGTCGCCGGCGCCCTGCGCACCGGTCGCATCGACGACGCCGTGATCATCGAGGTCGGCGGCACCTCCACCAACATCGCCGCCATCAAGGCCGGGCGGCCGGTGCTCTCTTACGTCCGGGTCGGTCGCCACTCAACCGCCATCCGGGCTCTCGATGTCCGCGTGGCCGGTGTCGCTGGTGGCTCGATGCTCCGCGTTCGCCGTGGCCAGGTCTACGGCGTCGGTCCCCGGAGCGCCCACATCGCCGGGCTCCCCTATGCCTGCTTCCTCTCCCACCGCAACTTCGATGGCGCCGAGGCGACCACCATCTCGCCCCGGCCGAACGACCCACCCGACTACATGGTCCTCCGCCTCGCCGATGGCGCGCGAGTGGCGCTCACCAACACCTGCGCGGCCAACGCCTTGGGGGTGACCCAACCGGGCGACTACGCGACCGGCAACGGCGACGCCGCCCGGGCCGCCTTCGAGATCGTCGGGCGATCGCTACGACTGGCGGGCGACGAGATTGCCCGCCGCATGCTCGTCGCCACCACCCAGCACCTCGGCGACCTGGTGGCCGAGGTGGCTTCCGAGCACGGGATCGAGCATCCCACCCTGGTTGCCGTGGGCGGTGGGGCCGGCGGTGTCGGGCGGGCGCTGGCCGACGCCATGCACCTCGAGTGTGTGATCCCACCGTCCGCCGAGATCATCAGCTCCATCGGTGACGCGCTGTCGCTCGTGCGGGCCGAGCGGGAGAAGACGTTCCCGAAGAGCCCGTCCCCCGCCGAGCTCGATGCGCTCATCGCCGAGGTGGAGTCCGACGCCCTTGCCGCCGGCGCCAGCCCGTCGTCGCTCGACGTGGCGATCAGCCAGATCTCTGAGCGAGGGGCCGTTCGAGTGGTGGCGACCGGCGCCCTCGCGCTCGGCTCCGGCGTCGCGCCCGGGCGCCCGCCGATCGACGAGCAGCAGGCAGCGGGCATCACCGAGCTCGGCGGCGTCGGCGGCGGCGTCCGGCGAGTCGGCTCCTACTGGTTGGCCGCCGAGGCGTCGGCCAGCAGGGTGATGGCCGTCGACCGGTTCGGCGATGTCGTGCTCGACGTCAGGGGCGACGTGGTCGCCATGGACAACGGCGATCGCGCCAGCCAGCTCGAGCTGGCGGTGACCAGGCGGGTGCGGCACCTCGGGCCGGTCACCCTCTCGCCCGTCGCCTGGCTGCTCGACGGCAATCGGCTCACCGAGCTCGGTGAGGTCACAGGAGACGATCTGGCGCGCCAAGTCGCGGGGGCATCCCCAGAGGCCGTCGTCGTCATCGGGAGGGAATGACCAATGGCCATCTACGTACCCGCCGGCCGCCGGCGTCGGTCGCTGCTGCTCAGCTCGGCGGCCGTGCTTCTCGTGGGACTGCTGGCCGGCTTCGGCCTCGGCCGCGCCACCGCGCCGACGGTCGACGACCGCGTGAGGAGCGTCCGCACGGAGGCGCGCGAGATCGCCGCCGGCCTGCGCGTGATCTCCCTCCACGAGCAGGCTGGAGCCGGCGATGTCGGCGCCCGCCTCGTGCTGCAACGCACGCGCACCCAGGTGGCCAAGGCCTTCGGCCGCGCCCCCTGGCAACCGGCCTCGGCCCGCACCGCGCTGCTGCACGATGTCGACGCCCTCATCGCCGCCGACCAAGCCAAGTCACCCGACTTCGCCACCAAGATCGACGCCCTCGCCGACGAGATCACCACCACCTTCGGCGCCTGACCACCACCGTTCTTCGGCGACTCGTGTCGCCGTGATGTCCACGAGTCGCCAGAGAACGATCAGTCGGACGGGTCGGGAGCGGGGGCGACGAAGCGGAAGCCGATGCCCGGCTCGGTGAGGAACCAGCGGGGATGGGCGGGATCGCGCTCCAGCTTGCGACGGATCTGGGCCATGTACACGCGCAGGTAGTTGGTCTCGGTGCCGTAGCCAGGGCCCCACACGTCCTGCAGGAGCTGGCGATGGGCGACCAACTTGCCGCTGTTGCGGACGAGCAGCTCGACCAGGCTCCACTCGGTCGGCGTCAGCCGAACCTCGGCCCCGTCCTTGGTCACCATGTGGGCCGACAGATCCACGGTGAAGTCGGGCGTGACCACCGTCGGCGCCTCGTCCCCGGCCGAGCCGTGCCGCCGCTCGGCGGCCCGGATGCGGGCCAGCAGCTCGCCCATCCCGAACGGCTTGGTGACGTAGTCGTCAGCACCGGCGTCGAGGGCCTCGACCTTGGCCGCCTCGGAGTCGCGCACGGAGAGCACGATGATCGGCACCGTCGTCCAGCCCCGCAGACCCCGCACCACCTCGATCCCGTCGATCCCCGGGAGACCGAGATCGAGGATCACGAGATCGGGGCGGCGGTGGGCAGCCAGGTCGAGCGCCTCCTCCCCGGTCCCGGCCTGGTCGACCTCGTAGCCGCGCACGGTGAGGTTGCTCACCAGCGCCCGCCGTATCTGGGGCTCGTCGTCGACGACGAGGACGCGGCTCACGACTCGACCGCCGGCAGCCGGAACACCATCGTCAGCCCGCCGCCGGGCGTGTCCTCGATGGTGATGGTGCCGCCCATGGCGTCCACGAAGCCACGAGCGACGGCCAGGCCCAGGCCGACCCCCCCGTCACCCGCGTCACGAAGGCGTTGGAACGGCAGGAACACCCGCTCGTGATCGGCCGGCCCGAGCCCCGGGCCGCGATCGGCGATCCGGATGTCGACCCAGGGTCCGATGGCGGCGGCGTCGATCCTCGCCGGGCGCCCGGGCGGCGAGTAGCGCACGGCGTTGGCGATGACGTTGGCGACCGCTCGTTCG
>Ga0136846_1233165_pt1 | contig 17793 bp, 13 predicted proteins | sample HopSoiMetagenom2_FD_96841 | JGI IMG/M metagenome (GOLD analysis project Ga0136846, IMG submission 96841) | Grasslands soil microbial communities from Hopland, California, USA - 2 Assembly 2016 (version 4) | ecosystem: Environmental > Terrestrial > Soil > Grasslands | place: USA: Hopland...
CAGTACGACCGGCCCCGCCAAAGACCGGGGCGGGCGCGGGGGTAGCGGGGGCATCGGCGCCCGCGGCGGAGGAGGAACCTGTGTGACGCTAGCCATTGTTCACCTCACTCGAAGAAGGCTGTGGCTCGGCGGGCGTCACCGTCCCAGTCGGCGGCATAGGCGCTGCCGGTGGGTTGTAATGACCGCTTCGTTCCATCAACTTCACCACTCCGATCACCAGCAGAATCACTGGCCAGGTTCGGTCCCATCCGGGAACGCCATACCAGCGCTCGTGGAGGTTATTCAACAGAGCGAGAACACCAACCGTCACCAGAACAGAAGGCCCCGCGAGGCTGCGGTGACGATAATCGCCCGCAGCGAGAGCGGCTTTACGTTTTCCAAACAGCCAGATGCCAAGCCCGATCAGAACGATAGGCCAAAGCGTATCCACTTCAAGAAACCAGATGTTCAAATTATGCAGCAGGAAAAGTACGCCGAGGCCGATCAGAACCACAGCGCCCGTAGGCACACCCCGGCTGAAGTCAGGTCGCTCGCCCGGACTGAACATGGTTCCCAGGCCGAACGGATCCGGTGCCGGCAATCCAGCCTGAATAGCCTTTGCGGTCTTAACTGCATCGATGATCTGGTAAACGATGAATGCCGCGATCAGGATGCCGCAGATCCAGCCGACGGGATCTCTCTGGTGAGCTCCGATCACCAGCAAAATAAAAATTCCCAGATGGGCCAGTCCCTTGGTGTACTGCCCGTTGTAAATGGCGCCCACGCCGAATGGAATCACTCCCAGAATGCCAGCGAGTGCAGGGTTCGGCCCACCGCCAGGACTCACCGGAGTTCCCTGAGCCGTGACTGGTGGATACACCATCGGTGGCGGCGCGGCTCCAGACACCTTTTCCGCCAGGCAATTTTCGCAATAGATCACGCCCATCACCTGCCGGGTGCAGCCCGTGCAGAGTGGCTTGCCGCAGGTACGGCAATACGCCGACGCGGGATTTTGCACGTGGTTCGCGCAGTTCATGAAAGCCTCCTGTATGCGATCGACAACATCACAGGTGCATCATTCTGGAGAGAAGCAAACACGGGTTGGGTTCCTTCCTGACTGTAATTGCGTTCCTGTTTCTGTTCGGGTTGTTCGCTGCTGTTGTCTTTGTTGCTCTTGTCTTTGCGATCGTTATTGTTGTTGTTCTGTGGCTCGGGCTGGGCTTGCGCCGGAGCCGTCGCCTCTTTGAACTGCCGCACCCGCGATTCGATTTCGTACACGAAGCGGATGTTCTCGTAGTACTTCACTACCCTGCCTGAGGTCTCGTAATAAGTCCGCCGGATTGCGCTGGGCCTGAGATCGACATGCCGCAAATCACCGGGCCGCACGCCTGCGAGACTCATGGTGACTGACAACGTGAAGAACGCCATGCCGAAAGACATCGCAAACCTGGGCTGTCGCGCCACTGAAACCACGGGAGAAACGATTGCATCCATCCATCCGCGAACCCGGTCGCTCCAATTTGTAGTGACCCTTTGTCCGGGCGTGCGCAGACGCGCGGTATCGATCCCCGTAGTCCGCAGCAGAATGTTGGTGACCAGCTCAGACGGTGGCTCGACCTCTTCAAGAGACTTCAGCCAGCCCCGGCCGGCCTCGGCTTCCTGAAGAAGCGGTCCGCAAAGCTTGCAATCGCGACTGTGGATCTCGAACGCTTCGAGCCGCTCGCCTGCGAGAGTGCCGTCAATGGCCTGGCTGAGCAGAGCGTCGAACTCTGCGCATTGCATTCGGTTATCTTGTTTCCCTGCCATCACATCACCTGCCTATAAGTACGTTGGAGAAGGCGCGCAAGTTCCGCACGTCCTCGATTTATCCTTGATTTCACGGTACCCTCGGGAACCTTTAGTACCGTAGCGATTTCGCGATAGTCTAAATCTTGTAAGTCCCTTAGAATCACTGCTTCCCTTAGTTCCGGCGACAGCTTTTGCAAGGCTTCGTGCACGGCTTCCCGGGCTTCCCGCCCCTGAACACTGTTATCTGGTGACGGCCCGCGGTCTGGAATCTGCTCGGATAGCGGCATAGCGTCTTCGTGCTCGGACGAAGTCGTATCCAATGAGTCAGTCATACGCTCTTGTTTGGTCTTACGGAAGTGGTCCACCAGTAGATTGCGGGTCACGGTCGTGACCCAGGTCATAAAGGCGCCGCGATCCACGTCGTACGAACTGAGCGTGCGATACATCTTGATAAAAACCTCCTGGGTCAGGTCCTGCGCGTCATCGGGCGATCCGGCAAAGCGATAGCAAATGTTGTAGATGCGCCGGCTGTATCGCTGGACGATCTCCTCCCATGCGGCTGCATCGCCTGTGATGCAGCGACGGACCAGCAAAGCAGCCACTTGGGCGTCTTCCAACTGTGTCTCCCCGGGAGATTGTGATTGCACTGGAACAGCTAGCAACTCGAGACCGTCCCAGACCTGCAAAGGATACGCGAAAAGGGGGTGGGAAGTTCAGAGTGGAAGGCGGGTCGCCCAAAGGCAGTTAAGTCTGAAGTCTCAACCCATAGGCAGGCGCGTACCCTGCGCGTTCAGCCCGTTCTAGATCGGTTGGGGATTGGTGTTGCGCGCATCGGTTACGTTGGACGGCTCGTCGGAGAAAGATTTTCCTGGGGCATACGCCCGCTTTTCGTGCTTCGAACCTACTCTGCGAATTGCGTCGTGCCAGCCATCATCCCAAGCAATGCGGGCTTCATTATCAACCACCGACCAAGTGCCGCGCCGGGATCCGATAGTCTTCCGCGCGGACCCATCCGGCTCCAGGGTAATTAAGAAATTGCGCCCCGTGCCCTCCCCTACTTCCCACTTTCCAACGAAGTGATTGCGGCCCAGCGTGGTTTTTCCTGCCGGATCGAACTCAATGCTGGCGAGGTCCGCTGCGGCAAAACTCTCTCGACGGCCATCCTTCAAAATGATTTCCGGACGCGTAGTGAAATCGATGCGGACTACCTCCGCCATTGCAAAGCTGCGCTGCCGGCCGTCTTTGAAGGTGATCACAAACGACGATCCAGCCTCGGCGGCGGCGGAAGTTGCGACACAAGTGAGAACCACGCCTGCAGCCAGCACGGTTAAAGAAACCATCTTCATGATCGAAATCATAAGTTTTCCCCGGAAAGCATTTTTGCAGTCAGCTTACAGTACGCGAGGGTGCCCCGCGAAGTTCCGCGTAAATAATCAGCGACGGCCTGAATGCGTGTGCAGGCTTGCCCAATGGGTTTACATTCCCCGCTCAATCGCGGCACAACTCTGTGGTTAGTACCTCGCGTCGTTGCTGCGCGATGCGGTCAATGCGGCCGAGAACCACGAAATATCCCACAATCGAGGGCAGCGCCAGCACCAGCAGGACTACTGACGACGCCCACAAGCTTGAAAAAAAGCGCTTGCCAATAAAAATCGCGGCGGCGCCAGTCGCAATTGCCGAGAACTGGACCAGCAGGCTGAGCAGAATCGTGCTCTCGGCTGCCCGCTGCCGCCCGAAGGTTGCGTAGTCAATGCGCTTCGGCGTGTATACCGAAAGCCAGTTTCCGACCGCGAAATTCAGCGGTACGGCAAAAAAATACCACGCCAGGGTGAAAACTATCACTCGCCCGGTTGGCGGATTGTAAATGGCGCGCACGCCGAGCCAGAGAATGGAAACATCGATTGCAAGGACAGTGAGTTGCGCGAGATTTTTTGCGATCGCGACGCGTCGAAAAGATACTGGCGACACGAACAGGAATTGGATTCCGCCGCCCTCGCCGCCGAAGCTGTTGTAAACGATGTTCGTGAGCACGAGCAGGCAATAAGCTGCGCCCACGGGAAAGACAAAGCCCATCTGGTGGGGCATGAAGGCTTTGCGTCCGCCCCACAAAACGAAAACCATAACCAGCGGCATTACCATGGTGAACAGCATGGGGCCGCTGCGGGAAAAATAATGCAGTTCTTTTTCGTACAGAGCGGCGGTGGGGCCGCGCAAGATCGGGATTCGCCATCCCGGCTGAACCGTGGCGGGCAAATCCGGACTTCGGCGCTTTTCACCACCTGAAGAATTTTCCCCGCTGTACTGATCGCGCAGCCGCAGGTTAAGAATCCAGAATGCGCCGGCTGAGTAGCATGCCAGCAAGGTCCCGAACAGAATGCCTGCCGCCAGGTGTCCACGGCTTGCATTCAGCAGTACCGATGCCGCAGCCCCCGGCGGCAGCACCCGCTCAACCGGAATCAACTTCTGCAAAACCAAAAACCGCTCAGGCCCAGTCTTCTTGCTGTACCTTCCCAGCACCGGCCCGGCGATCTGAAATCCGACCATCATCAGCAGAAATACAACCCCGAGCACCTCACGGCTGCGGCGGCGCGACAGCCAGTGCTCGATCAAAACAAAAATCATTCTGGCGAAGAGAATGTTAAAAATGGTGAAGCTTCCTATCACCAGCAGTGCCCACGGCGCGAGATGAAAATCGGCTGCGCTGATTCCAATCAAGAGTCCAAGGGACCAGAGCAGACCGAGCGCTGTGGCAATGTCGAGCGCGCCGAAGATCAGCCGGATGAGGAAGTACGCCGGATAGCTCAGTGGGAAGCGAAGCAGCGATGAAGTATCGACATTTTCGTTGAAGGCCGTTGCCATGACGGGAAAAAGCTGCCAGAAAAGGAAGACGATCCAGAGCGGGATCGCCAGCAACTCCAGATTGCTTTCGCGAGTAATGCCCCATGCCATCGAGCCCAGGGCAATGCCGCCTCCGATGCCGGCGCCGGCAACCAGGAGTGTTGCCAAACCGCGCGAGACCAAGTTTAATCGTCCGCGCACCGACCGCAGGGCGTTCACCAGGAGCCGCCAGCGCAGCATGGCGATGGCGCGAAGCTGCTCGCCGGAAGCGGAACTCAACCCAGCCATGAAAGTTCCTGTGTGGAGTTGCGCGGTCCGCCCACGGTTTGCAGAAAGAATTCTTCGAGCGTCATTTTTTCGCCGGTGGGTGTGGAACTTCCTTCGACCACCACCGAGCGCAAATGGTCGAGCGTGCCCTGGGCAACGATGCGCCCGTGGTTAATGATCCCGACGTGAGTGCACAACCGCTCGACGATTTCGAGAACGTGCGAGGTCAGGAAAATTGTGGCGCCGCGCGCGATCATGCGTTGCAACATGGCTTTCAGCGTGCCCGATGCCACGGCGTCCACGCCTTCAAACGGCTCGTCAAGAAAAAGCACCTTCGGACCGTGAATCACCGCCGCCGACAGGGCAAGCTTTTTCTGCATACCATGTGAGTAATCTGTGATCAGAGTCTTGGGCTGGTCTGAGAGTTCCATAAAATCCAGCAACTCAGCGGCGCGCTGTGCGGCTGTCATGCGATCCAACCCGTACATGCGTCCAGCAAAATTCAGATATTCCGATCCGGTAAGACGGCCGAATAACGCCATGCCTTCGGGCACAACTCCGATCTGCCGCTTCACTTCGACAAGATGAGTCCCGAGATCGAGGCCAAGGATCTGCATGCGTCCCGACGTGGGCGCGAGCAGGCCGGTCAGCATTTTAATCGTGGTCGATTTGCCGGCGCCGTTCGGGCCGAGAAAGCCATAGAACTGGCCGGGCGCGATCGAGAGATTTACGTCCTGCACCGCGGTGAAGTCGCCGAAACGGCGGGTGAGTGATTCGGTGACGATAGCGTCCACGGTGCGACTTTAACACAATGGAAACCGCAGCCGGCGGTCAGTTGGCGTGAGTTCGCAACCACTCGAGGATGGTCGGCGCCACTGCCTTTTCCAGCGCTCCGTTAACCGTGAGAATGTGGTCGGCGCCTTCGATCTCCACATACCGGGCCATGCCAGGATGCGCATGATTCACGATATTGGCAAGCGTCCGGCTGTCGGCGTCACTCATCACGTTGTCTGCGGTTCCGTGCAGCACCAGCACCGGAACTTTGACTTTTTGCCATGCCTCGCCAAGGTTGAGCTCCTGCAGTTGCTGATAAAAAGCTGCGGGTCGTCCGTACTGGCCATCGCGCTCGTCGTACCAGAGACTCTTCCACTCGGGGTGGTGATCGATAATTTCTCCCGGAGTCATTTTCTGGTTGAGGTACAAATCGTAGAATTGCGCGAACGCCTTCATGTCCTGATCGATTTCACCGGCTTTTTTACCGGCTCGGGTCAGGCGTACGCGCTCGAGTTCGAGCATGTGCTCGTACCAGGTGCGTCCCCAGGAACTGGCGGCGATGTACGCGCGCACCGGGTATTCGCTGGGCACGAGCACTGAGGTTCCTCCGCCGTTGCTCAGTCCAACCACGAAGAGGCGATCGCGATCCATGAAGTCGTATTTGCCGATCGACTTGAATGCAGCCTGGTAGCCGGAGAGTTCGGTTTGGAAATCGGTTTTGCCGCAATCTCCCTGGCTCTCGCCCACCCCGGGCTTGTCCATGCGGATCGTTGCGTAGCCGGACTGCTCGATGACGCGCCAGAAGATCGCGCCGAAACCGTCGGTCTCGCCGCCGGGGTATTCGACCGAATCGCAACTCAACCATCCCACAAAAAACACGACTGGAACTTTGCCCGCGATATTTTTTGGACGGGTGATGAAGGTGCGAAGGCGGTCGCCGTGGTTGTCGGTCACCCAGTCGTAGGTGACTTCAGCGTTCTTAAAATTTTCGCGCCTGGTTTGCGCAAATGCTGATTGAACCAACGCCGATTGGATCAATAAAACGCCCAAAACGAGGACCATCGCCGGCACACGCATTCGCACACCCCTGCAATTGGACGCGCATGCGGCCGGGTAGTTAGCGGGAATTATTCGCTGGTGAAGTAGTCCACGGTGACGGGATTCTCGAAGAGCGAGTAGTCCCGGGTGACAACGGTGATGCCGCTGTCCGTCACAAAATACTTCTGACGGTCCGACTCGGGATCGAAGCCGATCGTGGTGCCTTCCGGGATATGAACGTCGCGATCGATGATGGCGCGGCGTATGCGGCAGTGACGGCCGATGTTCACGTGCGAAAACATGATGGTGGAATCGACTTCGCTATAGGAGTTCACGCGCACGTCGGGCGAGAGCACGCTGTAACGAACGGTGCCCCCGGAAACGATGCATCCGGCGGAGACGATGGAATCAAGCGCCTGGCCGGTGCGGCCCGCCTCTTCAAAAACAAATTTCGCGGGCGGATACTGGCGCTGGTGCGTGCGGATCGGCCACGCTTCATCGTACAAATTGAAAACCGGGGAGATCGACACTACGTCCATGTTGGCTTCGTAGTAGGCTTCGAGCGTTCCAACATCTCGCCAGTAAAGCGCTTCCTTCTTGTTCTCATCGACGAAATCGAACGAGTACACGCGGTAGTCGTCCACCATCTTCGGAAGGATGTCTTTGCCGAAATCATGGCTGGATTGCTCATCCTCGGCGTCTTTCAACAGAACCGGAATCAGCACATCGGTATTGAAGAGATAAATTCCCATCGACGCCGAAACTTTGTCTGGATTCTGCGGAGAGCGCAGCTTGGTGAACGTCGGTTTCTCTTCGAATCCGGTCACGCGGTTATCGGAATCGACCGCCATTACGCCAAAGCGATAGGTGTCCTCGGGATCAATTTGGATTGCGCCCAGGGTGACGTCGGCGCCGGAATCCACATGCTGGCGCAGCATGAGGTCATAGTTCATCTTGTAGATGTGGTCGCCGGAAAGAATCATTACGTGGCGCGGCTGTTCGGATCCGATGGAGTAAATGTTTTGATAGACCGCGTCGGCGGTGCCCTGGTACCACTGGTCGCTGACCCGCTTCATCGGCGGCAGCACTTCGATGAATTCGCCGAGCTCGCTGCCTACGATGTTCCAGCCCTCGCGGATGTGGCGGTTGAGCGAGAGCGCTTTGTACTGGGTGAGAATGTAAACCCGGCGCAGATCGGAGTTGATGCAGTTGGAGAGAGTGATGTCAATGATGCGGTAAATGCCACCGAAGGTCACGGCCGGCTTGGCGCGGTCGCGTGTTAGCGGGTAGAGCCGCTCTCCCGCTCCGCCGGCCAGCAAGACTCCTAACGTATCTTTCATCCCGCATCCCGCGCGGCTATCAGCCGCGCCAGTAACCGATTCTGCGGCGGATTGGAAACCTCGCTCGCGCGGTAAATACTAGCACAGCGAGCGGGTGGACATCCTGAACCGGTCCGCTCACATGGCCTGGTAAACCTGGCCACGGATTACACGAATCTTCGCGGATAGAGCTTTTGGGTTTCTGGTAGTTCGTATTTTTATGGATGGACTGCGGGGGTGCCGGCGCTGCCGAGCGACACCCTTTTCCAGCAAAGATTGGTTACTCGCGTTTTTGCCATTCGCGCTTCGGCTGGCTACTATCGAAATGGGAAGTGAAAGTAACAAGTGAATGATGGGAACTTCTAGGATTGCCCCACTCCGGTTTTTGCGATTCGCGCTACTGTGCGTTCTGACGCTTCTTGGGACGGATGGGTTCGGGCGTCCTACAAAATCTTCTGCCATCTCTTGGCAGCCGGTCACGCTGGTCAGCGGATCGCCGGTGTTGTTCGAGATCTCCGCGCCGCCAGGCACAACTTCGATCGCGGCATCGTGGCTGAATCACGAAATTGCCTTTTCTCGTGGATCGGGGAAGCTCTGGTATGCGCTGGCCGGAGTTTCGCTTGAGACCGCTCCCGGAAGTTACACGCTGGTCGTCTCTGGGACGGTGGCGGGCGGCAAGAAAATCCAGATTTCCCGCAAAATTAAAATCGGGCGCGCGGTCTATCCAACGGTGAAAGTCAAAGTCGCGAAGCAATTCACCGAGCCCAGCGCCGAACAACTGAGCGCGATTGCCGCCGACAAGGAAATCAAACAAAAGACTTTTTCGGCGGTGACCCCTGAGCGTCAATGGAGCGGCGCGTTCGTCGCACCAGCAACTGCCGGCATTTCTGACGTCTTCGGAACTGCGCGAGTATTTAATGGAGAAGTCCAGAGCCGGCACCAGGGGCTGGACTTTGCTGTTCCATCGGGAACTCCAATCCATGCCGTCAATAAGGGGACCGTAATTCTTGCGCGGCCGATGTTCTTCGAAGGCAATTGCATTGTGCTGGACCATGGCCAGGGATTGCTCAGTTTGTATCTTCATTTGTCCGAATTTCGGGTGCAAGAGGGCGATGAAGTCGCCGCCGGACAGCTCATTGCCCTCAGCGGCGGAACAGGACGGGCGTCAGGACCGCATTTGCACCTCGCCATCCGCTGGCAAGGCGCTTATCTTAATCCCGCTATGTTGCTGAAAATAAAGCCGCCCACGGAATAGGCAGTTATCGGTGTCGAAATCTTGTTCCGTTTTCGTAACAAATTCGTCCCAGTAAACCTAAAACCCCATACTCATGAAAAGCTGTTCTGGCTTTTCGTCAGGTCTAGCGTGGGGAAGCGCTCAGATTTTGTCGGCGATAGCTATCGGGAACTTGGAGGACCCCCCTCATCAAGCTTCCCGATATTTTTTTGCCTAAATCGCAGCCGCGTGGGCTTCGATGGATGTGACTGCTTCAACCGCCACTCCGTCACGGTAGCTGACGGTTCGGCCCGAAATGGCCGGCACCCGGTCGCCGGGAACAACGATTCCGACCAGGTTCAAAGGATCTGCAGCTGAGACGGTGACGACTTCGCCGTTGGGCGGCAGCTTACGTGTAGCCCGCATGGACTCGACAGCCACCGGCAAGGCGAACTGTTCGCCGAGGAATCCGTCCACAAAGCGCCCGCCGCGAATTTCACCACGGGCTTCCAGCCGCCGATACGCAATTTGCAACTCCCGCCATTTGGGAAGGTTGGTTTCGCGCGTGAGAAGATCGCGAAAGACGATGCCATAACGCTTGAGCAACATCCAACAGGTCGCTTCGACGGCGCGATCGCGATCGACAGCGGAGTCGGTATGCAGAATCGCCCAGCGTCCCGAGCTGTGCCGCGGCCGCGTGGTGCGCCCGCTTCCCTGCCCGGCACGGCGCTTGGGATCGATAAGCGAGCGCAGATTGTCAAAGCCATCGGCGGTAACCACTCCCCCGGCGACTAATTCCCAAAGCCCGGTTTCAATTTCGGCTTTCAATTTCCCGGTTGCGCGTACGATATCGGCGAAAAACGATGCGCCTCGCAGACGCAAATACTCGAGCACCTCGCGCGCCACCGGGCTCAGGCCATGCGATTCAGCGATGGAATGGTGCGGCGTCATCCAATCGGCTTCGTCGCGAATAAAAAACGTGATGGGAGCGACACTGGTAGGTATCACTCGCCTCCGGCTGGGCTCGGTGCCATTGCCGTTTGACGACTCGATGGTTGCGGGATGAGGCGAGAGTCGTCCCCAGCCAACGGCGCCGGTCAGGCACAACTGGTCAAGCCATTTGGGATCGTAATCGGCGATGCGCCGCGCAAGCACCTGCCGCTCCCAGGCATTCGCCGGAATTTCAAAACCCTGCAACTGGCGAATAACTTCGAGTGTGGCGCGCTCTCCCTGCACCTGCGCCTCCGGCGCAAGATGCTGCCAGCGCAACAACCAGCGCATAAATTGCGCTGCGGTAACTGGCTCGATCTGTTTTCGCAGTGTAGCCACGGTAAGCCGGTGAATGCGCGCCAGCAACCGGCGATCACACCACTCATGAGCTGACTGGCTTCTCGACTGCGCGGGGGCGGGCGCCCCCGCCCCGGTCGAACCAAGATCGAGTGCTGCCGGTGAGGCGGCACTCCCAACCGCACCCGTGAAATTCCCGCGCAGGATTGCCCCGCTGGCCTCCATTCGCAATAAGGCCTTTTCGATTTCGGCGGGAGCAATGCCCAGCAAATCTCCCAGGGATTGCGAAGTCACCGGACCGAGGTGAGACATCCAGCCAGTGACACACGCGAGGATCGCGTCATCAAATGAAACCTCGGCAAGCGCAATCTCGCGCCCCGGCTCTTCAAACTGAGCTTGAGGAAACAGCGCGCTGAAAGCTTTCCGGCGTTCCGCTGCAACCCAGTAGATGAAGCGGTCAACCCTCGCCATGGCGGTTCGTCCCTGCGCAGAGAGTCGCTCGAACAACTGCTGCCACTGCGCCGAGCTGTGTTCGAGCTGGGCGGCAAGAACGCCGGTCTCTCCATTCTCCGGAGTGGGGATGGAAGCCGGGAATGCAATCAGCGTGTGCAGCACATCGTGCAACTCGTCGGCGTCGCGAACATCCGGCCAGGCTTCATTTCTCACCTGCTCGATTGCCGCGGGATCGAGCCTGCCCACTTCTTCCAAAACCGATTCCGGCAATATCCGCCGCATCTCGACTGCGCGCGCGCGACGCTCCTCCAGCGGCGCGTCGTCAAGGTAAGCGTATGGGTTCGCATTCAGAATTTCGTGCGAGAACTGCGACGGCACCGGCGTATCCACGGCCAGGCAACGGATGCGGCCATCTTCCATGCGGCGCAGCAGCTCCTTTACGCCGTCAATGTCCATGGCTTCGGTCAGCACATCCTTCATTACTTCCTTCACCAGTGGGTGGTCGGGAATCTGGATGTCGCCCTCGATATTTTCCTGGCAGGCGGCGACGTCGGGAAAGACCGAGGCCAGCAGATCGTCGGAGCGCATGCGCTGAATTTGTGGAGGAACTTTTTTCCCTCCCTGAAAGCGCAGCAGGGCAAGCGCGCGGTTTGCGTCCCAACGCCAGCGCGTTCCGAAAATCGGCGAGGCCAGTGCCGCCTGCTCAAGAATTGGCTGCACGGTTTCACCATTCAGGAAATGAAAAACATCGGCGAGAGGAAAACTGTGCTGCTCGGCAAGAGCGATGTTCAGTCCGTTATCGGTGGCGGCGGCCTGCAACTCGAAGTTGAAGCTGCGGCAGAAACGCTTGCGGAGCGCCAGTCCCCAGGCTTTGTTGATGCGAGCGCCGAAGGGAGCGTGAATCACCAACTGCATTCCACCGCCTTCGTCGAAAAAGCGCTCGGCGATGACCGTGCTCTGCGTGGGCACGTCTCCCAGTACGGCCCGCCCTTCAATTACATATTGAATCGACTGCTGGGCGGCGGATTCTTCGAGCCCGCATTCGTCGGCGAGCCACTTCATGGTTTCGGCAACTATCGGTGTTTTGGTTGAGAGCGCAACCGGAGAGATCCCCGGCAAACGATGGCTGATTTCGCGTCGCAACTCCGCTACGTGAAATGACAACTCTTCCGTCCGCGCCGGAGCTTCTCCGCGCCAGAACGGTACGCTGGGCGGAGCGCCGTGAGCGTCCTCCACCAGCACGCGTCCAGATTTTCCTTCGACGCGGCGTATCCGCCAGGATGTGTTGCCGAGCAGCATGATGTCACCGGCATTGCTTTCGACGGCGAAGTCTTCATCAAGCGTGCCCACGACGATGCCTTCCGGCTCGGCAACCACCGTGAACAAAGCTGTCTCAGGAATGGCACCGCCGCTGGTAATCGCTGCCAGGCGCGCTCCTCGCCTTGCGCGCAATTTGCGATTCACCTGGTCATGATGAAGATAAGCGCCGTAACGCCCGCGGCGCGATGCGATTCCTTCGGAGAGCATTTGAACGATGGAATTGAAAAGCTCTCGGGTGAGATTGCGGTATGGGTACGCGCGCTTGACCAGCGCAAAGAGTTCGTCCTCATCCCAGCCTGGATCTTCGGATTGCTGGCGTGATTCGGACACTCCCTGGGACAAGCTCAGGGCAGAACTTGTCCAAGCGCCTTTTGTGGAGTCCTGCTCCCCCTCGAGATCTGCGCTTACCAACCCCGCGGACATGAGTGTCCGCGCCACACTTGTGCCGGCTGACGCGCAGGTGGCCACGATCTGCTGGGCCAGAACATCCAGCGGCGAATCGGGGATGATCAGGCGATCGAGATCGCCGGAACGAATGGCCCGCACCAGCGACGCACACTCAAGTAAGTCATCTCGCGTTGTCGCAAAAAATCTTCCTTTGGGGACCGCGCCCCTCCAGTGTCCCGAGCGCCCCACTCTCTGCAAGGCAACGGCAATTGCTCGCGGCGAGCTGATCTGAATCACCAGATCGACGGTCCCGATATCGATTCCCAGCTCCAGGGACGCGGTGGCGACCAGGACTTTGATCTGCCCTTCTTTTAGTTTTCGCTCCGCCGCCAGACGCAGCTTCCGCGACAGGCTGCCATGATGCGCGCCGACATTTTCTTCGCCCAGACGCTCGGCCAGATTGTGGGCGATGCGTTCAACCAGCCGCCGCGTGTTCACAAACACCAGCGTCGAGCGATGCTGTTCTGAAAGCTCCACGATGCGGGCGTAAATCTCATCCCACATTTCGTTGCTCGCCACCGGGCCCAGCAGCGTGGCGGGAATTTCAACCGCGAGGTCGAGCGTGCGCTTGTGTCCGATATTCACGATCACCGGATCGGGACGCCCACCGCCGGCAAGGAAACGCGCCACTTCTTCAATCGGCTTCTGGGTCGCGGAAAGGCCGATGCGGACCGGCGAAGACTTCGCCAGGGCCTCCAGTCTTTCGAGCGACAACGTCAAATGCGAGCCGCGCTTGTCGTCCGCCACGGCGTGAATCTCGTCCACAATCACCGTCTCGACATCCCGCAAAATCGCCCGGCTCTTCTCCGCGGTCAAAAGAATGTAAAGCGACTCAGGCGTGGTCACCAGAATGTGCGGCGGGCACTTCAACATCGCCCGGCGCTCGTGCATCAGGGTGTCGCCGGTGCGGACGGCGGTGCGGATCGGCGGCATCAGCAGACCGCGCTCGGCCGCCATCTGTAGAATCTCCCCGAGCGGAGCTTCCAGGTTTTTCTGAATATCGTTACCCAGAGCTTTCAGCGGCGACACATAAAGCACTTCAGTCCGGTCGCGCAACTCTCCGGCCAGCGCCTTGCGCACCAGCCGATCGATGCACGCCAGAAATGCCGCCAGCGTCTTGCCGGAGCCGGTAGGCGCGGAGATCAGAGTGGTACGTCCGGCGAGGATGTAGGGCCAGCCCTGCTCCTGAGGCTCGGTAGGCGTGCCGAATTTGGCGGTGAACCATTCGGCAACGATGGGGTGCGCCCAGGCGAGGGACATTCCATTATTCTATTCCGCCCCAATCAGTTTCGTAACTTATTCGCCTGGTGTCGAAATGTAAGACGATATTTTATTCGACTTACACGCGCTATAATGTAAACCTTATGGCCACACTTTTTACAACGGTCAGTTCCAAAGGACAAATCGTCATTCCCGCGGAAATCCGGCAGGAGCTTGGTATCCATGCCGGCACAAAAATCGCCATCGAGCGCGAGGACAATCACCTCGTCCTGCAGCCGGTCACCGACCAGTTCATCCGCAGCTTACGCGGATACGCGAAGGGCGCAACTTCCCTGATCGAGGCAAGGGAACGAGAGCACCGCATAGAAAAATGAGCGGGCCTTACGTGTTGGACGCCAACGCGCTCTTAGACTTCATCGAAGACGGCCGCGGAGCGTTGCGGGTGGAAAAATTGTTGACCTCAGCCCGGCAGCGTTCGACTCCTCTGCTGATCTCGGTGGTGAACTGGGGCGAAGTGTTCTACCACTTGTGGCAGGAACGCGGTGAAGAAGCCGCGCGCCAGATTCTGGCCCGCCTCTCCCGGCTCGCGATCGAGACGGTACCGGTCGACCTGGCGCAGTCGTTGAAAGCCGGCGAGATCAAAGCAGTTCACAAGATCCCCTACGTAGATTCGATTGCGGCGGCGCTGGCTGAAATGCGCAATGGCATTCTGGTCACCGCCGATCGGGATTTTGAGAAACTCGGGCGTCGCGTGCAGGTATTGTGGACCGCGCGTCCCTGAACCATTTCGTTTTCCGGCTTCGCACCAAAGGCAGTGGTTCGGTCAAGAGCTTTTGCCTTCCCTCTTCCCATCTGAGAAACTGGCTTTAATCCTCATGGGCCGCATCCACGTCCTTTCTGAACATGTTGCCAACAAGATCGCCGCGGGCGAGGTGGTGGAACGTCCTGCGTCGGTGGTGAAGGAGTTGCTGGAGAATGCGCTCGACGCCGGCTCTACCAGAATCAAGCTTCAGATCGAGGCGGGCGGGAAAAAACTCATCCAGATCACCGACAACGGTTGCGGCATGGTGCGCGACGACGCGTTGCTGGCCTTCGAGCGCCACGCAACCTCGAAGATCAAAGATGCCGAAGACCTGTTGAATATTTCGACGCTGGGATTCCGCGGCGAGGCGTTGCCTTCGATTGCGTCAGTTTGTCGGCTGCGTCTTGAAACCCGCGCGCCCGATCAGGATTCCGGCACGGTCATCGAGATCAATGGCGGCAAGATTTTTCGAGTCGAAGAAGCCGGACTGCCCGCGGGGACGTCAATCACCATTCGCGATCTCTTCTTTAATACTCCGGCGCGCAAGAAGTTTCTGAAGGCGGAATCGACCGAGCTGTCGCATATCGCGTCGCTGGTCACACACTACGCACTGGCGCATCCTGACAAGCATTTTGAACTGCATTCTTCGACCAATGCGATGCTGGTAGCGCCGCCGGTTGCAACTCACAGTGACCGCGTCTATCAGGTGTTCGGCAAGGAGGTTCTCGACCAACTGATTTCGCTGGCTGCCGAACTGCCGCTGGCGCGGGTAGGATTGCCGCAACCTCCGCCGTGGAGACGTGCTCAGCCAGAGGACGAGGACTCAAATCCGCCTCCCGATCCCGGCAGTCTGCGGGTGCATGGGTTCGTTTCGAAGCCGGAGATTCAGAAGCTCAACCGTAATTCGATCTATACCTTCGTCAACGGACGCCTGATTCGCGATCGCCTCATCCAGCACGCGCTGACCGAGGCTTACCGCAACATTATTCCGCCCACAGTTTTTCCCGTGGTGCTGCTGTTTATCGAAATGCCGAATGCGGAAGTGGATGTGAACGTTCATCCCTCGAAGACGGAAGTCCGCTTCCGGCAGCAAAGTGTGATGCACGATTTCCTGCGGGATTCGGTGCGCGCTGCGCTGATGAAGGCGCGGCCGGTGCCGCAGTTTGTGACCGAGATCAGGGCCCACGCCACCGCCAGCCCTTCGCTGACGCCCGGTTCGCGATTCGAAGCGGGCGCGCCGATGACGAATTTCTACGGAGCCGCTGCGCCCGATCCGTTTGCTTTGCAGCCATCGCAACCGCCCATAATCGCCGAGCGGTTTCCCTTTTCCGGTGGAATCGAAGTTGAAGCCAATGCAGCCATTCCGGTAGCGCGATTTCCGCGGCAGACGTTTGGCGGCGGAGTTTCAGCCGCGGAGGAGGCGCAGGCAACAGGAGCGGACCATTGTGCTCCGCCGATCGAAGATGAACTCAATCCCTTGGGCGACGATGCGCCGCTGCTTGCGTCACTGAAGCCGATCGGCCAGTTGCGCGAGTCGTTTATTCTGGCGGTGAATCATGAGGGCCTGTGGATCGTGGACCAGCACTGCGCTCATGAGCGGGTGCTGTTTGAGAAAGTTTCGCGGCAGCGCGCGCAGAAGCAGGTCGAGAGCCAACGTCTGCTGATGCCCATGGTGGTTGAGCTGACTCCGGCACAGCAGGTGGTATTCGCCGAAATTTCAGACGAGTTGCAGAACAATGGATTTGAGGCGGAAGCTTTCGGAGCGCGCAGCATCGCCATCAAGATCGCCCCGGCGGGGGTCGACGCCGCGCAGGTCGAGCACATGCTGCACGAGTTGCTCGACCAGTTTTCGCGCGAAGAGCAGGCACTGAATCTCGAACAGATTCGCGGACGTATCGCCGCCTCCATCGCCTGTCACGCCGCGGTCAAGGTCAACATGCCGCTGGAACAAAATAAAATGGAGTGGCTGCTGGCAGAGCTGGCAAAGACCGACTGCCCGATGTCCTGCCCGCACGGACGGCCCGTGGTTCTGCGATACTCAATGAAGGACATTCAAAAAGCATTTAAGAGAATCTGAGAGAGAGCTGCCAGCCATCAGTCAGCAGCCGTCAGGTACACCGTTCGAGGCTGGACCATCGGCTTGACTCATGGTTAAGAATTCCGGTGCGAGGCCGCTTTTGACTCGCACCTGATGGCTGACGGCTTTTTATGCTCACTCCTCCCGAACTCGACCAGCTTCGCCGCGACAAGTGGCGCCTTACCGGTAACGCGGTGCGCACGCTCGAAGACGCGCGTTCGTTCGTCGAGTCGGTTGGGTTCTGCCTGACTTATCCGGCACGTCCGGCGATGCTGCTGCCGACGTTTATCGGCGCGTGGTATGGCTCGGACGAACGATTGCCGCAGCACCGGGCATTTCTCGATCCGCAGGCGCGCGACGCCACCGATCTCATGATCCGTCTGCTGCGCGACAAGTCGGCTTACGAAGCAAATCTTTCCGACGAAAACAATGCGCTGCTGATTTCGGCGACAATTTTTCCTTATTTCTACACCTTGGTGGGCGAGCGCAATCCGCGTCAGGCGCCACGCCCGGGGCCGCGTTCGCCGTACTCCGAGCTGGCCTGCGACACTTTTCAGGCCATCCATCGCAAGGGCCCGATTTCGAAATCCAGACTGCTGCAGGAAGTTGGCAAAGGCGTTTCGGCGCCGGCCATCGACCGGGCGCTGGCCGAACTGTGGGCGAAGCTGCGAATCACGCGCGTGGACTACGACGAGCGCGAAGGCGCCACGTGGGACCTGCTGCAGCGCTGGTCCCCGGATGCAGTGAACGAAGGTGTGAACTGTTCCGTTGGAGAGGCGCTCTCGGCTCTGATATCGAAGTATCTGGATTGCCTGATGGCTGCCGAGTTGTCAGAGATCGAAGTGTTCTTCGGAAACTTCGTGGCGCGATCGAAGGTGCGCGAGGCGGTGAATTCCTTGCTGGATGCGCGCGAGTTAAGCTTTGTGCCGGTCGGAAATCGGTCGCTGATTCAGGTGATGCAGATTCAGCC
>Ga0136846_1214133_pt1 | contig 17788 bp, 16 predicted proteins | sample HopSoiMetagenom2_FD_96841 | JGI IMG/M metagenome (GOLD analysis project Ga0136846, IMG submission 96841) | Grasslands soil microbial communities from Hopland, California, USA - 2 Assembly 2016 (version 4) | ecosystem: Environmental > Terrestrial > Soil > Grasslands | place: USA: Hopland...
ATGGCGGAGCGCGAACGACGCGACCTAAGGACCACGCGCCCTAAGGAGGACGAGCCATGGCATCGAAGCCCATCGTGGCCGGTACGGACGGTTCTGAGGAATCCCTGCGGGCGGTCGACTGGGCCGCCAGGGAAGCCGCGCTCCGCGACGCCCCGCTGCGGATCGTGGCCGCGGCGGCGCTACTGCCGCGAATGGCCGCCCGCGCGGGCACGGTGGAGTACGACAACGTGACCGAGGTCCTGCTCAAGCAGCGCGACAGCGCCCTGGCCCTGGCCGCCGAGCGGGCCGCCAAGGCGGCTCATGGCGTGCTGATCGACGCCGACCCGCTGGACGTGACGCCCGCCCAGGCCATCGTCGAGAGCGGCTCGGGCGCGCTGATGCTCGTGCTGGGCTCTCGTGGCATCGGCGCGTTCACCGCCCTGCTGCTCGGCTCGGTCAGCCGCTACGTCGCCAGCCACGCGCCCTGCCCGGTCGTGGTCGTCCGGGACGAGGCCCTGGGCCCGCATGGCCTCGTCGGCGTGGGGGTCGGCGATCTGGACCACTGCGGCGACTCCCTTACCTTCGCGTTCGAGGAGGCCAGCGTGCGCCAGGCCGGCGTGCTGGCGCTGCACGCCTGGCACACGCCGCAGACCGAGATCTCCCGGGCCGGACAGATGTTCACGGCCCCGGAGCAGCAGGCCGCCGCGGCGGACGCGGGCAGGCACCTGGCCGCCCTGCTGGAGGAGTGGGGGGCCAGGTACCCCGACGTAACGGTCAGCCAGGAAGTCGTGCACGGTCACCCGGGCCGGGCGCTGATCGGCCTGTCAGCCCGGGCCGACCTAGTCGTCATCGGCAGGCATTCCGGCCACCAGGGGCCCGGCTCGGTCCGGCACGCCGTGCTGAATCACGCGCATGGCCCAGTAGTCACGGTGCCCTCCGCCTGAACAAGCTACTGCGTCCCGTCCCGCCGGGAAGCCCGTCGGGACGGGACTTTAGTCCGCCCGGATACGGCCCGACCGCCCTGCCGCCCGCGTCGGCATGAGATCACGATGGTAGTGCGGACTCGAGTAAGGAGGGCCAGTCATGACAACAAGGGCCATCGTGGCCGCTACGGACGGTTCAGAGGAATCCCTGCGCGCGGTCGAGTGGGCGGCTGCCGAAGCCCATTTGCGAGCTACACCGCTGCGGATCGTGTCGGCCATGTCGCTACTGCCCTGGACGATCCCGCTCCAGCTGCGGCCGGACCGCGATCACATCGCCGACCTCATCCGCAATGAGCGCGAACAGGCCCTGAAGACGGCGGCGGCCAGGGCCGCCGCGCGGGCTCCGGGCCTGGCGATCGTGGCCGATCCGCTCGGAGGCCCGCCCGCCCAGGCGATCGCCCAGGCCGGCTCCAGCGCGCCGATGCTGGTCGTCGGCTCCCGCGGGGTCGGGGCGTTCACGGCCATGACGCTGGGCTCGGTCAGCCGGTACGTGCCGGCCCACGCGGGCTGCCCGGTCGTGGTCGTCCGTGACGAGGCCGCCGTCCCGCACGGGCAGGTGGTCGTGGGCGTGGACGATCCGGACGACTGCGCCGACGCGCTCGCCTTCGGTTTCGAGGAGGCCGACCGGCGCCAGGCCAGCCTGCTGGCGGTTCATGCCTGGCCAGCGCCCGGGCCGGTGCCAGCCGGAGCTTGCGCCGGCCTGGCGGAAGAGCTGCGGATGTGGCAGGAAAAGTATCCCGACGTCCCAGCCGGCCACGAGATCCTGGCTGGCTACCCCGCCCGGGTCCTGGCGGGCCTGTCCGCCCGCGCCGACCTAGTGGTGATCGGACGGCGCGCGTGGCACGCGCGGCACGCTGGCCTGATGGGTCCCGGCTCGGTCCGCAACGCGGTGCTGAGCCACGCGCACGGCCCCGTTGTCGTGGTCCCGTCATCGTGATCGGTCCCGGCCTGCTGCGCCAGCAGGGCCGTGCCACGTGCCCTGGCCTCCCTGGCCGCCCAGTGCAGCGCCTGAGCGGCACCTCGTGACCCCTCGTAACCGGCCACGATCCCGTACATTGTCCCGGTCATGGCGGCCTCCTCCGTGTCTGGTCAAGACAGCCTTCCGCGTCCTGGAAGGGGCGGCCAGGGCAGAAGGTCCCGATACCCGGGTACCGATCGGCACTGCCCGGACTGGGCCGGGCGCGACAGGCTTGACGCACTGCTCGCCACTGGGAGGTGAACGTTATGCGCAGCCGTACGGACTGCAGATCAGACAGCAAGGCGGCCAGGTTCACCCGATGGCTCGGCTTGGACCGCAACCCGCTGCGCCGGGGCACCGACCGGGTCGAGGCCGCCCTGCGGCTGGTCCTGATCATCCTGCTCGTGCTGGTGGTACCCGCCGCGGCGGTCGCCGCCGGCCGGTGGGCCGACCACAAGGCGGTGCACCAGGCTCAGCTTGAGCAGGCGGCAAAACACCTGGTCACCGCGGTCTTGCTGCGGAACGCCCCAGCCTCCGGGCCGCCGGACCCGTACACGTCCGTGCAGACCGCCTGGGTGCTGGCCCGCTGGCAGCCGCCGGGACACCCGCCCCGGACCGGCGAGGTCCTAGCCGTGGCCGGAGCGGGCAAGGGCAGCATGGTGCGGATCTGGATCGGCCCGTCTGGGGCGGTCACCGATCCGCCACTAAAACACCGGGTCATCGCCGGCGACGTCTGCCTCGCCGTCATGGCCACCTGCCTGCTGTCGTGGCTGGCGCTGCTGGCGGCCTGCGGGCTCGCCCGCCGTGCGCTCGACCGCCGGCGGTTCAGTGCCTGGGATGCCGAGTGGCGGGCGACCGGACCGCAGTGGAGCGGCTACCGCGGCTGAGACCCGCCGGGACCGGACCAGCTAGGTGGCGCGGGCCTGGATCGCGGTCAGCGCGATCGTGTAGATGATGTCCTCGGCCAGGGCGCCGCGGCTGAGATCATTCACCGGCTTGGCCAGGCCCTGCAGCATCGGGCCGATGCTGATCACCCGCGCGCTGCGCTGCACGGCCTTGTATGTCGTGTTGCCGGTGTCCAGGTCGGGGAAGACGAAAACGCTCGCCCGGCCCGCTACCAGGCTACCGGGCCGCTTGGCCTGGCCGACCGAGGCGATGGCGGCGGCGTCGTACTGCAGCGGGCCGTCCACCGGCAGTTCCGGCTGGCGCTCGCGGACGATCCGGGTGGCCTCGGCCACCTTGTCCACGTCCGACCCCATCCCGGAGGTCCCGGTGCTGAAGCTAATCATCGCCACCCGCGGCTCGATGCCGAGTACCCGGGCCGACGCCGCGCTCTGGATGGCGATGTCGGCCAGGTCCCCGGCGTCCGGCTGCGGGTTGATGGCGCAGTCGCCGTAGACGACGACCTCATCGGGCAGGCACATGAAGATGACCGAGGAGACCAGGCGGGCGCCCGGCTTGGGCCCGATGATCTGCAGCGCGGGGCGGATCGTGCTCGCGGTGGTGTGTACCGCCCCGGAGACCAGGCCGTCGACCTCGCCCAGTTGGAGCATCATCGTGCCGACCGTGACCGGGTCGGCCAGGTGCTCGCGGGCCACATCCTCGCTCCAGCCCTTGTGCCGGCGCAGCTCGACCAGCGGGGCGACGTAGCGCTCGGCGACGGTCCGCGGATCGACCACCGTGACGCCCTCGGGCAGGTTCAGGCCGAGTTGCGCGGCCTGGGCGGCCACCGCTTCCGGGGAGCCGAGCAGCAGGCAGCGAGCGATGCCGCGTTCGGCGCAGGCGACCGCGGCCCGGACGGTCCGGGGCTCGGTCCCCTCGGGCAGGACGACCAGCGCGTCAGCGGCCCGGGCCAGCTCGGTCAGCTGATACCGGAACGCCGCCGGGCTCAGCCGCCGCGACCGGGACACGCCAGTCAGCGACTTCAGCCAGGACGGATCGAGCGCATCAGCGACGTTGTCGGTCACCTGCTCGATTCGTTCCAGGTCATCGACGGGCAGCCCCGGATCGAGATCTCGCACCCGCATGGCGGTCTGGTAGCTGTCGTCGTCCACGAGCAGGACCGGGAGGCCGGCGGCCGCGGTAGCCCGGGTGAGCGCGCTGATCCTGGGATCGGGGGCGGTCCCCGTGCTCAGCAGCAAGCCGGCCAGGTGGGTCCCGCTCAGCTCGGTCAGGTATGCGGCCATGATCACCTCGTGCCGGTCGCCGGGGACCACCACCAGCCTGCCGGTGTCCAGGGCGTGAATGCCGCCCGGAATGCCCTGGGCGAATACCGCCACCTCCCTGATGCGGCGGGACATATCGCCCTCATGCAGGATCCGCGGGTGCAGGTGGCGGACCAGATCGCGCATCCTTGGCCAGGTCAGCCCGGGACGGTACGGCACCGCCGCGACGACGGAGAGCCGCCGCCTGGCCAGGGCGGCCCGCAGCCCGGCCGCCACGACGGCACCGGCGGCGGGCAGGCCGTGGATCACGCAGCCGACCACCCGTGCCTGCTCGCCGGCCACGTAACCGCTGGCCGCGATGGCAAACTGCTCGGCCAGTCCCTCCACGTCGCCATCCGCGGGCCAGTAGCCGGCCAGCACAACATCGGCGTCGAGCGCACGAGCCAGCGCCTTATTGAGCGAACTGGCGTACAGTCGTGAAGGCGCCGGGCTGAGGCCCTGGATCACGACTACGTCGGACCCGCCGTAGACCGGCTCCCAGGCGGCGACGATCTTCTCCAGCACCACTTCCAGCTCGCCCTGGCTGAGCTGCTGCTCCAGCAGGCCGGTGCTGAGCGGTTCCGGGGGCCGGAGCGCGGTGACCGCGGCCACCAGCTCCGCTGACCGGTCCGGGCCGCCATCGGCGCTGGGTTGCGCCACTGGTTTGACGAAGGCGACCTTGACGCCCTGCCGGTCCAGCGCGCGCAGGAGCCCCAGGCACGTCCTGGCCAGGGCGGAATGATCGGCGACCGGCGCGACGAGCAGGCTGCGGGCCATCTGGTATTTCTATCAGCTTGTGGGCATTCCGTAGCGGAGGGTGGGTCCGGCCGCGGCGATCTCCAGGAGGTTGTACTTGGCCACGCGTTCGCCGCGGGCCGGCGCGCCGGTCTTGAGGTGGCCGCAGCCGGTGCCGACGGCTAGGTCGGCGATGAAGTGGTCCTCGGTTTCCCCGGACCGGTGCGAGACGAACTGCCGGTAGCCCGCCTGACGGCAGATGGCCATGGCCTGCAGCGTCTCGGTGACAGTGCCGATCTGGTTGAGCTTGATCAGCGCGGAGTTACCGATGCCGCGGGCGATGGCGCCGGTGATGATGGCCGGGTTGGTGCAGAAGATGTCGTCGCCGACTAGTTCGACGGAGCCGCCCAGGCGGGTGGTGAGCGCGATCCAGCCGTCCTCGTCATCTTCGCCCAGGCCGTCCTCGATCAGGTGCACCGGGAACTGCCTGGTGATGGCGGCGAGCCGGTCGGTCATGTCGGCGCTGGACAGCAGGCCGCCGGCCACCCGGTAGCGCGTGTTGCCGGACCACGTCCGGCTCGGGCCAGCGACGGGATGTAGGCACCCCTTACTCGGGGTATTGGACGGCGAACTGGCGCAGGCAGCCGCCGTGGCCAGAATCAGGGCGGCTGCTACCGCCGCGGTCCCCAACGGGACATCTTCATCTTGCGTCTCACTTGCCCCTACCTCCTTACGAAGGAGTCATAGTGGAAGTGCTTAAGAGGCGTCTTCATCTGGCCTCCGGACGCGGCGGCCAGATAGTGCGGAAAGTCCTTTGGCTGATGGCCATTGGTCGAGACAGTGAGCGGGAGGGCCGAGTGCGCAGGAACAGCGCCAAGATCATCATGAACGGGATGCCGGCTCGCTGGCTCGGAGCCAACTTCTGGTCGCGGACCGGAGGACCGCTGATGTGGCGAAGCTACGATCCGGCCATCGTCCGCGACGCCCTAGCCCTACGACGCGCGGGCATTCGCGGCGTTCCGCGAGTTCTACGGCAGCGGAGCGCAGGTCTGCCGTGTGGATAGGCCTGACGGTCGCATTCGCCTCGGCGCTGGTCACCAACATGGCCTACTCCCTGGAGCATGACGCCGCGGCGGCGCTGCCGCCGCTCTCACCGCGCCGGCCCTTCCAGTCGGCGAAGCTCCTGCTGGGCGACCGGCGATGGCTCCTCGCCTTCGGCGCTGAGACCGCGGGCTGGCTGATGTACGTGGCGGCGCTGCGGCTGGCGCCGCTGTCGCTGGTGCAGGCGGTGGCCGCGTCCGGGGTGGCCGTGCTGGCGTTCGCCACCGCGCGCGGGCATCCGTCGCGGCTCGCGCGCCGCGAGCAGGCGGCCGTCGTCCTGGCGATCGCCGGGCTGACGCTGCTGGCATTCTCGCTCGTCGGCACGGCGGAGTCCGATCAGCGTCCGGCGGCCCTCGGCGTCGTCATCTGGCTGGCGGCGTTCGGCGGTGGCGCGGTGCTGCTGATTGCCGTACCGATGCATTTCGGCCGTGCTGCCTCGCTCGGCTTGGCGGCCGGGCTGCTGTTCGCCGACGGCGATATCTCCGCCAAGCTGGTCGGTTACGGCGGGGTGTGGCTGGCCGCGGCCGGCACGCTCATCGTGGCCTACGCGGCCGGGACCAGCGTGCTGCAGTGGGCCTACCAGCGGGGCGACGCGCTGACCGCGGCGGGCATGGCGACCATGGCGACCAACGCGGTCCCGATCGCAGCCGGGTTCGTGCTCTTCGGCGAGACGCTGCCGCACGGGACGCGGGCCATCCTGCAGGTCGCGGCATTCGCCTGCCTGGTGGTGAGCGCGGTCGCGCTCGGGCGCCAGCAGGAGCCGCGAGCGGATCAGCCGGCGAGGCGTGCTGACGGTCCCTGATCGGCTGGCGGGTCGCCGGGTCGCTTGCGGCGGAACAGGATGCGGTCCAGCCGGACGGCGGCGTACCCGAGGGTAGAGGCCCCGAAGACCACGGCCAGGTCGAGAACGGTGAGCGGCTGGGTGTGCAGCAGTTCCTGGAGGAAGGGCAGGTACAGCCCGGCGAACTGCAGGCCCAGGGCGGCGGCGACAGCGGCAGGCAGCATCGGGTTGGCCAGCGTGCCAGGCCGGGACCGGGAACCGAGGGCGACGGCGAGCTGGGTGGTGCCGAGGGCGAAGAAGGCCATACTCTGCCAGGGCCGTCCGGTGGCGTGTCCCCACAAGGCGATGCCGAGGGTGACCGCGGCGACCACCAGGCCGATCCGGAGGATCCGCTGCCACAGCCCGGCGCCGAGTACGCTTTCCGCGGGCGGCCGGGGCGGGCGGTCCATGATGCCGGGGTCGGCGGGCTCGCCGCCGAGGGCGACGCCGGGCAGGCCGTGGGTGAGCAGGTTGACCCAGAGAATCTGGGCGGGCAGCAGGGGCAGCGCCAGGCCGAAGACGGGCCCGGCCAGCATGACGGCGATCTCGGCGCTGCCGCCGGACAGCCCGTACAGCAGGAACCGGCGGATATTGCCGTAGACCCGGCGGCCCTTTTCGGCGGCGGTGACCACCGTCTGCAGGTTGTCGTCGGCCAGGACCAGGTCGGCGGCCTGGCGGGCGACTTCGATGCCGCGCCCGCCCATGGCCACGCCGATGTCGGCGCGGCGCAGCGCGGGCCCGTCGTTTACCCCGTCGCCGGTCATGGCCACGACGTCGCCGGCGGCCTGCCGCGCGGAGATGATGGCGAGTTTCTGCTCCGGGCTGGCCGGGGCGAACACGCGTGCCCGGGAGTCGGCGAGGTCGGCGGCCAGGCCGGTGCAATCGATCACGTCGTCGCCGGGGTGCACGATGCCGAGCTCGGCTGCGATGGCGCGGGCGGTGGCCGGGTGGTCCCCGGTGATCAGCACGGGGGTGATCCCGGCGGCCTGGCAGGAGGCGATGGCGGCGGCGGCGGAGCGGCGGGGCGGGTCCAGGATGCCGATCAGGCCGAGCAGCCGCAGCCCGTGTTCTAGTTCATCCGGGGCGGAGACGGCGGGCCGGTCGGCCGTGGCCGCGGCGAGTACCCGGAACCCGTCCCGGGCGAGTTCTCCGGCGTGCTGACGGGCCCTGGCCACGGTGCCGGGATCATCGCACAGCACCGCCTCATCCAGCAGTGATTCGGGAGCTCCCTTGCAGATCACCCGTACGCCTGCGGCGGGGTGCCGGTGCACGGTGGTCATCTTCTTGCGGCCGCTGTCGAACGGGATCTCGCCGATGCGGGGCATGGCCGCGGTGAGCTGCCCGGCCTGCAGGCCGAGCCGGGCCGCGGCAGCGAGCAGGGCCGCCTCGGTGGGGTCTCCGATCGCGGTCCAGCCCTGGCCGCCCGCGGGCGGGCGCAGCGCGGCATCGTTGCACAGCGCGGCTGCGGTCAGCAGCTCTGCGACATCAGGGTCGGTGGCGGGGCCCAGGGGGCGGCCGTCGCGGAGGACCCGGCCACGCGGTTCGTAGCCGTCACCGCTGATCACCGTCTCGCCGGCCGGAGTCCACAGCCGCCGGGCGACCATGGCGCCCTCGGTCAGCGTGCCGGTCTTGTCGGTGCCCAGGACGGTGACCGAGCCCAGGGTCTCCACCGCGGGCAGCCGCCGGATGAGCGCGTGCCGGGCGGTCATCCGCCGCGCGCCCAGGCCAGCGCGAGGGTGACCACGGCGGGCAGCGACTCGGGCACAGCGGCGACCACCAGGCTGATCGCGGTGATGACCATCAGCTCGGTGCCCTGGCCACGGGCCAGCCCGACCGCCAGCACGATCGCGCACAAGGCCACCGCCGCGACGGCTAGCGCCCGGCCCACCTCGATCATCCGGTGCTGCAGCGGCGTCAGCGCGGACCTGGCCGTCATCAGCGCGGCGACCCGGCCCATCGCGCTGGCCGTGCCGGTGGCGGTCACGACGGCGTAGCCCCGCCCGCGGACCACCACCGTGCCCGACGACACCACGTCAGCCCCGGCGGCCTTGTCGACCGGGACGGACTCCCCGGTCAGTGCGGATTCGTCGACCAGCAGCGCCGCCGCCTCGGTGACCTGGGCGTCGGCGGGCACGATGTCGCCTTCGGCCAGGACGATCAGGTCGCCAGTGACCATGTCGGCGGCGGGGATCTGCTGCTGGGCGCCGTCGCGGATCACCCGGGCGTCCGGCGCGGTGAGCTGGGTCAGGGCGGAGATGGCGTGGTCGGCCTTGACTTCCTGGATGACGCCCGCGGTGGTGTTGACCACGATGACCAGGATGATCACGGTCGCATCGGTCCAGTCCCCGGTCTCGACGCCGCGGTCGGCCAGCGCCCCTGCCAGTACCCGTTCCACCTCCATCTGCCGGACCAGCGTCAGGTGCGAGAAGGCGGTGTCTGGCAGCGCGAGGTCGCCGAACGTGACGCGGACGGCGCGGCCGCCGAGCCGCAGGTCGGCCGCTGGCGCGGTGTCGGCCCGGGCCGGCAGCGCCGACGTCACCCCGATCGGACGCAGCACCTCCAGCGTGCGGGCGTGCAGGATGAGCGCGCGGGAGGGGCGGACCGCCTCCGGACGCCGGTCTACGATACGGACGGTCGCGCCGTGGTCATGCGCCTGCAGGGCCAGGGCCAGCCCGGCCGGGCCCGCGCCCGCCACCAGAATGTCGTGGTTTACGTGACCTGGACCAGGCGCCACCAGGTCTCGTCCCCGCCCATCAGGTGTGGCCGTTCGAGCACCTCGTCCCGGCGCAGCCCGGGCAGCACCACGTAGTGAATCGAGCCCGGCACCGACACCAGGGCGAGCACCCGCCATAGGGCCCGCGCGTAGTTCTCAGCCAGAAGCGGGTCGTCCCACTCGTACAGGCCCCGGTAGCGGCCCAGATCGTCGTTTGCCAGCCATAGCTTCGACGCGAACCCGGGGAAGCCCGCGAACAGCGGGGTGTTGAGCAGGCTCTCCCGGCGGAACGCGGCATGCCCGGGTCCGCGCACGGCGCGCAGCCGGAACTCCACGACGAGCACGCACGGGTCCAGCGTCACGCCCCGGTCGGCGACTGTCTCCCGGTACACCCGCGCCGAGGTGCCGTCGGCAAAACGCAGCTGCGTCCCCACCCACCGGGCGGGCAGGCGCAGCCGGTGCTGCCGGAGCAGCCGGGCCGTGCTGGCGGAGCAGCGGGCCAGCGCCCGCAGCGCCGCCGGGTACGACAGCGGGGGGCGCTCGTAGATAATTTCCATCTCTCATCCCTCCCGAAGCGCCGCGGCAGGGCGCGGCCGGACCGTCGGAGGTAGCCATGAACCCAGTCCGTTCGGCGTCAATGTCCTGCTCTTTCCCTCATCATGGATCAGCGGGACCGGCCGCGGTCATGGGCCTTGGTTGTCGGCCGACGGGTCTTTCGTCCTGTCCTCGTAGGCCTGCACGGCCGTGGGCCAGGGCAGCCAGACGCGGTGGTAGCCGCGCAGCCCGGCCAGTCCCGGAATGCCGTGACCAACGCCTCTGGCGGCGCGTTCGGTGCCGGGTAACGGTGAGATCGTGATTAAGGAGGTTGTCATGACTGCAACCATGAATGAGCCCTCCACCGCCAGGCCGGATCGCGACGGCATCGCCGCACGGCTTCTAGTCCCCGCGTTCTGGGGTGCGGTGAGCATCGTCGCGATGTGGCTCGCGGTCCTGTTCGACGGCATCTTCGGTGGCGACATGGTCTTCTCGAACCCGTCCAGCGGCCCGACCATCATCCCGTCCGCGGTGGCCGTAGCGCTGTTCGCCTTCATCGGGACGACGGCCGTGGCCAAGCGCGCCTTCACCCGCCGGGACGCCGGCTAGGGCCGCCCGGGACCCAGGTCCCGGCAAATCCAGCTGTTCGTCCCTAGCCCGCGGCGCCCGCGGACCGCGACAGTGAGCCTGCAGGGCCGGCCGTGGCCGCGCCGCACCTGATCAGTCGCGGGAATCCGTCCCGGGCGGAAGAGAAAGGCTCGGACCATGAAGCACATCACCGGCACGGCGCTGAGGAGCGCTGCGTGCGTCGTCCTGCTGGTCACCGGCCTCGCGCTGCTGGCGGGCAATGACGACATCCGCAAGTTTCACCGCATGCGCAGCATGTGAGCGCGTAGACCGAGAAGGCGAACTGACATGAAACTGATCACAGCCATCGTCAGGCCCGACAAGCTCGACGAGCTGATCGGCGCCCTGGCCGACAACCGGGCTCGTGGCCTGACCGTGACCGATATCCGCGGTTTCGGCCGCCAATTCGGCCAGCTGGCCGCCGGGGCTGGCTTGTCCCGGGTGACGTTGCTGCACAAGATCCGGCTGGACATCGTTGCCCTCGATGACGACGTGGAAGCCCTGGTCGAGGCCATCGCCAAGCACGCCCGGACGGAAACGATCGGTGACGGGAAGATATGGGTCACCCCGGTAGACGGCGCCCTGCGCGTCCGGACCGGTGAGCGTGACCGCGCCGCCATATAAGGCGATCTCGCGCGGCGAAGGGGCCTTAGTCCCTGGCCAGCCGCCGGTCGCTGACGTGCAATGAGACCCTAATGGCCGCGGAAAAAAGGGGCTGCCTGCGATGACCATCGCGGACCGGATCGGAGATCATCAGGCGCGCTGCCTGCCGCACCTGCTCACGTTGCGGCTCCTTGCCCGCGACGACGCCGAGGCACCGTCCCCGTGGCTGACTAGGGCCGAGGTGACCGGGGCCACCGAGGCGATCCTGGCCGAGGCCGCAGCCGCGGGCCGCGAGGTCCGGGCCGTGACCGGGAGCAGCCCGGGCACCGACATCTTCCTCGGCGTACGCCTGCGTCGGCTAGCAGCAGCGGCCGACGACGCCATCGCCGCGGCCGGGACGGGAGACTTCACCCGGCTGCGCCGTCACCTGCACAGGTTCGAGGTGCTGACGTCGGCGATCTGGGAGGTCCAGGAAGCCACGCGGCCCGCGCCGGCCGAAGGACCCCGGGTCTGGTGACCTTCGCCTGGTGTGCTGCCGGTCGGCGGCGCGGAGATTGGCATCTATGACTATGACTATGACAGCAGCCCGCGGTGCGCTGACGTGGCTGAACCGCCGGTCGGCGCCGCTGCTGCTGGCCGCGACGACAGCCGGGCTGGTCGCGGGCGGCCTATGCCGCCTGGCCGGCGCGGGCGGAGCCGCGGACCTGGCGTGGCTCGCCACGGCGGCGTGCGGCCTCGGCTACGCGCTGTGGACCGCGGTCGCCAGCCTGTGGCACGGGCGACTCAGTGTCGACGTCATCGCGCTGCTGGCGCTGGCGGGCGCGGTGGCGGTCGGTGAGCTGCTCGCCGCCGCCGTGATCAGCGTCATGCTCGCCAGCGGGCGTGCCCTCGAAGCCTGGGCCGCCTACCGCGCCCGCCACGACCTGAGCGCGCTGCTGGCCCGGGCGCCGCGGACCGCCCGGCGCTACCGGGACGGGGCGCTGGAGACCGTGCCGCTGGATCAGGTCGCTACCGGTGACCTGCTGCTGGTGGCGGCCGGCGACGTCGTCCCGGTGGACGGCGTGCTGGCCTCAGGCGCCGCCGTGCTTGACGAGTCGGCGCTCACCGGGGAGGCCTTGCCGGTCGAGCACCAGCGGGGTGACCCGCTGCGCAGCGGCACGGTGAACGCTGCCGGGCCGTTCGACCTGCGGGCCAGCGCCAGCGCGGCGATGAGTACCTATGCCGACATCGTCCGCCTGGTCAGCGAGGCGGAAAGCACACAGGCGCCGTTCGTCCGGCTGGCCGACAGGTACGCCATGTGGTTCCTCCCCCTGAGCCTGGCGGTAGCCGCGGTGGCATGGGGACTGGGCGGTGCGGCCCGGGCGGTGGCCGTCCTGGTCGTCGCCACTCCGTGCCCGCTGATCCTGGCGGCACCGGTCGCCCTCGTCTCCGGCCTGTCCGCGGCGGCCCGCCGCGGCATCGTGGTGAAGAACGGCGGGGTTCTCGAACGCCTCGCCCAGTGCACCACCGTGATGCTGGACAAGACGGGTACGCTGACCAGCGGCCAGCCCGCCGTGACCGCCATCGTGCCCGCAGGCAGCCTGCCGGCGGATGACATCCTGGCCCTCGCGGCGTCACTCGACCAGGCCTCCGGGCATGTCCTGGCGGCGGCCGTCGTCCGCGCGGCGACCGAACGCGGCTGCCCGCTGATCCAGCCCGCGGGGGTGACCGAACAGCTCGGCCAGGGCATCACCGGAACGGTCGGGGACCGGGCGGTCAGACTTGGCCGGGCCGAGTGGGCCGCAGTGACGGGCGCTCCTGCGTGGGTCGGGGCCGTCCGCAGGCGAGCCTGGCTGGACGGGGCCCTCACCGTGTTCGTCGCGGTGGACGGCGAGCCCGCGGGCGCGCTGCTGCTCGAGGACAGGATCCGGCCGGACGCCCGGCAGACGGTCAGGGCGCTGCGCCGCGGCGGCATCACCCGGGTCGTCCTGGCGACCGGCGACCGCGCCGAGGCAGCCGGCGTTGTCGGGGCGCTCACCGGCGTCGACGAGGTGCTCGCCGGGCTGACTCCGGACGGCAAACTGGACGCGGTGCGCCGGGAACAGCGGCGGGCCCCGGTCATCATGACCGGCGACGGGATCAACGACGCGCCCGCCCTGGCCCTGGCCGACGTCGGGGTGGCCATGGGGGCCCGCGGTTCCACCGCGTCGTCGGAGGCAGCCGACGCGGTCCTCACTGTCGATCACCTCGGCCGTCTCGGCGAGGCGGCGGCGCTGGCCCGCCGGACCAGGCGGATCGCGTTGCAGAGCGTCCTGGCCGGAATGGGGATGTCGCTGGCCGCGATGGGCGTGGCCGCCGCCGGGCTGCTTCCGGCGGTCTGGGGGGCGCTGCTGCAAGAGGGCATCGACGTGGCCGTCATCCTCAACGCGCTCCGCGCGTTGCGTCCGGTCGCCGCCGCGCGGCTGACCGCCGCGGACGTCGCGCTGACCCGGAGGTTCCGCGCCGAGCACGAGTTCATCCGGGCCGACATCGAGCAGCTGCGGACCGCCGCCGACGCGCTCACCACGGAACCACGCGTCGCCATGGCCCGGGTCCGCCAGGCGCACGCGGTGCTCACCGGGGAGATCTGGCCGCACGAGAACGCGGAAGAAGCGGACCTGTACCCGGCCGTGAACCGGCTGCTCGGCGGGACCGATCCCACCGCCGCCATGAGCCGGGCCCACGCTGAGATCGCCTACCAGATAGCCCGGCTCGGCCGGCTCATCACCGAGGTCGGCGACCGTATTCCCGACGAATCGGACATCGCCGACCTTCGCACCACTCTCTACGGCCTATACGCGATCCTGCGGCTGCACACGGCGCAGGAGGACGAGGCGTACCTGTCGCTGGGCGACGAGGAAACCGCGCCGAGCGCCAGGTGACGAGTGGTGCCCCCGCCTTCATGCCGTCGTCACGTTCCCTTCCTAGAGTGCGCACCGTGAGCGCAGATAGTCGGGATAAGGTCTGGCTGCCCGGACGGGCCGAACGCAGGGCCGACGCGGGCGTGGCCGCCAACGCCCGGCTGACGGCGTCTAACGCGGCCGTGCTGCTGGCGCTGCTGGCGATCGAGGGCGTTACGGTCCTGCGGGTACGCGCGCTGCTGACGCCGCACGTGTTCATCGGCATGATGCTCGTACCGCCGGTCCTGCTCAAGGTGGCCAGCACCACCTGGCGGTTCGCGCGTTACTACCGCGGTGACGCGGCCTACCGGCGCAAGGGGCCGCCGCCGTTGCTGCTGCGCTTGCTGGGCCCGGCCGTGACGATCCTCACCCTCGTCTTGCTCGCCAGCGGCGTGGTACTGCTCCTGGCGGGCGGCTCGTGGCTGCCGCTGCTGCTGAAGGTGCACAAGGCCAGCTTCATCTTGTGGTTCGGCGCCATGACCATCCACGTGCTCGGCCACCTCGGCGAGGTATTCCGGCTGGCGCCCCGGGACTGGCTGCGGCGGACGCGCCGTGACGTCACCGGGGCCGGGATCCGGCAGTGGCTGATCGCTGCCAGCCTGGTCGCCGGGGCCATGCTCGGCTTTCTCCTGCTCAGTCACGTGGGCCACTGGCTGGCGCTGGCACCTGGCGCAGGCCAGTAGTGGCATCCAGGCAAGCTGCCCCGGTAACGTCGGACGCGCCGGTGCTGGGCCGCGTGCTGCTGCCGCTGCGCGCGTTCCTCGGGTTCACGTTCTGCTTCGCCGGCCTGCAGAAGCTGGCCAACCCGCGGTTCTTCGACGCGAGCGACCCGGCCTCGATCCAGGCCCAGCTGGCGGCCGCAGCCCGGCGCAGCCCCATTCACGCGCTGATCTCACCGCTGGCCCACGTCGCGGTCCCGCTGGGCATCATCATCGCGTTCGGCGAGCTGGCGGTCGGCGTTGGAACCCTGCTCGGGTTCCGGGCCCGGCTCGCCGCGGCCGGCGGCATGGCGCTGTCGCTGATGCTGTTCCTCACCGTCAGCTTCCATGCGGCTCCGTACTACACCGGGGCGGACATCGTGTTCGCGTTCGCCTGGACGCCGCTGCTGCTGGCCGGCTCCGGCCCGGTCCTGTCCCTGGACGCGGCCATCACGGACTGGGCGGCCAGGCAAGCGCGGCGTTCCGGGGTCGGCGGCCCGGCGGCCAGCCGCCGCGAGGTCGTACTCAGGGGTACGGTGACCGCCGCGGTCGCGGTCGCGAGCCTGGTCGTCGGCGGCCTCGCGGCGGGCCTGGGCCGGCTGGCCGGAGGGACGGCGGGCAAGAACGCCGGGCCGGCCCTGGCGCCGGCCACCGCCACCGGGCCCGCCTCACATGGTCCCCCCCAGGCCGGCACCTCCTCGCCGCACGATGCAAAAACGGCCGCGCCACGGCAGGCTCCGCCGGGCCAGGCCGTCGGCCCGGCCAGCGGCGTTCCCGTCGGCCAGGCGGCCTCGTTCACCGACCCGTCCTCTGGTGACCCGTCGCTGGTGATCCAGCCGAAGGCCGGCACGTTCGTCGCCTTCGACGCGGTCTGCCCGCACGCCGGCTGTACCGTCGGCTACGACCCCGCCGCCAAGGTGATCGCCTGCCCGTGCCACGGCTCGCAGTTCAACGCCGCCACCGGCGCGGTCGAAGTCGGCCCGGCCACGGCCGGGCTGACCAAGCTCGCCATCGCCGAGGGACCCAACGGCCAGCTCTACGTCAGCTGAGCCGGCCGGCCTGGTGCACGCCAGCGCCTCCACGCGGTGAGCGCGGCGATGGCGGCCAGCACCACGCCGGCGCAGGCGGCGAGGATCGGGGCCGACGGCAGCGGCAGCGCCAGGATCCTCCGAGTCGCCGGGACGGCCAGCAGCGGGACGACGCAGACGCCCATCGCCGCGACCAGGACGACCCGGCGGATGGCCGGCCGCCCCGCGACGAGGCCGAGGACCCACAGGCCCATGGCGAACACGGCCAGCATGGCGGCCGTCCGCGAGACGGCGGCGTACCCAGCCGCGCGGGTGATGGCGTAGCAGGCCAGCGCCGCCGTCGCGGTGGCGGTCCCGGCCGGGATGGTGAACGCCAGTACCCGCCGGGTGAAGCCGGGCCTCGCCCTGGGCGCGCCGCGGCCCAGGGCGAGGAAGAAGCCGGGCACCCCGATGGTGAGGGTGCTGATGATGGTCAGGTGCCGGGGGAAGAAGGGGTAGGTGATTCCGGCCGCCCCGACCGCGACCGCGATGATCGCCGCGTACACGGTCTTGGTGACGAAGAGCCCGGCCACCCGCTCGATGTTCGCCACCACCCGGCGTCCCTCGGCCAGCATCGGGCCGATGGCGGCGAACGTCCCGTCGAGCAGCACGACCCGGGCCACCGAGCGGCTGGCCTGGCTGCCCGAGCCCATCGCGATGCCCAGGTCGGCCTGCTTGAGGGCCTGCACGTCGTTGACGCCGTCCCCGCACATCGCGACCACATGCCCGGCTGCCTGCAGCGCCCTGACCGCGGCCAGCTTCTGCTCGGGCCGGACCCGGCCGAGGATGTTCGCCGACGCCAGCACGTCGCCGATGTCCTCCTCGCCCAGCGTGGAGGCGTCGCGGGGCGGCCCGCCGGGCGGGATCCCGGCCCGGCCGGCGATCGCCGCCACCGCGCGGGGCGCGTCGCCGGACAGCACCTTGATCGTGATCCCCTCCGCCAGCAGGTAGCGCACCGAGGCGGCGGTGTCCGGCCGCAGCTCCTCGGCCAGCACGAGCAGCGCGGTCGGTTCCACACCACTCGGCAGTTCGTCTCCCGCTAGGGACCGCGGCGTGCTGGCCAGCAGGAGCACGCGCCGTCCGGCTGCCTCGTGCTCCCGGACGGCCGCGGCCACGTCGCCGGGCAGGCGGCCGCCGGCGACGACGGACGGGGCGCCGAGGAGCCAGGTACCGTGGCCGTCGAACGCCGCCCCGCTCCACTTGCGGGACGAGGAGAACGGCACCCGCCGCCGGATCGTCCACCCCGCGGGGGCGGGATAGCGGGCCGAGAGCAACCGGCCTGTCTCGTTCGGCGCCTCGTCGGCGGCGGCCAGCGCGCCGATGGCCTCGGCGACGGGCGCGCCCGCCCGGCCGGTGACCACCTCGGCCGCCACCAGCCGCAGGCCCGGCTCGGTCAGCGTGCCGGTCTTGTCGATGCACAGTACGTCGGCCCGGGCCAGGCCCTCGATCGCCGCCAGTTCCTGGACCAGCACCCGGCGCCGGGCCAGCCGCAGCGCGCCCGCCGCGAACGCGAGGGAGGTGAGCAGCACCAGGCCCTCCGGCACCATGGCCACCACGCCAGCGGCCGAACCGCGGGCCGCATCGCGCAGCGGGTCGTGGCTGCGGAGGAACTCGCTCGCGATCAGCAGCAGCCCGGCCGGGATGATCACCCAGGTCACCAGGCGCAGGATCTGGTTGGTGCCCTGCTGGAGCTCGGAGCGGATCAGGCTGAACCGCCGGGCCTGGGCCTGGAGCCGGGCGGCGTAGGCGTCGCCACCGACGCGGTCGGCGCGGATCCGGGCGGTTCCGGCCACCACGGCGCTACCGGACAGGACGGGGTCGCCGGGCTGCTTGCGCACCGGTTCGGCC
>Ga0136846_1239818_pt1 | contig 17787 bp, 20 predicted proteins | sample HopSoiMetagenom2_FD_96841 | JGI IMG/M metagenome (GOLD analysis project Ga0136846, IMG submission 96841) | Grasslands soil microbial communities from Hopland, California, USA - 2 Assembly 2016 (version 4) | ecosystem: Environmental > Terrestrial > Soil > Grasslands | place: USA: Hopland...
ACTGCGTCGAACAATCGGCCTAGGACAACGCGAGTTCGCCGCGCTCCTCTCGGTTCCGCTCGAGACCCTTCGGCCATGGGATAGCGGGCGACGAGCCGTCGGTCGCGCAGTCCTGCAGCGTGCCCGATGTGGTGGCGCATCACCAAGGCCAGCATGAGCTCTTGCGAGTCGACCGACTGGCGAAGGAGTTTCACGTCCACATCCGTACGTTGCAGGCCGCTGTCCGCACGGGCCGACTCGACGCGCACTTTTCGGTGAGGTCCGTGTTTGATCGCCCCACGCGATTGGCCACGCGCCGCCGCCGAGCAGTTCATGGCGTTGCACTACCGCCGATTCAGCGGACAAGCGATCTGTCCGGCTCCCCTGCCCTCCGTGCCGCACGACTACCCGCAGCAACTGCGGACGCTGCGTCGTCGGCTCCGACTCACCCAGGAGGGCCTCGCTCGGCGCATAGGCGCCGCGGGCAGAGCCGTCATTTATCAATGGGAGTCGACGAAGAGAACGCCGTTGCCAGTCCTTTGGCAGAATGTTCTGCGGCTCGAGCGTGGCGCTCCGCGGTCGGCGAGACTGCGCTCTACTGAGTCGTCGCCGGCATGAAGAGTATGAGTCCTCGGACCGACGCGGCCCACCTTGAGCTAGGTCTCGGCTAGTAGACCCCGAGCAGTTGTTCGGTAAACAATACGCGACTACTCGCTAGGAACCGTTCGAGAGACATGCGCTCAAGATCTGGACAGGCGACGACTATACTTGCGCGATGAGGACGCCCGTGATGCTCGTCAAGCTCGTTTCTCTGTGCTTGTTCGTAGGGTTGGGAGTCAGCGACGCCGTGCTTCTTGCGCAACGCGCTTCAGAACGGCCAAAGCCGGCCCAAGGTGTCGAGGCAAGCGTCTACATTGTTACGCCTAGTCAGATCACGTGGACTGATCCGCCGGCCGAAGTTGCTCGAGGAACGCCATCAATCGCGCCAGGTAGTCCTTTGCGTTACGCACCGATTCAAGGCGACCCGTTGAAGCCGGGCGTGCCGTTTGCGATTCGCCTCCAGTGTCCAGACGGTTACAAAGTCGCTCCGCACTGGCACGCACGGGATGAAAATATCGTCGTATTGGAAGGAGCCTTCAGTCTTGGCACGGGAGACAGATTCGATACCGGACGAATGCAGGACATTCCCGCGGGAGGTTATGGTCTCGTCCGAGGCCAAGTGCACCATTTTGCTCTCTGCAAGGGCAAAACGGACATGCTCGTTTACGGCATTGGGCCGCGCCTGAACAACTGGATTAGTGTCTCGAGCGCTACTAGCACTCACGGCACAGAAGCAAAGGTCGCCGCGAAATAACATCACAGGGCGAACCCGTTCACGGTTGAAGGAGTACGCACCCTAAATGCGCGCCGACGCAGACCTTTCTCTGGATTCTGAATAGCGCGGCGCGCGTCGACGGATGAGCGATCGATACGAACTTCGGCCTCACGGAAATGACGGGTTCTGTTTCTCAACGGGAACAGACCGCCTGTGAATCTTTAGAACGGCCGATTGATCGGTGGTCTCGCGCATAGAACATCCGATTCCTACCCATCTGGATCTTTCACGGCGATGCAGACCGTACGGTGTCCGTCGAACAGTCGCGTCAGATGTTCTCCGCCCTTAAGGCGATCGGTGCCGATGTTCAATACACCGAATTACCCGGTGTTCCGCATAATGCGTGGGACTCCGCCTACGACAGGGCCGATGTGTTCACCTGGTTGTTCCAGCAACGGCGACACGAGAGGAATGCTGCCGGCTAGCAATCGCTTGCCGTCGGTGGGCCGGCACGATCATGAGCCCACGCGCTGAAGCGGGCCGCTCCTCGCCATAAAGGCCGAAGTAGCGACCTAAGGCTTCCCCGCCACGTCACTTGCCACTTCGCGACTGATCGTTCGTGATCCCGGTCGGGCCGGGAGGCGACGGGATGTATCAACAGGCGCTTGGGCGCTAATTCCATAATCCAGCGCGGTTGATGTAGCCGGGACCGATCTCTAGACCGCGATTCCATGACGCCTCGCAATGCCCCGTCTCGAAAGGAATTGACTGCCTGGCTCATGCCCCGGACAATGCCGACCAGGCTTGGAGGTCACAACCTTGAGAGTACGCATCGGACTGATGTCCCTTGAGGGGCTGATTGCGACGGCGGTGGCTGGCAGCCTGGCATGCGGACGTGGTGCACCATCGTCTCGATCGTCTGCGTCCCTTGGAGCATCTCCCACGTCCGCCCGCTTCGCGATCGAAGAGGCGACCATCGATAACATTCATGGCGCGATCCGCTCGGGGCAAACCACCTGCCAGGCCATCGTCCAGGCATATATAGATCGAGCCCGGGCCTACAACGGCATCTGCACAGCCCTTGTGACCGCTGACGGCAGGGACGTTCCACGGGCCAGCGGCCCCGTGCGCGCGGGAGAGCCGCTGACCTTCCCGACGAAAACGACAAAGGCCTCGACCGTTTTCCCTGATCTGAATCAATACCGTGGCAAGCCGCTCGACCTTGGACGGATGGAGCCGACGATATCGGACCCGAGCGTCATGGCGCAGGCCGGGATGCGTGTCGGCATCCCCAACGTCGGACAACTGAATGCGCTCGCGACACTCAACATTCGGGGAGAGCGGTCGGTCACTTGTAAGGGAGCATTCGACGCCCACCCATCACAAGGTCCGCTGCCATCGGGCGCGCCGGCCGTGTGCGAGGAGTTTCGCAAACAGCCGGATGCGCTCGAACGCGCCACCGAACTGGACGCGCAGTTTGGCCGCAATCCCGATCTGGCGGCACTCCCGATGTACTGCATCGTTGCGGCGTTCAAGGATCCCTTCGACACGAAGGACATGCGGACGACGGCCAACAGCGATGTGGCGTTCGGTATGGACGTCCCGCCGTTCGATGCCACCGTCGTCGCACGACTGCGTGCCAAGGGCGCGATCATTTACGCAAAGTCGAACGCGCACGAGTTCAACGCCGGCCCTGGCGATCCTGGCGGGAAGGCGCAGAGCCGCACCAACGCGGTGGCCGGCGGCCAAGCGATCAGCGCGTGGGCAGGCCAGGCTTGCAATCCGTACGACACCGAGCGCGTTCCCCGTGGATCGAGCAGTGGATCGGGGGTCGCGGTCTCGGCAAACCTGGTGACGATCGGGATCTGCGAGCAGACCGTCACATCGTGCCAGGGGCCCGCGTCACGGAACGGCATTGCGTCGCTGCTGACCACGAAGGGGATCATGCCAGACAGTGGTGGCATCGGGAACCAATGGTTCGCCGACCGCGCCGGCATCCACGCGCGCACACTTGCCGACGCCACGAAGGTGCTCGATGCAGTCAAGGACCCATCGACCGGTTATTACGACCCGCGCGATCCGTTCACCGCGCTGCCGAAGGCACTCATATCCGACCGGCCGTATGTCAGCTCTGTCGTGAATAACGGAGCGCTCGCGGGCGGTCAGAAGCCGCTTCAAGGCATGCGGATTGCGATCCTGCGGGAGCACATGGTGAAACGGACGCCAAACCACGAGGCGATCTCCGATCAGGTGGACCGCGAGATCAAGGCGGTGCTACGAGACAAGCTCGGGGCCGACTTGGTTGAAACCGTCACGCCAGCGTATCCCGATGATCCAGACGTACCGAACGTGAAGTACACGTTTGTCGACGCGCTCAGTGAGCTGCTGCCGCGGCTGATGCCGGAGATTTTTAGGCGCCGCGACACCAAGGGGCAGCTGTTGTTCGGGGTGCCTGGATACGATGTCTTGTCTTATGACTACCTTCGAAAGCTAAGCAACCGCAAAGCGCCGCTCACCGACAGGCTCACGATCCTCAACTTCGAAACCTACGCGGCGGAGCCTTGCTACATCGTCCGATGCAACGACGTCGCCTTCGACATCGACCGCTATCTGGCGGCACGCAACGACGCGACCATCAAGACGTTCGCCGACTGGGTCTCACATGCGCGATTCCGAGATGATGCGTCGCGGGCTGGAGCCGAGAACTGGGTGGCGTTGAAAGATCATCTCGCGCCGGGGAAAGCCGACCGACTGGCGCGCAGTTACATCGGGCGCCTGGCGCTGCAGCGGGTGATGGCGGAGAACGGCATTGCGGCGTTCGTGCACCCGGAGAACACGGTGCCCACGCCGAAGATCCAGGGACCGAACGTCGGCGACATCAGCCTGGACGGCATCACGCCGTTCTTCCAGCTTCCGCGCGTGGTCGTCCCTGCCGGCATGAACGACATCGTCGTCGAGCCGCAGTATGCGCTGAATGACGCGAAGACGGACTACATCGCGACCATCGCGCAGAACACGCCGAAGACGAAGCTGCCCCACCCGATGCCGATCGCGATCACCTTCTTTGCGGGGCAAGGCGACGAGCCGACGCTCATCAAGATCGGCACGGCCTACGAGGCGGCGACACACTACCGGACGCCGCCGCCGGCTTTTGGTCCCGTTGCCAAGCGATTGGGCCAAGCCACCTCGTCACCGTAATTCGGCTGTCATGGGAATCGGGGAGGCGGACGCCCTCACCGGTATGGTGGGCGCACGTCGAGGCCGTACTATCCGGAAATTCGACCGAGCCATCACGCGGCCCGATAGTAGTACCGAAGCAGCCCACCGAGTCTCGCGCGACAGCTTAGGGGTTGCGGGTGTTTGTCGGGCAAGTTGGGACTTCTGCTTTCAATAGACGGCAATCGTAACGGACGCGAACGCATCGGCCAGAACACGGGTTCGAATCCCCAACGCTACTTGCCCCACAAGTAGATAGGCCGTTTCTACTACAGGGCCAGTCGGCAGGCACCGCACGAATTGTGAGCGTGAGGCTGTGGCTCGCGCATAATGACACGCGATCGCTCACACAATTCTCATGGTCACGCTAGGCGTGGTGTTCGCCACGACAGCAAGCTGCCGACCGTTTGGGAACGCGCAGGGAGTCACCGCATCGCGGATTCGCCGGTTAATGCCCGGCATGTCGGAGTCTGACGTGCTAGGCCTGCTGGGCCCGCCTCGCGATTCGTCGTTGGGGGCTGATCGCATCGCGCGTCTACTAGAGGGTCAGGTTCTGGAACATGTTGGTAATGAGAACGAAAACCACCTGAACCACCTGCCCGACTAATGACAACAATGATTAAGAGGATGCGAATGATTCGACACTTACTCTTCATGCTGGCCGCATTAGTTATAGGAACGACGGCCACCGCTCAATGGCTGAACTATCCCGCACGGGGTATACCTCGGCTACCGAACGGCAAACCCGATCTTTCGGCGCCGACTCCGCGCACCGCCGACGGCAAGCCGGATCTATATGGACTGTGGGAGAGCGAGCGTCGTCTGGAAGGGCCCTTGCCCGCGGGACGATTTCAACCGGCGGCGGAGATCGGGGTCAAACCGGAAGACGTCGTCCTGACGCCTGAGGGAGAAGCGCTGCAGGGGCAGCGCAAGGAAAACCGCTTTCTCGATGCGCAATGTTTGCCGGCGCAGTTTGTGACGCGCGAGCTGCTGCCATTCAAAATCCTTCCTCGCGAGGGAATGGTGACCATTCTTTACGAGATGTACACCAGCTATCGCCAAATCTTCACGGATGGCCGCGAGCTTCCCAAAGATCCCAATCCCACCTGGTCGGGATACTCCGTCGGAAAATGGGACGGCGACACACTGGTAGTCGATACGACAGGCTTCAATGACGCCGACTCGATTCTTCCCGGCGGCCGGCCTCACGGCGAGGCCCTCCACATTATTGAACGCTTCTGGCGCCGGGATTTTGGCCATCTGGAGATCCAATTCACGATAGACGACCCGAGGGTCTACGCCAAGCCATGGAGCTTCAAGGGGGACGCTCACCTGGTTCCGGACACAGAGCTCCTTGAATATATTTGCAACGAGAACGAGAAAGATCTGAAGCACATGGTGGGCGGGCGCTGATTCGACACCTCATTCTGATTTCGGCGCTTACAACAGGCCGTCAGGCACCACACGAGTTGTGAGCGTGAGGCTTGCGATCTAGAGTCCGAGACGGCAGGTCTCTTGGGTCGAGACTTCGCCGCCTTCTTCCTCCCCCGTGTCCGCTTCACGCTCGCCTGCTTCACACGTCCGTTCTTCTTGACCTCGACAATCTCCGGCATGCTGCCAGCGTACTTGTGCTGGAGGTGGCGAACGCCTGCGTCCTTCTTGGTCTCAATCTCAAGCGCGTCACGAAGGTATCCGAAGCCTTCAAACTCCGGCAGCACGCTGTAACCGATTTCGCATGAGCCATCGACAGGCTTCCCCTTAAATCCGACCGTTCCGGCCAGTTGGCGCTCGCTCTGCGGCACGACCAAATACCACAATCCCCAACCGACCGCGTCGTCTTGCTGCAGCAGATCGAGATACCACGCTTGTGAACCGGCGTCGTGCAGTGGCGGTGGCCACGATCCTGGCGGCACCACGTCAAGCGCGGACGCCAACGCGGTTACGTTTTGCATTTCGAGAGTCGTACTTGCGGCAGTGGCCGCGATCAACTCGAGTCTTGGCGTGCGCAAAGTGAGGAGAGTCATTCGGGCATCGTCGCCCCTCTCTAAGGGACGTGCGGCTACTACCGGAGAGCGGAATTCCGTCAGGTCATCGCGCCAGCGGAAGAACTCTCGCCTCGAGCTGATCGAGAAAGGCGCTGGACTTCATAAACACCGCGAAGTGCCCGCCTCCATCGATGGAGACAAACGCCTTCGCCGGCGCTCGGATGGAGTCAACGAATGACCGCGCAAGGCTTGTGGGCGTGGTGAAGTCTTCAGCGCCCTGAATCACAAAGACTGGAACAGCGAACTCGCCCCCAAGCGTTTTTGCGGTGAGCGCACTCGTTTCAGGGACGAGCCGATCGCCACTGACACCTTGGCCGTCGAACCAGTCATTGACATCGCGCAGCGTATAACCCGGCGCGGTCAGGGCGAAGCCGACCATGGAAAAGATGAACGCGTCGGCGCCCTCGAACAAGTTCGACCACTTGCGCTGCACGGCGTACCCACGGCCGTTGGAATATGGCGGCGGACCTACTTCGCGCAGCTCTCGGCTCGCACGCTCGTTCTTGATCGTGTCCGCCTTTTTCAACAGTGCGGCGTACGCCACGGTGTAGCCGGTCGCGGGGTCGGCCACTTGGCCCGTGCCAACGAACGCGTAGAAGAGATCCGGCCGCGCCTTGACCATGTGAACGCCGAGGAGCGATCCAAACGAATGGCCGACGACAATAATCTTGTCTTTGCGCAGTTGCTTGCGCAACAAGTCAGCGAGTTCGACGCCGTCCTGCGTCATGCGCGACAAGGTGATGGTCGGCGACGCATCCGGGTTCTTTCCAAATGTTCTGCCGGCGCCGCGCTGATCCCATTGGACGACCGTGAAGTGCTTCAACCACAATCTGAACACCGCGTAACCCCACGGGTTGGTCGCGTCTCCAGGACCGCCGTGAAGAAAGAGCAGCACCGGGTTGTTTCGGTCCTCTCCGCGAATCGTGATCCATTGCTGGATGCCCCCGATTTCGACGAACCGAGCCTCATCAATGCCATTCGGCGTGGCAACGGCGTAGTCGCGCGCGTTCCGCGCTCGCAGGGCCGCCCACGCCGCTTCAAGCTTCTGCCCGTCGGGGCTGGCCGGACCACTTTGGCCGGCACACGGAGCGGCGACGCCGACAAGGAGCAAGAGTATCCACAGTCCGATCGTCGCTCGTCTCATGCTTCACCAAGTGAGAGGGGTCGCGGCATTATCGGCCGCCAGTAGAACAAAGACCAGCGTGGAATCCTCAGCACCGTGCTCCAGAACGTTGACAGAAACCTGTTCCCGTTCGAGATCGTAGTGTGGTGGGTCGTCGCTATCGGAGCGCTGCTGTTTGCATCGTTCGACGACGTGCCCGACCCTTGATCCAAGGTTGCCCGAAAGCTGTTGTGAGTTTAGTGACCGCAAGGCGATTCGCGATGGGTGGAAACGCGATTCTCGGTGATTGCGACCTGACAATTGGGAACGCCGCTTCTTCGTGCCCCGCTCCTCGCACTGGGGTCGAGGGCCGAATATCGAACCGGTTCGCCGTGCTAACGGCGAGTTCTTAGGGTGATGCTGCCGCGGGCGTACTTCGTATTCGTCGTCGAAGACCGTTCACAGTTCATGAAGCTGCGGAGCCTCTAAGCGACACGTCTCCAGTCCGGATATCATAAGCCCGTGGCTGCACCCGACCCCGATCGACTTCGCCGGCAGATCTCCTTCCTCCTTGAGGCCGACAAGCTGAAATCGGTCCTACGACGGACGCCGATCGCCGACAACTCGCGGCTCGAGAACTCCGCCGAGCATTCGTGGCATCTCGCCCTGGCCGCACTCGTGCTCGACGAATGGGCGCCAGCCGGCAGCGACACGCTTCACGCGATGCGCCTGGTCATCGTTCACGATCTTGTTGAAATAGATGCCGGCGACACGTTCGCCTACGACCCGGCCGCGAACGTCGGTAAGGCCGTGCGCGAGCACGCGGCCGCGGGTCGGATTTTCGGACTATTGCCGCCGGACCAGGCGGCATCATTCCGTTCACTCTGGGAAGAGTTCGAGGCGCAGGAAACGCCCTCGTCTCGATACGCCAACGCACTCGATCGGTTGCAACCTCTGCTGGTGAACTTCGAAGCAGGCGGCGGAAGCTGGGTCACCTACAGCGTCCGGCGTCCGCAGGTGCTGAAGCGGATGGAACCGATTCGCCGGTGGATGCCTGCCGCGTGGCCGCACGTGCTCGAGATCATCGACCGGGCATGCGCTGCTGGTCTCATAGTCGTCGATAATGCCGTGACGCGCCCGTAGCAGGAACACCAACGCGTCGCGTGATTAGTAACGGAAAACGCCGATCTGGCGACCAATGCTCTTGCGGCTCTTCCGGTCGCCACTCCGCGACAGTTCAGGAGTAGCATCCAACCACAGGCAACGCGGGTGGGTTAGCCGAGCGGACGCCGCCGCCTCTACCTCGAGGAATTTTAGCGAATGCTCGAGCAGCTGTTCGTGGTCGTGTCCGTCACCTCGCTCGTGATGGTGACCCCGGGTCCAGACATGGTCCTCGTCTTGCGCAATACCCTCGTCGAGGGTCGGCGCGCCGGTCTGCGGACATCAATGGGGATCCGTCGTAGCCCACAGCGGACGAGCCCTGAGCGTCATTAGTATGGATATCCGGTCCGAGAGGCGAGGATGCTTTCGGGGCCCTGGAAGAAGTCGGCACAACGATGGAAATCAAAGCGCACCAGCTAGTCGTGTGGGTCTCACGTCTCCTTGCAGCGATGTTTCTGTTTGCCGGGTTGGCGAAGCTGCTGGGCGCTGAGAGCGACATCCAGCACTTCGTCGCGGGCGATATCCCGATTGGTTTCGCGGGGTCGTAGGCTCGATAGAGCTCGCCCGTGAGCAGTTGCGGCGCGAAGTCCTCGTCGTCATGGCGGACCAACGCCTTGATGCACTTGCCTACGCCACGTTTGACTATCCAGCGCCGAAGATCCCGGCTGATGCGCTCACACGTACCACGATCGATTTAGTCGGTCCCGGGAACAACCGTCGTCTCAGTCCCGTCTTGGGATTTCCCGCGATCACCGTGCCGGCCGGCTTCACGGTTGACGGCCTGCCTGTGGGACTCGAGCTGATGGGGCGCGCTTTTTCCGAACCGGTTCTCTTGAAGTTGGCCTTTGCGTACGAGCAGGGAACTCGCCATCGACGACCTCCGGATTCAACACCGCCTCTACCAAATGCGCGGGATCGGCGATGAGAATGAGGGTCGGCCGCGGGCGGACTCTTGCGAAGCGTCGCTCAGAGCGACGCGCCGCACCGTGGGCAACGCCTGAGGGCTTCGTGCTCGAAGCCACACGACCCGCACGTTGTAACCCTCTTCACCTGCCGACGGACTTCCTGGCATCGCGGAGTGCGGACGCGGTTCAGTCTAACGCCTCTCTTCTAGAGAGACCTTCAGCGCGCGGACCGTTCTCCACCTTTCCGCGCGAGCCATCCACGCGATCACCGGTTTCATGATTTTGAAGATCCCGAAGAGCCGCCCCTCAGCCGTGTGGTGAACTTCAGTGCCTCTCTGCGTGGAAACCAGCTCGTACTCTGGCCTGGCTTCCATGACGGTCACTCCAAGCCACTGGAGCTCTTCCTTGAACGCGACCCTCGTGGGCGCATGAAACTCCGCGATTTCGCCCAGAAAGGTGCCCATCCATCCTTTGTCGTAGTAGGTAGTCCCCACGCCGACCGGACCTTCCGACGTCTGGCCGCTCCTGATGAACACTCCGAGTTTCGGCATCCATCGCGCGTAGTCCGACAGGTCTGTGAGCCGACTAAACACGCGGTCAATGGGCCGTGCGATGACGATGTCCAGTTTCACTCGTACCATCTGAGCCTCTTGACTAGAAGATGCTGGCATGATGATCTCCGCGACGTGTGTAGGATCGCCGTAATGTCCCGCGCGGAATCGCGTCGACGACACGGATGACGGCGTCGCCGTCGGCCGCCGGTCAATGTACGGCCTTGATATAGCCCCAGCCGTGAGTTTGCTTCGCGACGATCTCGCCGATGCCGTCTGGAACGGTACCGACATCCGGCAGCAGCTGGCTCTTGTCCACTCGCTGATTCTTCATGGAGTTTTCGCACACCCTGAAAGACACGTGTGTACGCCCCAGCGCCTCCTTGACGTCGTCAATTCGGGCTGATCGCTCCGGCATGACGAGCGCGAGTCCCCGCCCGTACATGACGACCTCCATCTCGGTCTCAGGGTTCGCCACGGCGATCTCGCCGAGCCATCGGAGAAGGGCCCGCTGATCGAGCGGATCGTCGCTCGTGAGGTCGAACACAACCTTGTACGGCTGGGGCTGTCGCCCAGACTGCGCGTGAATCGCAGCGGCGGTGAGCGCCGCACCACACACAACCGCCAGCAACGTCTCTATCTTCGTCTTCATGTTCATCTTCATCTTCATCTTCATCGTCGTACCTTCCGTCTCACCATTTCGGATTCAGTGACGCTCGACCGGTCCGATCACTTGACCGTGACGTAGCGCTGCTGATCCTTTTCGTTGTCGGAGCAGAAGTACTCGATCAGCTCCTGGCCGGGAAGCAGCCGCAGCTTCTGAGTAATCGTGAGCGGTGTTCTAAACGTGCCCGCATCCCTATACGTCACTTCGATGTCCATGTGCCCGACATCGATTCGGTGAAACCGCTCCGTCATGACCAGTGCCTCGGTATGCGGATGGCCCGCGGCATCGAGCCAGCTCCGATCCGTCATGCCGACGGTCGTCACGAGGAACGTGTCGTGGTCCCACCTCCCGATGGAGTAGCCCATCCAGGTGGGAAGCGGATCCTCCGGCACTGGCCGCCCGTCCGTGAAAATCTGCCGGTACGTGGTGTCGTGCTCATGCAGCAGCAGCATGAGGCCCGGTGTTTCGACAATCTTCGTGGGCTTCGGTAACGAAAAGACGCGCGGCGAACCGGGCGGCTGGCAGTGCGCGATAGGATCGTCCACGCCCTCAGTCGCCAGCCGTTCGCGGTACAGCGCCTCTGCCGCCGGAACGAGGACGTTCGTCTCTCCGAGATCCTGGGCCACGTTCATCAGATAGCGTGGGAACACGACGTTCTCCACGCCTTCAGGGCTTCCTCTCGGGTCCGGTTCCGGAATCCAGAGTCCCGAGAGGTCTGGTGTGCCGCCGCTGGTGCGCGGCGCGGGCGAAGTAAGGCTCACGTTGCCGTTGCCGCTCAGTGGAAGACCCGTGATGGTCCGCGCCGGCCACTGCGAACGCGCCGCAGCCGGAACGCTCAAGAGACACGCGATGCACAATACCGTGCGATACATATGACCTCGCTGAAGCGCGGATTATCGCCGCGCGATGTAATCATTGCGCGCTGCACCCTTGTGACTGCTTCGGCCAGTTATTGGCGGTTGTACTTGATACCAGCCTCCTGCGCTTTTTCGATGGCAATCACCATGGCAGGCACAATCGTCACACCCGGCAGCACGTTGGCGCGCAGCTCCTTTTCGATGTCCTGCGCCTTCCCCTTGCCTCTGGCCTCGAGCTCCAGGCACCAGATGCCGAGCGCGTTCGCGCACAGGACGAACTTGGCCCCCATCTTCTGCAGATTCTCGATACCCAGTGCGGGAATGGCGTCAGCCAGCGCCGGAATCATCGGCGTGCCGTAGGCCTGCATCAGCAGGTGCAGATCCCGGGGCGTCGGCCGGTTGAACACGTTCCGGGTGTAATGCTTCCCATCAGCATCTTTGAGGCCGGTGTACACGCCCAGTTCGTACGTCGTCCAGATGGCGTCGTTAAACGCCAGCGGAATGCTCGCCTGGGTACCGACGCCGTAGAAGGTCCCAACGGCACCGACCTCGCCGGTCCCCGTCTTGTACGCCGTCGCGTAGGTGTTGAGATAGTTCAGGATGTGCAGCTGGGGGACGCCGCCTTTGTGCTGCGGGAAATCAAAGAGGCATCGATGACTGCCCTTGACCTCCTTGATCCAGGCATCCGCAGAGGATTCCTGGGCAGCCCCCAGTCCGACCATCGACAAGTTGGCGACCGCCGCCGCACCGAGCAGCTGACCGAGAAAAAGACGACGATCGATCGTGGACTCTGAATTCATACGCACTCCTTTGGCGCAAAGCGCCGGTTGACGCCCGCGATTCTGCCGGGCCGTTCACCGGCTGGCCATGCTCGTGCGGTTGAAGTTCTTGCTCGTTCGTCCAGTTGATTCGAACGCTTTGCGGGGAGGCCGCGAAAGTTTGCCAGGCGTCCTGGGGAGACGTGATGCCCGGTTAAGAATGCCTGTTCTTGCGCCGGTACTGCGCTGGCGGAACACCGAAGACGCGCTTGAACGCGCGATTGAACGCCGCCTCCGATTCGTAGCCAACCTCGGCTGCGATATCCGCCACGCCTTTCGACGTTGACGTCAACGCCTGGGCAGCCAGACGTATTCGCCACCCGGTGAGGTACGCGATCGGCGAATCGGACAGGTACCGACTGAAGCGCTCCACCAGCGCGGAGCGGGACAGGCCCACTGCAGCCGCGAGTTCCGCGATGGTCCACGGATGACTCGGGCGCCTGTGCAGCAGCGCGAGACTTTTTCCTACGACCGCGTCCCGTGCGCCTGCGAGCCATCCGGTCGTCTGCTCGGGCAGGCCGGTGACGTACCGGCGCAGCGTATCGACGAACAATGCCTCCGACAGCTTGGCCAGCATCGCATCGCTGCCTGCGTGATTTGAGGCGGCCTCCTCGACCAGATGCAGGATCGACTGCTCCAGCCAGTGGCCGGAGCGATCGGTCCTGACGTTCACCTTCAGCATGGGCGGCAGGCTCTCGAGAATCGGCCCGCAGAGGAGGGGGTCACAAGTCAAATACCCGCACACAAACCGCGTCGTTGCCCCGCCGCCGCCGGCTTGCATCGGTGACAGGTCGCGAGTAGCGATCTTGTGGAATACCTCAGTGCTGTCAACGCGGCTTATTCCAGAGCCTCCGCTCAACTGATGCGGGTCGCCGTGCGGAAACACCACGATGTCGCCTGGCGACAGCTCGACATCCGGCCCGTTTTCGAGGCGCGCGAGCGCCGAGCCATCCACGACGAAGTGATAGATCACCATGTGCGGCGCATCGGGCGCGAGGGTCAGCGCCAGTGCTCGGGAGTGGGGCGTCGAAATTCGCCACGGAGCTGAGAACTCCGCGCTGAAGAACATCGCCCCCTTCAACCGCACGCCACTCAGGACTTCCGAGAATGCGTCCATCTGTCTCCGGACGCCCGGCAAAGTTCCGCGGCCTCCGGGCAAAACATTCCAGTGCCGCCGGACGAACGGGCAAGGACTTCAGCCGCACGGACATAGCCGGGCCGGCCAGGCGCCACGCAGAATCATACACATGAATGCGAGGAGCATCGTCGAGACCTTCGAACGCGACGCCACCTTAGCCGAAGGTGCGGGCGATCGATTTTCAGGATACGCAATCATGGGCGTGCCGTTCCAGTCGGCGCACGTCCTCGCGCTCCGGCGATTTTCTTCGTCGTCCATCGGGCCCGCCTACACCGCCGTGTGGCATCGGAATCCATCGGGCGCATGGACGTTCTATTCCACCGTGGCGCCAGACCTGTCGTGTGCGAGGTATTTCGGGGCCCAGGTCGCGCGCAACGTCGTGGCCCCTATTGAAATCGCGTGGGTGGACTCCACCCTGCTCCGCATCGTTGTCGGATCCGCCATTGAATGGCATGTCGGTCTCAACACGTCACTGGCAACCCGGGCGGTCAACGCCATCGCGCGAGCGATTCCTGAGCGCGCGGGCCACATGACCGTCATGCTTCGTTTCATGCGCCTCGCTGCGAAGATGACGTTGAACGCCGGTCCGCTGAATTTTTCCGGGCACACACCGAACGGTCACCGGTTCGTCGCCAACCCCAGGCGGGTGTGGTTGATCGAATCGAGCGACGCCATTGTCGACGGCGTGAGCGTGGGCCCGATCGGACCGTTGACCACTCAGGCCTCCCTTGGCGATCTCCTGCTTCCGCAACGGGGCTTGTTCACGCTCGGCCGCTCGCATTTCGAGCGGTCTCTCACTCCAGGGCGTGCAAGGACATCTTTGACGCTGGAACACGCCGGAGCCAGCAAACACCGGCCGGTGTTGAAGGGAAGAAATCCGTGAACACAGCGTCGTGTCGCCCGAGTCAGCTGCCCGCTTGATGCGGACGTCAAGCACCGGCACGCGCCGTCTATCAATCGTGCTCTCCGGCAGTATAGTTCGCACGGAGGTGACCAATGCCTGAAGCTGAGATCGGGTCGGAACAGTTCAGCCACGAGGACCGGTTGTACTCCGGATCGCGCTTCCGCGACGTTGTCGATGCATTGTTCGCGAATCCGTATCAAACCGTGTGGGGTCGTGAAGGCGAACCGCCGCTACCGGTTCAGGAAGTGACGATCAAGAGCGTCTTCGGTGGACTTCTCTCGCATGGCAGGCCCCCCCGTTTTGAACGGGCGTCCGAGCGGTCGCTCGACTCTGGCGCCGACCTCCGCTGGGGCGCGAATCGGAAAGGCTTCACGCGGCTGCTTCATCCAAACGCCGTCTGCCTCGTCGGGCGCTGGCAGATCACCGAAGACACGCCGTACTCCGTGTACTTCGCTCGCGGTAAAACGGCGCTCGTTGTCGCCCGTTATTCGAGCGGGGCGGGAGGAATCCGGCGCGGTCAGATCCGATCGCTGGCGCTCGTCGGCAAGCTCTTTCCGACGGTCGATCCGGACCACGCCATGCCACTGCGAACCGCGAACTTCATTACACAGGAGGACATCGGCGGGGCGCGAACCGATTCTATCAACGCCGCCGAACTGCTGAACGCGCCAGACGTGACCGTCTTTCGCCGCGGCCCCGCCGGGACCATCCTGATCAAGATCGCGGCCGTGTTCCGGCGGGTGGACAAGCAGCCCACCATCCGTCAGCTCTATCCGATTGCGGAGCTGGGGCAACCAGCGGGCGCGCCAACGCGCGCACCGGAGTTCATGCGGCTGCGCGTCGCAGCCGGGCAACCGCTGATTGCCGGCGCGGACCTCGACGTCCGCGACGAAGTCATGGCGCAGATCTTCGACCGCGGCGATCCGGCACCGAAGCGAACGCTGAACTTTACGATCGATGTGACCGACGAGGGGAACACGTCAGGTACACCGTTTCGCGTACGCCGCACGTTTCGGAACTGGCGACGGATCGGCACGTTGGTGTTTGACAACGCCGTCATCTCGTACAACGGCGACGCGGTCATTCATTTTACGCATCCGACGTGGCGGCAGGATCGCAACGATCCATCCACGGCCACGCGCGTCGGCGGCGTGAAGGTGCGGTAGCGAAGGAAAGGGGACGTCACAATCACTCAGAGCAACCGGGATACCTTTCTCTCGTCAGCCTTCTGAGGCCGATTGCCCCCGCTCGCCTCCCGTGTTACCGTGCCGTCGCTTGCTTGAGGGAGACCATGCCCAAGATCAAAACTACCGCGCTTGCGTTCCTTGGCATCGTTTCGCTGGCGTCGTGCCTGCTGCTGGCACAGACCCAAAGGCCCGGGGAATATCCGCGGGGCGAAAACCCTTCTCCGATGATGAATTTTTTCGTGACGAGCGTGCCCGTCGGCGACGGCGGCAATCTCGGCGGACTGGCCGGTGCCGATGCGCATTGCCAGACGCTCGCAGCGGCCGCAGGCGCCGGTAATCGCACCTGGCACGCCTATCTGAGCACGCAGGCGCGGCCCGGCACGCCGGCGGTGAACGCGCGCGACCGCATCGGCAACGGTCCCTGGTACAACTTCCGGGGCGAGATGATCGCGCAGGACCTGCCCCATCTTCACGGCGATACGATGGAACTGGCCCATCAGGGAAACAATCTGAATAAGCTCACCGGGCTGACGGAAAAAGGCCAGATCGTGCCCGGTCTGTACGACTACAACGATCCGCGCGACACCGACTGGGAATACGCCAGGAACACCCGGTTCTCCAGCCGACATGAAATGCTCACCGGCACTCAGCCCGATGGCACCGCTTTCACCGACAGCCAGGATCACACCTGCGATAACTGGACCAGCAACAAGAGCCCGGATCGCGGACGGTCCGGCGGCGACCTGAATGCTTCCGATGGCCGGCTCAACGCGCAGATCGGTTTTCCCGACCGCAATGGCGGCGGCAGCGGTTCCTGGAACTCCGCGCACGGAACGCGCGGCTGCGCCCAGGCGGATCTGCCCAAAACCCACGGCCAGGGCCTCTTCTACTGCTTCGCAACCAACTAGGATGACGAAGCCACTCATGACCGGGCGGCGCGCCTACGCGATCCTCGTGTCTACCTTGGTAGTTGCTTCCTGCCTGCTGCTGGCGCAGCAGACCGTGCCGACAACTCCGTACAATACCCAGGGCGTCACGCCGCCGCCGGGCAGCAATCCAAGTCCTGCCAGGATGACTTTCTTCGTCACCAGCGTGGGTATCGGCAAAGGCGGAAACCTCGGCGGACTTGCGGGCGCCGACGCGCACTGCCAGTCGCTTGCGACGGCTGTCGGCGCCGGCGGTCGTACCTGGCACGCCTATCTCAGCACTCAGGCTCGTCCCGGGCAGCCCGCGGTCAACGCGCGTGACCGCATCGGCGCAGGCCCCTGGTTCAATTGGTCGTTCGCGCAACTGGGCGCGCCGCAGAACGCCCTCATTTCAGTGGACCTCGCCGACCTTCATGGAGATACGCTCATCCAGGCGCAGCGCGGCAACAATTTCTTCAAGCAGTCCGCGCGCAACGAGCATGGGCAGGTGATTCACGGCATCGGCGATCCCCCGCCGATTCAGCACGAAATTCTTACCGGATCGAAATGGGACGGCCGCGCCTACACCGATAGCGCCGACCACACGTGCAACAACTGGACGAGCAGTTCCACCGGTTCCGCGCAGGTCGGCCATTCCGATCGCATCGGCAACGGTTCCTCCTGGAATTCGTCGAACGCCACCAAGGGCTGCAGGCAGGCGGATCTGGAAAGCACCGGGGGTACGGGTCTTCTCTACTGCTTCGCCGTCAACTGATTTTCGAACCGACAGACCGCAGGGCGACAATGCGCGCCGGATCTCGAAAGCCGCCCGAATGCTGAGGTCGACATCCACTACGAGGACGGCAGCTCCGGGGCGTCCGCATTGGTGTACGATGGCATCAGGTCGTCCAACCGGAGGAATCGCATGAATGTCCGCCACCTCGTGCCGTCCTTGAGCCGCCGGCTCCTGGCCGTAGGAACCCTCATGTTGGCGGCCGGCCTGCAGCAGCCGGTTCACGCATCAGGCGTAGACCTCT
>Ga0136846_1214608_pt1 | contig 17786 bp, 19 predicted proteins | sample HopSoiMetagenom2_FD_96841 | JGI IMG/M metagenome (GOLD analysis project Ga0136846, IMG submission 96841) | Grasslands soil microbial communities from Hopland, California, USA - 2 Assembly 2016 (version 4) | ecosystem: Environmental > Terrestrial > Soil > Grasslands | place: USA: Hopland...
CCCCGCCGAGAGTGGTGGCGAGCCTAACCGCTCGGTCGCCGAACCCGTCGCCGCCATCGCCGTCCGCACCGTCGCCGTCGTCGTCATCGGGCCTGTCCTGGCGGGACTTCTCGTACATCTCCGCCGCCAGCGCGGCCAGGTCCGCCACCTCCAAGCCCGCCGCGGCGGCGCCGAGCAGGATCTCATCCGCGGCCGCACGGGCGTCATCCGGCATGCTGCCCGTCCACCGGCAGATCTCCCGGGCGTAGGACGTCGAGATCGCCTCGGCGGCCAGCGCGGCCTGGACCGCCCGGTGATCCGCGCTGCGCTTGAGCCAGGCCGTGTGGTCCGCCGCCGCACCGCGGGTGACCTCGGTCCGCTGGGTCAGCCACGCACGGGGGCTGTAGTCTCCGTCATCGACGTAATCCTGCATGGCGGTGAACGCGCCCAGCATCGAGGTCCGGGCGGCGGTGGCGGCCGCGTCAGCCTTCTCCAGGCCTCGCAGGCACGTGGCCCGCTCCGCCGCTGTCATCTGAGCGGCGTCAGCCGTGGCCAGGAACCGGAGCCCGGCGCGCACCATGTCGAGCGCATCGGTGACGCTGGCGAAGGCGGGAGCGGTGCTCATAGCCGGTCACCTCCGTTCCGGGGCTCGCGGGTGCTGGGGCTGGTCTTGGCGGTTGTCTCCCGGTCCGGGATAGATCTCTAGCTTCTGAACTCGACTCTACCGCTCGGGTACGACATTTCGCGGGCATGAAACGCTGTCAACGACAGATTATCGAAATGATGATCGATGAGGCTCCAGTGACGATTGGAAGTGGTGGTGCCGGGGCGGGGACCGGGGTCGTTCGGGATAATGATCTTGATCTTCTGTTTCCGGGGGCGAATGGGCCAGCGCGGCCGCGGACTAGGCGGCTTACTTCGGTGCGGAGGCGGACGAACTCGGGGAGCTGTTTGGTGGTGATCTGGGTCCGGCGCAGCGGCAGGGCCACGTTGTCCCGGACGGTCAGCCACGGGTACCAGGCGAGCTGGACGTCCATTTTTCGCCAGGGATCGAAACGTCCGGGATCTAGCCTGACGGCGTGAACGACAATTCCCGGGCCGCTGGGGCGGCGGCGGTCACCGTGGTGCTGTGGGCCTCGGCCTTCGTCTCGATCCGCAGCGCCGGCGGGCACTTCTCGCCGGGTGCGCTGGCGCTCGGGCGGCTCCTGGTGGCCGCGCTCGCGCTCGGCGTGATGTGGCTGTTCAGCGGGGATGGCTGGCCGCCGCGGGCGGCGTGGCCCGGCATCGCCGGTTCTGGCGTGCTGTGGTTCGGGCTCTACATGATCACGCTCAACTGGGGCGAGCGCGAGGTGGACGCGGGCACCGCGGCGATGGTCGTCACCCTCGGGCCGATCCTGATCGCGGTGCTCGGCGGCTGGCTGCTGCGCGAGGGATTCGCGCCGTGGCTGGTCGCCGGGATGGCCGTCTCGCTGGCCGGGGCGATCGTCGTCGGCCTCTCCGAGTCAGGAGGGGGCCGGTCCTCGGTGCTCGGGGTGGCGCTGTGCGTGGTGGCGGCCGTCTGCTACGCGGCGGGCGTGGTGTTCCAGAAGCCGGCCCTCGGGCACGCCTCGGCCATCCAGGTGACCGCGTTCGGCTGCTTCACCGGCACGGCGGCCTGCCTGCCGTTCGCCGGGCAGCTGGTCTCGCAGCTCGGCTCGGCTTCGGCGAGCGAGGTGCTCAACGTCGTCTACCTGGGCCTGTTCCCCACCATGCTGGGCTTCACCACCTGGGCCTACGCGCTGGCCCGGACGCCTTCGGGCAAGATGGGCACGACCACCTACGCGGTCCCCGGCCTGGTCGTCCTGATGTCGTGGCTCATCCTCGGCCAGGTGCCCGGGTGGCTCACGCTCGGCGGGGGCGCCCTGTGCCTGGCCGGGGTGGCGGTGTCCCGGGGCAGACGGCCGCAGACGCGACGGAGCCCGGCGCCTCCGGAGCGGGCCGGGTTGCCCTACCCGTCGAGGGCGATGGGTAGCAGCTGCCTGAGCAGGCCCGTCATGTTCACGCTGTCGTCGTTGGCGAGGACGACAAGGCTGGCGGCCAGGTCCGGGAGCCAGACCGAGAAGGACTGGTAGCCGGGGTTGTCACCGGGATGGTAGTGCGCCGCCTGTCCGGCAAAGATTCCGGTAAACATGCCATAGCCGTAACCGGTCGTGATCAAGGTCTCGTCATCGTCCTCGATCGGCGCGTGCGGCGTGAGCATCGCGCGCAGCGAGTCGTCCGCCAGCAGTTCCCCGCCGTGCAGGGCGGCGGTGAACCGGGCCAGGTCGGCCGCGGTCGACCAGATATCCCCGGTCCCGGCCATGGCGGCCAGGTCGAAGGAGGTTACCGGCTGGCCGTCGCGGTAGCCGCGGGCGGCTGGTTCCGGCGGCGGGCCGCCGATGCTGGTCGCGGTGAGGGCGAGGGGATCGAGGATGCGTTCGGTGAGGAACTCCGCGTAGGACTGGCCGCTGGCCCGCTCCACGATCAGGCCGACGAGGACGAAGCCGGGGCTGCTGTAATGCCAGGCCTGGCCGGGGGCGGTGCGCAGCGGCGCGGTCTGGATGGCCTGGAGGCGCTCGGCGGCCGGCGCCGGATCGGCCGGGTCAAGGCCGGGTGCTTCCAGCCAGTGCGGGACGCCCGCGGTGTGGGACAGCAGGTGGTGCAGCGTCACCCTGGACCACTGCGGCGGGACGCCGGGGAGCCAGCGGTCTACCGGGTCGTCCAGTTTCAGGCGGCCGGCTTCGGCCAGGAGCAGGGCGGCCGCGGCGGCGAACTGCTTGCTGATGGAGCAGATCTGGAACCTGGTCCGCGGGGTGCACGGGACGCCGGCCGCGGCGTCGGCCAGGCCGGCGGCTCGTTCGGTCTGTACCGTCCCGGCCTTGGTCACCAGGGCCACGCCGCGCAGGTCCATGATGCCGATTCTAGGAGAGCCCGGATGTCGTGGCACGATGGGCGGCATGGCATTCGATAGTAGTAACGAGAAGCTGAGCCGCCCGGAGGCCTCGGACGCGGTTACCGGCCTGGGATGGCGGTACGTGCTGGGCGAGTTCAGGACGGAGGTGCGGACCGGGTCGCTGCCGCTCGCGGCGGACGTGGCGGCCCGGGCCGCGGCCGTGCCGCAGGCCCAGGGACACCTGCGGATGGACGTACGCGAGGACCGGGTCCTGCTGTCCCTGCAGACGGCCGAGACCGGCGGGGTCACCGCGCGCGACGTGGAACTGGCCCGGCGGATCTCAGCGGTGACGGAGGAGTTCCGGCTGACGACTCAGCCGGGCGGGACCGGGGACCGGACGGTCCAGGTACTCGAGATCGGCATCGACGCGATGGACATCGCCTCGATCAGGCCGTTCTGGAAGGCGGTGCTCGGCTACGCCGACGAGCCGGGCGGCTCAGGCCCGGAGGACGCCCTGGTGGACCCGTCCGGGCAGGGGCCGGCGATCTGGTTCCAGCAGATGGACGCGCCCCGGCCGCAGCGCAACCGGCTCCACGTCGACGTCTCCGTGCCGCACGACGAGGCGCACCAGCGCATCGAGGCGACGGTGACGGCGGGCGGCAAGCTGATCAACGATACGGAGGCCCCGGCTTTCTGGGTGCTCGCCGACCCCGAGGGCAACGAGGCTTGCGTCACCACCTGGCAGGGCCGCGACTAAGTTTTCTTGCCGAGCTCGGCCCACAGGTCGCGGTAGGCGCGGGCGGCGACGCTGCGGGGGGCGAAGGCGGTGACCGGGGCACGCTCCACGGACATGCGCTCGATAAGCGACAGGGACGGGATGGGAGTGGCGGCGACGTTCACCCGTTCGGCCTGAAGGTCTTTGATGGTTTCCTGGTGCAGCTTCTTGCGGCGGTCAGCCATGGAGAAGAACGCCAGTATCTGCGGACGGTGGCCGTCGAAGCCGGCCACGAACTCGGTGAGCTGGTCCAGCGTCCGCACCGAGAGCGTGGTCGGGATCAGCGGGACGACCAGCACGTCGGCCGCGTGCATGACGTTCTCCGAGACCAGCGAGATGCTCGGCGGGCAGTCGAGGAACACGTGATCGTACTCGGCCGCCAGCGGGCGGAGCAGCTGGGCGATCCGGCGGGTGGGCTTCTTAGCTGTGTTGCCCTTGGCTGGGCCGCCCAGCAGCAGGTCCATGTTCCGGTAGGTGAAGTCGGCCGGGATCAGGTCCAGGTCGTCGAAGTCGGTGCCCTTGATCGCGTCGTCCAGGGCCTTGGTGCCGCGGATGAGGGCCTTGCCGCCGCCCTTGACCCGCGGCTTGATCCGGAACAGGAAACTGGCCGCGCCCTGCGGATCCAGGTCCCACAGCAGGGTACGGTGGCCGTCGGCGGCGGACAGGTAGGCCAGGTTGACGGCCGCGGTCGTCTTCCCGACGCCGCCCTTGATGTTGTAGGTGGCGAAGATCTTCACGAGGGCCCCTCGAGCAGCACGCGGACCCGTTCCTGGCCCGCCGGGCCCGCGAACCGGGCGAACCGGACGGCGAACTCCTCCCGGGCCTGCGCCTGACTGCGCGCCAGCTTGGCGGCGATTTCACCCATGGCCAGCAGCGTAACCGCCGGGGCGGCTCGTTCGGCCAGCATCGCTTCGGCCAGCGAGCTGATCTCGCCGCGCTGGACCTCGCTGTCCTGGAAGTCACCGAGGCAGTCCTGCAGCTGCTTGAGGTCGCCGACGACCTTGCGGTACGCGACCGGATCGTGCAGCGGGGCAAAGAACTCCAGCAGGTAGCGCAGTTCCTTGGCGCGCTTGCGCAGGTCGTGCAGGGATTCGGGCGGTGACGCCGGGATGATCGCACCGCCCTGCGTGGCGACGCGGCGGAACGCGCGCCCGGTGGTGGACAGGGCCAGCGTGACCGCGGCCGGGGGGCGCCGGCGGGCGCTGCCGGTGTCGCGGATCTCCAGCAGCGCCTTGCGCCAGTCGTCGGCGATGGCGCGGAACCGCGGCCCCCGCAGCGCCGCGGCCAGCCGCCGGATCTCGCGGGCGCGGCGCCGGGCCAGGAAGGCCCGCAGCGGCTCAAGGTCGGCCGGGGACGCGGCCTCCAGCTGGGCGGCCATCGCGTCGAAGCCGAGCAGGTGCACGTCCAGGTCCCGGACCGGCGTCGTCACGTCGCCCAGCCACTTGAACTCGGCCTGGTAATGCTTTGCTAGCTCGTCCGGGAGGACCGCGCCGAGCAGCTTGACGGCCGAACGGGTGCGGCGGACCGCGACCCGCAGGTCGTGCAGGAACTCGGTGTCGATGTCGCGGAGCACGCCGTCGACGTTGGACTCCACGGTGTCGAGCAGCCGCAGCAGCAGCCGGGCCACCGCGACCGGCGCGGGCATCGCGGCGGTGATCTCCGCCGCCACGCCGCTGTTGTAGTCGGCCGGGTGGCGGCCAAGCGCGGTCAGCGCCGCCATGAAGGTGCCCTGGCTGGCGGGCGCGACGCCGGGCACGCCGGCCAGCAGCGCGGATGCCCTGCGGGCCTGGCCCGGATAGCCGCGGACCTCGGTTACGGCGAGCCGCGGCGCGAGCTCGGCGGTGGTCGCGGTCTGGCTGGTGGCGGCGTGGCTGGCCGCGGGCTGGCTGGGCGCGGTGACCGTGATGCGGTCGGCGACCAGCCGGGCGACGGTCTTGCCGTCGGCGTTGAGCAGCCGGGTCACGCTGGCCGTGCTGACCGCCCGGACGACCGGCAGCAGCGCCCGCGGCCTGGTCAGCACGATGATCCGGTCCCGCACCGGTCCTTCCGGCAGGTCCAGCGGCGGACGCCGGGGCCAGCTGGTCACGGCCTGCTCGGCCTGCGGCGTCCCGTCGGCCTGGCTCAGCAGCAGGCGCCCGCCCCGCCGGGCCTGCTCGAATACCAGGACCAGGCCGGCCCGGTACAGCCGCCAGTCGAAGGTGTCCAGCCAGATGCGGCGGCGCGGCCCGGCCCCGGGTGCGGCCGGCTCGGCGATTACCGTGAACGCCTCGGCCAGGGTGGCGAGCGCGGCGGATAGGAGGTTCTGCTCGTCACCGGGAAGAGCCTCAAGGACAAATCCCCGCACCCCAGGCGCTGTCACGTCAGACTCCCATCTAGGCAATGCGGCCGCCCGCCCCCGTAAACGTCCGCATACGTTCTCGCTGATCGTAAATCCCCCGGGCGTGCTTGCCCAGTGGTATGGGCTCAGCGTACGGGCCAGGTCAGACCGGTTACCGCGCGGATGTCGGCCGGGCGCGGCATGCCAGCCTGCGCGCCGGGCCTGGTAGCGGCGGTGGCGCCCGCGGCCGCGGCGGCGCGGACCGCCTCGGCGGCCGGCACGCCCGCGGCCAGGGTCACGGCGAGCGCGCCGACGAATGTGTCGCCCGCGCCGACGGTGTCGACCGCCTCGACCCGGAACGCCTGGACGGTCTCGGCCGGGCCCGGGCCGTCGGCCAGCGCGGCGCCGTGCGCGCCCGCGGTGACCACGGCGTGCCGCACGCCGCGGCCGACCAGCGCGACGGCGGCCTGCGCGGCTTCGGCCAGGCCGCTGACCGGCTCGCCGAGGACGGCGCCGGCCTCGGTCTCGTTCACCACCAGCCAGTCCGGACGGGCGCCGGCCACGATCGCGGCCGCGTCGGCGGGGGCCGGCGCCAGGTTGAGGATGCTCACGCTATGGCGGGCCAGGGTCGCGACGATCACCTCGACCGGGATTTCGGCGCAGACGACCAGGACGTTCTGTGGTTCCGCGAGGGCCGCGCGGACTTCGGCGGCGCCGGTCTCGTGGTTGGCGCCGGGGGCGACCGTGATGATGTTCTCGCCCGCCTGGTCGACCGAGATCATGGCCAGGCCGGTCGGGGCGCTGGCGGTGACCCGGACGCCGCCGGTGTCCACCTTGTCGTCGCGCAGGGCGGCCAGCAGCTGGCGGCCGAAGTCGTCGTCGCCGACGCAGCCCGTCATGCGCACGGCCGCGCCGAGCCGGGCGGCCGCCACCGCCTGGTTGGCGCCCTTGCCGCCCGGCGTGAACCGCGCCGCCGAGCCGAGCACGGTGGCGCCCGGTTCCGGCAGCCGGGGCACGGTGACCGAGATGTCCATGTTGAGGCTGCCCAGGACGGTGACCCGTGGTCGCGGTGGCATTTTCGCACCGTAGCGCAAGAAGGGCCAGGGGCCGCGGAATTGGACCTGCCGCCGGGGGTGTGCCGCCTCCTAGACTCGGCGTGTGCCTTTTCAGTTCCGTCAGGTGGACGTCTTCACCGATACCCCGTATCTCGGCAACCCGGTCGCGGTCGTGCTCGGCGCGGACGGCCTTTCCGACGAGCAGATGCAGCAGTTCGCGAACTGGACGAACCTGTCGGAGACCACGTTCGTGCTGCCGCCGCGCGACGCCGGGGCCGATTACCTGGTCCGGATCTTCACCGCGGCCCGCGAGCTGCCGTTCGCCGGGCATCCCACGCTGGGGACCTGCCACGCCTGGCTGGAGGCCGGCGGCCGTCCGGCCGGCCCGGACGCGGTGGTCCAGGAGTGCGAGGCCGGGCTGATCACGGTCCGGCGGACCGAGGCGGGCCTGGCGTTCGCGGCGCCGCCGCTGGTCCGTAGCGGGCCGGTCGACGAACAGATAGCCGAACGGGTGGCCCAGGGCCTCAATGTGCCGCGCTCCGATATCGTGGACATCGCGTGGGCCGACAACGGCCCCGGCTGGGTGGCCGTGCTGCTGGCCAGTGCCGAGGCGGTGCTCGCGGTCAAGCCGGGCGCCCTGGACCTCGACGTCGGCGTGGCCGGCCCCTACCCGGACGGGTCGCCGGAGGCGCTGGAGGTGCGGGCATTCACCCCGGTGGTCATGTCGCTGGAGGACCCGGTCACGGGCAGCCTCAACGCCTCGCTCGGCCAGTGGCTGCTGGGCTCCGGGCGGCTCAGCTCCCCGTACGTGGCCAGCCAGGGCACCGCGCTGGGCCGCCGCGGCCGGGTGCACGTCTCCCAGGACGACGCCGGCCAGGTATGGGTCGGCGGCGGGACGGTCACCTGCATCACCGGCACCGTGGTGATCTGAGCTTTAGCTTTCGCTGACCAGCCGCAGGGCGACCCGGCGGTTGCCGCCGTTCTGCTGGACCAGCGCGAACCACAGCGGCAGCAGGCCGTCGACGACCGGCGTGGCGGCCGCGTCGCCCACGTAGGCCGGCGTCAGCCCGATCGCGGCGATAAGTTCCTCGGTGACCGCCCGGGCTTCGGGGTCCGCGGCGAAGAACATATTCGCGCCGGGCAGCGGGCTGGCGAAGTTCTCCCAGCCCAGCGAGTTGAAGGCGCGCGCGTAGCCGGCCTGCGGGGCGGCCTCGGCGATCAGCGCCCGGCTGTCGAACTCCGGCGCGCCGATACGGTTCACCGCGTCGATCACGGTCTTGCCCGCCAGAGCCGCTTTGTGCTGGTTGATCACGTCGGGGGCGACCTTGCCGGGCACGGCCAGCACGACGACGTCGGCGCCGTCGATCGCGTCGGCGATGCTGCGCACGGGTGCGCCGCCCGGCCCGTCGCCTTCGGCGTTCCTGGCTCCGTAGACCACGTCGTGGCCGGCTTCGCGCCACTTGGTCCCGAGTGAGCCGCCGATGTTGCCCTTGCCGATCACAGCTATCCTCATGCCGGCCTGCAACCGCGGTGGCCCTGGTCTCATTCCCGGCGCTGACCGCGGCGGGCGGCGGGGGCGGCGATCGGGGCCAGCGGCAGCCGGGACGGCGGCTTGACCTGTTCGAGCCGCAGGTAGGTCACTAGCCGCTGGCCGCCGCGGGTGGCCAGGCTGGCCAGCACGGCCTGCAACTCGGAGACATCACGGGCGACCACGGTGAGCAGGTAGTCGGTCTCGCCGGCCACGTTGTCGGCCGCGATGATCTGCGGCAGCGAGCGGATCAGGTCATCGAACACGCGGCTGGACCGCGGGTCGTGCCGGGTCAGCGTGGCCGTGACGTACACCTGCAGCGGGAAACCGGCCGCGGCCGGGTCGAGGTCGGCGCGGATCACCCGGATGACGCCGGTTTCCTTCAGCCGCCGGACGCGGTGCAGCGTCGCGGCCGGCGACAGCCCGACCAGCCGGGCCAGTTCGACGTTGGTGCGGTCCGCGTCCTCCTGCAGCGCGGTTAGCAACTGAATGTCAATATCATCAAGCGGAACGGCCATACTGCCAAACATTATCTCGTAAATGCTCGCGAACGGTGAATATCACATGGCGATCGCCGACTATGAAGGCATGAGCAACAACCGTCGTCACGCTGTCGCAGCCCTCGCCGCGGCCGGGCTGCTGTGGGGCACCACCGTGCCCCTGTCCAAGCTGGCCCTGGCCTGGCTGCCGCCGGGCTGGCTCACCGTGGTCCGGTTCGGGCTGGCCGCCGCGATCCTGCTGGCCGTGGCGCGCCGCCGGAACACGCTGCGCGGCGCCTTCAGGCCCGCGGTGCTCGTCGCCGGCGCGCTCGGGTACGGGGGCTCGGTCATGGTGCAGAACGCCGGCATCGCCCGGACCAGCGTTACCCACGCCGCCCTGCTGATCGGGGCGGTTCCGGTGCTGGTCGCCGTGATCGCCGCCGCGTGGTACCGGGCCGTGGCGGCGCCGGTGGCGTGGTTCGGCTTCGCGGTCTCGCTCGGCGGCGTCGGCCTGGTCACCGTGGGCGGCGGAGGCGGCGGCGCGACGATGGCGGGCGACGGCCTGGTCCTGGTGTCGCTGCTCCTGTCGGCCACGGTCACGGTGGCCCAGGGACGCCTGCTGACCGGGCGCGATCCGGTCGCGGTGACCGCCGTTCAGTTCCTGGGGGCCACGGTGGGGGCGCTGCCGATCGCGGTTCTCACCGAGGGCAGGCCGGCCGTTCCCGCTAGCGCCGGGGCGGTGCTGGCGGTGGCCGCGCTGGCGCTGGGCGGCACGCTGGCGCCGTTCACCCTGTTCGCGTTCGGCCAGAGCCGGGTGTCGGCGGAGGTGGCCGGGGGGTTCCTCAACCTGGAGCCGCTCGTCGGCGCCATCGCGGGCGCGGTGGCGTTCGGCGACCCGATCGGGCTCGTGCAGGTCGCGGGCGGGCTGGCCATCCTGGGCGGTATCGGGCTGAGCAGCCTGCCGCTGATCGCGGGCCGGCGGGCCGAGGCGCGGCGGGTGGCGGCGGCTCCGGCGGCCGTGGCGCCGGCTCCGGCCGTGGCTCAGGCCGCGGTCGCGGCGCCGGCTGCGAAGACGCCAGAGGCAGGGCCTCAGGTGCGGGTACTGGTGGTGGTTCGCGGAGGCAAGTTCGGCGCGGGTGGCGCGGACCGGCCTCCCGCTCGCGGGCGAAGACCGGGGCGGGAGCGGGCGCTCGATAGCCGGGCGCTGGATAGCCGGTCCGGGCGGGCGGCCTGAGGGGTGCCCGCCCGCGGGCGTTAGCTACTTCAGGTGCGGGGCGAGCAGGGTCAGGTCCGCGGCGGACAGGCGGTCGCGGGCGGTCTTGGCCTGGTGCCAGTACGGGTAGATCAGCGGCGGGGCGCTGGCCGCGTCGAGCTGGGCCCGCTCGTCGTCGCTGAGGGTGAGGTCGGCGGCGGCCAGGTTGTCGGCCAGCTGCTCGTCGGAGCGGGCGCCGATCACCAGCGAGGTGACGGCCGGCTTGGCCAGGGTGTAGGCCAGGGCCACCTGAGCGGCCGAGACGCCGCGCTGCCCGGCGATCTTGACCAGGACCTCGATGATGTCGTAGACGCCTTCCTGATCGTAGACCGGCGGCTCGCCCCAGTCGCTGAGATGGCGCGAGCCCTCCGGAGGCTGCTGGCCCCGGCGGTACTTGCCGGATAGCAGGCCGCCCGCCAGCGGGCTCCACACCAAGATGCCGAGACCCTGGTCGACCGCCAGCGGGACCAGCTCGTACTCGGCCTCGCGGCCCTGGAGGGAGTAGTAGATCTGCTGGCTGACGAACTGCGGCAGGCCCAGCCGCTCGGACGTGCCCAGGGCCTTCATCAGCTGCCAGGCGGCGTAGTTGGAGGCGCCGATGTAGCGGACCTTGCCCGACTGGACGAGCAGGTCCAGCGCCCGCAGGGTCTCCTCGAGCGGGGTCTGGCCGTCCCACTCGTGGACCTGGTACAGGTCGATGTGATCGGTACCGAGGCGGCGCAGGCTGGCCTCGCAGCCGGTGATGACGTGGTGCCGGGACAGGCCGGCGTCGTTCGGCCCGCGGCCCATCGTCATCCGGACCTTGGTGGCCACCAGCACATCGTCCCGGCGGCCCCGCAGCACCTCCCCCAGGATGTCCTCGGCCAGGCCGCCCGAGTAGACGTCGGCGGTGTCGATGAGGTTGACCCCGGCGTCCAGGCACATGTCGACCTGGCGGCGGGCCTGGTCCACGTCGGTCGACCCGACCTGGGCGAACCCGCCGCGGCCGCCGAACGTCATGGTGCCCATCGTGAGCACCGAAACCCGCAGGCCTGACTTCCCTAGTGCGCGATATTCCATGCATCCGACCATATCGACCGGGGGCGGGCCGGCCGCGGGGCGGTGCCCCGGCGGCGGGCAGGTCAGGCGGGGCGGATGCCGGAGGCGTGGCGGCGGGCTAGGGCGCGGTAGATTCCGGGGTTGGTGTCGACCCACTCCTTGGCCCGGCCCTTGACCTCGCCGGCGACCCGGGCCGGGACGCCGACGGCGATCATGCCGTCCGGGACGACCAGGCCGGGCGGGACCGTGGCGCCGGCCGCGACCAGGGCGCGGCTGCCGATGACCGCGTTGTCCAGGACGGTGGCGCCGTTGCCGATCAGCGCCTCGGCGCCGATGACGCAGCCATGGACCACGCACAGGTGGCCGATGGTGGCGCCCTCCCCCACCTCGGTCACCGGGTCGTCGCCGCCGTGCAGGACCGAACCGTCCTGGATGTTGGCGCCGCGCCGGACGATGATCGGCCCGAAGTCGGCCCGCAGCACCGCCCCGTACCAGACGGACGCCTCGGCCTCGACCCGGACGTCCCCGACCAGGGTGGCGGTGGGGGCGATCCATGCTGCCGGGCTGACCTGCGGCGCGCGGCCTTCAAAGGCGAAAAGTGGCATCCGCCTATCATGCCTGCAGGCCGCGGTCGTCGATGGTCAGGGTGACGCCGGGCGGCGCCTCGAGGGCGAGCACGCTCAGCCGGGCCGCGTCATCAAGGTGGATGCGCGGCCGGGGCGGCGGCGTCGTCTCGTAGTAGGTTCCGGGGCCCCAGAACTGGCCGTACCGGATCACGACTCCGCCCGCCTCCAGCACCGTGCGCTCGTGGCTGGCGGTGACCGCCCGGCGGGCCTCGTCGGACTGCTCCCAGGCGATGCTCTGGGCGATGAACTGCTCCGCACCGGCGGCCACCGCCGCGGCCAGGAGATTATGAGTCCCCTCGCTGCGGATGCGGTCGTTGCGGGCGCCGAAGCTGGCCATATCGCCCACCTTGTCCGGCAGGTCGGTCAGCTGATGGAAGACGCAGTCAGGACCGTAGGCCCCGACCGCCTCCGCCAGTGCCCCGGCGTCGAAGACGTCGCCGATCACCGGCTCCGCCCCGAGGTCGCGCAGCCGCCCGGCCTTGTCCGGGGACCGGGTCATTCCCGCCACCTCGTGCCCGGCCGCGACCAGCAGGGGCACCAGGCGGACACCGATCAGGCCGCTGGCGCCGGCGACGAAAATACGCATGGCTCAGCAGCCTAACCGGCGTCCGGAGGCTAGCGCGGTCAGGCCTGCGGCTGGGAGATGTTAACCAGCCAGTCGATGCCGAACTGGTCGACGCACATGCCGAACTCGTCGCCCCAGACCTGCTTGGCCAGCGGCATCGTGACGGTGCCGCCGGCCGCGAGCTTCTCGAAATACTCGCGCAGGACGGCGTCGTCGCCGGACAGGCTGACCGAGAACCCGGCCGCGGGCTTGTACTCCATGTGACCGGGCACGTCGGCGGCCATGATCGTGTAGCCGGCGTCGGTCTCCAGCTGGCCGTGCATGATCTTGGCGGCGTCGGGCGTGTCCGCCATGCCCATGTCGCCGAACGTGCTCAGGGCGAGCTCGCCGCCGAACACGCCCTTGTAGAACTCCAGCGCCTGACGGGCAGTTCCGTTGAAGTTGAGGTAAGGATTGAGTCGAGATGCCATCGCATTTCCCCCTTGCAGAGTCGGCCTCACCGGGTCGGAAGGTATCCGCCGTGCGGCCGACGCTACCAGCCGGGTCGGACAAAACCTGGTGACGAGCAGGTAGCGGCGGGGGTACCGTCCTGGGCAATGAGTGAAGAAGACGGGTATTTCGGGGAAGACGTCGCGGCCAGCTACGACGACGGGTTCGAGGGCCATTTCGACCCCGCCGTCATCGACGTGACGGCCGGCGCGCTGGCCGGGCTGGCGGGCGGGGGGCGGGCGCTCGAGCTGGCCATCGGGACCGGGCGGGTCGCGCTGCCGCTCGCCGCCCGCGGCGTCGACGTCCACGGCATCGACCTGTCCCGGGCGATGGTGGCGCGGCTGCGGGCCAAGCCGGGCGGCGACGCGATCGGAGTCACCATCGGCGACTTCACCAGCACCCGCGTGGAAGGCACCTTCTCGCTGGTCTACCTGGTGTTCAACACGATCATGAACGTGACCACGCAGGACGCCCAGGTGGCCTGCTTCCGCAACGCCGCCGCCCACCTGGAGCCGGGCGGCTGCTTCGTCGTCGAGGTCGGGGTGCCGGACCTGCGCAGGCTGCCGCCGGGGCAGACCGACGTGCCGTTCGACGCCGGCCACGCGAGCTGGGCGTTCGACCGCTACGACACGGCCACCCAGGCGATGAGCTCGAACTACGTCACGGTCGAGAACGGCCGCGGCCGGTTCCGCTCGATCCCGTTCCGGTACGTGTGGCCGGCCGAACTCGACCTGATGGCACAGCTGGCCGGGATGCGGCCGTACCAGCGCTGGGCGGGATGGACCCGCGAGCCGTTCACCAGCGAGAGCGGCGGGCACGTCTCGGTCTGGGTCAAGCCCTAGCGATCCCAGTTCGGCTTGCGCTTCTCCAGGAAGGCCTGCATCCCCTCCCGCGCGTCGGGCAGCTGGCTGGTCGCCGCCATCACCTCGACGGCGTAGGCGTAGGCCTTGGGCTGATCCAGGTCGATCTGCGCGTACAGGGCCTGCTTGCCGATGCCCTTGCTGGCGGCCGATCCGCGGGTGACCCGCTCCAGCAGGTCATGGACGGCCGAGTCGAGCTGGGCCGCGGGCACCACCCGGTTGACCAGGCCCCAGTCGAGCGCGGTGGCCGCGTCGATGACGTCGCCGGACATGGCCATCTCGGCGGCCCGCTTACGGCCGACGTTCCTGGCCACCGCCACCATCGGGGTGTGGCAGAACCAGCCGCCCTTGCCGCCGGGCGCCGCGAAGCCCGCGTTCTCGCTGGCCACGGCCAGGTCGGCCGTGGCCACCAGCTGGCAGCCGGCCGCGGTGGCCAGCCCGTGCACCCGCGCCACCACGGGCTGGGGCACATGCTGGATCAGCGTCATCAGGTCGGTGCAGGTGGTCAGCAGCGCCCGCATGTACGGCAGGTCCGCGCCGGCCATGTCGGCGAAGTCGTGCCCGGCGCTGAACACCGGGCCGTGGCCGGCCAGCACGATGCCCCGCGCATCGCCGTTGCCGACCTCGCCGAACGCCGTGATCAGCTCGCGCATGTGCTCGAGCGACAGGGCGTTGCGGCGCTGCGGCCGGTTCATCGTGATCGTGGCGAAGTCGCCGGCGCGCTCCACTTCGATGTGCTCGTAACCCATGACACTAAGGTAAGTCCAAAGGACCCTCAGGAGGAGAGCGCGATGACGCGTACGCCGCAGGAAGTGTTCGCCCACCACGCCCAGGCGCTCGGCGCCGGCGACCTGGACGCCATCGTCGAGGACTACGCGGACGACGCCGTGTTCATCACTCCGGCGGGCACCTTGCGGGGCAAGGACGGCGTCCGCCAGGGGTTCACCCAGCTGCTGGCCGACGTGCCCAACGCGGACTGGGCGCTGCCGACGCAGATCTACGAGGGCGACGTGCTCTTCCTGGAGTGGACCGCGACCGCCGCCTCGGCCAAGGTCGAGGACGGGATCGACACGTTCGTCTTCGCGGATGGGCAGATCCGGGTGCAGACCGTTCGGTATACGCTGCAGCGGACGGGGTGAGGGGGGCGGGAAACCCACCCGTTCGGTAGCTAGGTTTCAGGCGGTGGCGCGGACCGGCACGGTGCGCACGGCCCGCCAGGCTACGGCGGTGGCGGCCAGCGCGGCCACGGCCGCGGCGAGCATCGCGGCGCGGTCGCCGGAGACCCCGTCTCCGTGGCTGACGCTCTCGGCCACGGCGGGCAGCAGGGCCGCGCCGACCGCGGCACCGATCTGCCGGCTGGTGTTGATCATGCCGCCGACCAGGCCCTGGTCGGCGTCCGGCATGCCGCGGCTGGCCAGCACGGTCGAGCCGAGGGCGGTGCCCGCGGTGCCGAAGCCGATCAGCATGACCACGAACAGCACCGGGCTCCAGCCGGTGGCCGGCAGCCGGGTCAGCACACCGAAGCCGGTGGCGGTCGCGGCGGCGGTCAGCACCAGCAGCCGCTTGACTCCCATCCGGCCCGCCAGTCGCGGACCGGTCACGCCCATCATGAAGCCGACGATCCCCTGGGGGGCGATGATCAGGCCGGTGAGCAGCGGCGATTCATGCAGCACCTGCTGCAGGTAGAGCGAGAGCACGAGCATCTCGCCGCCGTTCCAGAGGCCGAGCAGGAAGGCCAGCGTGGTCCCGTCCCGCAGCCCGCGGCGGTGCAGCAGGCTGGGCCGGATGAGAGGCTCGGGATGCCGGGTCTCGGCCCGGGCGAAACCGGCCACGGCCGCGACGGCCACCATGGCGGACGCGATGACCAGGGGTGATGACCAGCCGAGGACGACGCCCTGGGAGACCGCGAGGACGACCAGGGTGACGGCCACGGTGATCAGCAGCGCGCCGCGGACGTCGAGCCGGTGGCTTCCGGCCCCGGCGATGCGCGTTGTGGCCGCGCGTGTTTTTGCCGCGCGTGTTTTTGCAGCACCGAGGACGGACGGGGACAGGGCCGCGGCGGCCAGGCCGACCGGGACGTTGACCAGGAACACCGCGCGCCAGCTGGTGAACTGCACCAGCACCCCGCCGAGGACCTGGCCGGCCACGAAGCCGACCGAGGAAACCGCGCCGTACAGGCCGATGGCGCGAGTACGCTCGGGTCCCTCGGGGAAGCCGGTGGTGATGAGCGAGAGCGCGGCGGGAGCGACGATGGCGGCGCCCGCGCCCTGCACAACCCGGGCCGCGATCAGCAGGACGGGATCGGTGGCCAGTCCGCCGGCCAGGCTGGCGAGCGAGAACGCGATCAGGCCGGCCACGAACATGCGCCGCCGGCCGAACAGGTCAGCCGCCCGGCCGCCGAGAATAAGCAATCCGCCGAACGAGATGGCGTACCCCGTCACGACCCACTGGACTGCGTCGGCGGGCATGCGCAGTTCGGTCTCGACCGAGGGTAGTGCGACGTTCACGATGGAGAAATCGAGGACGACCATGAACGCGGCGACGAGGATCAGGGCCAGCTGGAGCGGCTGGCGGCGGGGAGGGGGCGTGGATGCTCTGGATGCTCTGGGCGCTGGTGGCGTGCGGTTGGGGGCGGACACGGGGCGGCCGAGGGCAGGCATGGTACCAATCAAATACGTTACGGATCGTTTCGGATTTCTCTATGGTAGAACCCGGCGATGAACGCTGAAATTCCGGGGGGCGCGGCGGGAGCCGGCTCGGGGACGGGCGCGCCGCGGGGGCGGCCGCGGAGCGTAGAGGCCGACCGTGCCATCTTGACCGCCACGTTGGAGTTGCTGGCCGAGCGCGGGCTGGACGCGACGTCGATCGAGGAGGTAGCGGCGCGCGCCGGGGTCGGGAAGACGACCATCTACCGGCGCTGGACGTCGAAGGGACTGCTCGCGCTGGACGCGTTCGTCATCTCGTTCCGCGAGGAGCAGCCATTGCCAGATACCGGCACCCTGCGCGGTGACCTGCTGTCGGCCCTGCACGCGTGGGTGCGCGCGGTCACCCAGACGGCGATGGGGCCGATGCTGACCGGGCTGATCGCCGAGGCGCAGCACGACCCGGAACTGCGCGGGGCGTGGCGGGACCGGGTGCTCGAGCCGCTGCGGACCCAGCACCGGGTCATGCTGGACCGGGCCATCGCGCGCGGTGAGATCCCGGCCTCGGTGGACCGGGACGTGGTGCTCGACCTGTTCTTCGGCGCCGCCGAGCACCGGCTGCTGCTCGGCCACCTGCCGATGACCGGCGAGTTCATCGCCCGGGTGGTGGACGTGATCCTGGCCGGAATCACTCGAACGCAGACGTGAATTTCCATGATCGCGAAGGGTTTTATCGAAAAATATAGTAAATTCTTCGCGATCATGAGGCAGTACGGCGCGGCGGCGGCGGCGCGGTGGCGGCTAGAGCTGGGCTTCGGCTTCGATTTCTACGAGCCAGGCGGGGTCGAGGAGGCCGGCCACGATGACGGCGGTGGCGGCGGGGCGGATGTCGGCGAAGATCTCGCCGTGGGCACGGGCGACTTCTTCCCAGTGCTCGGCGGCGGTGAGGTAGATGCGGGTGCGGACGACATGGTCGAAGGAGGCGCCGGCCTTGGCCAGTGCCTCGCCGATCAGGTCCAGGCAGAGGCGGGCCTGGGCGTAGGGGCCGGCCGGGGGCGGGGCGCCGCCGGGCGGCACCGGGGCGGTGCCGGCGACCAGGACCCGGTCTCCGGCGGCCACGGCACGCGAGAACCCGAAGACGGGCTCGTACGGGGAGTGCCCGCTGATGCGCTGACGCACGTCAGGGATTGTCTCATGGAGCGGAACATCCGCGCGGGAGGGACTCGGTGGCGCACAGGGTACGTAAGAAGGTATCCGGGGCCACACCGAG
>Ga0136846_1209480_pt1 | contig 17785 bp, 40 predicted proteins | sample HopSoiMetagenom2_FD_96841 | JGI IMG/M metagenome (GOLD analysis project Ga0136846, IMG submission 96841) | Grasslands soil microbial communities from Hopland, California, USA - 2 Assembly 2016 (version 4) | ecosystem: Environmental > Terrestrial > Soil > Grasslands | place: USA: Hopland...
GCATCCTGCTTGTTTGGATCGAGAGACGCCAGCCATTCGTCAAGGCGCTGGCGAAGATATCTTTCGCCCCTTGTGGATTCCGTGAACTTCAGCGGCCGAACTGGGCAAACCCTCTTGAAGGTCTCGACACAGACGCCGCAATATGCCGCGGCGGATTTCTGGTCCATGGCGGCCGGCCAATATGGGATGTCTGGTGTCATGGTCACACGTCCCTCGTCTTCCTGAAACCGCCACCGCGGATCTTCGCTTTCGATTGAGGCCATATCCCCAAGTGCTTCTTGCGGACGCGGTCGGCCTTCGCCTGCTCCGTCTGCTCTTCGCCAGATTTCACACGATGAGGCTGCTTCAGGACCGGCTGCAGATTGCTCTCGCGATGCTCGCCGCCACGCCACAGGGCCTTGATGTGATCCAAATCCCAGGCGTCGCCGGCCAGGATCTTCCGGCCAGACAACTGGCAGACGCCGTTGAACTTCTCGAAAACCCGCAGGCGGACGCGGGGCGGGACCGCGGAATCATCGGTCTTCCCGACCCACTCTTCAGTGCTCCGCATCGGCACCCCCGCTCATGAAGCAATCGTTGCAGATCAGACCGCCGGGAATGTGCTTCCCGCTGAGTTCCTGCGGGAATTTATAGCGGCCGCACTTCGGGCACTTCGACTGGCGAAGCCCGACGCGAAGCTGGACGCGCGCCCATTCGTGCCATTCGAGATAGCCGGTCGGCGCCGGGTCACCACCGCGATAGGTCGGGATGATGTGGATGTGCGCAAAGTCGCGGTTCATGCCCGCCTCCCGAACCACGGCATAAACCGGCCAATGATCGATTTGCGGGTCGGCCGCTTTGCCGCCTCGGTTTCGCGCTTGAGCCGCTCGACGACGGCATTGCGCCGTTCAATGAAGGCGAGGGTGCTCGGACGGGCGGCGGGATGCTTGCGGAGATGATCGGCTGCGGTTCTCATGCTTCACCGCCTTTCGACTTTGCCATCAGCCGCTCAAGCGGCGACATGTGATCATCGACGGCCTTCGCCTTCAGCGGCGGCAGGCCGAACTTTTCGAGGTATTTCCGGGAGTGCCTCGCCCACACCTTCTTGCCCCAGCTCGTCGAGGCGAATTCCCAAGGACGGGCGGCGCGCAGCGCCTTCTTCCGGGCGGCGAGGTCGGCATCGGCCGGGAGGTTGCGGTGAACCTCGCCGATGACGCCGGATGCGGTTTTCTGCCAGTCGATCATGCGGGCACTGCCTGACCCCAGGCGACAAGCTCCGGTATCTGATCGGGCCAAACCCACCAGACCGGGAACGCGCCTTCGTCTTCAGCGCGCTGGAAGTCTCCGCCGTTCGTGACGCGGCGGCCGAGGCTGTCGAAGCACATGGCCGTGAAGTGGTGGCCGCGCCAGCCCTTCTTCTCGCCGTGCTGGGTGTTGTTGTACTGAGGATGGCAGGTTAACCAAGACGAAGCCTTGTTGACCCACTGCTGGTGGCTGGTGAACTGTTGGCCCTCGAAGGGCGGGGCGACGCGCTTATCAGTCATGCCGCTCTCCGCTTCAAATCTTCGGGATTGGTGAGGACCAGGCCCTGCTCGGAATAGTGCCGGTGGACCGTGTCGAGAAAGATCGTCTTCTGGCGCGTCGTCATCAGGCGTGTAACGCCGAAATCGAACGGCACCATCATCAGCTTGAGCTTGTGCTCGTAGGGAAGCGGCATGATCACGGCGTCATATTCGGCCTTGAACACGTCGTTCTCGTTCCGCAGGATCGGCACGCCGAAATGGAGCTTGCAGTATCCCCGGACCTCTTCCGGGGACTGGTCGCCGAGCTGGGCGGATATCTCCATCACCCACAGGCGCTGAAGCTTGTTCTGGTCGCTGGTCCGGTGCCTGCCGTCGGTAATGCTGCAGGTGAAGGGCATCGTCTTGCCCATGATGTATTTCACCAGCATCTCGCGGGCCTGCTCGGTGTCGACGATGCGGTTGTTGGTGGACATGGCTCACCCCGCGTTCAGCGACGAGATCTGCGCGAGGCGGCGCGTCTTGATGGCGAATGCCGCTTCGATCATGTCGTCGTGACCTTCCGTCTCAAGCACGGCCGGCGCGTCGAAATCATTCCAGATCTCTTCGACGTCGGCCTCGTCCTTCGCGCCGGCCAACGCCGTCTCGATCTCGTCGAGGAAATCCCCAAGGTTGAACTCGGAAGCTTCGGCGGGCTTTTCAGGTTCGGCTTCGATCGTCTTGGCAGACGGAGGCGCCGGCGGCTTCGGGGGCTTGGGCGGTGTCGGCTTGTTCTCGGCTGCTGCCGGCGGGGTGATGTCGCGCATCTCCTCAGCCTCGGCGATCTCGCGCACCTCGAATTCGTCGCGGATGCCGCCGAGCACGTCGCCGAAAAGCTCGCGAAGGCAGTAGCCGGCCGCGCGCCACGCCAACATGCGCTGCGGGAAGCGGTACCAGGGCGCATCATTCGGAAGTCCGTCTTTCCAGACCTTTTCCTTGTTTTCCCAAACCTGCTTCCTGACCGTCGGACGCTCATCCCACAGGCGCGCCCGGATCGCGTCATCCTGAGAGAATTCGACACGCTTCTCTTCGCCTGTGTCGAGACGCTTGGCCTCGCAGAAGCCGACGAGCTTGCCGCCGCGCTCTTCGCAGCCGGTCCGGAGATACGCGACCTTGCCGGACATGCGGACGACATTAATCAGTCCGTCGCCATAGAGCGCCGGCTTGCCGTTGATGACGGTGAAGCTGCGAAGGCTGACCATCGGCTTCAGACCAAGCTCGGCGCCGGACATGATGGCTACAGCAACGGCACTGGCAGCATCGTCGCCGGTGAGTTTGCCAATTAGGGCGGCAGGGGCGAGGCCGGAGGCGACGACCGTCCGTGCCATCCGGAAAGTTTCTTCGAACGTCTGCGGGACGATAGCCATGACCTGGCCGCCGCCGGTGAGAGCGGGAATATGGGCGTTCATGCGCCTTCTCCTTCGGTGGTTTCCGGCTGGACGACGCGAAGGATCTTCTTCTGCGCCATGTCGGATTCGGCCTTGATCTCCATGACCTCGACGGTGGTTTCACCGCGCGCGGTCGCGACGACGACCTTGTCGCCGACGTTGACCGTCATCCCTTCCGGAATGAAATAGTCGTAGGTTTTGCCGTCCTTCTGCCACTTGAACATGATGGCGGCGACGGTGAGAGAGGTTGCTTCGGTCATCATGCCGCCCTCTGTTCGGAACGGATCGCCATGCCGGCCAGCTCAACACCGGAGCGTGCGGCCCGGTTCGCGAGCGTGTCGACGACTTCCTTGATTTCGGGACGATCCTTCAGCGCCATAAGCAGCGCATCGAAATCAGTGATCTCGGCAAAGACGAAGGTGCGGAGAGAGACCTTGGCGCCGGTCCGGCCAGCCGAAGCATTGCGGGCCTGAGCATCGCGCTCGGCTGCCGCTGCCTGCTGAGCAAGACGCTCGGCCTCGGCGATCGCGTTGTTCTGCGCTGCGATGGCAGCCGCATCGTTGTCGTTCTTCGCGGCTGCCTTCTCGGCTGCAACGCGTGCGGCATCGGCCTCGCGCTGAATGCGATCGGCTTCGGCACGGGCCGCAGCCTGGCGCTCGCGCTCCTTGCGCGCTTCCTCCTGCAGAAAGGCGTCCATGTGGCGCTTCAGCTTCTTGCTGATCGCGTCCGGCTCTTCCTTGAGTTCGCGCCACTTGTTGTCGACGTTGCGGCCTGCATCGAGATGCGGCTGCTTTTCGACCTTGTGCAGGTCGGTGGCCTTCTTGGCGATCGTCGAGAGCCGCTTCGACCAGATCGCGGCGCGGTCGGCCTCGGCCTGCGTCGTGATCGGCTTCTTCATGAACGCCTCGGCCTGCTCGCGCTCGGCGGCGAACTCGACCTGCAGAGCTTCGAACGGGTCGGACGGAAGGTTGTGGCCGATAGCAGGCGCTTCCGGCTCGTCATCCCAGCCCGCGCCCTCGATCGCCTTGGTGTAGGCTTCATAGGTGATCGGGTTCCGGCAGCACCAGGTCCATATCTCCGAAGCGTCGACCTGGCGATCGCCGCGCATGGCGTGCCACTTGCCGTCTTCGAACCAGATTGCGACCGGCTCCCACGGCTTATCCTTGAAGCGGGTGCGGTAATAACCCTGCTGCGGATCGCCGTCATGGATCGGGCCGATGGTGCCGGCGAGGGCGTTCTGCCACCAAGCCCAAATATTCACTTCTGCCATGTAATCTGCTCCTGATTGTCGAGTGCGTTGGATTTGAGCTGCTGCTCGGTGGGCATGAGGGAGACGACCGTCAGCAAACCGACGGCTGCAATGGTGAGGATGAGGGTGGCGGCCTTGCCGAGCGCGGCGTGAAGGCGGCTGTTCTCTTCGAGGAAAGGCGCGGCGCGCTTGTTGATCTCAGCGAGGCGGGCTTGGATGTCGCTCATCACTCTTCGCCCCGCGTCGTCTTGAGCACGGATGCCGCAGCTTCGAGCGCCGCAGTCGCGCACTTCGGGCAAAGGTCGGTGAAATCCAGCCGGTCCTTGCCGCCGTAGCTGTCGGCAGAGCGAGAGCCTTCGATTTTCAGCGAGCCCCAATCGCGTGGCTTCTTGAACGACTTGTTCGTTCCGAGCTGCTCCAAATGCTTGTCGACCGTGAGGCCGCAATTGTCGCAGGAGATGCGCGGGGTGATGTTGACGTCAGCCATAGATCTGATCTCCATCGGTGATGCCCATCTGCTCACGGGCATAGGCGGCGTAGCGCGATGCCCAGTGCTGGTGGCCGGCGATGCGATCCTTGATGGCGAGGACGATCGCGTGAGGGACGCTCAGTCCGTAGCGAACGCAACCAGCCTCTTCGGCGGCGCTGAGTTGGTGGAGAGCGGCGAGACGTTCAGCCTTGTTACGCATAGAGCTGATCCTCATCGCGGATGTTCATGATCTCGCGAGCGTAGCGGTAGCGCTCCGAACGAGCCGCCGTCGCACCACGCAGCCAGGACGGGCCGCGCCACATGTTGCTGTCGATGAAAGGGGCAGCGAGGCGGGCGTGAGACTGAGCCTCGATTGCCATGTAGGCGTCGCAGTCGGCGACGGTGCGGGCTGCATTCCAGCGAGCGTCGCGCTTGCTCTGGTCCGTCTCGATGTTGCGAATGTGCTGCATATCCATCCTCGTCGCCGTGGCGTTTCGTTGATGAATGCACTATGCGATAATCGCACAAATGATGCAAGAGAAAATAGTGCTATAATCGCACAAATATTTTTGGCGGCATAGATCCAGAATCGATTCGACTCTTAATGCACGTTCTGCTTTCATAGAACGAAAGGAGAACAAAATGGGCTATGCGGTATTGAAATCACCCACGCCGTTCACGCTCCATATCCGGTGCGAGAACTGCATGAGAGACAGCGAAAAGGTGGTGCAGATGCCGCTCGGCGATGACGTGCCGCGAGACGCGGAAGAGCTGATCGAAAGCGTTTATTTGGAGAGCATCCCATACCGATGCCAGCCCTGCGGAAGCGTAATCGGCCGGCTAGTCGGGATTACAGGAGGTAATGCGTATGGCTACTGAGAGAGAAGTTCTGGAATTCATCATCGTGCCACCATTCGAGCAGCGGGCGGCGGTCGCGACGGCCAAGGAGCGCTTCGAAAACTACCTCGGCAATCGGTTTCCAGGGTACCGGTTCAAGGTCGGGCCATTCGCTCCAGTCGGTGACGACGAGGAGTTTTCTGTCCTGCCGATCATGAATTTTCCGGGTGATGATGGAAGGAGCTACATGTGCACGCCGCCCAAGCGGTGGTTCCTGCAGGAGATCGCCGACGCCTGCCGGCAATTCGACTTAAACGGCAAACGCAGTTTTGCCGCCTAAACTGTTAGGTGTGTATAAATGATCAGCAGCTATCTTCGTCTCATGAGAGAGAGCCCTGTTCACCTGACCTATACACTTGAGACGAAGGAGCCAGTGGAACTTGGCGACTTCGTTGCTCAGTTCGTTGCCATTGGAAACGAGTTTGAGCGTTTCGTGAAAGAGCAGCACAAAGACCTTGCCGCTGATGCAACTTTCTTTGTGAAAGAAGTGAGAAAAGGGTCGACGATCGTTGAGATGTTCCCGGCCATGGCTATCGCCGCCCCATTCATTGCCAGCGCTGACCAGGTACTGATTGTTGAGGATTTTGTAAGGCGCTGGGGGAGCAGGCTTGCCGCGCTGCTGCAAGACAAAAGGGAAGCGGCGCCGGCGACGAAGCAGGAGCTGAAGGATTTCACGCGGGCCGTTGTGGCCGTGGCGCGTGATCCAGACGCCAGCTCAAAACTTGAGGCCGCTACGTTTGAAGACGGCCAAAGGAATGTCAGAGCGAGCTTCGTCTTCAACACCCAGCAAGCGCGTGCTATCGAAAAGGTCATCGAGCATCGCCAGAACGAGCTTGATAAGCAATCCCAGGACCCGCGCCCCCGTGTGCTGATGGTTTTCACAAGAAGTGATGTCCACGCCGCGGCGGTCGGAAAACCTTCCGGCGAAAAGGTGCTCATCGAAGAGATCTCTGACAAGCCGCTTAGCCTCACGTATGGCTCGGATTTAGCTGAGCAGAGACTGAAACACGAAATCCGAGAGGCCGACGACAACGTCTACAAGAAGGGATTCATCGTCGACGTCCAGACGAAGATCAGCCGAGGCAAGGCCGTTGCGTATGCAGTCACTCACGTTCATGACGTCATCGACATTGAGGCTGATGGCTAAAACCCTGGCATCTCGTTCATCACACGCCGTACCAGTGCAATGACCTGCACGCTCACGCCGTCATCTGCCTCGTGGTCGCGTTGAATGACAATCGGCTTGTGCTTCGGATTCGTCGACCGAGGATGGAACTCAGCCCGGTCGCCGAACAGCTCGAGTTGCTTCACCGACCATTCGCGGAAGTGCCCGCCGTCCCGCGTCCGCTCCACGACAACGACCATCCCAGATCGCAGCTCGACCAGGTGCTGCACATCCTCGTAGGAGATGCAGACCAGCCGGTCGCCGGGGAATATCGGGCGAGGACGCAGATCGTTCATGCTGTCGCCGCTGCAGTCGAACAATAGCTGTCTGGCGTTCGGGAACTTCTCATCTCGCGGAAGCATCACCTCGATCGGCTCCGACTGGTCGAACTCGTCGACCTCGCGGAAGGTGCCGGCCTCGACGACGCCGGCGACGCGCGCCGCGACCAGGCCAGTTGTGACCGGCACAAGCTCGGTCTGAGGCGCGTCCTCTCCGAAATATACAGCGGCGCCCGCGACCTCATGCGATTTGAGTTGCCGCTTCCCGCTGACGACCTTGTTTATCGCCGACGGGTGCAGTCCGAGGGCTTTCGCGAGCCCGGTCTGGGACATTCCGGGTTTGTCGAGATTTTCGATAACCCACTTTTTATAAGGATCTTCAAGCATATGGCATTTTCGCACAACGAAAATGCACGGTCTCGTGCGATTGCAGCACAAAGGCCTTGACGATTGCTGTGCGATTATCGCATAGTACTGCCATGGAAACGAACGCACCAGAGAAGCTTGAGCCGGCCGCATCGATCATTGATCGCTTTGGCGGACCCGAAGCCGTCCAGGAGATAACCGGCGCCGACAGGACGCGGGTATACCGATGGACCCAGCCCAAAGAAAAGGGCGGGACCGACGGGATTATCCCGCTCAAGCCCGCGCAGAAGCTCTGGGCGCACGCAAAGGCCACTGGCCTTGAGATTCCTGGCGATCTCTTCCTTTCCCCTGAACCTGCGAAAGCCCGTGGCGAGGTGGCAGCATGACCAACGCACACGGCGTAGTCCGCGACCAACTCCGCGCTTTCATTGAGCGCATCGAACGCCTCGAAGAAGAGAAGAAGACCATCGCCGACGACATCAAGGATGTCTATGCCGAAGCAAAAGGCATGGGCTTCATCCCGGCCATGATGAAGAAGGTGATTGCTCTCCGGAAAAAGGACGAGCAGGAGCGCATGGAAGAGGAAGCCATCCTCGACACCTATCTGCTCGCGCTCGGCATGATCGCTCAGCCTGATCTCTTCGAAGAGCCTCATCACCCGGAAACGGGCGAAATCATTGATCCCAAGCTCGCCCAGACCATCGTTACCGGCATGCAGACCGAGATCGGTCGCAAGGCGCTGATCGCTGCTGTCGACATCATGATCGCCAGCGAAGAAGCGGAAGAACAGAATGCACCAGAGAGGCCCTCGCATAACGATGAGCCATCCCCAGGTCCGCAAGCCGAAGCCTCTCCTGCCGGGACCGGAGCCGGGATGCTTGCGGATCGTGAGGGCCGCCACGACGGGGAGGCGGCTCCGGTCGACCTCCCCACCAGATCGGACGACGACGCAATCGCTGCAGTGAAGAGCAAGGCTCGACTGGCGAACGTCGTTGACGTTGAACCGTCGTCGTCCGCCCCCATCGATCCGACTGAGGATCGCGAAGGAGACCAGAGCCTCGGCGGCGTAAATCCGGACGGTGAGACGCGTAGCCCCGACGCCAACGCAGGAGGCGGTCATGTAGACGTCAGTAAATCTGCCGCACAACAGCAGGCCGTGGCTATCGTTCAAGCTGCCACGGCCACCAAACCTCTCCGGCCTCATTGCCGAACCCCGGGCGAGCACTGCGGTGGATATGGCAGCAATCATTGTCACTCCTGCCTTCGTGCGTCGAAGGAAGCTGAGGTGGCAGCATGATCACAGCTCCGCACATCAAATCCCGATCCGAACTGACGTCGATGATCATCGACTTCACGGCAAAAGGCGGCGAGGTCCGCACCTTCAAGCGCGGCCACACAAGCGACTGGACCTATCTGCGGGATATGTTCGCGGGCTTTGGCTACGAGCTGAAGATAGACCGATCCTTCTACATCGTCAGGAAGATCGGCGAAAAGGGCAGGCCGAAGCGCCTCACCCGAGTGCAGGCGATACGCGAAATCGACAAGGTCCTCGTCGCCCACGCCCATCAGCCTTTCATGATCACCAAACACGAATTTTTGGAGCCACGTCCATGACAGTCGCCATCGATGCCGCACGCCGCGTTCAGAAGCAGGCCGTTCGCTTTGCGACGTTTCACTGCTGCCCGGCATGCTCTCAGGTCCTCTCAATCGTCGAAATCATTGAGCGCCATTGCGAGCGCTGCGATGCCGCGATCACACCCAAGGAAATCAGGGAGAGGGCAGCATGAGCATGTTTCTCGGTCATCTCGGACTGGCGCTGATCGTCGGCGCCTTCTTCCTCTGCCTCGCGGCGGCTGTCCTTGCCGCGCTCAACTCCGGCGACATCAGCCGAGAAGAAGAAGCTGAACGCTACAGGGTCCGGCATCCCGCCAACTCGAATTGATGAGCTCACCCCCTCGGCTCGTCACAGCTGGTCCCGGTCATCCTCCCGAGCGCCGGGACCAGCGACCCTTATGCGGATCCGCTTATTCGCCAGTCGCATGACGACGGCTTGAGTGGCGGAACCGAGGCTTTCGAAATTAGCAGGTGGCGACGGCGGATCGCCACCTGCAGCAGACCCGACTAACGCGGCGGAAGTGTCGGCTCTGCGAAATGGAATGACGGCATGCCCAGGCGGCGGGCCGGCGACAAAGGGCGAAGGCCCGGCAAGGCTTTCTCCTTTGTCGTTTTCAGTATCCGTCCTGCGCATCTGTAGCTCCTCTGAACAAGGGCGAAAGTAACGCAGGAGAAACAGATGGAATTGGGAAATCTCCCCGAAGATTCGGGGAAGCTAATACAGGGCGCGAGTAAGCAGATGGACGACGTTTCAACAGCAAACTTCTTGATCGAGGAGATCGGGGCGAGGCGCCATATCGGCGACATGTTCCGCACCGCCTGCCGGGAATTGCGGGCTCGTTTCCCTCATCGCGAAGATCCTGAGAACCAATGGACAGAACGCCGCCTGCGGGGGTGGTGGAACAACGAGAGCAAGATCGTGAAGCACTTCCAGATGGTTGAGCTCTACGAGACGGCGGAAGCACTACGACAAGCGAGGGACAGCCATGCCGAATACAAAGCCAAAACCGAGCGTCTTCGTCAGATGGCTAAGCTTCGATCGGCGGCACGCCCTGGCGATGTGGCTCCGCGATAAGGCTGCCGGCCTTGCAGAGTGGGTTTGCCCCGAACTGACGGACGAAAATTGATGCAGCGCTCGCTTCCTCTAATATTGCCAAGAACCAGCGCCACCAGATCGCTTCGCGTTTTGGTTGGCTGCGAGTTCACCGGCACGGTCCGCAACGCCTTCCTTGATCGCGGACATGACGCATGGTCCTGTGACCTATTGCCGGCAGAGAATGGCAGCAACCGACATATCCGAGGTGACGTCCGCGACTTCCTCGCCGACGGCTGGGATCTCCTGATCGTAGCTCACCCGCCATGCACGCGGCTTTGCCGTTCCGGTCGCCGCTGGCTGTCCGGTCCCGGGAACATGACGCCCCCGAAGAAGCTGCCGAACGGTCGCACTTGGGAAAGCATGAAGGCCGAGTTCGAAGACGGCGTTGACCTCTTCGTCTCGTGCTGGCGGGCGCCGATCGATCGCGTTGCCATCGAGAACCCCGAAATGCACGATCTCGCCAAAGCCCGGATGCCGAAGGATCTTCCGCGTCCGCAGATCGTCCAGCCATTCTGGTTCGGCCACCCGGAATACAAGGGGACCGGCTGGTATCTCAAAAATCTTCCATCGCTTCAGGAAACCGATCGCCTCCGCGAGCCCGAGAAAGATAGCGACGACTGGAAGACTTGGAACCGGGTTTGGCGCATGTCGCCCAGTGCCGATCGAGGCAAGGAGCGCAGCAGGTTCTTTGCCGGCATGGCGTCGGCTATGGCCGATCAGTGGGGCGGGTATGCCTTCGAGCAGTTCCAGTTGGAGGCCGCATGACCGACCCTTCCGAAATGATTGCCTGGCTCGACCGCCGCATCGCCTCCGCCATGACATGGCTAGATGACCACGGCAAAGGCTCCAAGCGTCCCCGTCCTCAGCACGAGATCGAAACCAAGGAATACGACATTGCCCGCTTTGAGGAGATCAAGGCAGCGTATCTCAAGGCGATGGCGAAGATGGAGCGGTCGGCATGACCTGCCTCGACAAATCAGAGGCTAAAAGCCAACTCCAGTTCTCGTTCCAATTCGGCGAGATCGTCATCTGCGTCTATGGCGGCAGATGCCAGATGAACATGTGCGAGGAGCCTGAATACCTTTCGAATACCTACGAGCTCGTACTGTATTTCGATTGGTATTTCATGCCAGGTTTCGATTTCTTTCCTGGCTACGAAATAGCCAGCCACGCTGATCTTAAGGAGAGGAGGCTCTTGGTCTCTTCTTACCCACCCCTCAATCATCAGTCCAGGGTCGAATCTTTTGGTGCTGCCTTTAGAAAAGGTCCAGTCTTGCTTGGGGATTGGGTAGAGTTCTACCTTCTTCTCTCTGTCGAAACTGATGTGCAAGGTAGATATTTTCTTGCTTGTGACGAGCCTTATACGTCGCACGATCATCGATCGACGATTCCAGTTCCGGATTCGAAGAGCAACGCGCGTTTTGCGCTCTGTGTGTTGGACAGCATCGAGCGTGGGCTCAGCGTTCCCGAGTTGAAAATCGGTCTGTGCTTGAGCGGCTTTTGCCTGCTGAAAAAGGCTTCGAACAGTTATTGCTGCGGCGAAAGCCGCGGCCCATCCACTCAATGCGCTGACCCACGTGGCGACGCAATTCCCTGTGCCGTCGCACAGAGCTGCATGAGTTATGGGGTTTCCGAAGATCACTATCGCGCCAATGACAGCCACTATCGCGGGTCCAAGCCAGCGCATGATGTAATTCGGAATCATCTCGGCCCCCGCCATTTCAGCTGGCAAATAATCACGTGCAGAGATGAAGAGCAATGGAGGATGGCAGCATGACCTTCCTCGAAGCCTACGCCATCCACGGTCCCGACGTCGAGCGCATAGCGCAAGCCCTCGGCATCACGCCGCCAGAGGCCGATCGCCTCATCAACGAAGCGATGGAGCGACGGCACCAGCAGCGCGTCCAGCGAAGCCGGAGGCGCGCATGACAGAGCGTATGAGCGCCAAACAATACCGCGAGCAGTTCGTTGAGCCGAAAGCCGTCTCGTCAGCTCGGATTGTCATCACCAACATGCCGCCGTCAGCGAACGGGCTTCGAAAGAGCTTCATCAAGGAAGGCAAGGTCATCAGCGTCAAGAGCGATGGCTATGCCGACTGGCGGAAGGCGGCTGTCTCGGAGATCACGTCTCAGGCCGTCGGCAAAGTCGAAGGCCCATATCGCCTGTCGATCGTTGCCCAGCGCCATTGGCGCTCGAAGCGCGCCAGAGACATCGACAACATCATCAAGCCGATCTCCGACGCGCTGGTGAAGGCAGGAATCGTCGAGGACGACTGCCTGGCGGAATGTGTCACCGCTCGGTGGGTTGATGACTTGCAAGGTCATGCCGCCGTCATCGATGTGGAGGTCTGCGATGGCTGACCTCCCATGCATGCCCTTCTGGACGGACGCCTATCTCGCGGACACTCAGCACCTGACGACTGAGGAGCACGGCGCATATCTGCTGCTGCTGTTCCAAGCATGGCGCTCTCATGACTGCTCACTCGCCGACGATGACGACATGCTGTCCCGTCAGGCCGGCGTTTCACTTTCCAAATGGAAGGTCATGAAGCCGATCATCATGGCATTCTGGAAGCTCGACAAGCGCCGGAAAAGATGGGTGCAGAAGCGTCTCCAAATTGAGCGCGAAAAAGCGACTGTCAAAAAGGCCAAAGCACGCGATAGCGCCGCAAGCCGTTGGAATAACAAGGAAAAGGGTGATGCGAACGCAATGCGAACGCAATGCTACCCTGAACCTAATCCTGAACCTATCGAAAGATCAGAAGATCTTTCTCAGCGCTCACGCGCAAAAAAATCCCCCCGTCAGAAAATTATGGAGGTTTTTCACGATGCATGACCTCGTTCCGAAAGATCAGTTCGACCGCCTTCCAGAGCGGTATCGCCAGCGGGCGAGGGACATCGCCTTCCGCGTCGCCGAGATCGATCGGCTGACAGCTCGTTGCAAGCCAGCGGCGATCCGAGACGCCGCAATCCGCCTTTGCGGCCAGCTTCGCCCGCAGCCCGGTATCGAGATCACCGATTTCGCCGAGGAGTTCCGGCAGGCCTGCGCCGACTTGCCGGAGTGGGCCATTTCGGAAGCCACGAACGACTATCTCGGCGGCAAGGTCGAAAACCATACCGGCCAGTACATGCCGACGTGCGCGGAGTTCGCGAGACATGCTCGCTCGATCGTTGCGCCGTTCCATGGCGAGCGAGCCGGACTGCGCCGGGAAGCGGAGAAGCTTTTCGAGCGTGCTGAGGACGAGCGCCGCCGCGCTGAGATCGCCGTCGAGCGTGCAAGACCAGGGCATCGCGAGTGGGTTCGGAACCTCGCCCGGTCGGTCACCGCCGGCGCGCCGCAGATCGGCAGCAAACCACATCATGCTGCAGATCCGGAAATGCAGGCGCGCATCGACGCACTCAAGGTAAAGCGGGATGAACCGGCCTCGAAGCTCGACCAAACCAGTATCGTGAGAGGAGCAAGACGATGACGAGCTTTTTCTGGACAGACGACAATATCGCCCGGGCGGAGAAGCTTTGGGCCGACGGGATATCGGCGCGCGAAATCGCGGAACGGCTCGGCTCGACGAAAAACACGGTGATCAACATGGCCGGCCGGCATCGTGACAGGTTCCCCGCGAGGCAGTCGGCCAGGATATCGCTCCCGGAAGATGCGACGGAGGCTCAGCGAAGCCATCACGCCGACCGCGTGATCCGCGTCACTTTCACCGGCGCCGAAGTCACGCTTCCCCGCGTCGCCTTCATCGATGGAGCAGCGATCTGATGACCCGTCTAGCGAGGATTGATTTCGACGCCGTCGCTCCGCTTTATCCGAGCGACAAGGTCGCCGGCCGGGTGGCGGGCAGGGGAGAGCATTTCGAATGGACGCCAAACCAGGACACCAAGATCCACTCCGCTGATCCGCTCGCCGTCCGACGTCCGACCGAAAACGAACTTTCGAGGCCTGATTATGTCGATCTGACGGGATCGAGGCTCGGCCGGCTGATGGTGATGGGTGTCGCCGCTGAGATCACCGGCAATGGCCAGAAGTGGGTCGTCCGCTGCGTCTGCGGTTCATACGAGACCCGCAAGGCCAGGTACATCAAGGCCTGTGTCGCCGGCAACAATCCGGGAAGCAGCGAGCCGATGTGTGACGCCTGCGGCTACACCCGCAAGCTCCAGCTTGGGTACCACAACGCGAAGAAGGCAGCTGCGGCAGCGCAGGCGATCATGGAGGCGGCGCGATGAGCAAAGTCGAGGATGTCGCCGCGGCGATCGGTTTCGTCTTGGACAACAGGTCGTGGGAAGACTGCGGGGAGGGCTTCAAGGAAGCATGTCGCGAATGCGCGGCAGCCGCGGTTGCGGCGATGGGCATACCCACCGGCCATTATGACGTGCAACGCCTTCAACTCGGTTCTCGTGTCCGCAAAGTGCGAGGTTACGGCTTCCCGGGAGAGATCGTATCGGTCTTCGCCACAAAGGCTGGAAACATCCGCTTTGTCGTCGAGGCCACAGGCGAAGACTATGGCGGAATGCTGCACATCTTCAACGGAGAGCAGTTGGCGGCAGCCGACGAACATTGAGATTCGATAACCGAGCGGCGGCTCGAAACCGAGGAAATGAAAATGGCGGTGAACGAACAGTGGTATGTGATCCGGTGCGCTCCAGGGTCTCAGCGGAGCGCCAGCGGCCAAACAGGCAAGATGGGCGAGCCGGAAAGCATGATTGAGCGAACGTTGAGGAATGAAGGTTTCAGCGTCTTCATGCCGACGGTTCACTACGAGGTGCGGCACAATCGCACGAAAAAGTGGATCGAGCGCCGATACCCGCTGCTGACAGGCTATGCGTTCGTCGACATGGCGGGTCGGAATTTCGAGGATGCTCGGCAGGTGGAAGGCGTCATGTGCTTTCTGCGCCGATCGCGGACCTCCGGGCCATACCGGATGCCGTCCCACGATATCGCAGTCATGCGCGCGGTCGAGGAAGAAAACCGGAATCTGATCTACACGCAGCGCGCCGAGCGTGAGGCAAGGGAGCGCAAGGCGCTTCACCTGACCACGCGCAAGGATCGGGAGAAGATCATGCCCAAGGACACGATAGCGATGATTTGCGGGCGCAATCCTTTCGCCGGGCTGATCGCGCGAGTTCTCGGACCGTCATCGCGCGGCAAGGTCAAGGCTGTGATCGAAACGCTGGACAGCCTGGTGGAAATCGACATCCCGCTTGAAAATCTGGAGGCGGTAGCCTAGTGTTATCGCAACTGATTTGCCGCCTGATCCATCGGGGCTCTCAATGCCGACCGAGGGGCGCGCCCTTAAGCCGCTTGACGCGGTGTCTGGCGCGTGCGGTTTTCTCCCAAAATCCATGTCGGAGTAGAGCAGCCCGGTAGCTCGCCAGCCTCATAAGCTGGAGGCCGGAGGTTCGAATCCTCCCTCCGCAACCAATCGCAGCCCGTCACCGGATCAACCCGGATGGCGGGCTTTCTGCATCCAGGAGACTGACATGGCTTGGTTTGTACAAGCGCTTCAGAAGAAGAACGCCGACGGCACTCCGGCCGGTATCTGGCATCTCTGCGCGAGCAGCGACGAGGGCGGCGGGTTCTATCCTGGCTGCGACCACGATCATCACTCTCCGGAAGAGGCCGAGGCTTGCAGGGACGCAAAGGTTGCCGTCGGTGCGGTCACCGGCTTTCCCTACGAGCCGAAGACAATCACCGTCAATGGCGAGCAACATGAAGTCGATGGCGACACCATCAGCCACGAAGAGATCTGCGCCCTCGCCAAGCAGCCGATGCATGCCAGCGCGACCTATGAAGGCCAGCGCAATGGCGACAGCCAGCGATCGGGCATCACCCACGCCGGCAAGGTGATAAAACTCGAAGACGGCATGATCTTCGATTGCGTCGTCACGGGCAACGCATGACCGCCCAGCGCGTCATCATTGCCGCGCTCTTCGCGGTGGCAATCGCCTGTATGGTTGGCGCCCTCGTCGGCTGCGTCAGCTACCAGCCGCCCGGGCAGGATTTGTGGCGGGCGCTGTAGATCAAAGGCCGGTCGTGATCGTGGTCATTCCGCCTTTCGTCGCTGCAATACCTTTCGCTCGCTCAAGGATAGCGTGCCGCTCATCCTGTTCCTTGTGTCGGAACTCTTCTTTTGCGGAGTCTGTGATCCTGTAACGGCCACAGGTATCGCAGATCACCTCGGTAGTATCGCCCAGTTTGGGCAAAGCTTCCTTGGTAGATTCGTCGCAAACGGGGCATTTGTTGTTGAGGGTCCAGTTCATGTCCATCCTCCCAAGGCTCTCGTGATGATCAACGCACGGCATAAGGCGAATGACAAGAGCAGACCGCTCCCGCCAGAGGATATGCTGGAAGACACCGGCATCCGATTCGAGCCGGCGCCCGATCTTCTCGAATGGGCAAGATCTTCATTCATCGATGAGACGGCCGACCTCCTAAACGAGGATCACGCTCATCTCCGCTTCGCATCGATCGGCGCCCTCTGGACAAACGTCCCCAACGGTAGGGCAGGCCGCCGGATCATCGGTCAATGCGAGATGGGTTTACCGCCGGCCGGCAAGTGGTCGCGCGCTCGGATCGAATTGCAGCTGCAGCAGTGGTTCGGCACCGTGCCTGACTTCCTGCTGACCTTCGATGCCCATTATGCATCGGTATGCTCAGACGCTGAGTTCTGCGCCCTCGTCGAGCATGAGCTCTACCATGCCGGACAGGAGCGCGATCTATTCGGCGCTCCGAAGTTCCGCCGCGATGGCAGCCCGGCATTCGGCATGAGGGGACACGACGTCGAGGAGTTCGTCGGCGTGGTACGCCGCTATGGGGCAGATGCCGCCGGCGTCCGTGCTCTTGTCGATGCGGCAAACAAGCCGCCTGAAATATCCCGGGCCAGCATTGGCCATATATGTGGGACATGCCAGTTGCGTGTCGCTTAAATCTTTGGCGTCAGCCGCCTTGAAAGCGAAACGATAGTGTTCGATGCGCTCTGAAAACTATCAGGTCGAACGCGGTAGATCATCCCTGATTGGGATGAGGCCCTTTCGACTTGGCTTTCGCCAAGAGCTGTGGCCATGTTGAGAATAGCCTCTTCCAGCTTTTCGCGCTGGGACAAGTGCCGGTTTTCTCGGGTACCAGAGAAGACGCCAAAATCAGCCACGGCTTGAACGAATATTGCAGACAAAAGGCACCTCCTAACGTTTGACCGGAATTTGACGCACCAATGGCTAAAGCAAAGCTAACAGATGAGGTTAAAACCTACATCGTGCAGGCGCTGGCGTGTTTTGACAGCCCGTCGATAGTCGCCTCCGCAGTCAAGAAGGAGTTCGGCGTCGAGGTAAGCCGCCAATTGGTGGAGAGCCACGATCCAAACAAGAAGGCAGCTTCTGGCCTGGCTCCCAAATGGAGAGTGATCTTCGAGGAAACCCGCAAGACGTTCCTCGAAGACACGGCCACGATCGCCATCAGCCACCGGGCCGTTCGTCTCCGAGCTCTTCAGCGCATGGCCGACAAGGCGGAGACGCAGGGCAACATGGTGCTGGCATCCTCGTTGCTCAAGCAGGCGGCGGAAGAGGTCGGCGGCAGCTACACCAACCGGCGCGAGCTAACAGGTAAGGACGGAAAGGACTTGCCGGTGCCAGTCTCGCCGGTGACGATCTTCCAGTTGCCCGACAATGGCAGGAGTTGAGGCGGGCGCGGCAGCCCAGACAATCATCCGGCCGCAACCGGGGCCACAGA
>Ga0136846_1216346_pt1 | contig 17785 bp, 12 predicted proteins | sample HopSoiMetagenom2_FD_96841 | JGI IMG/M metagenome (GOLD analysis project Ga0136846, IMG submission 96841) | Grasslands soil microbial communities from Hopland, California, USA - 2 Assembly 2016 (version 4) | ecosystem: Environmental > Terrestrial > Soil > Grasslands | place: USA: Hopland...
CTAGCGGGACACCATTCCCTTGATCAACCCGGCGTCGATCAGCAGCCGATTGAAGCGCCGGACTTCGGCGCCGCCGGCGCATTGGAAAAACAATCCGTTGCAGCGTTGAAGAATCTTCTTTTGTTCCGCAAACGACGGATCGAGCGGCAGACCGGCGGCCTCCTGCACGACGATCGGAAGATAGGGCGCTTCGAGCCGGTCCAGCGCCGACGAGATGTCCTTCGGCGTGTAGTTGATACCGTCGACCGCGTAGTACGTGGTGAAGTAGCGCGGGTCGTAATTCATGATCCGCTGCGAGATCATCTCCTCGGTGGCGGACGGATCGATGATCTGCGCCATGCCGGGCTGATGATCGCCGAAGCGTACCACCAGGAATGGCTTGCCCGGGAAGTCCTCGGCAAGCCGCTGTTTGAAATCGGCATAGTTGCTCGCGCTGAGCGACTGACGCCGGAGGTATTCGTCGAGCTCCGGCATGTTGCCGGGCGCGCGCCAGTCCGGGGTCAACTCGGGCTTCACCACGTTCCACCAGGGAAAGTGGTTGAACATCGTATAGACCATGATGAACAGCGGCTGATCGCCCTGCTCGCTCTCGATCATCTTCAACGCCTTGTCGAAGTAGAAACTGTCCGGCGCGAAATCCTTTGCCTTCATCTCGGCGGAGTCGACAAAGCGGCCGACGCCGGTGGTCTCCTGAAACTTCTTCGCGCTGAGGAACGCGCCATAGGCCGGGTACAGCGAGACCGTCTTGTAGCCACAGCGGTGCAGCGCCCGCGGCAGCCCGCGTTCGACGCGCCCCGCGGCGATCCGCGTGACGTAATAACTGAGCCGCCCGTACGAGCGTGCCGAGAGGCCGGTCAGCACGTTGTACTCGGTGTACCAGGTCGGACCGCCTGAACCCTCGACAAGAAGCGAGCGCATCTTGCCGTCGAACGAACGGAAATGCCCGCCATAACCCGCCGGCAGCTTGATGCCGGGCAGCACGCTGGCATCGAAGCTCGCCTCGTCGAGCACCATGATGATGTTCGGCGGTTTGCCGGACGGATGGCAGGTGTCGTTTGCCGCGGCACGGAGCCGATCCGAGGTCACGGTATCGAAGTCGATCCAGCCTTTGGTGCTCAACTCATAGGCCGTGGTCACGCCGGAGCGAACAAAGGTCGAAACGTGATTGATGCCCTGGAACTGCTCCCAAGGTTCTTCAGGCACCGCAAGCGCCCAGACCGTGATTGCAGTTGAGCACATCGCTGCGCCGAGCAGCGCGACCGACCGCCGCATCCGGAACGGATCGATCCGCCAGATCAGCACCAGCACCGGCACGACGATCAGGACGCCGATCAGGACCATGATGCGAAGGTCGGGGAAAATCGAAAGCAGGAACGCGGCGGTGTCGGAATCGATGATCAGCACGTCGAAGAAGTTGATCACCATCCACAGAATCGAAAATTTCAGCTGCGACAGCATGATCACGGCGGCGAACAGACAAAGCGACAGCGCCGCCGCAATCGCCGGCCGGCGCAGCAGTGCGATGAATGTAAAATTGAGCATCGCCCAGGCCAGCATGAATATGGCCGGCCCGACCCAGTCATATTCGGTCCACGCTAAAATGCCGACCGCGGTGAGGTGAAGCGCCGCGAGGACGCCGACGCCCAGCCAGCGGGTGCCGGCGAGACGCTCCTTTGTTGCAATATAGCTGAAACTTGCAAGCGACATGGTCAGAGCCGCTTGATCATGCCGGCATCGATCAGGAGCCGGTTGAAGCGCCGCGCTTCGGCGCCGCTGGCACAGAGATAGAACAGCCCGTTGCAGCGCTGGAAAATGCGCTTCTGCTCGGCAAACGAGGCATCGAGCGGCACGCCCGCCGCCTCCAGAATGACGAGCGGCAGGTAGGCCGCGTCCAGAGAATTGACCGCCGACGACAGATCGGCGGGAGTGAAATTCAGTGCGTCGATGGCATAGTAGGTAGAGAAGAAGCGCGGATCCGCGGCATCGATGCGGTGGCCGATCGCGGTGTCGTCGAGGCCTGGCGCGACGATCTTCTTGGCGAACATCGGCTGGTGATCGCCAAAGCGGACGATCAGGAACGGCTCGTCGGGGAAATCGCGTTTGAGCCGCTCGACGAATGCCTTGTAATCGCGCGCGCTCATGTCCTGCCGGCGCAGATACTCGTCGATGCGGTGGCCGTTGACGTCGCCGTTGCCGAGGTCACGCCAGTCGGCCAACAACTCGTCGCGATAGCGGTACGACCAGGGAAAATGGTTGGCCATCAGATAGGTGAAGACGAACATCGGCCCTTTCGCGTGATCGCGTTTCAGCAGGTCCGCGGTGAATGCGTAATAGAATTCGTCCGGCTCGACGTCGCGGGTCTTGAGGTCCTTGGCGTCATAGAAGTGATCGATGCCGAGGGTCTTTTGAAAACCGCGCGCGCTGAGAAAGGCTCCGAGCCAGGGATAGACGCTGTAAGTGCGATAGCCGCAGTTGTGCAGCGCGCTCGGCAGGCTTCGCGTGACGCGACCGGATGCGATCCGCGTCACGAACTCGGCGAAGCGGCCGAACGAGCGTGCCGACAATCCGGCAAGCACGTTGTATTCGGTGTACCAGGTCGGTCCACCGGCGCCTTCGACCAGGAACGTGCGCTCCTTGCCGTCGAACGAGCGGAAGTGGCTCTGATAGCCAAGCGGCACTTTGACGCCGGCGACGGTGCTGATGTCAAAGCTCGACTCGTCGAGCACGAGAACGATATGGGGCAGCCGCTGGCCCGGCTTGCAGGACGCCGGCGCGGCGGTCGACAGACGATCGCGAACGGCGCCGTCCGACTCCATCAGGCCGCGCGTGGTGATATCGTAGAGCGCCAGGGCGCCGGAACGCGCGAACTGCGACACGTAGTCGGTCGACTCGAATGCCTTCTCACGGTCCATCGGCACGGCGAAGGACAGGCCGGTCAGAGCGGCGAGACAAATGACTGCGCCGAGCGCCGCCGAGCGCAACCGCACGCGAACCGGATCGAGCCACCAGAACAACACCAGCAGCGGCAGCCCGATGCCGGCTGCGGCCGCAACCTTCGCTGCCAGGCTCGGAAAGATGGTGAGAAGGAAGGACGCCGTGTCGCCGTCGATCAGCATGACGTCGACGAAATTGGCGCTCATGATCAGAATGTCCTGCTTGAACTGCGACAGCAGGATCAGCACCACAACCATGATGAGCGACAGCGACGCCGCGACGGACGGACGGCGCAGCAGCAAGAGCCAGAGGAAGTTCAGAAAACCCCAGGTGAGCACGAAGGCCAGCCGCGCGATCAGGTCGCCTTCCGTGGAGAGCAGGACGGCCACCGCCGTGAGATGCAGCAGCACCGACACGCCAATGCCCAAACGATGGCGGAGACCGGCCGGGAGAGCCAATCTGGAACGACTGAAAAAACTAAGTGCGGGCGGCATGTTAAGGGTGCCGACGCCCGGATTGGACACACATTTACTGCCGGCGGCGGACCGCTGTCATCATTCTGCAATAAACATGTCAACGCAAGGGCGGAGACGGGGCCTGGAGCGAAGGAATGGACGAATAAGGTAAAGGCGGACGGGACTTAGCCCCGGCCCGCCTTGCCGTCCACGCTTCGAGCCGACCACCGGCCTTGCGCCCGGTCAATTCCGGGCTTTGTCCACCAGCGCCCGCTGCTTGATCCAAGGCATCATCTCGCGGAGCTTGGCGCCAACCTGCTCGATCGAGTGCTCGGCGAGCTTGGCGCGGGTCGCCTTGAACGAGGTCTGGTTGACCTTGTTCTCCAGCATCCAGTCGCGGGTGAACTTGCCCGATTGGATGTCGTTGAGGATGCGCTTCATCTCCGCCTTGGTCTCCGCCGTCACCACGCGCGGGCCGGAGACATATTCGCCATACTCGGCGGTGTTGGAGATCGAATAGTTCATATTGGCGATGCCGCCCTCGTAGATCAGGTCGACGATCAGCTTCACCTCGTGCAGGCACTCGAAGTACGCCATCTCCGGCGCATAGCCCGCTTCGCAGAGCGTCTCGTAGCCGGCCTTGATCAGCTCGACGAGGCCGCCGCACAGCACCGCCTGCTCGCCGAACAGATCGGTCTCGCATTCTTCCTTGAATGTCGTCTCGATGATGCCGGCACGACCGCCGCCGATCGCCGAGGCATAGGACAGGCCGAGATCGTGGGCGTTGCCCGACGCGTCCTTGTGGATCGCGACCAGGCACGGCACGCCTGCGCCGCGCTGATACTCCGAGCGCACGGTGTGGCCTGGGCCCTTCGGCGCGATCATCAGCACGTCCAGATCGGCGCGCGGCTCGATCAGGTTGAAATGCACGTTGAGGCCGTGGGCGAACATCAGCGCGGCGCCGTTCTTCATGTTGGCGTGCAGATGGTCGCGGTAGATGTCGCCCTGCAATTCGTCGGGCGTGAGCATCATCATCACGTCGGCCCACTTGGCCGCCTCGGCGACCTCCATCACCTTGAGTTTCTCACCTTCGGCCTTCTTGACTCCCTGGGAGCCCTTGCGCAGCGCCACCGCGACATCCTTGATGCCGCTGTCCCGCAGGTTGAGCGCGTGGGCGTGGCCCTGGCTGCCGTAGCCGATGATGACGACCTTCTTGCCCTTGATCAGGTTCAGGTCGGCGTCGCGGTCGTAGTAAACACGCATGTTCTTACCCCTAATCGGCCAGTTGGCCGGCCGTTGATTTTCCCGTGGTGCTTCTAGGTGCAATGGCCCGCCGGGACAAGCCCGGCAGCCCACAAAGTCGTCACATCGCCTCCGGCCCGCGGGCGATCGCGACGATCCCGGTGCGGGACACCTCGACCAGCCCGAGCGGTACCATCAGCGCGATGAACTGCTCGATCTTCTCGCTCGCCCCGGTGATCTCGAAGATGAAGCTCGTGGTGCCGGCATCGATCACCCGGGCGCGAAACGCGTCGGCCAGCCGCAGCGCCTCGACCCGGGGCTCGCCGGTGCCGGCCACCTTGACCATGGCAAGTTCACGCTGGATCGATGGTCCGGCCAGCGTCATATCAACCACGCGATGGATCGGCACCAGGCGGCCGAGCTGGTTCTTGATCTGCTCGATCACCATCGGCGTGCCACGCGTCACGATGGTGATGCGGGACAGGTGCTTCTGGTGCTCGGTCTCCGACACGGTGAGCGACTCGATGTTGTAGCCGCGGCCGGAAAACAGACCGATGACCCGCGCCAGCACGCCGGGCTCATTGTCGACGATCACCGACAGCGTGCGGGTCTCGATCCCCTGCGCCGCCGGCGCCGCGGGGTAGTGCGATGTGGAGCTCATCGTGTGTCCTTGTTAGCTCTAACGACGCGTCTCGAAGGATGAGGCCGAGGCAAATCCTAAACCAGCATCTTGCCTTCTTCGGTGATCGCCTCGTCGACGCTCTCCCCGGAATCGCCAAGCAGCATCTCGTTGTGGGCGCGGCCGGACGGGATCATCGGGAAGCAGTTTTCGTTCTGATCGACCACGCAGTCGAACAGCACCGGCCGGTCGACGTCGATCATCTCGTTGATCGCGGCGTCCAGATCGCCCGGCTTCTCGCAGCGGATGCCAACGGCATGATAGGCCTCGGCCAGCTTGACGAAATCCGGCAGCGAATGGGTGTAGCTCTCGGCGTAGCGGCCGCCGTGCAAAAGCTCCTGCCACTGCCGCACCATCCCCATGTACTGGTTGTTGAGGATGAACACCTTGATCGGCAGCCGGTGCTGCACCGCGGTGGACATTTCCTGCATGTTCATCAGCACCGACGCCTCGCCGGCGATGTCGATCACCAGCGATTGCGGATGCGCCCGCTGGACGCCGATCGCCGCCGGCAGCCCGTAACCCATGGTGCCGAGACCGCCGGACGTCATCCAGCGGTTCGGCTCCTGAAAGCCGTAGAACTGCGCCGCCCACATCTGGTGCTGGCCGACTTCGGTGGTGATGTAGGTGTCGCGGTCCTTGGTTAGCTCATAAAGCCGCTGGATGGCGTATTGCGGCTTGATGATAGTGCTGGACTTCTTGTAGCCGAGCGATTTCTTCGCCCGCCACTTGTCGATCTGGTTCCACCAGTCGCCGAGCGCCTTCTTTTCCGGCGCGGCCTTGCTGGCGCGCCACAGCTTGATCATGTCTTCGAGCACATGGGCGCAGTCGCCGATGATCGGGATGTCGACCTTGACGTTCTTATTGATCGACGACGGATCGATATCGACGTGGATCTTGGCCGAACCGGGCGAGAAGGCGTCGAGCCGACCGGTGATGCGATCGTCGAAGCGCGCGCCGATGCAGATCATCACATCGCAATCGTGCATCGCCCAATTCGCCTCCCAGGTGCCGTGCATGCCGAGCATGCCGAGCCATTGCGGATCGCCGGCCTGGTAGGCACCAAGCCCCATCAAGGTCGACGTGATTGGGAAGCCAGTGAGCTTGACCAGTTCGCGCAGCAGCGTGCTGGCGCGCGGACCGGAATTGATGACACCGCCGCCGGTGTAGAACAGCGGGCGTTTGGCGCGCGCCATCAACTCAATAGCTTCCTTGATCCGATTCGGATCGCCCTTCAGCCGAGGCTTGTAGCCCTGGTGCTGGAACGTCGTCGGCTTCGAATAGGTGCCTTTGGCGAACTGGATGTCTTTCGGAATATCGACCACGACCGGCCCCGGCCGCCCGCTCGAGGCGATGTGGAACGCCTCGTGCAACACGCGCGGCAGGTCCTCGATGCGCTTCACCAGATAATTGTGCTTGGTGCACGGCCGGGTGATGCCGACCGTGTCGCACTCCTGGAAGGCGTCGTTGCCGATCAAGTGCGTCGGCACCTGCCCGGTGATGACGACGATCGGGACCGAGTCGCAGAGCGCGTCGGTCAGGCCGGTGACTGCGTTGGTGGCGCCGGGGCCAGACGTGACCAGCACGCAGCCGACCTTGCCGGTCGAGCGCGCATAGCCTTCGGCGGCGTGCACCGCGCCCTGCTCGTGACGCACCAGGATGTGCTGGACCATCTGCTGCTGGAAGATTGCGTCATAGATCGGCAGCACCGCGCCTCCCGGATAACCGAAGATGTGCTGCACGCCCTGATCGGCGAGAGCCTCGATCACCATTTCGGCGCCGGTCATTTCCTTCGTCATCGTCCGCTCCACACTCAACTGCTGTTCCCTGCAATTCTGGAATCAAAAAGGGGCCGAAGAGCCCCTGTTTCGCGCACCGCCCATCGCAGATGGCCCTAGCCACCCGCGGCGATGCGCCGTTTTACGAGTACCCGCGTCAGAGTAATAAAATTGCGCACGTCAGCTCACTTTCGGCATTTCGTTGCGCGTATATACGGACTGCCCCAGCCGAGGTCAAGTCGAAATAAATGAGGCCTCAACGGGGCCTAAGCCACCCACGCATCGACACCCCACACAGTCGTGAGCCGATTTCATCATCAGTTCATCTGGCGGCAATGTCCCGGAAAGGCGGCAACCGCCAAAGTCCTGGATTCAGTGCGTTGCACAAAAAGGATAGGTTTCCAGTGGTTTCCTCATCCACCAGAGCAAGCGGCCTTCGCAGCCGACGTGGACTGATTGTATTGGCATGCCTGCTGGCCGTGGCAACAGGTATCGGCACGTATCTGGTGCGGCGTGGTGTCGTACCCGCCGAGGCATCGCGCGGACAACCGCCGGCGGTGCCCGTCAGCGTTTCAGCCGCCTCCCGGCGCGACGTGCCGATCCGTCTCACTGGACTGGGCACGGTGCAGGCGACCTTCACGGTCGGCATCCATTCGCAGGTGGACGGCAAACTCCAAGAGGTCTTCTTCAAGGAAGGCCAACGCGTCAAAAAAGGCGACGTGCTGGCCAAGATCGATCCGCGGCTGTTCCAGGCCGCACTTGATCAGGCCAAAGCCAAGAAGGCCCAGGACGAGGCCCAGCTCACGTCGTTCCAGAAAGACCTGACGCGCTTCCAGACGCTCGGAGCCAAGGGCTACGAAACGCAGCAGAACCTCGACCAACAGCAAGGCAAGGTCGACACCGCCAAGGCTTCGATTGCAGCCGACGACGCCGCGATCGAAACCGCGCAGACGCAGCTTGACTACACCGACATCAGAGCGCCGAGCGACGGACGCATGGGCGTGCGAATGATCGACCCGGGCAACGTGGTGCACGCCTCGGATCAAGGCGTCATCGCGGTGCTGGTACAGGCGCAACCCGCCGCCGCTCTGTTTACGCTGCCGGCGCAAACGCTGGACGACGTACGCGAGGCGCAGAAGCGCGGCCCCGTCGAGGTGGTCGCCTACGACCGCGACAACCGCAACGCGCTGAGCAGCGGCGCCTTGGCCACGATCGACAATGTCATCGACCAGACCACGGCCAGCTATCGTCTGAAGGCGACCTTTACGAACGCCGACGAGAAGCTGTGGCCCGGGGAATTCATCAACGCGCGGCTGCTGGTCGATATCCGCAAGAATGTCCTGGTGGTCCCCAACACCGCGATCCAGCGCGGCCCGAAGGGACTTTTCGTCTGGGTCGTGACCGAGAAAAACACCGCAACGCCGAAGCCTGTCGAGGTCGGCCCCGCGGTCGACGGTTTCACCATCGTCACATCGGGTCTCGACGACGGCGAGCGCGTCATCACCGGCGGGCAATATAAGTTGCGAACCAATTCGCCGATCAGCGTTTCAACTTCTCCGCCGGCGAAGGACGACGGCGAATCATGAACCTGTCCGAGCCGTTCATCCGTCGGCCGATAGCCACTACGCTGCTGATGGCGGCAATCGCCTTCGTCGGCATCGCCGCCTACCCTTTCCTCCCCGTCGCGCCGCTTCCCCAAGTCGACTTTCCGACCATCCAGGTCTCCGCCAACCTGCAAGGCGCCAGCGCAGAAACCATGGCGACGTCCGTCGCCTCACCGCTGGAGCGGCAGTTCGCGCAGATCCCCGGCATCTCACAGATCACGTCGCTGAGCGCGCTCGGCGCCACGACGATCGTCATTCAGTTCGACCTCAACAGAAACATCGACTCGGCGTCGCAGGACGTGCAAGCCGCGATCACGGTCGCCGCCAAGCAGCTCCCTCAGACGATGACCGCACCGCCGAGCTACAAGAAGGTCAATCCGGCGGATTCGCCGATCCTGTTGCTGTCGCTGCGCTCCGATACGATTCCGCTGGTCACGGTCGATGAATACGCCGACCTATTCCTGGCTCAGCAGATATCTCAGGTGTCCGGTGTCGCGCAGGTCTCGATCTTCGGCGACCGTACGCCCGCGATCCGCATCCAAGTCGACCCGGCAAAGCTCGCCAGCAGCGGAATAACACTCGAAGAGATTCGCTCGACCCTGGTGAGTTCCACAACCAACAGCGCCAAAGGCACCCTGAACACCGACAAAACCAGCTTCACCATCGCGACCAACGATCAGATCGTTGAGGCCGGCCCCTTCAACGACGTGATCCTGGCCTACCGGAACGGCGCGCCGATCCGGGTTCGCGATGTCGGCCAGGCGGTCGCCGACCAAGTGGACCGTACCGTCGCCGCCTATCAGAACAACAAAGACGGCATCATTCTGGCGGTGTTCAAGCAGCCCGGCGCAAACGTCGTCGACACAGTCGATCAGATCAAGGCGCAGATTCCGCAGCTCACCGCGCGCATCCCTCCGGCCATCGAGGTGCGAACGCTGCTCGACCGCACCACCACCATCCGCGCCTCCGTGGCTGACGTGGAGTTCACGCTCGGACTTACGATTGCGCTCGTGGTCATGGTGATCCTGCTGTTCCTGCGGAATTTCTGGGCGACGCTCATCCCGAGCGTAACCGTGCCACTGGCGCTGACCGGTTCGGCCGCCGCCATGTACCTCCTCAACTTCAGCCTCGACAATTTGTCGCTGATGGCGCTGACCATCGCCGTCGGCTTCGTGGTCGACGACGCTATCGTCGTGGTGGAGAATATCTACCGCCATATCGAGGAAGGCGAAGCGCCGCTCGAGGCAGCGCTCAAGGGATCGCGTGAAATCGGCTTCACGGTGTTGTCGATCTCGTGCTCGCTGATTGCGGTGTTCATACCACTGCTTTTGATGGGCGGCATCATCGGCCGGCTGTTCCGCGAATTCGCGCTCACGGTGACCGCGGCGATTGCCATCTCCGCCCTGGTGTCGCTCACGCTCGCGCCGATGATGTGTGCACGCTTCATGCAGCGGGCGCCGGATAGCCACGGCCGCGTCTACCGCTTCGTCGAACGGGGCTTCAACGCCATGGCGGCGTTCTATGAGCGCACGCTCGACATCGTGTTGCGGCACCAAAGGATCACGATCGGGGTGTTCTTTGCCACCATGGCGCTGACGGTCGTCATGGCCATTCAGATTCCCAAGGGCTTCTTCCCGATCCAAGATACCGGAATGATCCAGGCCTTCGCCGAAGCCGCGCAGGATACTTCGCCCGAGGAGATGATGCGGCTGCTGCAGCAGATGGGCGATGTGATCATGCACGATCCTGACGTCGCGGGATTGGGATCGTTCACCGGGAGCTCGGGTGGCGCTCAGACCGCCAATACCGGCCGCGGATTCATTGTGCTCAAGCCGCGCGACGAGCGCGAGCTCACATCATCGCAAATTATCGATCGGCTGCGGCCGCAGCTTGCCAAGATCCAGGGCGCCAACATGACTCTGCAGCCGACGCAGGATATCACCGTCGGTGGCCGCATCGCGCGCGCAAGCTTTCAGTACACGTTGCAGGATTCCAACCTTGACGAGCTGACCGAGTGGTCCGGCAAAATGCTCGACAAGATGCGCACGCTGCCGGAGATCACCGACGTCGGCAGCGATCTTTTGGCGAACGCCCCACAGCTCAAGATCACCATCAATCGCGACCAGGCGTCACGCTTCGGCATTTCGCCGCAGCTCATCGACGACACGCTCAATGACGCCTTCGGGCAGCGCCAAATCACCCAGTATTTCACGCAGCTCAAGACCTACTTCGTCGTTCTCGAAATCCTCCCTGAGCTCCAGAAGGACCTCACCACGCTCAATCGTCTCTACGTCAAGTCTCCCCTGACGGGCGGTGCAGTGCCGCTGTCCTCGCTGGTCGACGTCGATTCAAGCAAGATCGGCATGCTTTCCGTGGCGCATCAGGGCCAGTTCCCGGCGGTGACGCTGACGTTCAATCTTCGGCCCGGCGTGGCTCTCGGTCAGGCGGTCGACGCCATTAGCGAAGCCGCTCGCGAAATACAAATGCCGTCGTCGATCATTCCGACATTCCAGGGCAACGCCCAGGCGTTCCAGAACTCGCTCGCCAGCGAGCCAATCCTGATCGCTGCTGCGCTCGTTGTCGTCTACATCATCCTCGGGATGCTCTATGAGAGCTTCATCCACCCGCTGACCATTCTGTCGACGCTACCGTCCGCCGGCGTCGGCGCGCTGCTGGCGCTGAAGGTGGGCAACATGGACCTCTCGGTGATCGGGATCATCGGCATCATTCTGCTGATCGGCATCGTCAAGAAGAACGGCATCATGCTGGTCGACTTTGCCGTCAACGCCGAGCGCGAGCGCCACCTCGCACCGGTCGATGCAATCCGTGAGGCCTGCTTGCTGCGCTTCCGGCCCATCCTGATGACCACGGCGGCAGCCATGCTCGCGGGCATACCGCTCGCGCTCGGACACGGCACCGGCTCGGAGATGCGGCAACCGCTGGGCTATGCGATGGTCGGCGGCCTTGCGTTCAGCCAGGTGCTGACGTTGTACACAACGCCGGTCGTCTACCTCTACCTCGACCGCTTCCAGCAATGGCTCAATGGCAAGACCGGCACGCGCCATGCCGGCGACGTCGAATTGCAACAGGCAGCAGAATAACAAGCGCGGCCATCAGCGGGTCAATGCACGTTCGATCAACTCCAGGGCGGCCGGCGGCTCGGCCCACGTCCATTCCGGCATCTGGTTGCGGAACCACGTCACCTGCCGCTTGGTATAGCGGCGGGTGTCCTGCTTGCCCCCCGCGGCCGCCGCTTCCAGGCTGATTTCGCCCGCGAGATGCCGCCGCAGCCAGGGCACGCCATGGGCCTTCATCGCGGGCAGCATGGGGTCGAGGCCACGGCCGGCTAGCGCCCTCACCTCGTCCAGCGCGCCCTCGGCCAGCATCGCATCGAAACGGGCGTCGATCCGGCGCTGCAGTTCGGCGCGCTCGATCACAAGAAAGATCTTCAGGGCGTCATCCGGGTCGAGGATCGCCGGCAGGCCGTCGCGGTGCCAATCCGCCAGCGACCGCCCGGTCGCCTCCAGCACCTCCAGCGCGCGGGCAAGTCGCATCCGATCGCCGGGCCTGAGCCGCGCCGCCATCGCCGGATCACGGCGGGCAAGCTCGGCGTGCAGCGCGGCTGCACCCTCAGCGTCGCAGCGGGCCCGCACCGCAGCGCGGATATCGGGCGGCGTCGGCGGCACTGCCGAAAGGCCCTGGGTCAGCGCCTTGAAGTAAAGCCCGGTGCCGCCGACCAGGATTGGCAGGCGGCCGCCCCGCCTGATGTCGTCCAGCGCCGCGCGGGCATCCTGGCACCAGCGCCCGACCGAATAGTTCTCGGCGGCATCGACATGGCCGAAGAGGCGATGCGGGGCTCGCGCCTCGTCCGTGACGGTCGGCCGCGCCGTGATGATGCGGAGATCGCCATAGACCTGCATGGAATCGGCGTTGACGATAACGCCGCCAAGCCGTTCGGCTACAGCCAGCGCCAGCGCCGATTTGCCGCTGGCGGTCGGGCCTGCAATCAGGATGGTTCCGGACCGTCTCACCCCACAGGAGCTATCCGATATTGAACCGCGTTCCAACGCCGACTAAACCATGAGCCCATCCGACCGTCCTGAGAGAGGCCTTGTGTCACTGATCAAACCGTTCCGCTCCTTGCGTCCCGCGCCCGGACGCGCCGGCGACATCCTGGCGCCGCCCTATGATGTGCTTTCGAGCGCCGAGGCGCGCGAACGCGCCGCCGGCAAGCCGTGGAGCTTCCTGCATATCTCCAAGCCCGAAATCGACCTCGATCCGAAAACCGATCCCTACGATCGCGCGGTCTACGCCAAGGCGTCGGAGAACCTCGATCGCATGATCAAGGCCGGCGTCTTGATGCGCGATGCCACGCCATTCTATTACGTCTATCGGCTGACCTGGCGCGACCGGGTGCAGACCGGCCTGGCCGCGATCGCCTCGGTCGCCGACTACACAACCAACCGCGTCCGCAGACACGAGCTGACCACGCCGGTCAAAGAAGACGACCGCGTCCGCCAGATCGAGGCCGTCAACGCCCAGACCGGTCCGGTCATGATTGCGTATCCGGACGCACCGGCGATCGACGCCATGCTGGCCACCGCCACACTGAACAAGGCCGGTGTGGACGTCACCGCCGACGATGGCGTGCGGCACCAGATGTGGGTCGTGGACGACGAGCCGACTATTGGCGCGCTGACCAAGGCGTTCAACGCGCTGCCGGCGATCTACATTGCCGACGGCCACCACCGCTCTGCTGCCGCGTCGCGGGTCGCCCAAGCGCGCGGCGGCTCGACCGGCTCGCACGGCTATTTCCTCTCGGTGATCTTCCCGCACCACCAGATGACGATTCTCGACTACAACCGCGTGGTCCGCGATTTGAACGGCCGCAGCGCCGACGCGTTTCTCGCCGCGTTGCGCGAACGCTGCGCGGTCACGGCGTCAGACCGGCCGGTGCGTCCGGCCACGGCCGGTGAGTTCGGCATGTTCCTGGCCGGCCGCTGGTATCGCCTGACATTAGATCCCAAGCTCGTGCCGCAGTACGACCCGATCGGACGCCTACCAGTCACGCTGCTGGCAAAAAACGTGCTCGAGCCGTTGTTGGGAATCGTCGACCAGCGCACCGACAAGCGCATCGACTTCGTTGGCGGCGGCCGCGGTCTGGAAGGTCTGGAAAAGCGGGTGACCTCCGGCGAGATGGCCGCGGCCTTCGCGCTTTTTCCGACGCAGATGACGGATCTGATGGCGGTTGCCGACGCCGGCATGATCATGCCGCCGAAATCGACCTGGTTCGAACCCAAGCTGGCCGACGGTATGGTCAATCACGTGCTGGATTGATCTAAAGCCGGGCGAAACGACAAAGGGCGGCCTTGCGGCCGCCCTTTGCATGTCAGCCGTCGCCTCGATCACTCGATCGGCAGCGCCACGAACAGCATGTCGCCTTCGGCAGTCGCCACCAGGAGCAGCGCGGTCTTCTTGCCGGCCTTCTTCAGAGCATCGACCTTCTTCTGCACGTCGGCTGCTGCCGCCATCTGCTCCTGCTCGATCGCAACGATCGTGCTGCCCGCCGTCAGGCGCTTGTCGGACGCGACCGATTGCGCATCAACGCCGGTTATGACCACGCCTTTGACCGCGTCCTTGATCTTATACTTCTTGCGCAGATCGTCGCTCATGTTGGACAGCTGCAAGCCAAGCGACTTCTGCACCACCGACTTGTCATCAGACGGGGGCGGTGTGACGGAGGCCTTCACCGGTTTCTCGTCCTCGAGCCGGCCGAGCTTCACGGTCTTCTTTTCTTCCTTGCCTTTGCGGACGATGACCACCTCGACGTCGCGGCCAACCGGTGTGTCGGCGACGATGCGCGGCAGATCACGCATTTCCTTGATGTCCTTGCCGTCAAACTTGATGATGACGTCTCCGGCCTCGATACCGGCTGGCTTGGCGGGACCCTTGTCGTCGACGCCGGCGATCAATGCGCCGCGCGCCGGCTTGATGTTGAGGCTCTCGGCGATCTCGTCGGTGACCTGCTGGATCTTCACACCGAGCCAGCCACGCCGGATCTCGCCGAACTGCTGCAGCGACGATGCGACCGACTGGACGACCTTCGACGGCACCGCAAAGCCGATGCCGATCGAGCCGCCGGACGGCGAGATGATCGCGGTGTTCACGCCGATCACGTCGCCGTCGAGGTTGAACAGCGGTCCGCCCGAATTGCCGCGGTTGATGGCGGCGTCGGTCTGGATGTAGTTGTCGTAGGGACCCGAATTGATGTCGCGGTTGCGCGCGGAAACGATGCCCGCTGTAACCGAGCCGCCGAGGCTGAACGGATTGCCGATCGCGATCACCCATTCGCCGAGCCGGAGCTTATCGGAGTCGCCGAACTTCACCGCTTTCAGCGGCTTGGTCGGCTTGACGCGCAGCACTGCAAGGTCGGTCTTGGTGTCCTTGCCGACGACCTCAGCCTTCAGCCGCGTGCCGTCGGTAAGAATGACCGTGATCTCGTCGGCATCGGCGATGACGTGATTGTTGGTGACCACGACGCCGGCCGCATCAACGATGAAACCGGAGCCGAGCGAATTGACGCGGCGCGGCGACCGATTGGGCGCTTGGTCGTCACCGCCCTGACCGCGGCGGTTCTTGAAGAACTCCTCGAAGAACTCTTCAAATGGCGAGCCCGGCGGAAGCTGCGGCACCGCCTGCCCCCCACCGCTGCCACCGCCACGCGCCTCCACCTTCTGCGAGGTCGAGATGTTGACCACCGCGTCGATCACCTTCTCGGCGACGTCGGCGATGTTTTCCGGGCCGCGTGCCAACGTCGGCGTCGAGAGCGCGGGAAGCGCAATCGCCGCTGCGGCAATCGCGGACAATGCCGGTTGCCGGAGGGCGTGCGCGAGAACGGTGAATAGGCGGGCCATGGCCGTCAAATCTCCTGGGAAACTGTTGGATCGAGAGTGCATCCACGCCGAAACGGACGCAAGGGACCTATAGAGCGGCCAAGATCTACTCGATTAGCCAACACTTGTTCGATTAGCCGAAACTCGTTCGATTAGCCAAGACTTACTCGATCAAGAGTTGGTCGACAACGACTGAACCGGTGGATTGGGGCGGAAAAGCGGCTACCCCCCGACTCAGCCCCGAACCAGCCAGACCAGCACGACGCCGACGATGGCCGACGCGATACCCACCAGCCGCAACGCCCCGTCGGGGGTCTCGGTGACATGTGCCATAGCGCGTTTCACCGGCCCTGGCATGGCGGCGAACAGAATCCCCTCGATGACAAACACCAAGCCGATCGCGACTAGAAAGTCGGACATTCCCGCCAACCGTTACCGTCTGCTGATTCGCGGGTTCCGTTATCTCGGTGCGGCCGGCTGCGCCGGCGCCCGACCGCTGCCTTGCGACTCCCGCGCCTTCCCCGACGGATCGACGAAGTAACGGAAGAACTCCGAGTCCGGCGAAAGCACCATGCGCGTGTCGTTGTGGCGCATGCCGGCTTCGTAGGCCTGCATCGAACGATAGAAGGTAAAGAAGTCGACATCCTTGCCGAACGCGTCGGCGAAGATGCGGTTGCGTTCGCCGTCGCCCTCGCCGCGAACCTGCTCCGACTTGGACGTGGCCTCGGCAACGAGCACGGTCACGTCGCGGTCGGCCTTGGAACGGATTTCCTGCGATTTCTGACTGCCCTGGGCGCGGAATTCGGCGGCCTCACGCTGCCGCTCGGTCTGCATGCGCTGGTACACCGCCTGGCTATTCTGTTCCGGCAGATCGGCGCGGCGGATTCGCACATCCACCACCGAGATGCCGTAAACCTGCGCCTCCTTGTCGAGCTGCTCGCGCACGCGGGCCATCAACTGCGCACGCTCATCGCGCACGACGTGGGTGAGCGTGGCCTCGCCCAGCACGCGGCGCAGCGCTGCGTTGAGCAGGATCGAGAGCTGCGAATTCGCACCCTGGATGGTGTTGACGGTCTGATAAAAGCGCAGCGGCTCCTGGATGCGATAACGCGCGAAGGCGTCGACCACGAGGCGCTTCTGATCGGAGGCGATCACCTCCTGCGCCGGGTTCTCCAGATCGAGGATGCGCTTGTCGATCCCAATCACGCTGTCGATCAACGGCACCTTGAAGTTAAGGCCGGGCTCGGTCACCACGCGGACCGGCTGACCGAGCCGGACCACCAGCGCCTGCTGCGTCTGATAGACGGTGAACATCGACGAGTAGCCGAGGACCACTGCGGCGAGAACGAGGACGAGGACGATGCCCCCGGCGATACCGATCCTCATCGGGCACCTCCGGTCGGCGCCGCCGGGGTTTGTTGCGCCGGCCGCCGCGCCAGTTCGTTGAGCGGCAGGTAGGGCACCACTCCGGACCCGGACTGCCCGTTCGAGTCGAGGATGATCTTGTCGGTGCCGGCCATGACGCGTTCCATGGTTTCGAGATACATGCGCTTGCGCGTCACCTCGGGCGCCTTCTTGTATTCGTCATAGATCTTGCCGAAACGCGAGGTCTGACCGGTCGCCTCGGCAACGGTCTGCGACTTGTAAGCGTCGGCGGCCTGGAGGATCTGCGCCGCCCGGCCTCGCGCCTCGGGCACCACCCGGTTCGCGTAGGTCTGCGCCTCGTTCTGCGCGCGCTCAAGATCGGCGCGCGCTGCCTGTACGTCGCGGAACGAGTCGATGACCTGTGACGGCGGATCGACCTTCTGCAATTGCACCTGCTGAACCGAAACGCCGGCACCGTAGCTGTCGAGCGTCTTCTGCATCAGTTCCTGCACGCCTGTTTCGATGCCCTGACGGGCGCCGGTCAGGATCGGCTGAATGTCGGAACGGCCGATCACTTCGCGCATCGCGCTTTCGGCCACGGCCTTCACCGTGCCTTCGGGATTCTGGATGTTGAAGAGGTATTCGCCAACGCCGTTCGGCTTGATCCGCCACAGCACGGAGAAATCGACGTCGACGATGTTCTCGTCGCCGGTGAGCATCAGGCTTTCTTCCGGCACGTCGCGCACGGTGGCGCCGCGGCGGAGATCGTCGACGATGCGCATGCCGACGTCGATCTTGCGGACCTGCAGCGCCTTCGGCGTCAGCGCGGTCTCGA
>Ga0136846_1240295_pt1 | contig 17784 bp, 22 predicted proteins | sample HopSoiMetagenom2_FD_96841 | JGI IMG/M metagenome (GOLD analysis project Ga0136846, IMG submission 96841) | Grasslands soil microbial communities from Hopland, California, USA - 2 Assembly 2016 (version 4) | ecosystem: Environmental > Terrestrial > Soil > Grasslands | place: USA: Hopland...
CGGCAGCCACACACCCTTCTGCGCCGGCGTGGCGCCGCCCAGCAGGATTCGGCCGTCCGCCGACCGTGGCGCCGGGCCCGGTGGCGGACCGGTCTGGCGTCCGCGCCCGGCGGGCGCGCCGCCGCGCCCCTGCGGAACGCCGACCTGGACGCCTCCAGGTGCCGGGTTCGCGCTTCGACCCGCATCCTGGCCGGCGGCCAGTTCGATCGACCCGGCGCAGAACAGCGCAATGGCAGCGGCCGACACCAGACGGCGCACGTCAGTCCACCTTCTCGGTGCTGCCGCTCGACGCCGCGTCGAGCGTCTCACCTGGACGCGCGCCGGTGGACGTCATCGTGACCTTGCTGGCGTTGATCCGCTTGGTGCCGTTTTTCGCCAGCGAGCCGGCGACGGTGACCTCTTCGCCGATCTTCAGCGTGTCGTGCCGCCAGCCGCGCCGCTGGAGGCCGTGGGGCGGTCCCATCTCGGCGCCCCAGTTCGTCACCTCGCCGGTCTTATCATCCTTGACGTTCACGTAGAACCACACGTGGGGGTTCGTCCACTCGACCTTGGTGACGATGCCCTTGAGCGTGATGGGCTTGTCAGCGTCGAATTCAGCGGCAAAGGAGTGATGTGCGGCAACCGGTCCCGTTGCCAGGAGCAGGCCGAGTGCGACCAGACCGCCGAGGATGTTCGTTTTCATCGTTCGTCCTCCGTTCGTTTCGTTACCTCAGGATCGGTTGTCCTGGCACAGGTGCCGGGGCATTTCTTCGCCTGCCACCCAGCGAAGCGTGGAGCTGCTCGACCACGGCCTGGTGTAAGCGCCAGCATCTTCGACGGTCACATCGTACTTGAGCGTATCGAAGTCGGTGCGGGTGAAACGTTCGAGCAGCCGCAGCTGGTCGGTATGGGGCAGTCCGCCGTTAGTGAACCAGAAGTCCTCGTTGAAGCCCCTCGTATCGACCACGAGCGTGTCGCCTTCCCACTTGCCCACAGCGCGGCCGTAGTACAGCGGGTTGTCGTCGTCGCCGCCCACCTGGCCCGCGTGGCCGCGGCCGTCGGTGTTGATGATCCGGTAGTTGTTGTTGCCGCTGCCCATCAGGACGAAGATGCGCCGGCGATCGCGATCCTCGACGAACTGGACGCCGTACGCCAGCTGAAACTGGCGCGGCCCGCCCGGCGGTTTGCAGTTCAAGTACATCGGATCGTCCCGAAGGAATCTCTTCTGGCGCTCCCTATAGAGCTGGAGCGCCCATGGCTGCATCGGCGCAACTTTCGGCGCGTCGGCAATGTTGCGCAGCAGCCCCCAGGTATCCATCGGGACGGCGATCTTCCCGGCGCTGTTGCCTTCGGCGAGGGCCGTGACGCTGGGGAACGCCCAGTATCCTTGCGATCCGCCTTGGGAAGCGCCGAGGTGCGGCTGGCGATCCGGCCATCGTGGCGTGGGCCGCTGTTCGAGCGGGGGAGCGGGAGGCGCAAGCGTCATGGCGTAGACGCTCTTGCCCGTCGCCCGCAGCACCACGGAGTTGCCCCACGCCTGGTGGCTGCCGTTGCGGGCGGCGATGCCTTCGACATGAATCCTGTCGCCGGGCCGCAGCGAATCGCGCGACCACCCGCTGCGCTGCAGGTCGATCGGCCCTTCGAGCTCGATCGCCCAGTTGACGACTCCCGCGGCGGCCGGCACGTTGACAAACACGTGCACGTGCGGATTCCGCCAGTCCACCAGCGTGACGATTCCGTTGAGGGCCACCGGCTTGTGGTCGTCGAACTTCGCGAGAATCTCGTGGTGCGCCGCGAGTCGCGCGGCCACCATCAGCACCGCCGTCAGGGTCATGCCGAAAAGACGCGCCCGGCCGGATGTCATGGCATTTCTCCTACTGCCGGGCGAGCTTGAACACACCGCTCTCTTCCTGGTTTTTCCACGTACCAGTCAGCGTGCGGTTGGGAAGCGGCAGGTTACCCAGCTTGCCTTCGAGGACGTAGGTGATGGGTTTGCCCGCCTTATCTTTGGCGTCAGCCTCGAATCGGACGACCCAGCCTTCGGGCTGAAGGGTCGCGTTCTTGACGGGGATATTGTCCGTGCCGGGATTGATGGTCCCGGTTATGTTCTTACCGTCCCAGTTCAGGACGACGAGCAGGTCGTTTCCCTGGTTGCGATTCGGCCCCCACGTGCCGATCCAGGAGCCTTTGAGTGGATGTCCTTCCTGCGCGGCGACCGGGACGCCGGCGAGTGAGGCGGCAATCGACAGCGCGAGAACGAAGGTCCCGGCTCGCCGGCGCGTTTTCCTCAAGACCGTTTCCATAGCGGATGACACCAGCCTTCTGCACCACGACGGGACCTTCCGGCGTCTAAGCGCCTCAGGAGGTCAGCCTAGTATAGGCCGATCCGGCCTTTTCTTATTCGCAAGGCTCCGGACCGCCGTAGACTGGCACCTTCACAATTCTCAGAAGGGCGAGGATATGACCAAGACAACCGTCGGTGTGATGGCATTGCTGGCGGCGCTGAGCGCGCCGGCCGGCGCCCAGGACGGGACCGCCGCCATCGCGGCCGCCGCCAAGGCGATGGGTGCGGACACCCTGACCAGCATCTCGTATTACGGATCCGCGTCGAACTTCAATCTCGGGCAATCGAACAACGCGAACGGCGCCTGGCCCAGGACCAACGTCAGCGACTACGTCCGCTCAATCGACTTCGCGCAGCCGGCCTCGCGCGCGACGGGTGTGACGTTCGCGGCGCCGGTCACCGGCGGCCCGGCGGTCCAGGCCGCGTTTCAGCAGAACATCACGCCGGCCAACACCACGTGGGCGCAGCAGCTGGAGATCTGGATCACGCCCTGGGGGTTTCTCAAGGGCGCCGCGGCGAACAATGCGATCGCCGCACCGCAGATCGTCGCCACGAAACCCTATACCGTCGTGACGTGGTCCACCCCGCAGAAGGCGCCCTCAGGCATCCCTTACAAAGTCGTCGGCTACATCAACAACCGAAACCTCGTCGAGCGGGTACAGACCTGGCTCGAGAATCCCATTTTCGGCGACATGTTGATCGACACGACGTACAGCGAGTACCGGGACGCGAACGGCGTGAAATATCCGTCGGCCATCGTCCAGAAGCGCGGCGGACAGCCGACGTTCGACGCGCAGATTCTCGGCATCCGGGCAAATCCCGCGAACATCGCCGAGCTCGTCACACCCCCGGCGGGCGGCGGTCGCGGCGGTGCGCCCGGCGGTGCTCCGCCCGCGGCTGGGGCGGGTCCCGCCTCCGAAAAGCTGGCTGACGGCGTGTACCGCATCAACGGCGCGTATAACGCCCTCGCGATCGAGTTCAGGGATCACATCGTCCTGTTCGAGGGCGGGTCGCAGAACGAAGCGCGGTCTCTCGCGATCATTGCCGAAGCGAAAAGGGTCATCCCGAACAAGCCCATTCGCTATTCGATTCTGACGCACCATCACTTCGATCACTCGAGCGGCCTGCCGGCCATCGTCGCCGAGGGCGCGACGATCATCACGCACGACGTGAACAAGGCATTCCTGCTGAAAACCCTGAGCGCCCCGCGGACGCTTGCCCCTGACGTGATGTCGAAGTCGGGGAAGAAGCCGAAGGTCGAGTCGGTCATCGAAAAGCGCGTGCTGCAGGACGACATGCGCACGGTGGAAATCCATCACGTCGTGGGGCTGCCGCACGCGGATGGCATGCTGATGATCTACCTGCCCAAAGAAAAGATCCTGGCCTACGCCGACATGTTCAACCTGCCCCCGGCGGACAGCCCCGTGCCGAACCCGCCGGTTGTCGGCACGCAGGTGTTTCTCGCGAACATGGAGCGCCTGAACCTGGAGCCGGAGCGCCTCCTGTCGGTTCACACGCTGAACCCGGATCGCCTCGCGACGAAATCGGATATCACCAAGTCGCTGGGGCGATAGGGCCGAACGACGGGAAATCACGAAGACACGAAGGTCGCATCGTTGTTCCTGTTGCGATGTTCGTGATCTTCGTGGCTTCGTGACGAATGGTTGGACTATGAAAAAGATTCTGGTATTTGCCGGCGTGGCTGCCGTCGGTGCTGTTCTGCTCGGTGCGCAGTTCGATCGGGACCGCGTGATCCCCGGAGGCGGGATTTTCGTCCAGGGATGGACCGGGAAAATCGACGCGGGATCGGTCCGGCAGGGGCGCACGCTGAACGACGCGAAGTTCGCCCAGGAAGGCAACGCGCTGCACGTGACCACCGGCCCTGCGACCACGTTCTGGAATCCCGCGAACACCGCGAGCGGCGACTATACGGTCAAGGCGACCTTCCTCGAACCGAAATTCATGGAGTTGAACAGCCACCCTCACTCGTACGGGATCGTGATCGGCGGCAACAACATGGGCACCGATCAGATGAGCTATGTGTACTGCGTCGCATATGGCGATGGCAACGCACTGGTGCGTGGGTTCGGTCCCGCCGTTTTCACGCTGCTCGGGACGTCGCCGAATGCAGCCGTGCACAAGGCCGCGGGCGTGGGGCAGCCCGTGACGCAGGAGATCGGCTGGAGCGTCAAGGGTGGCCGTGCCGAGTGTTCGATTAACGGAAGCGTCGTGGCCGGATACGACAAAGCGCAGCTGGTGTCGCCGGGGAAGCTGCAATCCACCGACGGCGTGTATGGCCTGCGCTTCACGCACAACGTCGAGGCGATCGTCACCGGCTTTGCGATGACGAAGTGACGCCGGATGCGTTCATGGCAGCCTGCTAGAGCAGCGGCTTCACCTGCCATTCGGCGTCGTTCAGCAGCGCGGTACATTCTTCGGGTGAAATCGATCGCTTCGCGTACTTGCACCCGAGGATGAACAGCGCCCGGTCGTCGTTCCAGTCGGCGCGCGTCACTTCGCAGTCGAACGGCCTGCCGTCGCTCATCGTGAGCTGCAGCATCTCTCCGGGCTTGGGAATGGCCGGCACGGTGATCTTCTTGGTGAACCTGATCAGGCTGTTGTCGATCGGATAGCCCCGTTCGTCCAGCGACGGAACTTTCATCCGGGGAATCCGCAGGTTGACCTCGACCTCGATGGATTTCATGGCACTCGCTTGGGTTCAGGGACGACTGTCGCCTCGCCGGATTTTCTCGACTCTGGCGTCCCGTTCGGACTGGAGCCTCGCCCGATCCCGCTGATACTCCTCATCCAGCCGGGCCCGGGCCGTTTCATCTAGAATACCGACGACAGCCGAGCGGTAGAGGACCTCCGCCTGTGCGATCTTCGCATCGTACAGGCTGCGGACTTCCGCGATGGCGGCCTTCTGCTCGTCGGTCCGCGGCTGACGGTCCACGCCGTCCCGCGCGTCCTTCTCGCGCAGGCGCTCCATCGCAATTTCGAGCGCGCTTCGAGGAGCCTGGTCGGACATCAACGCAACCCGCTCGACACTGGTACGGTGTGCACGGTTCCATTGTAGCGTTATCTTTCAGACGCGTGGAGGAGGCATCTTGAAGCAGCGTCTCGGCATTGGCGGTGTCGTTTTCGTCTGCATCCTGAGCTTCGCGCTCGGCATCGTCGCGCAGCGGCTTTACGATGCGCGGAGGGCAGCGGGCGGGCGGCAGGTGACGGCGGTCGCGAAGCAACCAGACGTTCAGTCTCGCCCGGCAGAAAGCTCGAGTGTGAACGTCGCCTCAATCAACTTCGAGCACGAGCCGCTCTGGGCATACGGGTTTGAGGCGCCGCCAAAAACTGGCGACAAAGCACAGCCGCAGGCGCCGCCGTCGCGCAAGCTCCGGCCGAATCAGGACGAGGCCGAACAGACCAAGCCGCGGCAAATCATCGGAAGCACCGCCGCGTATTCGCTGGTGGACGTGCGGGATGGTCAAAACGTCATCGACTGGTTTCCCGGCGACCATCCGGCGATGCCCAACGTCGTCGCGCACGGCCCCGTGAAACTCGCGGCGTCCACTCGCGGCTGTGGTTCCTGTCACCTGCCGAACGGAAAGGGGCGCCCGGAGAACGCGCCGCCCTCCGGACTGCCGGTCGCCTATTTCGTCCGGCAGATTCAGGATTTCCGGAACGGCCTGCGGCATACGGCCGATCCGCGGAAACCGAATACGAACACGATGATCGATCTCGCCAGGGCGATGACAGACGAGGAGATGAAGGCCGCAGCCGAGTATTTCTCGGCTATCAAGTGGACGCCGTGGATCCGCGTCGTCGAGACGAAGACAGTGCCCAAGACCCGCATTGTCGGCAATCTGTTCCTTCGGGCAACGCCCCCGGCGACCGAGCCCATCGCGGGGCGGATCATCGAGACGCCTGAAGACGAGGAACAGGCCGAGACGCTGCGCAATCCGCGCTCGGGGTTTGTCGCATACGTTCCTGTCGGCAGCATCAAGAAGGGACAGGATCTGGTCACCACCGGCGGCATGCGGATCGTCGGCAACAAGATCGTCCAGGGCAAGACGACGGCGTGCGGCACCTGCCACGGCCCGAACCTGACAGGCGTCGCCGACGTGCCCCCGATCGCGGGAAGATCGCCAAGCTACATGGTCCGGCAGATGTGGGACATTCAGCAGGGCACGCGCAATGGTGCGCAGGCGCAGCTGATGAAGCTCGTGGTCGCGAATCTCACCGAGGACGACATGGTCGCCATCGCGGCGTACGTCGCCTCGCGCCCGCCGTCTTCGCCCGAGGCGCCGGCACCCGTCACGTCGACGAGCCGTGCCGCGGAATCCATACCTGTTCCGGCCGTTGCGCGGCGATAGAACGCGAGGGTTCCCTATGATCTATTTTGCGCTGGCGAAGTAGGTGAGGTGGTGGACGACAGGAGGATCGAACTCCTGACCTCCGCGTTGCGAACGCGGCGCTCTCCCAGCTGAGCTAGTCGCCCACTTGATGATCAGTGGCTGTCCGGCGAGCCGACGAACTCCAAGTGTAACACCGCGCTTCACCCCGTCGCAATGAACGGCCGAGTCCGTTCCGCCTTTTGCTATAGTCGCTGCACATGCCGACAATCAAACGACTTGGCGTTCTGACGGGCGGCGGCGACGCGCCCGGATTGAACGCGGTCATTCGCGCCGTCATCAAGTCTGCCGCGCACTGCGGCATCGAGTGCCTCGGCCTCGAGGACAGCTTCGACGGACTGCTCGAAGCGGACCGGTCGCGCGTGCTGACGCCGCGCGATGTCACAGGTATCCTGCGCCTGGGTGGCACGATCCTGGGCACGCTCAATCACGGCAACCCGTTCGATTCCGTGATCGCCACGTCCGAGGGTGCGCGCCGGTACGGCGAGCGCGTCGTGGAGATGTTCCACCGAAAAGGCCTCGATGCGTTAATCACGATCGGCGGCGACGGCACGCTTGCCATCGCGCACCAGTTCTGCCTGCTCGGCATCCCCATCGTCGGCGTGCCCAAGACCATAGACAACGATATCGTCGGTACGACGAACTGCTTCGGATTCGACACGGCGGTCGCATTTGCGACCGATGCGATCGACCGGCTGCACACGACGGCCGAAGCACACCACCGCATCATGGTCGTCGAGGTCATGGGCCGATACGCCGGCTGGATTGCGCTCTATGCGGGCGTGGCGGGAGGCGCCGATGCGATTCTGATTCCCGAAGTGCCTTTCGACCTGAAAAATGTCGCGCAGCGCCTTGTCGAACGGGATCGCCTTGGGGCCAAGTTCAGCATCGTGGTGGTCGCCGAGGGCGCGTTCCCGCTGGGCGGTGAGGTTTCGCTGATCGAGGCCGCGAGCGATGCGCACGTCGAACGGCTCGGTGGTATCGGCGCCCAGGTGTGCGCGGCGCTGGCGAACCTGACTGGAAAGGATGCCCGATCGGTCGTGCTCGGTCACCTGCAGCGCGGCGGAGCGCCGACCAGCTTCGACCGTCTGCTGGCGACCCGCTTTGGCGGCAAAGCGGTGGAGCTTGTCACGCAGGGGCAGTTTGGCACGATGGTGGCCTTCGCCCCGCCGGATATCATCGGCCGGCGTCTTGAAGACGTGGTGGGCAGGACGAAGACGGTCCCGGTCGACTTCGACCTGATGCACACGGCGAGAGCGCTCGGCGTGACATTCGGGGACTGAGGAAGAATATCCACGTGGACAAGCAGACCAGCAGGGAACTGGCCGCCGTTGGCCGTCGCATGTACGCGCGCGGCTGGGCCATGGGCACGAGCGGCAATTTCAGCGTCGTGCTCTCGCGACGGCCGCTGCACCTGGCGATTACCGCCAGCTCCGTCGCCAAGGGCGCGCTCAGCCCCGCTGATATCCTGGAGTGCGACGACCGCGGGCATGTCGTCGGCCGACGCAGCGGGAAGCCCTCGGCGGAGACACTGCTCCACGTCGAAATCGTCAAGCGGCGCGGGGCCGGGGCCGTCTTGCACACGCACTCGGTTTGGAGCACGATGCTTTCAGGGCAGGCGGAGCCCGCCGCTTCCAAGGGTCCGGCCGGCCTGGCGATTGAAGGCTACGAAATGCTCAAGGGTCTTGCGGGTGTCACGTCACACGAACACCGGGAGTTCATTCCGGTTCTCGACAACGATCAGGACATGACGCGCCTGGCCCGGCGGGTGGGCGAGACGCTCGAGCAGCAGCCGGACGCGCACGCCTTCCTGCTCAGGCGCCACGGTCTCTACACCTGGGGCGCCGCCCTCGGCGACGCCGAACGTCATATCGAGATTCTCGAGTTCCTCTTCGAAACGATCGGCCGCACGCAGGCACATGCGGATGCGGTTCCGCGAGGTTCATCATGGCCATCCTGAGGATTCCGGAAGAGAACCGCACGCTGCGCGACGAGTCGGCGATTGGACAGTACTTGTCGGCACACGGCATCGACTTCGAGCGGACGACGGTCGGCGCGGATATCCGGTCAGGCGCGACGCCGGACGAAGTGCTAGCCACCTATGCGGGGACGATTGCCGCGCTCAAGGCTCGCGGTGGCTACGTCACGGCGGATGTCATCGACGTGACTGCGGACACGCCAGGCCTCGACGCGATGCTCGCCCGGTTCAACTCGGAACACTGGCACGACGAGGACGAAGTCCGGCTGATCGTCGAGGGTCGCGGGCTCTTTCATATTCATCCTGATGGGGGACCGGTGTTCGCGATCGAAGTGGAGCCGGGCGATCTGATTCGGGTGCCGCGCGGCACGCATCACTGGTTCGATCTCTGCGGAGACAGGCGCATTCGCGCGATCCGGCTGTTTCAGGATCCGTCGGGCTGGACGCCGCACTATACGGCCAGCGGCGTCGATCGGGATTTTCAGCCCGTGTGCTTCGGTCCGTCTTACATCCCGCCGGCCGCGCCGCGAGCGTGAAATTCCTGCTGCAGGATCGTGCGATCCGGGCGATCCTGCTCGACATCGAAGGCACCACGACGCCGATCGCCTTCGTGTACGACGTATTGTTCCCGTTCGCGCGCATTCGACTCCGCGCTTACCTCGAGGATCCGGCTCACGCCGCGGTTGTCCGCGATGTGCTGGAGCTCCTGCGGAAGGAGTGGGACGCCGACACGGCCGCTCGCCGGGGTGTGGCCGACTGGCAGGAAGCAGCGCCGGGCTCTGCCTCGACATACCTCGAATGGCTGATGGATCACGACATCAAGTCGCCGGCCCTCAAGCGGCTGCAGGGGCTGATCTGGGAAGGCGGTTATCGAGCCGGCGAGCTGAGAGGCGAAGTGTTTCCGGATGTCCGGCCCGCATTCGAACGATGGCGCGACGCACGGGTGACGATCGCCATCTATTCTTCCGGGAGCGTGCTCGCGCAGCGGCTGTTGTTCGGCGCCACACGAGAAGGCGACCTGACGCCATTCATCGCGGCGTTTTTCGATACCGGCGTCGGGCCGAAGCGGTGGCCCGACAGCTATCGCAGGATTGCGGGGGAACTCCAGCATGATGCCGCCGGCGTGTTGTTCGTGTCAGACACGCCAGCTGAGCTCGATGCGGCGAGAGGCGCCGGCTGCCACGTCCTGCTTGCGGAGCGCCCGGGGAACCGATCCGCGTCGTACTCGGACGCCGAATCGATCCGATCGTTCGATCAGATCGTGTAACTCACCGTCCCAGCAGCTCGGTGTCCTTTTTCTTCTGCGCGTCGTCGATGAGCCTGATGTGGTTGTCCGTGATCCGCTGGATCTCGTCGAGGCCCTTCCGCTCGTCGTCTTCGGAAATCTTGTGATCCTTGAGGAGCTTCTTCAGCCGCTCGTTGGCGTCCCTGCGCACTGCCCGCACGCTGTTGCGGCCTTCCTCGGCGAGCTTGTGCACGTGGCGTGAGAGCTCCTTCCGCCGGTCCTCCGTCAGGGGAGGGAAGGGAATGCGTATCACTTTGCCGTCGTTAGCGGGGTTCAGCCCGAGGCCGGCCGCCCTGATCGCTTTTTCGATGGCGCCAAGCTGCGAGGGATCGAACGGCTGCGCCACGATCAGCGCAGGTTCCGGAACGGAGAGTCCGGCGACCTGATTGAGCGGCATCTTGGAGCCGTACGCCTCCACATGAACAGCGTCCAACATCGTGACCGACGCTCGGCCCGTCCGGACGCCGCCCAGTTCGTGTTTGACGTGATCGAGCGCCGTGTCCATGCGCTTCGTGGACTCCGTGGACAAGCTCTTCAGATCGTTCGCGTCCATGCTCAAGTTCCTCGTAGAATCCGCCGGCAGCGCGCCGCAATGGCCCGCCGCTACGGCTTCACGCCGTCACCAGCGATCCGATGGTTTCGCCGGTGACTGCCCGTTTGATGTTGCCCGGCGTCCGCAGGTTGAAGACGACGATGGGAAGCCCGTTGTCCATGCAGAGCGAGATTGCCGTCGCATCCATGACTTTCAGGCCTTGTTCGAGCACCTGCAGGTACGAGATGCGATCGAACCGCGATGCGCCGGGATGGATCATCGGGTCGGCATCATAGATGCCGTCCACCTTCGTGGCCTTCAGGATGACATCGGCCTTGATTTCCATTGCCCGCAGGGCCGCGGCCGTGTCGGTGCTGAAGTACGGGTTACCGGTGCCGCCGCCAAAGACGACGACGCGTCGCTTCTCGAGGTGGCGGATGGCGCGGCGGCGGATGAACGGCTCGGCGATGGCCCGCATCTCGATGGCAGTCACAACCCGGGTGGCGACCCCCTGCTTCTCGAGTGCGTCCTGGAGCGCCAGCGCGTTGATGATCGTCGCCAGCATTCCCATGTAGTCCGCCGTCGCCCGGTCCATGCCCTTTGCGCTGGCTGCGACGCCGCGGAAGATATTGCCGCCGCCGATGACGATCGCGGTCTCGACGCCCATCCCCTGGATTTCTGAGATGTCGAGGGCAATCTGGTTGGCAACGTCCGGATCGATGCCGTAGTTCTGTTCGCCCATCAGGGCTTCGCCGGAAACTTTGAGGAGGATTCGCTTATACGCGAGCGCAGGCGGGGCAGTCACGAGACGAGATTATAGTGCGAAGGCGCCTTTATTGAGCGCCTTCGCCGACCCGGAGACGCGCGAAGCGCAAGACCGTAATCGCCGTGCCGAGCCCTTTGGACGCCGCGGCGATGACATCCGCCACGCTCATCTTGGGGTCGCGAATCGACGGCTGGTCGGTCAGTACCGTTTGCGCATAGAAGCTGCCGAGCTTACCCTCCACGATCTTGTCGATCACGTTCGCGGGTTTGCCGGACGACTCCATCTGGGCCCGGTAGATCGCCTTTTCCTTGTCGAGGACGTCCGCAGGAACCGCCGCGCGCGACAAATACGCCGGGCTCGATGCCGCGATTTGCATCGCGACTTCTTTGACCAGCGTCGCCAGTTCCGGTGTGGATGCGACTTCCGGGGTGATGCCTCCGAACTCCACCTGGACGCCGATCTTGCCGCCCATGTGGATGTACTGGCCCACGTATCCCTTGCCGGCGTAACGCACGAACCTTGGCGCGGCCATGTTCTCGCCCAGTTTGCCGATCGTCAGCGCCAGGCGCTTCTGCACGGGGCCGTTCGGGTCGGTCAGCCATGCCTGGCTGGCCGCGTCGCCAGCCTTCTCGATTTCCGAGATGATGTCCTGCACGGTCTGCTGGAAATCGTCGGTGCGCGCCACGAAGTCCGATTCGCAGTTCACTTCGACGAGGATGCCGGTCGAGCGGTCGGCGGACAGCCGGCTGCCGATCACGCCCTCGCTTGTCGTGCGTCCCGCTTTCTTCGCTGCCGAGGCGAGACCGCGCTTGCGCAGGATGGTATTCGCCTCGTCGAAGTCGCCGTTCGCTTCGGTGAGCGCCGCCTTGCATTCCATCATTCCCGCGCCGGTCTGATCGCGGAGCTTCTTCACTTCTGCTGCAGTGATCGTCATCATTGATTTGGGTGATGGGGTGATCGGGTGATTTGGCAATTGATCTGGCGATTCAAATCGCCAGATCGCCGAATTGCGAGATCACAGAAATCCGGGTTCTTACGCCGACGCGGGAGCGGCTTCGCGCGGCCGGCGGGGCGTCCGCGACGCGGCACGCCGCGCGTCGTCGCCGTCGCCGTTTTCACCTTCGCGGGTGGATTCGGCGTCCGCCGATTCCTTGATGCCGCGGCCGTTCAGCACCGCCTCGGCCATGCGCGAGGCGAAGAGACGAATGGCCCTCAGCGCGTCATCGTTGCCGGGGATCACCAAATCCACTTCGTCGGGATCGCAGTTGGTATCGACGATGCCGATGACCGGAATCTTGAGCTTGCGCGCCTCGTCGACGGCGATCTGTTCTTTCTTCGTATCGACGATGAAGACCGCGTCGGGCAGCCGGGTCATGCCGCGGATGCCTTCGAGGTTCTTCTGGAGCTTCCTGCGTTCTTTCTCGGTGCGTGCGATTTCCTTCTTCGAGAGCGTGTCGTAACGCCCGTCGGTGGACATCGCCTCGATGTCGCGGAGCCGGCCGAGACTGCGCTGGATGGTTGCGAAGTTTGTCAGCAGGCCTCCCAGCCAGCGTTCGTTGACGAAGTACATCCCGCAGCGGAGCGCTTCCTCGGCGATGACGTCCTTGGCCTGTCGTTTGGTCCCGACGAACAGGATCGTCCGGCCTTCGGACGCCAGGCGGCTGACGAACTCTTCGGCATCGCGGAACAGCTTCAGGGTCTTCCCTAAATCCAGGATGTAAATGCCGTTGCGTTCGCCGAAGATGTATTCCTTCATCTTCGGGTTCCACCGCTTGGTCTGGTGGCCGAAATGTACGCCCGCCTCCAGGAGATCCTTCAATGCGATCGCGACCAAAAAGCCTCCACAATCCGTCCGGCTCGAGCCGGACGTTCCTAACGTTTGCTGAACTGGAAACGCTTGCGCGCTCCCGCCATCCCGTACTTCTTGCGCTCCTTCGCGCGGGCGTCGCGCGTGAGCATTCCCTCGTTCTTGAGCGCCTTGCGGAGCTCGGCGTTGTACTCGACGAGCGCGCGGGCGATCCCGAGGCGGACTGCGCCCGCCTGGCCCGAGACGCCGCCGCCGGCGACTGTCGCGAGAATGTCGAACTTGTCGGCGGTTTCCGTGAGGATTAACGGCGTCCGAATCTGCGTCCGCAGGGCCTCGGTGGGAAAGAACGACTCGAATGCCCGATGGTTGACGCTGATTGCCCCGGAGCCGGGACGAAGGAACACACGGGCGGCGGCCGTTTTCCGGCGGCCCGTGCCGTAGTACTGCGCTGCTGCTGCCACGTTACGCCACCTCGAGCTTGGAAGGTTTCTGCGCCGCGTGCGGGTGGTCCGGACCGGCGTACACCTTCAACTTGCGATACATCGCTTCGCCGAGCTTTGTCTTGGGGAGCATGCCGCGCACGGCTTCCTCCACGAGACGCTCCGGCTTCTTCGCGCGCACGATGCGCGCGCGTTCCTCGCGCAACCCGCCTTCGTAGCCGCTGTGCTGCCGGTAGATCTTCTGGTCTTCCTTGCGTCCGGTGAGCTTCACCTTCGCGGCGTTGACGACGATCACGTGATCGCCCGTATCGATGAATGGCGTGTAGGTCGGCTTGTGTTTTCCCTGCAGCAGCCGCGAGGCCCGGGTGGCCACCCGGCCGAGCACGCGGCCGTCGGCGTCGATCAGATGCCAGCGCACGCCGTCGGCGGCGTGCTGAGCGCTGGCCATAAACGTAGACATTCCCAAAAACCCTTTCGCCGAAAAACCCGTTGTGAGGGGGTGGAGGCGACGCCCGGGGGGGCACGAGCCCTCGTACAACCCGTCCAGCCCGGCCTGGTCCGGCAACGACAAACCCTGATGATACGAGCCTTTCTGGGGACTGTCAAGGCCGCTCATCCCCGATCCGATACCCTGACGTACACGGGCAACAGGCCGGGGCCACGCGCCCGCCGACAGGGATCGGTGCCGGGATTGTAATCGCCTGACGAAACTGTAAGTCGGGTGCAACGCGGTTCAGGTGGCTGGATCGCATTTCTGGTCATCTATCACCGGAATCCGGGCCTAATCCCGCTGGTGGAAGCTGGTATCGGCTTTGCCCATGAGCCGGACGCCCGCGGGTTGCGACGCAAAGGAACAGGACATCACACGTGTTTGGTCTGACTAAGAAATCCAAGGCCGTTGTGGGCCTCGACATCGGTTCGAGTGCCGTCAAGGCTGTCGAGCTCAAGCCGGCAGGCAAGGGCGCGTTCCGTGTGTCGGCGTTCGGAGCCGAGCCCGTCCCGCCCGACAGCATTGTGGACGGCGCGATCATCGACGGGGCAGCGGTCGCCGACGCCATTCGCCGCTTGTTCGAGAACAAGGCCTTCAAAACGAAGGAAGTGGCGGCGTCGCTGTCGGGCAACGCGGTGATCGTCAAGAAGATCAGCCTGCCCGTCATGACCGAGGCCGAGCTCGCCGAGTCGATTTACTGGGAAGCCGAGCAATACATCCCGTTCGACATCCAGGACGTCAACCTGGATTACCAGATCCTCGACCCCGGCACCGGCCCCGACGCCAAGGGCACGATGGACGTCCTGCTGGTCGCGGCGAAAAAAGAGAAGATCGCGGACTACACGGGAGTCATCGTCCAGGCCGGCCGGCAGCCCGTCGTGGTGGACGTGGACGCCTTCGCGCTCCAGAACGCCTACGAAGTCAATTACGGCCACGACTCGCAGTCCGTAGTCGTGCTGCTGAACGCCGGCGCGAGCGCCATCAACATAAACATCGTCAGCGGCGATCAGTCTGTCTTCACCCGCGATATCTCGGTTGGCGGAAACGCCTACACCGAAGCGGTGCAGAAGGAGCTCAACCTGCCGTTCGACAGCGCCGAACGCCTGAAGAAGGGCGAGGCGGTGGACGGAATCGCGTTCTCCGAAGTGCAGCCCGTCCTGCACGCGATGACCGAGAACGTGCTGCTCGAAATCCAGAAGACGTTCGACTTCTTCAAGGCCACGGCGGCGTCCGATCACATCGATCGCGTGCTGCTCAGCGGCGGCGCGTCGCGCGTGGACGGCTTCATCAAGGCGCTCGAGGACAGGTTCGGCACTCCGGTCGAATTGCTCGACCCCTTCAAGACGGTGACATTCGAGGCGGACAAGCTCGGCGTCACCGATGCCGAGGGCGTCATGCCCACTGCGGCCGTCGCCGTGGGGCTCGCGCTCAGAAGGGCCGGCGATCGATGATTCGCATCAACCTCCTTGCCGTCGAGCGCGAACGCACCAAGAAGAGGTCCACGTTCCAGACCGGCCAGAAAGTCACGGTTGCATGCTCGGCGGTGCTCGTGCTCGCGGTCGTCACGATCGCGTGGCGCTATCTCTCGCTCAACAACGAGTCGAAGCAGCTCGACGTGGACATTTCAAATTCGCAGCAGGAAGCGTCGCGGCTCCACGCGATCATTCTGCAGGTTCAGGAATTCGAGCAGCGGAAGGCCCAGCTGCAGCAGCGTGTCGTACTGATCGAGCAACTGCGCAAGAGCCAGGCCGGCCCCGTCCACATGCTGGATCAGATCAGTCGATCGCTGCCGCCGGCATTGTGGTTGACGTCGATGAAGCAGGACGACGTGTCGATCACCATCGACGGCCGGGCCACATCGCTGACCGCGCTGTCCGACTTCGTCGCGAATCTCGAAGCGACGGGCTACTTCAAGAAGTCGGTGGAGATTGTCAGCAGCCAGACCGAGGTGATGACGGCACCGTCCGGCGACGTCGTGAAGTTCAGCGTGAAGGGCGCGTTCGTCACGCCGAACGACCAGGCCAAGGGCGCGGTTCCGCCGGGCGCTGTGAAGAAGTGAAACACGTAAAGCTCGTGCATTGATTCGACGATACGGCGAATAGGGGAAATGGACATAAGTCTCACGAAATTGCCCTGGTATGGCCAGGTTGGCGCATTTGTGCTGCTGGCATTGGCCGGCGTCGGCGCATTTGTCTACTACTACGAGTGGCCGACGCGCGAGGACTTCAAGGCGCGGCAGGGTCAGCTCGCCGGACTGAAGAAAGACATCTCGATGGGCGTCGCGACGGCCAGGAAGCTGCCCGAGTTCCGCAGCCAGGTCGGCGACCTGCAAGGGCGGCTCGACAACCTCAAGGCGGTGCTGCCTGAAGAAAAAGATGCCGCGGATCTCCTGCGGCGCATGCAGACGGTGGCCACGCAGTCGAACCTCACAATCAAGAGTTTCAAGCCGGCGCCGACCGTGACGAAGCAGCTGCACGCGGAATGGCCGATCAATCTGGAACTGGACGGCACGTATCACAACCTCGCGCTCTTCTTCGACCGCGTGGGCAAGTTCACGCGCATCGTCAACATCAGCGCGCTCGAGGTCAAGGGGAAGGACAAGCCCGACGCCAACTCGACGATCACGGCGACGTGCGTGGCCACCACATTCGTCCTGCTCGACAAACCGGGCGCCGGCAAGGCCGGCGCCAAGCCGGCGGCCGGCGCTCCGAAGGGCACCTAGCCATGCACACTGCTGGACTGGTTGTCCTCATCGCTTTCGTGGGAACGCCCGGATCCCCGCGCATTCTGCGAACGCCGAGCCTCCTGGCATCAAGCGCGATCGAGGCGCCCCAGGCGGCGGCCGCGCCTCCACAGACGGCTGCCGTCCCGCCGGCCGCGCCTGCGACGCCTCAGGCGCCGTCGGCCGCCGCGCCGGCGGACGCATCGAAGCCGTCGCCGGTCATCCCCGAGAACTACACGTACGACCCGGCCGGACGGCGCGACCCCTTTCTGAGCCTGCTGGGAACCGGCACTGAAGCGCGTGCCACGTCGAGAAAAGGCGAGGGGCCTTCAGGTATGACCGTTGCCGAAATCTCGGTGCGCGGCGTGCTGCAGAGCCGCAGCGGACTGAGCGCCATGGTGCAAGGACCCGACAATCGAACGTACATCGTCCACCCGGGAGACAAACTGCTCGACGGAGCCATCAAGTCGATTACGCCGCAGGGGCTCGTGATTGAGCAAGCAGTCAACGATCCGCTCTCGGTCGTAAAACAGCGAGAAGTGCGAAAGCTGTTGCGAGGGCTCGAGGACGCCAAGTGAGTGTGATAAAGGGCAGTGCCCTAGTGCTATCGGTAGTGTTGACGGGTGCGCTGGTGACGGCGGCGAGTCCGGAGTCGAACTCCGGCACGACCGCAGCACCCGCGATTCGTCTGAAAACGATCAGTGCGCGTGTGACCAGCAAGGGCACGTCGCTCGTCATCGAGGCGACCGAGCCGGTGCCGTACGTGGCGACACGACCCGACCCCCTGACGCTGCTCATCGACTTCCGCAACGTCGCGGCCGACGCGGTGACCAGCACCGTCGCCCCCGACGAGAAGAGCGCGATTCAGTCCGTGGCTGTCGAGCAGGCTGAAGCGGGTAGCGATGCGAACGGGCTGGCCGGTCCACGCATTCGCATCAAGTTGTCCGAGCCGGTCGGCTATCACGCGCGGGCGAGCAGAAACACGGTCGTCATCGACTTCGACAAGTCGGAAAAACCGGACAAGAAGAGCAA
>Ga0136846_1208028_pt1 | contig 17782 bp, 14 predicted proteins | sample HopSoiMetagenom2_FD_96841 | JGI IMG/M metagenome (GOLD analysis project Ga0136846, IMG submission 96841) | Grasslands soil microbial communities from Hopland, California, USA - 2 Assembly 2016 (version 4) | ecosystem: Environmental > Terrestrial > Soil > Grasslands | place: USA: Hopland...
CGCGGGGGTCGCTGAGGCGGCGTGCAGCGTGGATGTTCCGCAGAGGAACGCGGCGACGACGCACGCGCGGGCAAACATGGACATGGTCGGGGTCCCGTGGCGAAAGCGCCGATCTTAGGCGCAGGCGATAGACTTCGCCGCATGGAAAACGCCGTCCCGATCGTTCACTGGCTCGAAGACGGCAGGCCCGTCGAGGCGCACTGGCGCTCGCACACCGATGCGCCGCCCGCGACACGTGTCGTCGTCGCGGATAGCGGCATGTCGGCCGACGAGGCCTATGGTCTCGCATGTCAGGGAACCGCACTGCTGTGGCGGGGCGACTTCCAGGAGGCGCGACAGATGCTGAGCACCTTGGGCCAGCGCGCCGACCGACGCGCGCAGCGTTCGCGCACGGCGGGCCAGACCGCGAGCGTCGGCGGAGCCGACGCGTTTCACCGATACCGGCAGGCGCGATCGCAACGCGCCCGTACGCTCAACTCGCTGCTGATCCCGCTCGATGCGGACTATTCGATTCCGCTGCGACGAGCACCGGACATCCGCCACGCCTGCGCAGAAGCCTGGGGCCCCGCGGAGTCCGCCTCGGTCGCGCCGCTGCGCGCCTTGCTCGGCGTGATCGGCGCGCACGAGTGGCGCGCGAAGGGCATCGAGATTCCGGAGGCCGGCGGCCGGATCCATCCGCACTTTGGCGTGTTCGCGCCCATCCGCCGGGAGTACGTGGACCTCGTGAGCTCCGCACCGCTGCCGGCGGCTGGAGCCGCCACGAGCGTGGCGTTCGACATCGGCACGGGTACCGGCGTGCTGGCCGCCGTGCTGGCGCGGCGAGGTATCGCGCGGGTCGTCGCGACGGATGTCGATCAGCGCGCGCTCGCCTGCGCGCGCGAGAACGTCGAACGACTCGGGCTCTCGGATCGCATCGACGTCCTGCGGGCGGATCTGTTTCCCGAGGGTCGTGCGGCACTCGTGGTCTGCAACCCGCCGTGGATTCCGGCGCGGCCGAGCTCGCCCATGGAAAACGGCATCTACGATCCCGAGAGCCGGATGTTGCGCGGGTTCCTGGGTGCGTTGTCCGCGCATCTCGAGCCTGGAGGCGAAGGATGGTTGATCATTTCAGACCTCGCGGAGCACCTGAACCTGCGGACGCGGGCGCAGTTGCTCGCGGAGTTCGACGCCGCGGGATTGGGCGTCATCGGCAGGCACGACGTCACGCCGCGCCATCCGCGAGTCGCCGACGAAACCGATCCGCTGCATGTCGCGCGCGCCGCCGAGGTCACGTCCCTGTGGCGACTGGCGCCGCGTTGATCGCGCGGTCGACCGTCGGTGGAGGTTCAGAATTTCTCGTCCGGCCGCAGGTAGCGCCACTTGCCGAGCGGCAACCCGGCCAGCGGCACGTTGCCGCTGCGCACGCGCTTGAGTCCGGTCACGAAGAGCCCGACGAGCTCGCACATGCGGCGGATCTGGCGCTTGCGGCCCTGGCGCAGCACGAAGCGCAGCTGGTGCTCGTTCTGCCACGTCACGTCGGCGGGCTTGAGCTTCACGCCGTCGAGCATCAGCCCGTGGCGCAGGCGCTCGAGGCCGCCCGGCGCGAGCGTCCCTTCGACGCGCACCAGGTATTCCTTCTCGATCGAGGAGGTCTCGCCGATGAGCTGCTTTGCGATGCGTCCGTCCTGCGTGAGCACGAGCAGCCCCGTGGAATCGATGTCCAGGCGGCCGGCGGGCACGAGCGACCGCAGGTGCTCGCGCTGGAACTGGATGGGCGAGGGATCCGCGGCCCAGCGATTTTCCGGACGGATCAGCACGATGGCTGGCTCATAGCCGTCCTCGGCCTGGCCCGACACGTAGCCCACCGGCTTGTGCAGCAGGATGGTGACCTGACCGCTCTGGTGTTCGCGCGCCGCCGCGTCGATCTCGATGCGCGCGTCCGGCGACACGCGCGTGCCGAGCGTGTCGACGACGACGCCGTCCACCTTCACCCAGCCGCTCGTGATCCAGCGCTCCGCCTCGCGTCGTGAGCACAGGCCTAGCTCTCCCATGCGCTTGGAGAGGCGGGGGTGTTCGGGGGTGTCGGGCGTGCTGGATGGCGATCTCACGGGCGACGTGATCTTACCGCACGCATTGAATCCGCTTTCGCGGCCACCGAGAATGCGCGCGACACACCTGCCTGAGCGCACGCATTGATCCCGGATAGAAAAGTCTCGGTCGCGCCGATGATGGATTGGACCGACCGCCATTGCCGCTATTTCCTGCGCGGGTTCTCGTCGGACACTCTTCTATATACGGAGATGATCACGACCGGCGCCATCCTGCGCGGCGACCGCGAGAAGCTGCTGCGCTTCGACCCCGAAGAGCACCCGGTGGCGCTGCAGCTCGGAGGCAGCGATCCGGCAGACCTCGCGGCCGCGGCGCGCATCGGCGCCGCGCTCGGATACGACGAGATCAATCTCAACTGCGGCTGTCCGAGCGACCGGGTGCACTCCGGTGCGTTCGGCGCCTGTCTCATGCTGCGCCCGGCGCTCGTGGCGGACTGCGTTGCCGCGATGAAGTCGGCGGTCGACGTGCCGGTCACGGTGAAGCTGCGCATCGGTGTCGTCGATGCGCACGAGCTGGGCGGCGAAGGCGTGAGCCGGCGCGAGTCGGCACGCGCGGCCGCCGCGCGCTTCGGTGAACCCGAGCGTGCCGCGCTCGAGGATTTCGTCGGGGGCATCGTGCGCGCGGGCACCGACGCCGTGATCGTGCACGCGCGCAAGGCGGTGCTCGGCGCCTGGTCGCCGCGCGACAACCGCGAGATTCCGCCGCTGCGCTACGACGTGGTGCGCGAGCTGCGCGATCACTTCCTGCCGATGCCCGTCGTGCTGAACGGCGGTCTGCGTACCGCGGAGCATGTAGTTAGGGAACTGGCCTGGGCCGACGGGGTGATGCTCGGGCGCGAAGCCTACCACCGGCCGATGCTGCTCTCCGAGGTGACGGGTGCGGTGGAGCCCCCGTCCCGCATCGCCATGCTCGAACGCATGACCGCATACGCGCGCCGCGAAATCGCGCGCGGCGAGCGCCTGTCGTGGATCACGCGGCACATGCTGGGCCTGTATTCCGGGCTCGCGGGCGCCAAGGAATTCCGGCGACGGTTGTCGGAGGGCGCGCGCGCAGCCGATGCGCCGGCGGAGCTCATGCTGCTCGCCGGCGAGGCCTGCGAACGCTTGGGGGAAGCCGCGGCCTGAAGCGCTCAGAGCAGGTCGGCGAAATCCATCAACGCCCCGGCGAAGTGCGCTTCGTGACCCGGCATGCCGGAGATGAACCGGAAATCCTCGAAGTCGAATCCCGGCCCGACATCGCAGGCGAGCAGGGACCACTCGCCGAGACTGCGGGCCGCCTGCCACACGCCGGCCTGCACGATTCCCGTCGGCTCGCGCGCATCGTTCGGCGAACCGAGCACGAAATGTCGGACGGTCTTCGCGTCGGGTGCGTACGTGACGAGCTCGAGTGGCGCGCCGCCGATGTGGTGCCACAGCTCGTCCGAGCCGACGACGTGCCAGCGGCTCTTCTGCCGCGCCTCGAGCAGGAAGTAGATGGACGTGAGCGCCGAACGCGGACCGCGCGCCGTGGTGATGAGCTCGGCGGACCGATGGACCTCGCGATACCAGCCGCCCTCGGGATGCGGTTCGAGCCGGAGCCTCGTGATCAAAGTCTGCGCGGGATCCATTGAAAATCGCGCCTCAGCGCCGGGGAGTCTTGGACGTCTCGACGCGATCCCAGCTCCCCGCATACTGAGCGCCGAGCCACGCGCTGACCGCGAACGTCGCGACACTCTGGCGCAGGGCGGCGGGATCGATCTGGGCCATCGTGTCGTTGGCCGTGTGGTGGACGTCGAAGTAGACGGACGCATCGAGCCCGGGTTCGAGGATCGGCATTCCGAGCTGTGCGAGTCCGTCGAGATCCGAGCCGCCCTTCGCCTCGTTGTCTCCGCGCGCGAGCTTGAACGGCGCCAGTGCCTTGTAGATCTGATCGACTGCGGCCAGCTGATCCGGATTGACGCGGCTAGATAGGCGCCAGACCGGCCCGGCGCCGAGATCGGCTTCGAATCCCAGCACGTGCTTGGCCACGTCGCCCTGGTGTGCGGCGAGATAAGTTTGGGAGCCCGACGTGCCGAACTCTTCGTTCGCGAACAACACGACGCGGATCGTGCGATGGGGCTTCGTGTCGAGCCCGGCGATGAGTTTCGCGACGCCCATGACGATGGCGACGCCGGCGCCATCGTCGATTGCGCCCACTCCCGGATCCCACGAATCGAGGTGCGCGCCGAGGATGACGATCTCATCGGCCTTGTCGGTGCCGGGGATGTCTCCCACGACGCTCGCCGACTGCGCCGGCGGCAGGTCGCGCGCCGTGGACCGCATGCGCAGTCGAACGGGCTTGCCGCTCGCGAACTGCCGCTCGAGGGCGTCGGCGTCGGGATTCGAAATGGCGAAGGCGGGAACGCGCGGTGAGGTAGCCGTGTAGCGCGTAGCGCCCGTGTGCGGGAAGCGCGTGTTGCTGGTGCTGATGGAGCGGATCACGACACCCACGGCACCCAGCGCGCTCGCGGCGGACGGACCGGCCGCTCGCACCGTGACGGCCTTGCCATACCCGGAGCCATCGCGCGTGCGTTCCATGCGCGCGGTGAAGAAGACGATCTTGTCCTTCACTGCGCCGGGCGGCAGCTGCGCAAGCGCATCGAGGTCTTTCACCATCACGGCGTCGGCGTCCAGGCCCTCGGAGCTCGTGCCCACGCTGCCGCCGAGCACCAGCGTCGGCATGGTCTGGGGCCAGGGTGATAGCACCGAGAACTCGCCTTCACCACGCACCCAGTGCGGCACTGTCGCCGGCACGGTATGCACGTTCGCAAATCCCAGGCGCTGCATTTCGCGCTGTGCCCATGCGACCGCGGCTCGATCGCCGGCCGAACCTGCGGGTCTCGGCCCCACTTCGGTGGTGAGGGATTCGACCAGTTGGTACGCGGTCGTGTCCGACTGGGCGCGCTCGCGCAGGGTGTTCGCGGCGGCGAGGTCCGCGCGTGTGAAGGGAATGCCGTGCTTTTCAGCGGCGGAGGCAGTCAGCGACAGCAGGGCGACGATGATCGGCAGGCATGTCTGTTTGCGCATGGGTTGGGTGCTGGCCGGAGTGCGGGAAGGGGCCGCCATTCTAGGTCATATGGTTATAATCCCCGCGCCCCATGGCCAAAGACATTGAACTCGCCATCGTGTTCGCCGACGTGGTCGGCTCGACTCGGCTCTACGAAGAGCTCGGGGATCAGCGCGCGCGCGAGGTCGTGGCCACCTGCATCGACATCATGCGGCAGGCGACCGAAGAGCATCACGGCACCGTGATCAAGACGATGGGCGACGAGGTGATGTCCACCTTCTCCGTCGCCAATGACGCACTCAACGCCGCGGCCAAGATGCAGAAATCCATCACCGGCAACCCCGAGCTGACCGCGGAAGGTCATCACGTCGCGATCCGCATCGGCTGCCATTGCGGCCCGGTGGTCGTGGAAAACCGCGACGTGTTCGGTTCGACGGTGCATACCGCCAATCGAATGACCAGCCAGGCGAAGGCCGGTCAGATCATCACGACCGAAGCCATGGTGACGCAGCTGTCTCCGGACTGGCAGTCGGCCGTGCGCCAGATAGACGTTGCCACGCTCAAGGGACAGGGCGCCGAAGTCACACTGTTCGAGGTGCTCTGGCAGACCGAGGACATCACGAGCATGTTGCCGTCGGTGTCGATCTCGGCGGCGGAAGGTCGGCGCGCGATGCGCCTGCGCCTCACGTTCGACGGTGGCGAGGTGATGCTCACCGAGCAGCGTCCGAACGTCGCGATCGGGCGCGCCGACGACAATGACCTGGTGATCCGCGGCAATCTGATTTCCCGTCTGCACGCGCGCATCGAGATCAATCGCAACAAGTTCGTGCTGATCGACCAGAGTACGAACGGCACGTTCGTGCAGGCGGAAGGCGGCGAAGAATTGTTCGTGCGCCGGGACAGCGTGCAGATCAAGGGCGAGGGGCTCATCGGGCTCGGGCGCGTGCCTGAACGCGACTCGCCTCTCACGATCCGCTTCTACTGCGAAGAAGCCTGACGGCGCACGCCGTCGCCCGCGCTAGCCCAGGCGCTTTTCGATGCCGTCCAGCTCCGCCGACATCTCGGCGGGTGCACGCGCACCGAATTCCTTGAGGTAGTCGCGCATCTCCGCCGTCTCACGCCGCCATGCCTCGGGCTGCACGGCGAGCAGTTCCTTCATCGTGGCGTCGTTCACGTCCACGCCTTCGAGATTGAGGTCGCCTGGGCGGGGGAGGTACCCGATCGCGGACTCGTCCGCGCCGACCCGCCCGGCGCAGCGCTTGAGGATCCACTCCATGACGCGCAGGTTGTCGCCATAGCCCGGCCACAGGAACTTGCCTGCCGCGTCACGACGGAACCAGTTGACGTGGAATAGTTTGGGCGGATGCTTCAGCTTGCGGCCCACATCGAGCCAGTGAGCCCAGTAGTCGCCGAAGTTGTAGCCGGCGAACGGCTTCATGGCCATCGGATCGCGACGCACGACGCCGACTGCGCCGGTGGCGGCCGCCGTCGTCTCCGAGGCGACCGACGCGCCCACGACCACGCCGTGCTGCCAGTTGCGTGCCTCGTAGACGAGCGGTGCGACTTCGCGGCGCCGGCCGCCGAACACGATCGCGGAGATCGGCACGCCCTGCGGATCTTCGCTGCGCGGCGAGTAGATAGGATTGTTCGTCGCGGAAACGGTGAACCGCGAGTTCGGGTGCGCCGATACACCGCCGGTCGTGGCGTCATACGGTTTGCCCTGCCAGTCGAGCACCGGCGTGTTCAGCTTGCGACCTTCCCACCACGGTTCGTCATCCGCGGTGAGAGCAACGTTGGTGAACAGCGTGTCGCGATGGATCATGTCGAACGCGTTCTTGTTGGTCGCGCGATTCGTTCCGGGCACGACGCCGAAGTAGCCGGCCTAGGGGTTGATCGCGTACAGGCGGCCGTCGGGTCCGGGATGCAGCCAGGCGATGTCGTCACCGACGGTCCAGATCTTCCAGCCTGGCATGGAATCCGGCGGAATCAGCATCGCGAGATTCGTCTTGCCACAGGCCGACGGAAATGCGGCTGCGATGTAGTGCGTCTCCCCCTGCGGGCTCTCGAGGCCGACGATGAGCATGTGCTCGGCAAGCCACCCCTCGGTACGTGCCTGCCAGCTGGCGATGCGCAGTGCGTGGCATTTCTTGCCGAGCAGCGCATTGCCGCCATAACCGGAGCCGTAGCTCTCGATCGACAGGTCTTCGGGGAAATGCATGATGAAGCGGCGGTTCGGATCGAGCTCGCCCGTGGAGTGCAGACCCTTCACGAACTTTCCGTCGCGGGCGATGCGTTCGAGAGCCGCACGACCCATGCGCGTCATGATCGACATGTTGATCACGACATAGGCGCTGTCGGTGATTTCGACGCCGCAGCGGGAGTAGGGGGAATCGATCGGCCCCATGCAATACGGCACCACGTACAGCGTGCGGCCCTTCATGCAGCCCTTGAAAAGCTCGCGCATCTTGGTGCGGGCTTCGACTGGATCCATCCAGTTGTTGTTAGGACCGGCGTCTTCCCTGTTCCGGGCGCAGATGAACGTGAGATGCTCGACGCGCGCCACGTCGGAGGGATGCGAATAGGCGATGTGGCAGCCCGGGAAGGTCTGCTGGTTCAGCTGTTTGAGCTCACCGGTCTTCTCCAGGCCGGCCTTGAGGCGGGCGAGCTCGGCGGCCGATCCGTCACACCAGTGGACGCGGTCGGGGGTCGTTACCTGGCGGACCGATTCGACCCAGTCGGCGACCGCCGGAGAAACGCTGGAAAGGGTTGCGAATGCTTGAGGCGCAGTGGCCATCGCGGGTCCTCGAAATGTCTGTCTGTCCTGACGAGACAAAGGAGTATAGCGACGTTCGCCGGCTCTTCGCGGAAAACGGCGGTAGTGCTGGCAGCGCTCTGAATTGAATGCGCGCCGGAGACACGGTGAAAACCCGGTGCGCCCCGTGACCGGGGCGCACCGACTGACGCGAAACGGTTGTCCCGCGACGCGGGGAAAGTCAGGCCGGTTTCGCGGTCGCGCGCTTGCGCGTCGCCGCGGCGCGCGTCTTGCGGGATTTCGCCGGCATCTTGCGGCCGGAAAGAGAGGCGTAGGTCGATCGCGCGACGGCGCTCAAGTCCTTGCCGGCGGCAACGGCAATCGCGGCGTTGTCCTTCACGAACCGCGATGCATGGCGCTGCGCCACCTTATTGAGCTCACGGCGCGCGACTGAGAGCGTTGCGAACGAGCTCTTGAGCTGGCCGACCCGCTTGGCGGCGACGTCCGCTCGAGATCTGGCGACGTCCAGCGCGGCGGTGGTGAGGGCGGCTGCGCGGGTGCGCAAGTCCGATGAGGCTTCGATCAGTCTGTCCTGAAAATTCATGGCACTCCTCTGCTGCGGAGCAGCAATGTTGCGCCGCAGCATACTTTGATGCACTGCAATGTCAACCGGCGGTCACGCCGCCAGCGGCGCGTCGGAGTCCAGGAAGGTCCGGAGGACGGGCGTCACCTTATCTATGGAGTGCAGCATGAAGAGGTGTCCGCCCCCCGGAACGATGAACAACCGGTTGTTCGGAATCAGCAGGGAAATGATCCGCGCATTGACCGGGGGTACCAGCGGATCCTCCGATCCGGCCATGACGAGCGTCGGCTGCCGGATCCGGTGCAGCCAATGGATGCTGGTCCAGCCCATGCCGGCAAGCAGCTGGTAGATGTATCCCATGAAGCGCGGCGGAATGATGCGCGAGGCATGTGCCGCCATGACTCTCGGATCGCGACGCGCTTCGCCGCCGTACATCTCGGCTGCCGCCTTCTGCATGTAACCGGGTGAAAGGTAGCGACGCGGCGTCACCATCTTCGAAAGGCTCGATGGACGGGCCGGCACCATGACGGCGCCCGGCGAGGTCGCCGCGAGGACGAGCCGACGACAGCGGTCCGGATACTGCCGCGCGAATTGCTGGGCGAGCGCACCTCCCCATGACACGCCGATCACGTCGACCTGCTGGTAACCGAGGCGATCGAGGAGCTTGCGCGCGAGCCGTGCGAGTCCCGAGAAGCGCCGAGGTCGCCAGCTCATCTCGGACCGGCCGACACCGGGAACGTCGAAGATGACGATCTCCTTGTCTGGCATCGCTTCCATGAATGGGAAGCACAGCTCGAGATTCGCGCCGATACCATTGAACAACAGCAGCGGTAATCCGTTGCGGCCATGCTGGGTCGCGACGCGCAGGTTCACGCCGTCGACTTCGATGAATTCGACCTGGGGCTTGCTCATCGCTGATGGACGTATCGACCGGGCGCCGGATCTCCGGCGGGATGCGTCGTGCTTCCGGGTATGTTCGGTGCATCCACCTCGCCACCGCCGTGCTGACCGTACCACTTGCTCCAGTGTTGCCACCAGCTGCCGGGATGTTCGGTCGCAGTTGCGAGCCAGCTCCCGGCGTCGTCCGGCAGCGTCGCATTGAGGAAGTATTTCGCCTTCGGATTGGTCGGCGGATTCACGATGCTCTGGATGTGACCGCTCGACGACAGCACGAAGTCGAGCTTTCCGCGCAGGATGTTCTTCGACTGATAGCACGCCTGCCACGGTGTGATGTGATCCGTGACGCCCGCGACGACATACGCAGGCACCGTTACCTTCGTCATGTCGATCGGTGTGCCGAGCGCGAAGATCTTTCCGGGAGACCGCAAGGGATTTTCCATGAACATGCGCAGCAGGTCGGCATGGAACTCGGCCGGCAGTCGCGTCGTGTCGGAATTCCAATAAAGGATGTCGAACGCCGGCGGCCTGTTTCCCATCACCCAGTTGTTCGCGACGAACAACCACACGAGATCGTTCGGCCGCAGCCACGCGAACACGCGCGCCATCTCGCTGCCTTCGAGCACGCCCTTCGCCTTCGACTTCTGGATTGCGGCTGCGACGCCGGTACGGGACGCGAACTGGCCGAGCATGGTCGGCGCCGCCGTGTCGAGGACGGTCACGAGCAGCGTCGCGCTCGCGACGCGATCATCGTCCCGGGCCGCGAGGTGACCGAGCAATGTTGCGAGAGTAAATCCACCAGCGCATGCCGCCATGGTGTTGACCTTGTCGGCGCCGGTGATCTCGAGCGCAACGTGAATCGCCTCCTTGCACGCCGTGAGGTAGGTCTCCAGGTTCCAGTCGCGTTGCGCGGCCGTGGGATTGCGCCAGCTGATGCAGAAGGTCTGGATGCCGTTCTGCACGGCGTACTCGACGAAGCTGCGGCCCGGCGAGAGGTCGGTGGCGTAGAACTTGTTGATCTGCGGCGGCACGATCACGAGCGGGCGGCGATGGACCCGACCGGTCTGTGGCGTGTACTGGATGAGTTCGAACGTCTCGGCCCGGAATACGACGGCCCCGGGAGTCATCGCGAGATTCTTGCCGACCTGGAACTTGCGTTCGTCGACCTGCCGCGGCATGCCGAAATTGTTGGTGAGATCGTCGATGAAATTCTGCAGGCCCCATAGCAGGCTCTTGCCGCGCGTCTCGGTGATCCGCTGCAGCGCTCCCGGGTTGCCGAGCAACGAATTCGTCGGCGCGAACGTCTCGGTGAGCAGCTGCAGGACGAAACGTGCGCGCTCGCGATCGTCCTCCGAGGTATCCGCACGATCGAGCACGCGATTGAGCATGTCGCGCCAGGCCACGAATCCCTGCATGAGGCGCTTGTAGTAGCCGCTCTTCTGCCAGATGACGTGCGCGAAACGACGATCGCGCCCGTCGGGCAGGATTTTCGAAGTGCCCATGGCGATGGCGGCGAGCTCGCGCACGAAACCGAGGTTCTCTTCGATGAGTACCTGCGGCTTGAGAGTCATGAGGCGGAGCAATCGCTTGCCCGCGGCTAACAACTCTTCCCGGTCGAGTCCGAGGAGGGGATTCGCACCGAGTATCTGCTCGGCGGCGTCGGTCGCGGCCGCGTGTTCGAGCTCGGGTTGTGTCCCGCTATCGGCCGGTGCGAAGCCATCTTGAGGAGAATTTTCGTTCGCTGCACGTGACTCCGTGGATTTGAGGTCCGTCACACTTTCCACGGGCTTGAGGGACTTCTTGGCTGGCATCGCCGCCTCCCTTGCGGGGCTGGACTCGTTATATGTGATCTGTTTCCCAGAGGCGACAGGGTCGGCGTGACCCTAGTCACGTGGCCTAGGGCACTCCATTCCTATTATGCATCGCAGCGAGGCACGGAAATCCATGAAGTCATGGGTTTGACGTCTCTTCCCGCAATCGGTCGCGGGGTGAGACGTAGGTGTTTCGCGGAATGAGAGGAGTCAATTCGTGAATTCTTTTCGTCTGCCGGGTGCGGTCGGTGCGCTCGTCGTCGCGCTGGCGCTGGGGTCCAGCAATGCGCACGCCGTCGGCGTGGCCGCAGGCACGAGCATCGACAACACCGCCCAGGTCACCTACAGCATCGGCGCGACCACCGCGACCGCGAGCTCGAACACCGTGAGCATCAAGGTGGCCGAGATCCTCGACGTGGTCGTCACGCTGCAGACGCCGACCGTCAGCGTGGCCGCCGGCGCGACGCAACGCGCGCTCGTGTATCGCGTCACCAACACGGGCAACGGTCCCGAAGCCTTCAGCCTCGTGATGACGAGCACGCTCGGAGGCGACGATTTCGACCCGGTGGCATCGACTCCGGCTATCTACTTCGATACTGACGCCAGCGGCGACCTGTCGGCCGGGGACACCCCTTACGTCATCGGCACCAACGATCCGAACTTGAATGCGGATGCGTTCGTCACCGTACTGGTCGTGAACAATATCCCGGCGGCCGTCGTCGACGGCAACCGCGGCTTCTCGCGACTCACGGCCACCTCGCGCACCGGCAGCGGCGCGCCGGGTACCGCGTTCGCGGGCCAGGGCGTCGGCGGCACCGACGCGGTCGTCGGCACCACCGGCGCGACTGCGCTGACGAACGGCACTTACCTGGTTTCGGGCGTCACGGTGAATGCCGTGAAGTCGCAGACCGTCGTAGACCAATTCGGCGGGGCGAGGCCGGTGCCGGGCGCGCGCATCAACTACTCGATCGCCGTGAGTGCGACCGGGTCGGGCACCGCCACCGGCGCCGTGTTCAGCGACAACATTCCGGCGAACACGACCTACGTGCCCGGCACGCTGCGTCTCAACAACGCCGCGCTCACCGACGGCACCGATGTCGACGCCGGCGATTTCTCGACCACACCCGCGGCGCACGTACACGTGACGCTCGGCAACCTCACCCAGGCGAGCGGAACCCAGACGATCGAGTTCGCCGTGACGATCAATTGAAGGAGACGGACATGAGCAAGGGGAATGCATTTGGAATTCTGGTGGTGGTCGCCGGCGCGTTCGCTCCGGCGGCGTTCGCGCAAGGCGCGAAGGACTGCCTCGTCGTGAAGCAGACGGCCGAAGTCGAGCAGACCGCGACCGATGCGCAGGGCAAAAAGACCACGACGTTGGTCGCGCTCAGCACCGCGGTGCCCGGTACCGAGGTCATCTACACGACGACCGCGACCAACAACTGCAAGCAGCCCGCCGACAAGGTGTCGATCAGCAACTTCGTGCCGGAACACATGCACTACGTGTCGGGCTCGTCGTTCAGCCCCGGCGCGCAGGTGCAGTACTCGCTCGACGGCAAGACATTCGGCGCGCCCGAGCAACTGACCGTTACCGAGAACGGTGCGCCGCGCAAGGCGCACTCCGAGGAATACCGCTTCTTCCGCTGGACCTTCCAGAGCGCGCTGCAGCCCGGTGCCAGCGCGTTCGCGCGATTCCGCGCGATCGTGAATTGATTTTTGTTTGAGAGAGTAATCAGGAGTACCCATGAAATCGTCCCTAGCTAGATACAAGCGAGTTGCACTCGCTTGCGTCGCGTTCGGCGCGATGTCGGTTTCGCAGCAGGCCCTCGCGGCCGGTACAGCGGCGAACACCGATATCGTCAACCGCGCGACGGTCAACTTCCAGGTGAGCGGCGTCGCCCAGACACCCGTCGAGTCTTCGCCCACGGGCAACTCGACCGCGGGTGTGGGCAACGGTGCCGACACCTCCTTCAAGGTCGACAACAAGATTGACCTGACGGTCACCGAAGTCGGTGGTGCGGCGACACAGGTGAACGCGCCAGGTGCCGTGAACCAGGTCACCACCTTCAAGGTGACCAACACCGGCAACAACACGCAGGGCTACAACCTGTCGGCGGCGAATGTCGGCGGCACGCTGTTCACGCGTACCGACGCCTTCGACATGACCAACCTGCGCACGTTCGTGTCCACCGCGGCGTGCTCAGGGGTCTCCCCGACGCCGAGCTACGCGTCGGCCACGGACACTTCGGTGAACATCACCACGCTGGCGGCCGACGCCTGCGCCTACGTGTTCATCGTGGCGGACACGCCCGTGACGGCGACCAATGGTCAAGCCGCCAACGTGCGTCTCACGGCGCTGACGCGCGTCGCGACGACGCTCGCAGCAGTGACGCAGACCGCGGGTGCGGACAGCCCGACCACGGTTGACGTCGTGTTCGCGGACACCGGCCGGGATGCTCAGGAGTCCGCCGACGATCAGTATTGGTTGCAGACTGCGGCGATGTCCGTTGCCAAGACCAGCACGGTCATCAGCGACCCGCTCAACAGCACGACGAACCCGAAATCCATTCCGGGCGCGGTAATGGAATACGGCATCACGTTGACGAACACAGGCGCGCTCGCGGCGTCGGTCGTCACGATCACTGATCCCCTCCCGACCAACACGACGTTCGCGAACGGCGTGTACAACTCGGGCGCGAGCAACGTGAGCATCACGGTCGGTGCGACGACGACGTTCTGCCAGGCGGAAACCGGCGGTACGGACTCGAATTCGGACGGCTGTTTCCGCACGGCGGGTGGTGTCTTGACGGTTGGCGCTCCGGCGCTCGCGAACGTCGCGACCGGTGCGGGCAACGCAGTGACCGTCAAATTCCGCGTGACGATCAACTAAGCCACACGCCTGACTGGAAGGCTTAGCGTTGAAATGAAATCGAACGCCGCGGCGCGGCGCGTTTGGAGCCCCAAGGGGCGACCCAAGCGTGACGTCCGCACAATTGGGTACTCCACTGAGGGCGGGGTAGCGACTAGCTACCCCGCCTTCGGCGCTTTCGGAGTCCGCGTAAACGCGGTGCTCGCGAGTATCTGGTTATTTGCGGCGTGTCTCATCGGACCGGCGGTTTGCGTGGCGCAGGTCACGCCGCCGGGCACGATGATCCGAAACATCGGCAACGTCCAGTACGCGGTGAGCGCGGTCGCACGAACCGCAAACTCGAACGAGGTGGCGTTGACGGTCGAGCCGATGCCGTCGCGCGCGGCGATTTCCCTCGCGCGCTACGACGCCACGAGCCAGAGCACGTTCACGGCGGGCCCGACACAATGCCGCGTCGGCACGACGTTCGCGCCGCTGGGTTCACCGGCACCCCAGGGCACGGGCCAGATCGACCCGCTCAACCCGATTCCCATGCAGGACACCGCGATCGCGCATGCCGGCGATCCGGTCTTCGTCCGCGTCGTCGATCGCGATCGCAATCGCGATGGCACGCAGGTCGAGACGGTCGACGTGCGCATCGCCGCGCGCAAAACCGGCGACTCCGAGGTCCTGCGCCTGTCCGAGACCGGCCCGAACACCGGCGTGTTCGTCGGCTACATCCCGACGACGACCGGCGCGGCTGCCAGCGATTGCGCTCTCGAGGTCGAGCGCAACAGCGAGCTCGATGTCAGCTACGTCGATCCCACCGACGACACGGACGCGGTCCAGGCCGACGCGCTCGTGGATCCCTTCGGCCTCGTGTTCGATTCGCAGACCGGCGCCCCGATCAACGGCGCGCGGGTCCGCCTCCTCGACGTCACGACCGGCCAGCCGGCGATCGTGTTCGGCGACGACGGCGTCAGCCGGTATCCGAACGAGATGGTCACGGGTCAGCCCGTGACCGACCAGGGCGGCACGCAGTACAGCATGCCGACCGGCGTATTCCGATTCCCGCTGGTCGCACCCGGCAACTACCGCATCGAGGTGGTCCCGCCCGCGACGCACACGTTCCCCTCGCAGCGCACGATTGCAGACCTGCAGACGCTGCCGCCCGCGCCGTATCGGCTGCAGCCGGGTTCGTTCGGCCAGTCGTTCATCACGACGGCGGCGCCAGCCGTTGCGGTCGACGTGCCGCTCGACCCGGCCGGCGACACGTTGATCCTGCAGAAGAGCGCGGGCCAGCAGATCGCGACGACCGGTGACTTCGTGCAGTACACGCTGACGCTGCGCAATGCGAGCCAGAACGGCACGTTCAGCAACGTGCAGGTCGTCGATCACCTGCCGGCGGGTGCGCGATATCGTGCCGGCTCGCTGCGTCTCGAAGGCGTGCACGTTCCCGATCCGGTGGTGGCGGCCGACGGAACTTCTTTCACGTACACGCAGCCGACCCTCGCCGCCGGACAGACGATCAATCTGCGCTACGTGGTCGAGTACACGATCGCGATGCGCGGCATGAAGGACGCGATCAACACGGCGCAGGCCATCGCGCCCGGCAACGTGCGTTCCAACGAGGCGCGCTCGCTGGTGCGAATGAACGAGGAGCTGTTCTCGCAGAAGGGCTTCATCGTCGGCCGCGTGTACGAGGGACAGTGCGTCGACGACGGCCGCAAGGAAGACGGCGTCGCGAACGTGCGCGTCTACCTCGAGGATGGCCGCTATGGCGTGACGGACGAGGGCGGGCGCTTCCACTTCGAAGGCCTGGACCCCGGTACGCACACCGTCCAGCTCGACAAGTTCACGCTGCCCGAGTACCTCGAGCTCGCGCCGTGCGCGGACCGCATGGGTCACGCGGGCCGTGACTACTCGCAGTTCGCCGAGTTGCGCGGTGGCACGCTGTGGCGCAGCGATTTCGTGCTCCGGCAGAAGGCGCCGCCGAAGGGCGACCTGAGCTTCGAATTCCGGTCCACGCTGCTGCCCGACGAGAAAGGCGAAGGTCTCGCGCAGCACGAGGCGGTCGTGCGCGTCGGCGGCGTGAGCGCGGGGAAGACGCGCGCCATGGTCATGCTGCCGGAAGGTTTCGAGTACGTGCCGGGCAGCGCGACCGTCGACGACGTCGTCGTCAGCGATGCGGCGGACAAGGTCGAGGGTGTCGGCGCGGCCGTGGTTCAGGTGAACGACGGCGTGCTGGTCGCGCGTCTCGGCGAGTTGCCGCCGGGCAGCGTGCGCACGCTGCGCTTTCGGACGCACGCCACGCCGTCGGCGGGCGGCGAGCTCAAGCTGCGCGCCGTGGCGCTGTTCGACTCGCCGTCGAAGTCGGGACTGCGCAGCGAGCCGGTCGAGACCACGCTGTCGCGCGGCGCGGCGAGATACGCGCGCTCGCAATTCACCTTCCGGCCACGATTCGAAGTGCTCAAGACCGAGCTGCTGCCGGCCGACGAGCACGCACTGCGCTCACTGATCGACAGCTGGCGCGGCGCGCACGAGATCTCGATCCACGCCGTCGGCCATGCCGATTCGCAGCCGATCTCCGGCCGCAACCGCAAGGTGTTCGCGGACAATTACGCGCTGTCCGAGGCGCGCGCCCGCACCGTCGCGGACTACCTCGCAGCCGCGCTCAACGTGCCCGCGCAGCGCGTGCACGTCGAAGGCCATGGTTCCGACGAGCCGATCGCCACCGGCAAGGATCCCGCGAGCCTCGCTGCGAATCGCCGCGTCGACATCGTGATCGAAGGCGCGCGTTTCGAAGCCAACGCACCGCTCGAGCTGAAGTCAGGCGGTGGGGTGGCGCCGAAGATCGATACCGTTGGCGTCGTGTTGCGCGGGCCCGGCCGCGCCGTCCAGGCCGCGCGCCGTTTCGCGCAGCCGAATGCTCCGGCTGGCACGTCCGCGATCGATATCGACACGCTGCAGCCCGGTATCGAATGGCTGACACCCGAAGCCGACGCCATGCCACCGATCGCGTCGATCAAGATCGCGATCAAGCACGAGGCCGGCCAGAAAGTCGAGCTCACGAACAACGGCCGCACGGTCGACGTGCTCAACTTCGATGGCATCACCGTGAACGAGGCGCACACGGTCGCGCTGAGTCGCTGGCGCGGCGTCGATCTCGTGAACGGCGACAACGTGTTCGCGGCGAAGGTCCTCGCGGCCGATGGCAGCACCGTCTGGCAGGGCACCCGCACGGTCCACTACGGTGGCGGGCCGGTGCGCGCGGTGCTCGACAAGTCGGCTTCGAAGCTCGTCGCGGATGGCCGCACGCGCCCGGTGATCGCGCTGCGCATGTTCGACTCGTACGGCAAGCCCGCGCGTGCCGGCACGCTCGCAACATTCAGCGTCGATGCGCCGTACCGCTCGCAGTGGGAAGTCGATCAGCTCGACGACAACCAGATCCTCTCGAACGGCCCGCGCGAGCCCCAGGTCGAAGTGCGCGAAGGCGGCCTCGCGTTGCTCGAGCTCGAGCCGACGACGACGACCGGCAACGCGGTGGTGCACGTGCGCTTCAACGAGCGCCAGAGCGACGAATACAAGGTGTGGCTGGAGCCGGCCGCCCGCGACTGGATCCTCGTCGGCATCGCGGAGGGCACCGCCGCTTACAACACGATCAGTGGCAACATGGAAACCGCGAAGAGCGCCGGTCGCGAGGACGGTCTCGAGGAAGACGGTCGCGTCGCCTTCTTCGCGAAGGGCCGCATCAAGGGTGACTTCCTGCTGACCATGGC
>Ga0136846_1217326_pt1 | contig 17782 bp, 15 predicted proteins | sample HopSoiMetagenom2_FD_96841 | JGI IMG/M metagenome (GOLD analysis project Ga0136846, IMG submission 96841) | Grasslands soil microbial communities from Hopland, California, USA - 2 Assembly 2016 (version 4) | ecosystem: Environmental > Terrestrial > Soil > Grasslands | place: USA: Hopland...
CCACCAGCATTGGCCTCGTTGCTGGCTGCCTTTCGAGCCGGAGCCTCGTGCCCCAACTCTTGAAATGCTGGCGCGACGGTCTGACCGAGGCAGTTTCCAAGAAGATGTTTGCGACGCGCGCCTTCGGGCTCGTGCTTTGGGTCGTTTATGGGTTTTTCGCCGGCAGCTCTCCAGTGGTCATCTTCAGCTCCATAAACCTCGTTCTAAGCATCACGATCCTAGTCCTCACTCTACGAAACTCGTCACCTCCAGAAGCTCACATCGCCTAGGCGCGATCAGCCGTACGGGCGACTGCATGGATGCTAGCCTTTGCGGCCCAGAACCACCTCGCCGTCCTAAATCATCATGGCTCCATGGGCCTCCAGGCGGCCGTGCTCGTCGCGAAGGGTGCTGACGGCAGATGAAAGAGCCTCCCGTTATATGGGAGCCGGAATCGGACCAAGCCGCTTAAACCGCTCAAGCTGGATGGGCTGCACCGTTGGCGGCGCTAACGCAAGTTCCTAACAAAACCTCACCATCATGCGCGTCTGGGTTTGCGTGCAGCCGCTTGGTCCTTCCAGCCCCATCGGGCTAAGCTAAGCCCGAAAGGAGCTTTGGGAATGAGAGGACTGCTGGCCTTCGGCCGGGCGATTGATGCGATGAGCGCGGCAGCCGGCAAACTCGCCGACTGGCTTGTGCTGTTCGCGTGCCTGATAAGCTCCGGGAATGCCGGCGTACGCTATTTATTCAGCTACTCGTCCAACGCTTTCCTCGAGATCCAGTGGTACCTGTTTGGGGCGCTCGTGTTCCTGGGCGCCTCGTACACCTTGCAGATGAACGAGCACGTACGGGTGGATCTCGTGTACTCCTCGGTCTCCGACCGCACGCGCCTCTGGATCGACGCGCTGGGCTTCTCCTTATTCTTCCTCCCGGTCACGCTTTATCTCACCTGGCTTTCGGTGCCGTTCGCCCAGCAATCCGTGGTGAGCCAGGAACAATCCAGCAATGCCGGCGGCCTGATACTGTGGCCGATCAAGCTTATGGTGCCGATCGGCTTTGCTCTGCTGACGCTTCAAGGGGTCTCTGAACTCATCAAGCGGGTTGCGGCGCTCCAAGGCGACGTGACCCTCGACACTCACTACGAAAAGCCTCTCCAGTAAGCCACAGCCTAACTGATGCTACTCTCCCACGGTGTGCTGCCGCCATTGATGTTCGGGGGCATGATCGTCTTCATGCTTATCGGCTTCCCCGTCGCCTTTTCGCTAGCGGCGGTAGGCCTCTTTTTCGGTGTGATGGGAATCTGGACCGGCCATTTCGAGCCGAACTTCCTGCACGCGCTGCCCTATCGCTTTTTCGGCATCATCTCCAACGACCTTCTTCTCGCCGTCCCGTTCTTTACCTTCATGGGCGCAATTCTAGAGCGCTGCGGGCTCGCCGAGGATCTGCTCGAAGGCACCGGTCAGCTCTTTGGGAAAGTCCCCGGGGGCTTGGCCTACGCTGTGATCATCGTCGGGGCGATCCTTGGCGCGATCACTGGCACGGTGGCGGCCTCGGTTATCGCGATGGGTGTGATCTCGCTTCCGGTGATGATGCGATACGGGTACGACATGAAGCTCGCGACGGGCGTTATTGCGGCTTCCGGAACGATTACGCAGCTCATCCCACCCTCGCTCGTGCTCGTGGTGCTGGCGGACCAGCTCGGGCGCTCGGTCGGCGACATGTATCTCGGCGCGATCGGGCCTTCCCTGCTGCAAGTCGCGATCTTCATCCTGTACGTGGTCGGCCTCTCAATTGTGCGACCAAACTCCATGCCGCCAATCCCGGAGGAGGACCGGGAGCCGATGGGTTGGCGCCTCCTTAGCCGTGTGCTCTGGGGCATGATTCCCTCGATCGTTCTGATCTTCCTCGTGCTCGGCACGATCTTTATGGGCCTCGCCACCCCGACGGAAGCGGGCGCTATGGGCGCCGTGGGCGCCATCGTGCTCGCTGGACTGCATCGGCGCCTGACTTGGCCCCTCGTCCACCAAGGCATGCAAAACACGATGCGCATCACGGCCATGGTGGTATTCATCCTGATCGGCTCGACCTGCTTCTCCCTTGTCTTTCAAGGCATGGACGGTGGGCGCTGGATCGAGCATATGCTAACGAGCCTGCCCGGTGGGCAGGTCGGGTTCCTGTTCTTCGTCAACGTGTTCGTCTTTTTTCTTGCCTTCTTCCTCGACTTCTTCGAGATCGCATTCATCGTTGTCCCGCTGCTTGCACCGGCCGCTGCGAAGCTCGGCATAGATCTCATCTGGTTCGGCGTACTGCTGTGCGTGAATATGCAGACGAGCTTCATGCACCCCCCCTTTGGGTTCGCGCTCTTCTACCTGCGAGGGATTGCCCCGAAGGCGGTGAGGAGCTCCGACATCTACTGGGGCGCAATCCCCTGGGTGATTATGCAGCTGATCCTGGTCGCGATCGTGATCTTGTGGCCGGCATCGGTGACCTATTGGCTCGGTGGCCAAACGAAGCTCGACGAACGCGCGGTCGAGCAGAGACTGCGCGAGCTCGGCGCACCAGGAGCCGAATCGCGCGAGCCGCAGAGTTTCGACTTGGGGCCGCTAAAGCTTGACTGACTGGCCAGATCTCGATCGCTTTTGCCGACTGCGTAGGCATTAACGAGAGCGTATGCGTCCTATGTCGCGAGCTTGCACCTGACAGCTATTGAAATCGATGCAGGGCTGGAATGGTGGAATGGCCCCTGGACATACTTGGTGCGCCCGCGACTAGTGAAGGGCTTTCGATGGGGTTGCCAATCGCTAAGAAAGCGGGTGACGATCAGCACCCTAGAGAGAATCTACAAGAGGGGAGGAATGAATGGATCGTCGCTCTTTCATCAAGCGCGCCGGTGTCGCGGGCGCTCTCACCGCCGGGCTTGCGCCAGCGGTGCACGCACAGTCGGCGGTGCGCTGGCGCCTCGCGCATAGCTTCCCGAAGTCCCTCGACACAATCTACGGCACTGCCGAGACCTTCGCGAAGCTTGTCGAGGACATGTCTGGCGGCAAGTTCAAGATCCAGGTGTTCGCCGCTGGCGAGATCGTGCCGGCGCTCGCGACGCTGGACGGTGTGCAGAACGGCGTTGTCGAATGCACGCATACGGCTTCAAACTTCTTCGCCGGCAAGGACGAGACCTTTGCCTTCAATGGCATTCCGTTCAGCCTGAATTCGCGGCAGATGTCGGCTTGGATGTTCGACGGCAATGGACTCACACTCATGCGTGAGTTCTACAAGAACTACGGGGTGATCAGTTTCCCTATGGGCAACACGGGCGCCCAGATGGGCGGCTGGTACCGCAAGGAGATCAAGTCTCTCGAGGATATGAAAGGCCTCAAGTTACGAGTGTCCGGGCTGCTCGCGGGTGAGGCGTACAAGCGCCTTGGCGTCGTACCACAGACGATTGCAGCGGGGGACATCTATCCGTCGCTCGAGCGGGGCACCCTCGATGCTGTGGAATTCTCAGGTCCCTTCGACGATCAGAAGCTCGGCTTCTACAAGGTCGCGCCCTACTACTACTATCCTGGTTGGCACGACGGTAGTCCGCAGCTCGATCTCCTTGTAAGCCTCAAGGCTTACGAGGCACTGTCGGACGAGTACAAGGCTATCCTGGCCGCCGCGGCTACCCATGCTCATGTGCTGATGCAGGCGAAGTATGACGCCAGGAACCCCACAGCGCTCCGGCAACTGGTGGCCGCCGGAGCAAAGGTCCAGCGCTTTCCGCAGGAGGTAGTCTCGGCGGGCTACCGCGAATCTATGGCACTTTACGACGAGATCTCGGCCAGAAACCCGAACTGGAAGAAGGTATACGAGGACTACGCGCGCTTCCGAGCTGACCAGAATCTGTGGTTTAGTATCGCAGAGGCGAGCCTCGACCAATTTACGCAAGCGCAACGGCGCTAACACGCCGCGCCCTCTCTCCGACGGCAAGCTGGATGAAGGAAGCACTCAACGAGGTCTCCGCAGGGGAGCTCGCGTCGCTAGTCGCGCGCCGGGAGGTCGGCGCGCGCGAGCTCGTTGCGCACTTCCAGGAGCGCATTGAGCGGCTGGACCCTGCCATAAACGCCGTCTGCACAGTCAATCCCAACGCTCTCGCCGAAGGGGAGGCTTGTGATCGTCGACTTCAGAGCGGAGAGAGACCGCGGCCACTCGAAGGCGTGCCCTTCGTCGCCAAAGACAACCTCGATACTAAAGGCTTGAGAACGACCTTCGGCTCCCTGCTCTGCGCGAACTACGTCCCAGAACAGGATGCCATCGCTGTCGAGCGGCTGCGCTCCGCGGGCGCCGTTCTTATAGGTAAGACGAACACGCCTGAGTTCGCTACCGACGTGAACACGACGAACCGGCTCTTCGGCCCAACACGCAACCCTTTTGATCTCAACGTGACCGCTGGCGGGTCGAGCGGCGGCACGGGCGCGGCGCTTGCCGCCGGTATGGCGCCGATCGGTCTTGGGACTGATCTCGGCGGCTCGATTCGCGTCCCATCCTCCTTCTGCGGGACAATCGGCATTCGCCCGGCGCCGGGCCGCGTGCCAGTCTATCCTACCGACTTCGGCTGGGACACGCTGGTTGAGCACGTCCACGGCCCCATGGCGCGCACCGTCGCCGATGTGGGGCTTATGCTGTCCGTGCTTGCCGGCCCCGACGATCGCGACCCCAGCTCGCTTCCAGCACAAGACCACGACTACGCTGCGGTCGCACACGGCGGTACGGATTTGAAGGGTAGGCGCGTTGCCTACAGCGCCAATCTCAACGGCTTGTTCCCGGTGGACCCCGAGGTAGAGGCGCTGACTCGGCGGGCGGCGCGCGATTTCGAAGCGCTCGGATGCGAGGTAGAGGAGACGAGCTTCGACCCGGCCGGCCTCAAGGAAATCATTGCTGGGACTCGCGGCTTCGGAATGGCCGCCCGCTTCGCCGAGCGGGTGGAAAAATATGCCGACAGCATGACCGACCAGTTGGTCCAGCAGGTCCGGGACGCTCTAAAGGTCGACGTTCGGATGGTCGCCAATGCGGAGCGCCTGCGCACGAGCTACTGGCAGCGCGTACGCAGCTTCATGGAGCGCTTCGATTATATCCTGACGCCCACCGTTGGCGCGCCGCCGTTTAGACTCGACGAGCCGCTGCCGCAGATGATCGGTGGGCGCCCGATAGCGCGGTATTATGACGTGTTTCTCGCCACCTACGCGTTCAGCGTGATTGGCCTTCCGGCGCTGTCGACACCCTGCGGTGTTACCCACGGCGGCCTGCCGGTGGGGCTGCAGATCGTGGGACGGCGCCTTTGTGAGGACAGCGTGCTGCAAGCCGCCGCAGCCTTCGCCGAGGTTCGTCCAGAGTATTTCACGCCCCGGGCGCTTTCGTCAGCCGCTCGGATGCCCTTGGCAAAGGAGCTGGTCACGCCAGCGATGCGCTTCGGATAGTTCGGAAATGCGGCCGAGCTCGTCGCCAGTGGCGAAGTCGCCGCCCATTCGTCGCCAGGTCGTCAAATCAATCGTAAGCGCTAGGGCTCCGTCCTGTTCGATGTTGCGTGTTTTTTCGAGTGATTTCAACGTGTCACGCGCTTAGCCGACGGCAAGGGGAAGGTTCGCCGGCCGGGCCTTTCCACGACGGCGAGACGATTGCTTTGCGCCGAGCAAAGGTGTGTGATGACCGGCCAAAACTCTGTCGACGCAGGCGGAGAGGACCACAGGGGAGGACGACATGCTCAAAGATAAGGGCGCAGCCCTGTTTCGGCGAAGCTGCGCAGGTGCCGCAGGACTCGTCCTGGCGGGCGGCCTGTTCTCGGCGTCCGCTCAGGATCGGGAGCTCAAGGTCGGGTACATGAAGAACCCGATCCAGGACGCCTCGTTGGAGATGATGCAGAAATGGGCGAAAACGCAGGGCGTGAAGCTGACGCCTGTGCCGATGGCCTATAGCGTCTTCATGGAGAAGGTCACCAGCACGCTGACATCCGGTGCCGATCAGTTTGACGTGATCTGGCACAATGACGACTGGGGCCAGCTGTGGAAGAAATGGCTGGACACGACCGACGACGTGAAAGGCATCGAAAACGCTGACCAGTGGCCGCTGCTCGCGTTCTGGAACGACGACAAGAAGCTCACGGTCGTGCCGATGGCCCACACCGTCGGCACGTTCTTCTATCGCAGCGATATCGTGAAGCCGGAGGAGGTTCCGAAGACCTTCGCCGATCTGGTTACCGTCAGCCAGCGCCTGCAGAAGGAGGGCAAGGCCAAGTGGGGCTATGTCGGCGGCATGACCATGAACAATACGTGGTTCAGCCTGTGGTGGACGATGTGGTCCAACAACTGCGACATCCTGAAGCCGCTGTTCGAGCGCGACAACGAGAAGCTCAAGGCGGGGGGCTTCGAGCCGGCGGTGACCGAGCCCTGCCATCGCGAGATCGTCGAATACTGGTGGGACGCGATCAACACGCACAAGATCAGCCCGCCCGGCATGACGGCCTACGGCCGCAACGAGGCGAACGCGATCTTCATGGCCGGAGACGCCGCCTTCACGCTCGTCGATTCCACGCATTTCGGCGAGTTCAACGACCCAAAGCGCTCGAAAATCGCCGGCAAGATCGGCATGGCGCCGTTTCCGATGGGCCCGCGCGCCCAGAAGCCGACCTCTTGGAACGAGATCTGGGGCTGGGCGATCCCGAAAGGCGTGCCGGCCGAGCGCAAGAAGCTCGCGAAGGAGATGCTGTCGGCGGTCATGAGCGACGAGGCAGGGCAGGTGGAGATGTGGAAGAAGACCGGCGGCCCGCCGCCAAACGTGAAGCTCTGGCCGAAGCTCGCCGCCGGGGACAAGGACTTCGCAGCGCTGAAGCATGCGGTCTTCGATCAGACGCCGATCACGCACTCGGCCTATTACTTCGCGGAGTGGCCGGCAGTGCACAGGGCATACTCCGACATGGCGATCGAGGCCTTGTCCGGAAAGCGCGAAGACATCCCGAAAGTGCTCGCCGCCCACGTTGACAAGATCCGACGGGCTGCGACCGGGAACTAGCCGGCCTAAAAACCCTCTCCGGAGTGGCCGGGCACCGTCCCGGCCACAACCCCCTCGAGACCGATATCGGCCGACGTGAGCCTCACGCTCAATGAACGCACGCGCTTCATGCTTGCGCTGATTGCGCCGGCGGTGCTGGCGCTCGCCTTCTTCCAGGTGGTGCCGATCCTTGTCGGCGCGAACACGAGCTTTCGCGACTGGTCGCTGCACGATCCGCAGCGCACCTGGGTCGGCCTCGCGAACTATGCGCACGTCCTCGCCGACCGCGAGTTCCTTAGGGTGGTGCTGCCGAACACCTTCGGCTTCATGACCGCGAGCGTGGCCTGCTCGCTCGTGCTCGGGCTCTCGGTCGCCTTGATGCTGAACCGGCGGTTCGCCGGACGCGTGATCGTCCAGTCCTTCGTACTGCTGCCGCTGATGGTCGCCCCTGTCATCGCGGCGATCATGATCCGCTGGATGTTCAACGATCAGTTCGGCGTCGTGAACGCCGCGCTCGGCGGGCTCGGCATTGGGCCGATCAGCTGGCTGACGCAGCGTTGGACCGCCTTTCTGGTCATCCTCATGACGGACGTCTGGCTGTGGACGCCGTGGTTCGCACTGATCCTGCTCGCCGGGCTGCAGAGCCTCCCGCCGGAACCCTTCGAAGCGGCGCAGATCGACGCGGCAAGCCGCTGGCGCACCTTCCGCTACATCACGCTCCCGATGCTGCGTCCGGTGATCGTGGTATGCGTTGTGATCCGCTCGATCGACGCCTTCCGCACCTTCGACATCGTGTGGACGATCTCGGGCGGCGGGCCAGCGCGCGCGACGGAGGTGTTCAGCATCTACGCCTATGTCGAATCTTTTCAGTTCCTCAACCTCGGTCGCGGCTCGGCGGCGGCAGTGATCGGCGCCGTCACCATCGTGATCTTCGCGATGGCGCTCTATCGCATCCTCAACCGCTATGTGGAGGTCTCGCGGTGAGCGTTCCTACCGCGGTCTCGGCCGAGCGGCACGCCGCCGGGTTCTTCGAAGCCCTGGCGCCCGGCGGACGCCGCGTGCTGTTCGGGCTCGCTGCGGTCGCCATATGCCTGCTGTTCGCGTTCCCGGTGTTCTGGCTCGTGCTCACCTCGTTGCGGCCGGGATTCGCGGTCTACTACGTACATCGCGGGACCGACTTCACCCTCGACAATTTCCACGACGTGCTTGCCCAGGAGATCGTGCTCAAGGCGCTGTTCAACAGCTTCATGATCGCGACTTTAGCGACCTTGCTCTCGCTCGCTGTGACCGCGACGTCCGGCTACATGCTGTCGCGTTTCAAGGGCCCGATCCCCAATACCTGGTTCTCGCTGATCTACGTGTTCCGCTGCGTGCCCTACGTGTCCTGGGTGCTTCCGCTCTATTTCGTGACCCGGCAGCTCGGGATATTCGACACGTACTGGGGCCTGCTGCTGCCGCACGTCGCCGTCCACATCTGTTTCTTCTCATGGATTATGAAGGGTTTCTTCGACGGAATTGATCCCTCGATGGAATATGCCGCGATGATCGACGGCTGCTCGCGCTGGGGCGCGTTCTGGCGCGTGGCAATGCCGGCGGCGATCCCCGGCCTCACGGCGCTCGCCATCCTTTGTTGGCTGTACACCTGGAACGAGTTTCTCTTCGCGTTGATCCTGACCTCGCACGAGACCCCGATTATCACCGTAGTGATGGCGCAGTTCGTCCACGAACTGGGGATGGAATGGCATCTCATGAGCGCGACTGCCGTAGTCGCGCTCGGGCCGGCGTTGATCGTGACGCTGTTTGGTCAGAAATACGTAATCCGCGGGCTGAAGGTCTGAGCATGGCTGAGGTCGTTCTCGACGAAGTCCAGAAATCCTATGGCAGGGTGACGGCGGTCCAGGATTTTTCGCTCTCCATTGGCGACCGCGAGTTCGTGGTTCTGGTCGGACCGTCCGGCTGCGGGAAGTCGACGACGCTACGTATGATCGCCGGCCTAGAGGACATCGGCGCAGGGACGATCTCGATCGGCGGGCGGGTCGTGAACGAGCTGCAGCCCAAAGACCGCGACATCGCGATGGTGTTTCAGAATTACGCGCTGTACCAGCACATGAGCGTGCGCGACAATCTTGCCTTCGGGCTCCGGAACCGACGCGTGCCCGAACCCCAGATCGATGCGGCAATCGCGCAGGCGGCGCGCATCCTCTCGATCGAGCCGTTGCTTGATCGGCGTCCGCGACAGCTCTCGGGCGGGCAACAACAGCGGGTCGCCCTGGGCCGCTGCATCGTCCGGAACCCGCAGGTCTTCCTCTTCGACGAGCCCCTGTCGAACCTCGATGCGCAGCTGCGGGCGCAGATGCGCCTGGAGCTAAAAGAGCTGCGGCAGCGCGTTCCGACCACCTCCGTCTTCGTCACTCACGACCAGGTGGAGGCCATGACCCTTGGAGACCGCATCGTCGTGATGAAGGACGGCCTCGTTCAGCAGGTCGGCACCCCGTTAGCGCTGTACCGCCGGCCGGCCAACAGGTTCGTCGCGGGCTTCATCGGCTCGCCCGCGATGAATTTCATGGACGGCCGCCTGACCATGGAGGACGATCGCCTCATCATGACCGGCGACGGCTTCTCGCTCTCGCTGCCGCCGACGATCCTCGGCGACGCCGCGCCGACGGGCCAGCACGCGCTCTGCATGGGGATCCGGCCCCAGCATCTCCGCCTGGGCGGCCCGTCCGGGCCGGGCCAGCTCGGTCTTGGCGGCACCCTGATGGTGACCGAGCAGCTCGGCGACGAGCAGATTGTCGCCATCCGCGTCGGTGACAAGGACGTGCGGATCGCCGGGGTCGACCCGGATCTGCGCCTCGCTCCCGGCACCGGGCTCGAGGTTTCCGCGGGGGTTGAAAACCTGCATTTCTTCGACGCCGACACCGGCGAGCGGCTGCGGGCGACCACGTAGGACGAACGAACATGTACGCACTCGAGGGCCGTCGAGCGATCGTGACGGGGGCGGCTCACGGCATCGGGCGGGCCATCGCCGCCCGCCTCGTTTCCGAAGGCTGTCAGGTCGGCATATTCGACCAAGATGCCGCCGCTGCCCAGGAAACCGCGACCGCGATAGCCAGACAGGGCTGCACGGTCCGCCTCGCGATCGGAAACGTCGCTTCCAAGGCAGAGGTCGAGAGCGGGATCGCATCGCTCACCTCCGAACTCGGAAGCGTCGACATTCTCGTCAACAACGCCGGCATCCTGCGCAGCGGCAAACTGCTCGACATCAGCGAGCGCGACTGGAGCGAGACGTTCCGCGTGAACGTGGATGGGCTGTTCCACGTCACTCGCTCAGTCGTGCCCGGGATGGTAGAACGGCGCTCGGGGGTGGTTGTGAACATCGCCTCATGGATGGGCAAAGCCGGCGTCGCCCAGCATGGGGCGTACTGCGCGTCGAAGTTCGCGATCGTGGCGCTGACCCAGACGCTCGCCACCGAGGTCGGCGAGTATGGCGTGCGCGTCAACGCCATCGCGCCCGGCCTCATCGTCGGCACCCGGATGCGTGAGGAGGCGGAGATCGACCGCCGCGCGAAAGGGCTGGAATCCGCCGAGAGCCGCGCCAGGTCCATTCCCCTGCGCCGGGCGGGTGCGCCGGAGGATGTCGCGAATACGGTCGCGTTTCTCTGCTCCGACCAGGCAACGTACATCACCGGCGAGACCGTCGGCATCACAGGCGGCCTCTGGAACGACTAAAGGCCGGGACACCTGGAGACCATGAGAACCATGCCGCTTTCGCGATTGCTGAAGCCCGGGCGGATCGGCCCGCTTGCAGTCAAGAACCGCGTGATCATGGCCCCGATGACGACCCGCAAGGCCGACCCGAAGGGTTTCGTCACGGATGCCGCAGTTGCCTACTATCGTGCCCGCGCCGTGGGCGGCGTGGGCCTGATCACCGTCGAAATGGCATCTCCGGAGAAAGCCGGGAAGCATCGCCAGTTCGAGCTCGGCATCCACGACGACCGGTTCCTCTCCGGGCTCGCGCGTCTCGCCGACGCCATCCATGCGGCCGGCGCCAAGGCCTCGATCCAACTCGGCCACGGCGGCGGGCACACGCGCCTCGACATCGCCGGAGAGACGCCGATCGCGCCCTCCGCCGTTCCGCACCGCGTCCAGGAAGGCCACACCGAGACCGTCGTGCCCGAGGCGATGACGAGCGCCCGCATCGCGCAGACGCAGGCGGCGTTTGTCGCGGCTGCGGAACGCGCCATGCGGGCCGGGTTCGATGCCGTCGAGATCCACGCTGCCCACGGCTATCTCTTGTCCCAATTCCTTGCCCCGGCCGAGAATTGCCGGACGGATTCCTATGGCGGTTCGCTGGAGAACCGCGCCCGGTTCGCATTGGAGGTCACGGCCGCGGTCAAGGCCACGGTTCCGACGCTTGCGCTCACGTTCCGTATGAATGGCGACGACTTCTTCGACGGCGGCCTGACCGAGGACGAGGCCGTTCAGGTCGCTCGCTGGGCGGCTGAGGCCGGAGCCGACGCGATCCACATGACCGGCGGGCACTATCGCTCGCAACCCTCAGCGGCCATCATGATCCCGCCGATGGCTTCGGGAACGACGCCCTTCCTGCGCTTTGCCGAACGCGTCAGGGGCGAGGTTTCCGTCCCGGTGATCGCGGTCCGGCGCTTCGGCGATCCGGGCGCCGCGATCGCAGCCATCGAGGAGGGTCGGACCGATTTCGTCGCGCTCGGCCGCCCGCTCCTTGCCGATCCCGACTGGGTGAACAAGGTCGCCGCTGGGCGGCAAGTCCGACGATGCTTGTCCTGCAACAGCTGTGTCGATGGCATGCGCATCGGCCGCGAGTTGCGCTGCATTGTGAACCCGACGACCGGGCGCGAGCTCGCTTTCGGCCGGCGGCAGCCAAAACGGCGCGGTCAAAAGATCGCGGTGATCGGGGGAGGCCCGGCTGGGCTGACCTATGCGGCGCTGGCCGCTTCGGGAAATGCGGTGACGCTGTTCGAGCGCGAGACGGAGCTGGGTGGCGGCTTCCGCTTCGCGGGTCTGGCGCCGCGATTCCAGGGGGTCGAGGCCGATACCGATACCCTTCTCGCCTATGTGGACGGGCTGAGGCACGCGTGCGAGGAGCTGGGAGTACGGATCCGCAGGGCGACCGATCCGGTTGCGGATCGCGGACTCCTCGGCGGCTTCGATCATGTCGTCGTCGCGACGGGAGCACGCTATCGTTTTGGAGTCGGGCCCATCATCACGGGCGTGCTGCGAATGCGGCTTGCACGGAAAGCGCCGCTGCGCACGATCGCCGGCTCAGACGCAGCGCGGGATTGGTTCTACCATCGCCTTCGCCGGGCGGCGGGGCTGGAGGTCGAAAGACACATCGCGCCGGGTGCATCGGTGGAGATCATCGGTGATGCGGGTTTAGCCGGCAAGACGGAAGAGGCGGTCCTGACGGCCTACGAGGCGGTCTTTGGGTCGAGCCCGGAACATGCCGGCGGACCGAGGCGGCTATGAGCATCGTTTTTGCCGATTTGGACAGCGACCTTCTGGGCGGGCGTCATGGTCCGGCGGCGCAGTTCGCGATGACATTGCTCGTCCGGTTCGCCGAAGCCGTCGGCGCATCCAAATTCATCGATGCCGAGGCGGCGCATATCGACGGCTGCCTTTACCACGGCCAGGTCAGCCTGGATTTCGTTGAGCGCGTGGTCGAGCTCGGCGGACACGTCCGCATCCCGACCACTCTTAACGTGGGTTCGATCGATCTGATCCACCCGGAGCTCTTCCGGGGGGACGCCGATCTCCGGGCGTCGGGCGTCCGCCTCATGCACGCCCATGAGCAACTTGGTTGTATCCCGACCTTCACCTGTGCTCCTTACCAAACCATGTTCAGGCCTCGTTTCGGTGCGCAGATCGCCTGGGCGGAATCGAACGCGATCGTGTTCGCGAACTCCGTCATCGGGGCCCGCACCAATCGGTACGGCGACTTTGTCGACCTCTGTTGCGCGCTTACCGGTCGGGTACCCTTTTACGGTCTGCACGTCACCGAGAACCGGCGGGCGCGTATTCTCGTCGAGATCTCGGCCGTCCCGACCGAGTGGTTGGATGCCACGCAGACCTGTGTTGCCGTCGGCTATCTGATCGGGCGTTTATGCGGCGAGCGGATCCCGGCCATCGTGGGCCTGCCGGAGGCGTCGGACGACGACCTCAAGGCCCTCGGAGCCGTGGCCGCTTCGGCCGGCGCGGTCGGGATGTTTCATGCCGTCGGAGTGACGCCCGAGGCCGACACGCTTCATGACGCCTTTCAGGGCAGCCCCCCCGAGGACACGATAGAGCTCGGCCCGGACGATCTGCGAGGCGTCATTCGGTGCCTTTCGACGGTGTCCGACGGCGCAGCCTTGACTGCGGTGAGTCTCGGGACGCCCCATTTCTCCCTCGACGAGTGCGCTCGGCTCGTGACACTTTTGAGCACCGGTCCGCCCGCGAAGGTGGACGTGTACGTCAGCACGAGCCGGGACATCCTCCATGAGCTCACAGCTCGAGGCTGGGTCGAGCTCATCGAGGCGGCAGGCCTTACGCTCGTCGTTGATACTTGCACCTATGTGACGGCCGTGATGCGCGACTTGACCGGGGTCGTGATGACGAACTCCGGCAAATGGGCCTACTACGCTCCGGGCAACATTGGCGTCGAAGTCGCTTTCGGCTCCTTGGCCGACTGCATTGCTTCCGCGCGAGCCGGTCAGGTCGTACGAGCTGGACCATGATACTCCCGGCCACATCTCTGGTTCCGGGCGAGGCATCCGGCCCGGTCTTCGCCCTGTCGCAGCCATTGAGCTTCTGGGGCGGCTTCGACGCCACTTCGGGCAGGATCATCGATCGTTCGCACCCGCAGGTCGGTGCGCGCCTTTCGGCGCACGTCCTGCTCATGACGGCCGGACGGGGCTCCAGCTCCGGCTCCTCGGTCCTCGCCGAAGCCATCCGCCTCCGAACCGCACCGTGCGCTATTGTGCTGCTGACCCGTGATGCGATCGTCACGGTCGGAGCCATCGTGGCGACGGAGCTTTATCGGAGCTCCTGCCCCGTCGTCCTTGCACGGGATTCGGACTGGCCGGCACTCGCGGCGGCATCGCGACTGGTCATCATCGCATCGAACAAGGCCGCCTCGTTGGCTGTCGATCCTGAGGGCTAAGGCTTCGCGCAACTGATGGTCAGCGAACGAGGGGTCCGCTTCGGCGTCGAAGGTCGTCTGAAGAGTTGCTCGCTGAACGCGTCCGCTTCGGCGAGTCGCGCTCCCGCCTAGTCGCAAACCCCGCGAGTACCGCCTGTCATCCCCCCTCTTGCGCGCTGGTTCAATGCTTTGAGATTCGACCGTCCCCTGCCAAAGGTGAATCGCCTTGCGGTCGCACGGGCGCGTGAGAGACGTCGAGTTCTTCGTCGTGATAACTCGGTGCGTGGTAGTTCGGCTTCGAGCGTAGGTCGATCAGCGGACGCAACTCAGGCCTGGCCAGGTCAATCAGGCTGGCGTCGCGCCATCTCCTTTTCATCCGCTTCCGGGGCCACCACGCCCTAACATCCTCTTCAAGCTGAAGCACGCATTTGCCCGTCAGCGTTTTCCGGAAGTTAAATCGGCCGGTTAGCGCCACATCCGCCTCCCTAGAATTCTAGTCAGCTCGGCAACCGTTAGTGCGCTTGGGCTAGCTCACGATCATGCGACCGATGCGAGCAACAACAACAGGCTCGTCAGTGCTCCGACCGACGCCACGAACCCGAGCGCGGGTTTACGAAACAAAACGAGAGCGGGCATCGCAGCACCCAAAGGAAAGCCCCGAGCGACAGGATGCCGAGGCCCATTGCGAGCCGCTTGATCGCGCGTGCCAGCTTGGCCCGCAAAACAGTAGTCAGCCCCACTGCGCGCGGTCGGGAGTAGCGAGATTGACGCAGGGCGCTTCAGCGCGACCACCGACGTTGGCGGACTTGCTGCTGGGCCGCTACTTCGGAAATGCTGCCACGGATGCGAGGTCCGCCCTCGGTGCGCCTGCGGCTACAGCTCGGACTGGATAGCTTTCAGTAGCCGGAAGCGCATCGCGCCGTCGTTGCCAGTGAGCGCGATCACGAAGCGCACTCGCCCATGCTTGGAAGTGTCTGCATAACCCGCCAAGGTGCTGACGCCGGAAAAGGTGCCGGTCTTGAACAGGGCGCCGTCGCCGCGGCGGAGCAGCGTGGAATGGGGCTCGAAGAGGTGCAGCAACTGCGCAAGGTCGCGGGCCGTGAAGCGGTTTCCGCGGCTGATGCCCGAGCCTTCCTCGAGTCGCATGGATTCGGCGAGGCCGTGCCTGACGAGCATCTCGTGCGCGATCTGGAGCGACTTCTCGAGGCTGACGGGCCCGCCCAAGCGACGCCCGCCGATCTCCAGGAAGACTTGGTTGGCGATGTAGTTGTTCGAGCCGAGGAGCAACTCGGCGAGGATCTTCGAAAGGGGGCGTGACTGGCGGTGAACGTAGACCGGCTCCAGGCCCTCGGGTACGGCTCCGGTCGAGATCTTGCCCTTGAGGCTGCCGCCAGCCCGCTCGATGAATGCGGCGATCAGCTCTCCGGCATATTGCAGGCCGACTGCTGGGTCCTGCGTCAGGCTGATGCGACCGCGACCCTGGGAGCCCCGCGCCCGGAACTGGCTGATCGCGAGTGGCGTAATCGGGGTCTGCTTTTCGGCGGAGTGGACCGTCTTGCCCTTGCGCACGGCGTGGATCGTGTTGAAGTTCACCGCGAGCGCGGAGTTCAGCGCGTCATAGGCCTCTTCGGATTCCTCGATGCCCGGGATACGGATGTCGGAGGGGTAGTAGCTCGCATCGAGCACGATGCCGGTTAGCGGCTGCTTACCGATTGCGCCGACGAGCGCCGACGCGAGCTGAGCCAGCTCTTCGGAGATCAGAAAGGGATCGCCGCCACCGCGAATGTAAAGCACCCGGTCGGCGTTCAGGTAGAAGCGGGTCTCGAAACGGTAGTCGGCGCCCAGGACCTCCATCGCCAGCCAGGCGGTCACGATCTTGGCGACGGAGGCAGGCACGAAGGGCTTGTCAGCGTTCTGAACTACCAACTCGTTGCCCTTTTGGTCGATGACGAGCACCAGCCCCGACGGAGCGAGCGCGGCGATCTTCTCCTTGGCACCGGCAAGGGCTTCGGCGGGCAGCAGGAGCAGGGCGCAGGCGAGTAGGTGAGACCGCATGACGACGCCAGCCCCTGCCTTCCAATTCCTCTTTGTCTGGCATTTCAGAAATTGGCTCAACATGAAGCTATGGCCGTTCCTGGCAGACCAGCGCGGTCGTACGTACCTTAAGCTACGCTGATATTGCCTCCAGCGCGGGAATGAGCTCGGACAAAACCCGTATGATAAGGTCTGGCCGCGCTGTCGTACCGCTGGGTAGTCCACGCCCTGCGTGGTCGTGCCAGACGGCGTAGATGCCAAGGCGCTGTGGCGCAACGACCTCCCACTCGAGATTGTCGCCGACCATCCACGTCTCCGACGGACCGAAGCCTAGCGCCTGCATGGCGTGCTGGTAGGCCCGCTCCTCTGGCTTGCCGAAGCCATGCTCCCCCTCGATCTGCACGTGGTCGAAGCGGCCTGCTAGATCGAAGCGGGAAATCTTCGCGCGTTGCAGCTGGGCCTCGCCATTCGTCACCAGTGCAAGCTTCAAGCCTCGCGCTTTCAGCGCGTCGATCACCTTGTGCGCGTCAGGAAACAAGCTCATCTGCTCCTCCCGCCAAGCCGAGAAGCGGTCGGCGAGAGCGTCAGCCACGACTAAGGACGGTGTGGGCCGGCCGGCATCAGCAAGGGCTCTGAAAGCGCGTGCCACTGTTTCCCGCCGGGCGGCGAACAGGCGCAGGCGCCAATATCGGTGGTCCTCCGGGTCCGCCCAGAAGACGCGCGACTGGGCCATAATCTCAGTGACAGCTTCCAGGGGCGAAAGGGGTGCAAGTTGCGATGCAAACTCCTCCGCGACCGCAAGCCACGCGGTCTCTGGCCGGCCATACGCGGACAGGATTGTGTCATCGAGATCGAACAGGATTGCCCGCGGAGACAGTCGGACGTCGTTCATAGGCGCATGCCGGCTATCACTAGGCAGCCCCTGGCTCGAAGGCGAGCGCACGTGAGTATGGCTGGAGGAGCGCGGCGTGCAAACAACGTCGCAGAACCGGCATTAATGGTTCATTTACCATCGGCCATTCGTGCAGGAGGCCAGCCACCTTGCCACCATAGTCTCCCTCGCACCATTCCCCCGAGGCTGGGGAGAAGGGATTGGAGTATGTACGAAATCGAAGCGGAACGGCGGCGAGTGAAGACCCACCGTATCGTCACTGTCCTGTTGTTCCTTTGGTGCTTGGCAGTGTGCGGCACATTCGCTATTTCGGCCTGGTCGTCATCCAAAGTCGAGCAAGGCCTGCGTTCGAAGCTCGTCCAGACCAGTGCCGATCGCGAGCAGGACGCGGCTGAACGAAAGCTGTACCAAGAGACCGCCGGCAAGCTCGCCGAAGCGACGACGCAGATCACACGTCTTCAGCAGGAGCTTGCGGTTGCGACGAAACAGCTCGAGGAGATGCGCTCAAAGGCGGCAGATCCGGTTGTGACCGGAGCGGCTGAGAGCACCAAACGGCTACCTCCACCTGGCCGAGCGAGGGCTAAAACATCTATCGCGGCCCGGTAACTGGCGACAGCCAGCGGGCGTCGGCGGCTTGCTTCAGCCCCGGCCATTCCCGCGCGACAAGGCGCGAGCTTGCGCGTGAGCGCAAAGCCAAAAGC
>Ga0136846_1221797_pt1 | contig 17773 bp, 18 predicted proteins | sample HopSoiMetagenom2_FD_96841 | JGI IMG/M metagenome (GOLD analysis project Ga0136846, IMG submission 96841) | Grasslands soil microbial communities from Hopland, California, USA - 2 Assembly 2016 (version 4) | ecosystem: Environmental > Terrestrial > Soil > Grasslands | place: USA: Hopland...
TCTTCATGGGCACAGCGCTCACCATCCGCGCGCTCATCGGGGAGCGGGCGATCTTCCTGCGCGAGCAGGCGGTGGGGCTGTCCACGTCCGCGTACATCTTGGCCAAGGTCTTCGTCTTCGCACTGTTCGCGTTGCTGCAGTCGGCGATCGTCGTCGGCATCAACGTGTGGGGAAAGAGTTGGGGCCCGGGGGCCGTGACCAGCGGTGCGGTGATACCCCCTCGAACCCTCGAGCTGTACGTCGATGTCGCGGCCTGCTGTGTGGCGGCGGCGATGACCGGCTTGGCACTCTCGGCGCTGGCCAAGTCGAACGAGCAGATCATGCCGCTGCTGGTGATCGCGATCATGTCGCAGCTGGTGTTCCAAGGCGGCATGATTCCGGTGACCGGCCGGCTGGTGCTGGACCAGTTGTCGTGGGTCACGCCGGCCCGGTGGGGATTCGCCAGCACCGCGTCGACGATCGATCTGCTCAGGCTCGTTCCCGGCCCACTGACTCCGCAGGACTCGCATTGGAGGCACACCCCGAGCGCGTGGCTGTTCAACATGGCGATGCTCGGGGCGATCTGCGTCGCCTACATCAGCTTCGTGCGCTGGAAGATCCGCCTCAAGGGCGGCTGATTTCCCCGCGAGACTGCACTTACTGCGCGGCCCACTCGAACTTGCCCGCAATAACGGCGGTCTCGCGGAGATGTCGCCCGCTGCTGCAAGCATCTCGACATGCGGAAGGTGTTTCTCGGCAGCGAGGCGCTGGCAGCGGGGGCGCTGACCACGCACGAGTTGCGTCGCTGGCATCAGCGACTCTTCCGCGACGTGTACATCCCCAAGTTGCATGAGGTGACGCTCCTCGATCGGATCGAGGGCGCCTGGTTGCGGTCTGGCCGCCAAGGCGTCATCGCAGGAGTGGCGGCGTCGGCACTGCATGGCGCCCAATGGGTTGACGATGACATTCCAATCGAGCTGATCTGGAACTACGGCCGTTCGCCCAGCGGATTGCTCGTCCGCAATGAGACATTGACGGATGACGAGATCACCACGGTGGCAGGCATGCCGGTCACAACGCGGGCGCGGACGGCGTTCGACCTGGGTCGCTACTTACCGCGCGGAGAGGCCATCGCGCGACTCGACTCCCTCATGCACTCGCAAATCTTCTCGATTGAAGACGTATTGCTGCTCGCCAAGCGATACCGAGGCGCACGTGGGCTGAAGGCACTCCGAGCTGCCCTTCCGCTTGTCGACGGCGGTTCCGCGTCACCACAGGAGACCTGGCTGCGGTTGCTCTATATTGACGCGGGATTGCCAAGGCCCACAACGCAAATGCCGATCGTGGTTGGCCGCGGGCGCCTCGTTCGGATGGCGGACATGGGATGGGAGGAATTCATGGTCGTCTCCGAGTACGACGGTGAGCACCACCAAACCAGCCGCCCGCAGTACGTCAAGGACATAAAGTCGCTGCGCAAGGCGAGGGCTCTGGGCTGGATCGTGGACCAAGTGGTCAAAGAGGACCGGCCCGCAGAAATCGTCGAGCGCGCGCGGGCGGCGTTGGTGTCACGCGGCTGGCGGCCTTAGTTCGCGAGATTGCACTTATCGCGCGGCTCCGTCGAACTTTCACGCAATAACTGCGGTCTCGCGGCGCCTAGAGACCGGGTTGGTCCTCGATGATGCCGAGCCAGATCTGCGCGGCATCGATGGCCACCTTCTCGCTGATGAACGCATGCTGCGTGCCGGTGTAGACGTCGCGGAAGGCGCGCTCTAGCCGGCTGCCCTCGCGGATCGAGGTGGTGCCCGCGACGAGATGGGCCCACTCCCCGCACGCCCTCGCCACGTCGGTGGCGTAAACGGCGGCCACTCGCATATCCGCGCGCAACGCCGGGGTGAGCTCTTCGCCGTCCGCGACGGCAGCCTCCGCCCGGGTGAAGGCGTCGAGCACCAGAAGGCGGGCGGCGCGCCACGATGCGACGTGGTGGGCCAAGCCTTTCTGGAACGTCGGACGACTGGCCAGCGATGCCATGTCGCTCATCCGGTACTTCGTGGCGGCCAGCTCCTCGACATCGTCGAGCATGCTCTTGGAAACTCCGAGTGCCCACGAGGCGTGGCCTGCGGCCGTGACGGGCATCAGGCCCATCCGGGTCGCCGGCGAGGTGCCGCGGCGGGGTTCGCGTGCGAATAGCGGAAACGTCCGGTACTGCGGCACGAACACATCCGCCGCGTTGTAGTCATAGGAGCCAGTTCCTTTGAGTCCCTGAACAAACCAGCCGTCGGTGAACGTGATGTCGTCGCGCGGCACGATCGCGACCTGCATGTCGGGTAGGCCCTCGCTGATCCAGCGCACCTCGCCGTTGTCCATTGGCATGAATCCGGCAGCGATGTACTCCGAATGTCCCGTGCCCGAGCCAAAGCTCCACGACCCGCTCAGCCGGTAGCCGCCGTCGACGGCCTCGCCCTGGCCGTTCGGAAAGAACTGACCGCCCATCGTGATCCGGTTGTCATGAGCGGTGAAAACCTCGGCGAAACCTTCGTCAGGGAGATACGCCCCGGCGGCAAATGTCGATGGCAGGTTCGCGATGCCGATCCACCCGAATGAGCCGTCCTGCCAAGCCATTTCGATCCATGTCTCGATCATCTCGGTGAACGAGGGCTCGACACCGCCCGCCGCTACCGGATTGAACGACGACATCAAGCCGCTTGCCCACATCTCGTCGACGATCGCCGGCGTCAACGTGCGCAGCCGCTCCGACTCGGCGGCCTCGGCCCGCACCAGGTCCCGCATCCCGCGCGCCCGCGAGACGACCTGATTTTTCACTTCGGCTGTCGACGTCATGGTCGATGACCGTACGCGATAGGACTCAGGTCGTCGGCGGATTATGGGGAGACGGTCGAGGCGGATCGCTGCGAACGTCCAGCCGTCCAGAAGCGACTGCTTCGACCGTGAATCGCACCCGCCGCCCGGTGCCGCCATCGTCTCCGCGGACGCCTGGGGCCACCCATTCAACGACCGCCGTACCCGAGATGTGAAGGCTGACGCCGGTCTCGAAGTCGACGAACAAAAGGGCCGCCGTCTTGTCTACGTGGAGGTTGCCGAAGCTGTTGAACATGTTGTTGCCGGGGTAGTCCGGCCACCACAACTGGCCATCCTCCACCCGGACAAAGCCCGGCGGGCCGCCGCGGTGCGACGCGTCGGCCCCGCGGGTGGGATGTACGGTGCCAAGGAAGAAGGTGTCGGCGCCCGCAATCAATGCGACGTCGTCGGCACCGAGTGTTTTCGCGAGCACAATCCGCTCGGTCACACCTTCAGGGTGGTCGGTATGCGAAATATGGCGTTGCTGAATGTACTTGGGACAGTTGCCAAATGCTTGGTCGACGGTGATTTGCAGTTCGTCGGCACTGGCCTGGGTGAGGATGCCGTTCACGCGGACCCTGCGCCGCGTGGCGAATTCGATGGCGAGCAGGCCGAGGGCCTGGCCCGCGGCGAGGCCGTACAGCGGATCGCCGGGTTCGGTGGTGGTGTGGATTGTCAGCGTGCGACCCCGCGCTTCGATGAAACCCGCCTGCGCAAGGAGCGGTGACGTCCACAGCCGGCGGTCGGTGTCGCGCGCCGCAATGACAGCGAAGTCGCGCTCGGCCAGAAAGGTGGCGATACCTCCACTGAGGTCGGGTACGGCCAGCATGGCGACACCCAGGCGCTCGGCCTGAGCACGCACGCCGGCGCGGGCCTGCACCGCGAGCTCGCCCTCATGGAAACCTTCGACAGTCATCACGCCACGTCCAAGACCGCCTTGCCGGCAACCCGACGGTCGAGCAGCGCCTTGGCCGCTTCGGCGACGTCCTCCCACGACGCCCGCACCCCGATCTGGGGATCGAGCTCACCGGCGGCCAGTAGCTCAACGAGGTAGGCCAGATCCGGGGCGAACGGCGTGCGAACGGTGAACGGTTCCAACCGCTTTTGTACGCCGAACTGCCGCTCGGCCTCGAAGTCGATGGTGGTGGGCCGGTTGGATGCCATTCCGATGGACTGCACGGAGCCGCCGTCGTCAACGAGGCTGAACGCTTCGGCCAGCAGCTGTCCGCCGACGTTGTCGAGCACGCCGAATACGGGCTTCCTGACATCGGCGAGGCCGACCACTACTTCGGCCGCGCCCAGCTCTCTAAGACCTGAGCCGCGGGCCTCGGAACCGACCGCTGCGATCACGTGCGCGCCCGCACGCGCGGCCAACTGCACGGCGAAGCGGCCGACGCCGCCGGACGCTCCGGTGATCAGCACCCGTCGGCCGACCACCGGCCCGAGTCTGCGGAGGGCTTGGAGTGCCGTGACGCCGGCCACTGGCAGTGCGGCCGCCGGCCCGAATTCCACTGAATCCGGAAGTATCGCAAGGTTTTCCGTCGGGACGGCTCGTCGCTGCGCCCAGCCGCCGGCGCCGTGGAAGCCGACGACGCGGCTGCCGACCGGTGGGCCCGACCCGTCCGCTGCAGCCTGCAGGACCACGCCTGCCGCATCCCAGCCGGGTACCTCACCCGGCCTACGCATCCGATCGATGAAGTGCACCTCCCCGAAGTTCAAGGCCGTTGTCCGCACCTCGATGAGCGCTTCGGAGTCCGCCACAACCGGCTCGTCGACGTCGGCCAATCGCAGATTCGCGCGTGCCTGGGGGTCATAGACGACTGCTCGCATGCCACGGTCAACCTGGCCAAGCGGCGGTTATTCCCCACCGCGGCAGCTAGCTGCGCGCGGGGGCAAGCCGCTTGAGGGCGAGCCCACCCTCGAACGGTCGGTAGCCGAAAGCGGCCGGGGCACGATAACCCGTGTCCTCCAACGGCGTGTGCACCTCGGCGACCGTCGGGCCGATCTCGGCAGCGACCGGCGCCAGGGCGTCCAAGTCGAAGCGGTACAGCCGACCCGCGTTGCCGGCCAGGATCTTGCGGCAGACGTCCTCGGGCTGGTCGTGCAGCGCCCAGCGGATGGCCAGCTTGGAATGGGGCGCGAAGCCTTCCTCGTGCGGATAGTCACTGCCCCACATCATGTGATCCGCGCCCATGTAGTCGATCATCGAGGACTCGAACGGCATGAGTTCAGCCGCCAGATAGCAGTTCCGCTTCGCGTAATCGCTCGGCGCCAGCCTCAGCTGGTCGATCGACGAACCGCCGAACATCCCATAGGTGCGGTTGCCCGCTTCGGTTTTCATGCTGGGCACCATGGCGTCGAGCATCATCATCTGCTGCTGCAGCCACAGGGCGCCCTGCTCCGTCGGGACGAAGCGCAGCGTCGGGTGGCGCTCGAAGACCCCGGCAAGGACGAGGTGTGAGACGGTGCGCTGCGCCCACATCGCCATCTCGGTGACCAGCACGGCGTTGGAGGCCGGTTGATCCATCGGCATCGCCGGACTACCCGCGCCGGCGTGCTGAACCACCGTCAGGTCGAGGTCGGCGCAGAGCGCCCAGATCGGTTCATAGCGGGTGTGGAACAGCGGGGCGACATTCGGGTCACCGGGTGAGACGGCAGGAATCAGTACCCCTCCAAAGCACTCTTGGTCAACGCCCCAGCGGATCTCGTCGAGGGCCAGGTCGATGTCGTTGGGGAAGATCTGAATCAATCCCCGGCGCCGCGCTGGGGCCAGTGCACAGAAGTCGATCTGCCAGCGGTTGTGGGCTTGTACACCCGCCCAGCGCTTTTCGAACTCCTCGCGAGTGCGCGGCAGGCTGATGGTGATGTTGGGGGTCGTCGGGAAAAACGGGGGAATCGTGTTGGGAAGCAGCACCTCAGCGGCGACCCCGTCGGCGTCCATCTCCGAGATCCGCAGTTCGTGGTCCCAGTTGCGCTTTGCGGTGGCGATGACCAAGTCATCGAACGGGCTCTCATACGATTTTGCCCACGCGTCGAAATCGTCGTGCAGACGAGTTGGCAGGTACTGCTTGTAGTCGTACAGATCCGCCCCGGCGTGGGTGTCCGTCGAAATGACAACGTATCGATCGATCGTCTCCCAGGTAGCCGCCATTGCACCATCCTGCCCTTGGACGGGCCGATGCAGGCAGGATTCGTCTCATTCACCGGGGATCGGGCGACCTCACCGGCTGGCGATTACAAGTCGTGCAGGCCGGCGTGAATCTCCTTGAGCTGCGCGCTGTCCCAATATCCACGCTGGTGCACGATCAGGCCGTCGCGCACCTGGAAGAACCCACATCCGCGGAAGCCGTCGGGATCGGTCCATTCGAGCGCCGCCCAGTCACTGTCGACGACGAGGTTGATCGGCGTGCACGTGAGTGGCCCGCCGGCGAACGTCTCGCGATGGAACTCCTCGATGGCCTCCCTGCCGATCACGGGAGTGAGCGGGATTTGATGGTTGATGGCGTCCTCGGCATACAGCGCTGAGATTGCGGCTGCATCGCCTGCGTTGAACTGTTCAACCCATGCTTCGATTGTGCGACGCGTGCTCATCACAGGAAGTTACGACGAAATGATCCCGCCGCGCGACGACGTTTTGGTGGGCAGTTCGCTGACGATGTCGAGGCTGAGAAATTCAGGTGCCTTGATGACCCGGCGCAGCATGAACCGGATGAACGCCGGCATGTCTGAGGCGTTTTCATCGCGGTACAGCCGTGGGGCACCCAACTGGTAGTGCCGCCGCCTGCTTTCCAGTTCGCAGCCGCCGGCGGCCTGAACATTGCGCACCCAGTCCGCTTCGGAGCCATACGTCAGTGCGATCACGTATCCGCCCCGGCGCCGGAATGCCCATAACGGGGTCCGGAATGTCCGACCCGACTTCCGACCCCGGTGTATGACGACCGCCCATCCCGGCGCCCATGGAGCGATGAACTTGGTGAGGCGGTTCAGCCCCTTCTTGTTGGCGCGGGCGACCCATCGTGGTGCTGGCATCTCTAAAACTCCTCACTTGTGGAATTTATGACACCACGCTATCTTTGGCGACTCCGAAAGTCAACGACTGTAGAATTTCCAGCACCATGGCCCGGATCGGACGACCTCGCGGCAAGACCGACACGCGCAACGTGATCCTCGCGGCTGCGCGCCGCATGTTCGCCGCGGCCGGATACGACAAGACCTCGGTGCGCGACGTCGCCGCAGCGGCCGCCGTCGATCCCGCGATGATCCGGCACTACTTCGGTAGCAAGGCCGAACTCTTTCGCGCGACGATGGGATGGCCCTTCGAACCGGCCGAGATCGCTACCCGCATCACCGGTGGCGCTCGAAGCGCGATCGGCGAACGGCTCACGCGTGCGTTCTTCGAGGCGTGGGAGGAGCCGGACTCGCGCGCGCCGCTGCTGGCGATACTCCGCGGGGCGGCCACCCATGAGGACTCGGCGAACCTGGTGCGCCAGTTCATTCAGGGACAGGTGTACTCGCATATCGCGGCGCGGATTGCGGGGCCGGATGCCGAGCTGCGGATCGATCTGGCGATGTCGCAGCTGCTGGGCATCGCTTATCTGCGGCACATCCTGCAGGTGGAACCGATCGCGTCGACCCCAGTAGAGGACCTCATCACACAGGTCGCACCGGTGATCACCCGGCATCTGACCCGGACCGCCCCGCCACACAGTGGGGCAAAGCGCTGACATCTCTTGGCCCACACGGGAGTATCTGCCCATGGCGTCTCTTCAGCGATACACCGATCGTCGCGTGCTGATCACCGGTGGCGGGTCCGGCATCGGGCAGGCGACCGTACTGCGCATCCTCGATGAAGGGGGCCGGGTGGTCGCCGCCGACGTCAGCGAGGCCGGGTTGAAGGACACCGCGGCCAGGGCCGAGCCGCATGCCGGCCGGCTCACCACCCTCGTGATGGACGTCGCCGACGAGCAATCGGTGCAGGACGGTGTGGCCAAAGCCGTCGAGCTGCTCGGTGGCCTCGACACCCTCGTCAACGTGGCAGGAATCCTACGGTCCGCTCATTTCCTCGACACCACGCTCGCCGACTTCGAGCAGGTCGTGCGGATCAATCTTGTCGGCACGTTCCTGGTCACCCGCGAGGCCATTCCCGCGCTGCGCGACGGGAACGCACCGGCGGTGGTCAACTTCAGCTCCACCTCGGCCGCGTTCGCCCACCCCTACATGTCGGCGTACGCCGCCTCCAAGGCCGGCGTGCAAGCGATGACCCACGCGCTCGCCCTCGAGTTCGCGAAGGAAGGCATCCGGTTCAACGCGGTGCAACCCGGATCGATTTCGTCCGGAATGACCGATGGCACAGGCGTATCCAAGCAGAGCATCGGACCGGGACTGCCCGCCGACGCGGATTTCTCGCTGTTTACCAAAGTGTCCCCGGTGCTGCCGGTCGAGGGCGGAGGGATGTTCGCCCAACCCGACGCCGTGGCCGCCGTGGTCGCGATGCTCGGTTCGACCGACGCCTATTTCGTCACCGGCACCGAGGTACGCATCGACGGCGGAACCCATATGTGAGTATCACTCGCCGTGGATGTCGAGGCCGTGGGCGGCGGAGTAGGCCATGGCCTGCTCGATGTCGACCTTCGCCCCACGCAGTGCCGCTGAGGTCCACAGCGTCGGATCCACTCGTGCGCCCCGCAGATCGGCCTCGTTCAGCTTGGCGCTCTGCAGCCGGGCACCGCTGAGGTCCGCGCGACGAAGCAGCGCCTTGCGCAGATCGGCTTCCACCAGGCTGGCCTCCCGGAGCCGGCAGCCGGACAGGTCGACGCCGCGAAGGTCGGCACCACCCAGCACCGCGAGCGTGAAATCCACCTCGACCAGTGTCATCGGCCGCATGCGGCACTCGGTGAACACCGAGCCGACAAAGCTGCAGTGCCTGAAGGTGCTGTGCCACAAGGAGGAGCGACGGAAGGTGCAATTGCGGAACGCCGAGCCGACATGCTCGGATTCGGACATGTCGACGCCGCTGAAGTCACAGTCGGTGAACACGACGCGCTCCGTCTTGAGGCGACTCAGGTCGTCGTCGCGGAAGTCGTAGCCGTCGAATTCCCGCTCGGCCCAGACCGTTTCGTCTTCGACCACGCGCTCAGCCGCGAACCGGGCTGAGACTGTTGAGCGCGTATTCGGTGACGGCGATCAGCGCCGCCTTGGTCGAATGGCGGTCGCGGGCATCGACGGTGATCACCGGGATGCTGTCGCGAAGCGCCAGCGCCTTGCGGACCGCATAGGCGGGATGGTTTGGGGCCCCGTCGAATTCATTGATAGCGATCAGGAACGGCAGATTGCGCGCCTCGAAGAAGTCGACCGCGGCGAAGCTGTCCTGCAGTCTGCGGACGTCGACGAGAATGATCGCGCCGATGGCGCCGCGGATCAAGTCGTCCCACATAAACCAGAACCGACGCTGCCCCGGCGTACCGAACAGGTACAGCACCAGATCCGCGTCGAGGGTGATGCGGCCAAAGTCCATCGCCACCGTCGTGGTGTTCTTCGTCGGTGTCAGCTCGAGGCCGTCGACACCTTCCGAGGCGTTGGTCACCAATGCTTCGGTGCGCAGCGGCATGATTTCCGACACCGCCCCCACGAACGTCGTCTTGCCGGCGCCGAACCCGCCGGAGATGACGATCTTCGTCGAGGCGGCGTCCCGCCTCTCAGAGCGCTCGTAGGCCACGCAGCGTCCTTCCTATCAATTCGCGTCGTTCGTCATCGGTGGTTGAGTCACCCAGGGTGGTGTGCACCCGCAGATAACCTTGCGTCACAAGGTCGCCAATCAGCACCCGCGCCACGCCGAGCGGCAAGGATAAGACGGCGGCGACCTCGGCGACCGACGGGCTGTCGGCACACATGGTCAGGATCTGACCGCGCACGTCGTTTCCCGGCCACCGCGGCGGCTTCGTCGACGCCAGCGTCTCGACCGGGGCCTCGAGCGGCAGAGTGATGCGGGAATTGGTCCGGCCGGCCGTCAGGGTATACGGGCGAACCAGCTGAGGTTCATCCGTATCGTCCCGTTCCCAATCGTCCATAGGCGGCTCACGAGTGCTGCGGGGCTCGGCGTGCCGACTGGACCATGGCACCCACTCGTTCCACCAAAATGGCCATCTCGTAACCGATCTGGCCGATGTCGCAGTTGCGGGTCGCCAATGTCGCGAGGTTGGAGCCATCCCCTACGCGCATCAGCAGTAGGTAGCCGTTCTCCATCTCGACCACGGACTGCAGCACGTACCCGCCGTCGAACAGCTGTGAAGCGCCCGTCGACAGGCTCGCGAGGCCGGAAGCCACCGCCGCGAGTTGGTCGGCGCGTTCGATCGGCATGTGCTCACTGGCCGCCATCAGCAAGCCGTCGGCGGACACCAGGACAGCGTGCGAAACACCGGATACTTCGCGGGCGAACTTGGAGACCAGCCAGTCGAGCGAATCGCGCTGCGTCGAACGTGCCGGTGTCATTCGTTATCGGTTCCTCTGGTCTCTCGGGCATGTGATCGCCCGGCATGCACACCACCGAAATGGTTGCTGATGCTTGCCCGGACAGCGTCGGGATCGCGCGGCGGAATCGGTCCTCCGCCGGTGCCGAACTCAGCCGCCGATGCTACCTCGTCGTCGCTGTCGTCGCTCCTGTGAGCACCACCGTTCACGGGATGACCGGCGCTCAACGAGCCGTCGAGCCCTGCGGAATCGACGGCCCCCGGCACCAGGCGCGCCCCGGGCTCACGCACCGGCAGACCGTCCTCGGTGCGCTCGAGGACCGGCGCGTCGTCTGCTGCCGCAGCCGCCGACCAGCCGTGATCCCACACCGATTCCCAGCTCAGGTCCTCGCTGTTGCCGATGTCGGTGGGGTCGACGAGCCATTCGGACAGCATTTTCTGGTAGATCGCGTCGTCGGCGCCTGCCGTCGGCGATGGTTGGTGCACAGCATGGCGCGCAGACTCGGGATGCGGCCGCTCGTCCTCCACCGGCTGCCCAGCCGCCACCGGCGCCTCGGGCTGCCGGGGTACCTGCGGCTGCGGTTCTTCCACCTCCGGCGGCGTGGGCGCGCCGTTGCTGGCGGCATGCGCGCGCGACGCGAAGAACGCGGAGGTGTCGACGGGAGCACGGTCGACGTCGGGCTCTGGGGCGACCGCCTGCCCCCACGGCGCCGGCTCCGCGGTGTGCGCCGGCATCGAGTCTTCCGGCCACAGCTCCTCGGCAGGCCACTCCTCCTCCAGCTCTTCGACCGCGGGCTGGGCCAGCGACGGCGGGATATCGGAGATTCCGCTGGCGCCGGGATTGCGTTGCGGCAACAACGCGACGGGCACCTCGGAGTGGCCGTTGGTGTGCTGGTGGCCCGGCTCATCGACGTAGTCGGTGTAGTCGTGGTCCTCATCGAGCGCGAGCGCGGTGTGGATACCCGCGTGCGCATCGGCGGGTGTGCCGTACTCGGGACCACCGAACTGGTCGGCAGCCCCGGCCTTGACGAGCAATTCGGACGGCACGAACACACCGGCGGTGGTGCCCGAATTCGGTTCGCCCGCAATCGTGCTGCGCAACCGGACCACCAACCCGTGCTGCCTCGCGAGCCGCCCGACCACGAACAGACCCATGTGCCGCGCGGTGTACGGGTTGACCTCGCCGCCGGATTGCAATCGGGTGTTGGCGACCCGCAGATCGGGTTCGGTCATGCCGATTCCGATATCGCTGACCTCGATGACAAGGCCGCCGTTGCCTGTGTGCACCGCCGACACCCGGACTTGGGAGATCGGCGGCGAGTAGCGCAGCGCGTTGTCGAGCAGCTCGGCCAGCAGGTGAACCAGATCACCAGCGACTGCGCCAAGGACCTCGCTGTCGGGCACCGTCGCGGTGACCACGCGGGTGTAGTCCTCCACCTCGGAGGCGGCCGCGTTGATGATCGCCGACACCGGCACCGGCTCGGCCTGCTCGCGGGGCACCTTCGCGCCCGCGAGCACCAGCAGGTTGGCGCCATTGCGGCGCATCCGGGCGGCGAGGTGATCGAGGTGGAACAGGCTCTCCAGCCGCTCGGGGTCCTCCTCGTTGCGCTCGAGGCGGTCGATCAGCGAGAGCTGCTGGTCCACCAGCGACCGGCTGCGCCGCGACAGCGTCTCGAACATATCGCTCACCTGCAGCTGCAGGCGAGACTGCTCACCGGCCAGGAGGACGGCCTGCTCGTGCAGCTCGTCGACGGCGTGCGCGACCTGACCGACCTCTTCGGAGGTGAGAACAGGGATCGGCTGGACGGGTCCAGGCTCGCCGCCAGCGCGGACCCGATCGATCTCGCGGGCCAGGTCGTCGTGTGCCACCTTGAGCGCGCTGTCGCGCAGCCTGCGCAGCGGACCCACCAGCGACCGCGCCACCAGGATGACCAACACCAGCGCCAGCAGCATCGCGCCGACGACGATCGCCGAGTCTCGGATCGCGGCAGTGCGCTGGGCGGCGGCCTGGCTCTCCACCGCGCCCGTCACCGCAGTCGATGTGTCGGCGATGATCTTGTTCGCGATCTGGTTGGTGACCTGAATCGAGGCGCTCAGGTCCGGATTGTTGACCAGTAGCGCGGCCGGGTCGGACATGATCGCCATCCGCTTGACCATCTCGGCCTGCAGCTTTTGCGCCTCAGGCGAGCCGACGCCGAGCACCTGGCTCATCCCGAACAGGGTCGACGGCTCGGTACCTGCGAGCGTGATCATCGACGTGCGCAGCTCGGGCTCGACCAGTTCACCGCCGAGATTCACCAGAAGCTGCTGCATCATCATCTGGCCGCGGGCACCGATCGCGCGGCTCAGCCCGAGCGTCTCGGCGCGAATGCGTTCGTCGTCGACCCGGACCGAGCCGTTGATCGCATCCTCGGCGGTCAGCAGGATCGGCGCATAGGTGGTCACCCGGTCGCGCAGCCCGATGCTGTTGGCGGTGACCTTGTCCATCAGCGCCTGGCCCGCGCCGATCATGGTGTTGACGCCCTTGCTGACATCTGGCGCGTTGTCCGTGTCGGCGAGCCGTCGCTGCAATTCCTGGCGGCTGGCGTCGAACTTGGTCAGCGCCGCCTGGGTGTCACCGCCGGTCGAACTCGCGAGCATTGCGCCGTCGAGCGAGGCCATGTAGCTCTCGATCGCGGGCACCATTTCGGCGCGGTCGGCGGCGCGGCGCAAATCGGCCGCATCCGTCGCGCTCGAGTAGATGCGCAATCCCCCGAAGGTGCCGGCGAGAACCAACGGCACCAAAACGATCGCGAACACTTTCCAGCGGACCGGCCAATTCGCGATCGACCATCGCGACGGCCGCTTGAGCGATGGCTCCGCCTTTGGTGCCTTTGGTTCGAAATCGACGAGCGTGCCGTCTGCCTGCTTCAGCTGCGAGAACGCGGTCATCGGCGCCCGCCGCTGCTATCGGCCGCCGGTCCGCAATTCAGTAATGAAGCGTCGTTCATAAGACTTCCTGCTGATTTCGCCCTCGGATGGGCGGGCGTTCTACGCCTGGCAATTGGTCGAGTATGCCAGCCATGCCCGGCCGTTTCCACAATTCTTACTGAACAGACAGAGTTCATAACCGCGCTGACGAGCCGTTTCGTGCTACGCGAGCAAATGGCCGGCGCCCCGGCGCATTCGAAGCGTGTTGAATCATCGAATGTTTCGGCTGATGTTCTACTCGCCGCGGATCGCGCCCAACACCGGCAATGCCATCCGCATGGTTGCCGCGACGGGATGCGAATTGCATCTGGTCGAGCCGCTGGGATTCGACCTGTCTGAACCCAAATTGCGCCGCGCCGGCCTGGACTATCACGACCTGGCGTCGGTCAGCGTCCACCGCGATCTGCCCGCGGCTTGGGAGGCGCTTGAGCCAGTGCAGGTGTACGCGTTCACCGCACGTGCCTCGACGCCCTACGCCGACATCAGCTACCGGCCGGGTGACGTGTTGATGTTCGGCCCGGAGCCCACCGGGCTCGATGCAGCGACGCTCGCCGACCCGCACATCAGCGCGCAGGTGCGCATCCCGATGCTGGCGGGCCGGCGGTCATTGAACCTGTCCAACGCCGCCGCCGTCGCCGTCTACGAGGCATGGCGCCAGCACGGGTTCGACGGCGCGGTATGACTTACCTTCCGATGAGCGCTTGCGCGAAGAGATTCACCAACTGTCCCAGTGGGTGACCTGGTCGGCGGGCAGCCGCTTGGCCGGCCGGAAGTCGGTGCCCTTGGTGTAGGCGATCGGGAACAGGCCGCCCTGGCTGTATTTGTCGAACGGAATGCCGAGGATTTCAGCGGCCTGCTTCTCGCCGTCGCCCACCAGGTGCAGCGTCGTCCATGCCGAGCCAAGACCGCGTGAGCGCAGCGCCAACATCAAGCTCCACACGGCGGGAAGCAGCGAGCCCCAGAACGATCCGCTCATCCCGGCGGGCGCGCCGTCGGGTCGGCCCTCCAGGCACGGGATCAACATGACTGGCACTTCGTGGAGGTGTTCGTTGAGGTACTTGGCGGAGTCATAGACGAGTGGCCGTTGCTCGTCGCGCACGTCGCCGTACTCGGGCTTGGGTAGGTCGAGATACGGCGTCGCGTTGGTCCGGTAGATGTCGGCCAGTGCCTTCTTCTTGTCGGCGTCCTCGATGAACATCCATTGCCAGCCCTGGGCGTTGGAGCCCGTCGGCGCCTGGAGCGCCAGCTCGAGACATTCCAACAGCACCTCACGCGACACCGGCTTCTCGAAATCCAGCCGCTTGCGCACCGAACGCGTAGTGGTCAGGACTTCATCGACGGACAGGTTCAGTGTCTTCTCGGCTGTCATTTCGCCGAGACTACATTCGCTTCCATGACAGTCGAATTCACGCAAGAAGTGTCCGACAGGCTCTCGTCTGATAAGTACGGCTGGATGACGACGGTCGCGAAGTCCGGTCAGCCCGTCCCGCGGCTGGTGTGGTTCTACTTCGACGGCAACGACGTGATCGTCTACTCGCAGCCCAACGCCGCCAAGGTCAGACACATCAACGCCCATCAGCGGGTCAGCCTGAATCTTGACTCCGACGGCAACGGCTCCGGCATCATCATCGTCGGTGGCGTTGCATCGGTCGAGGCGGAAGGCGCCGATCCGTTGTGGACGAGCAGTATCTGACGAAGTACGGCGAGTACGCCGCCAGCCTTGGCTTCAGCAAGGAGTTCCTCGCCGCGTACAGCACCCGGCTGAAGATCGCCGTCGACAAGGTATGGACGACACCGACCGGAGGCTAACTTTCGCAGTCGATAGGACTCCCTCAGGACATGGCGCCCAACGTCCGTTGCAGATCTGGCTTCATCTGCTGAAGCTGCTGGCCCCATTCCGGCCAATTGTGGAGGCCGCTATCGGGGAAATTGAACACGGCGTTCTTACCTCCGGCAGCGATGTATTGATCACGGAATGCAATGTTGCCGTCGCGGGTGAATCCCTCGAGGAAACCGAGGATTCCCGCATTGGGAGGATTGCCAGAGATGTCGGAAGGGCTTCCCGTTCCGCAGTAGATCCACAGCCGGGTGTTGTTGGCGACCAGCTTCGGGATACTGACCGTCGGATCGTTGCGTGCCCATGCCGGGTCACCCGGCGGCCCCCACATCGCGCCAGGGTTGAAGCCCCCGGCGTCGTTCATGGCCAGGGCAACCCTGCCCGGCCACGGCTCGGCGGACAGGTTCAAGAAGCCAGACAGCGATCCCGCGTAGACGAACTGCTGCGGGTGATAGGCGGCCAACACCAGCGCCGCCGAGCCGCCCATCGACAGCCCGACCGCGGCATTGCCGGTGCGACTTACCTTCTTGTTGGCCGAGAGCCAGGCGGGTAGCTCCTCGGTCAGGAAGGTCTCCCATTTGTAGGTCCAGGTGCCACCGTTGCCGACGGCCGGCTCATACCAGTCGGTGTAAAAGCTCGACATGCCGCCGACGGGCATGACGATCGACATGCCGGATTGATGGAACCAGTCAAACGCCGATGTCTCGATGTCCCAACCGTTGCGGTCATCCCGTGCGCGCAGACCGTCGAGCAGGTAGACGGCGTGCGACCCACCGCCTTGAAATTGCACGGGAATATCACGGCCCATCCCCGCCGAGGGCACCTTCAAGTATTCGATCGGCAAACCGGGGCGCGAATCCGCATTCGCAGTCGCAAAACCCCCGGCAGCGACCAGGCCGCACATCACCACCGCGACCAGCGCCGAAACAACAAGACGGCGCAACCACATCAATTTCATGGAGTTAACGCACATGCATGCCATCACAATGCACAGTCACGCGGCGGCGCAATGGTTTTGCGAAAATCCGTGCGAAACGTGCGCTGCATTTCAGCGGAAGTCGCGGCTGCGGGAGCCGACGGTCAACTTGAGCTTTCCCATCCGCTCGGCCACGACGGTGATGGCGCCGGTGGCGTTTTGCACCTGGCCGCGGATCAGCAGCGCCGACGCCGTCTGCGCCAGCCTGCGGTGCCGCGCCCAAACCCCCTGCGAACACAAGATGTTGACCATCCCGGTTTCGTCCTCGAGGTTGAGGAACGTCACGCCCTGCGCAGTCGCGGGCCGCTGCCGATGCGTCACCGCGCCTGCCACCAACACGCGGGTTCCGTCCGGGATGGCCAGCAGCTGGTCGGCGGGCACCACGCCGATGGCGTCGAGGTCCTCCCTCAGGAACTGGGTGGGATAGCTGTCCGGTGAAATGCCGGTGGCCCACACGTCCGAAGCGGCCAGCTCCAGCTCGGTCATGCCGGGCAACGACGGGATGTGCGACGACGAGCCAACGCCCGGCAGCCGGTCGGGCCGCTGCGTTGCGGCCGCACCAGCCGCCCACAATCCTTCGCGGCGGGTGACCCCGAAGCAGCCCAGCGCCCCCGCGGTGGCCAGTGCCTCGGTCTGCGGTACAGACAGCTGCACGCGTCCGGTCACGTCGAGCAGGGAAACGAACGGCCCGTTGGCCTTTCGCTCGTCGACGATCTTCTCGGCCAACTCGTCGCCGATGTGGCGGACACTGCCGAGGCCCAGCCGCACCTCCATCCCGGCATTCTCCAGCGTGGCGTGCGCAAGGCTGGCGTTGACGTCAGGCCCGTGCACGGTAACCCCGTGCCTGCGGGCGTCGGCCACCAGCGACTGCGGCGAGTAGAAGCCCATCGGTTGCGCCCGCAGCAGCGCCGCACAGAACGCCGCCGGATGATGCAGCTTGAACCACGACGAGTAGAACACCAACGAGGCGAACGACAGCGAATGGCTTTCCGGGAAGCCGAAATTGGCGAAGGCTTCCAGCTTCTCGTAGATCCGGTCGGCCACCTCGCCGGTGATGCCGTGCCGCTCGCGCATGCCGTCGTAGAACCGGCCGCGCAGTCGTTGCATCCGCTCGGTGGAGCGCTTGGACCCCATCGCCCGGCGCAACTGGTCGGCCTCGGCGGCGGAGAAACCGGCGCAGTCGACCGCAAGCTGCATGAGTTGCTCCTGAAATAGCGGCACTCCCAGCGTCTTTCGCAGGGCGGACTCCATCGACGGGTGGTCGTAGGTGACGGGTTCGACGCCGTTGCGCCGCTTGATGAAGGGGTGCACCGACCCGCCTTGGATCGGTCCAGGGCGGATCAGCGCCACCTCGACCACCAGGTCGTAGAACACCCGCGGCTTCAGCCGCGGCAGGGTGGCCATCTGCGCGCGAGACTCCACCTGAAACACTCCGACCGAGTCGGCACGCTGCAGCATCTCGTACACCGCGGGCTCGGAGAGGTCCAGTTTCGCGAGGTCGACTTCGAGGCCCTTGTGCTCGCGCACCAGGTCGATGCAGTAGTGCAGCGCCGAGAGCATGCCCAGCCCGAGCAGGTCGAACTTCACCAAACCGATTGCCGCGCAGTCGTCTTTGTCCCACTGCAGGACGCTGCGGTTCTCCATGCGGGCCCACTCGACGGGGCAGACCTCGACCACGGGCCGGTCGCA